>Ga0207641_10002144_pt1 | contig 18639 bp, 32 predicted proteins | sample KBSSwiS62_FD_184306 | JGI IMG/M metagenome (GOLD analysis project Ga0207641, IMG submission 184306) | Switchgrass rhizosphere microbial communities from Kellogg Biological Station, Michigan, USA - KBS Switchgrass S6-2 (SPAdes) (version 2) | ecosystem: Host-associated > Plants > Roots >... | reverse complement strand
GCCGAGGCTCTCGACGTAGACGGCGATGCCCTTCTCGTAGTCCTCCTGCGACAGGCCGGCGTTGAAGGCGTGCTCGCCCCACCACTTGAACAGCGGATTGTTGGTGTCGGGCTTGAACTCGGTGCCTTCGGGCAGCATGCCCTTGGGCACTTGGGGCACGTACTTGTCGGCGCTGCTTGGTCGCTTGGCGAAGCGCTCGCTCTCCATCTCGGAGCGCACGGCCTTGCGCATGTCGTCGTTGCGCAGCGACTGGCGCGCCTGGATTTCCTTGTAGGACTTGGCGAGCTCCTCGACGCGCACGGAGCCGGCTTTCCCGTCCCAGAACTTCTCCTCGATATAGTCGGGCCTGGCCGGCGCGGCCGGCGCGGCCGGCGGGCTGGTCGGCGGCGAGGTTGCCGGGGAGGTTGCCGGGGCGGGCGCTGCCGCCGGGGCTGCCGCTGGTGCCGCTGCGGGGGCCGCGGCGGGCGCTGGCGCCGCCGCACCTGGTGCATCGCTCATTGCGCCCTGCCTCTCTCGATGCGATTGCAGATGATCTGGTAGAGCTGGCGCATGCCTTCGTGGTGGCGCAACGCGCCCTCGGTGACCTCGGGGCCGTTCACGCGATTGAGCGTGATCGAGCGCAGGTAGGCCGAAACGTCGGCGAACGCCGGGTGCTCCGACAGCGCCAGGAACTGGCTATTGAGCTTGCGTTCGAACTCGGCCGAGCGACGGATGCCGTCGGGGCCGAGCTCGTAGCGCGCGTCTTCCCGATCAGGCGGCGGCAGGAGTGCCTCCCTGGCCTGGATTGCCCGCCATGCCCTGCGCCATCGTCGCCATCTGCTGCGCCATCGCGACCTGCTCCTGCTGGCTGTAGAGCAGGTTCTTGTTCACGCCCTGCTGGGTGGCGAGCCAGTCGGTCGTCGGGCCGGGCTTGATCAACATGGTCATCATCTGCGGGCCGAAGGTGCCCGCGACCATCTGCACGAACTGCTGGAACTTCAGGACGTCTTCTTGCGCCTGGGCGCTGGCGAGCGGCGAGACCGAATGGACCTCGACCACGCTCTTGGCGAGCGGCAGGTCGACCATGCCGCGCTTGCGCATGATGTAGAGCACGCGGCGCACGATCGGCTGGACGAGCTCCTGCTGCAGGCGGCCGTAGGCGCTGCCGATGCGGCGATAGAGATCGGCGGATCGCTCCGAGACCTCTGTCGCCGACATCGGCGTGCCGGTGGGTGGGCCAAGATTGTCGTCGTAGAGCGCGCGCTTGATCGAGGAGCGCAGGTTCTCGAGCAGCAGCTGCGACAGGTCGAACTTGCCGGGCGCCTCGAGCGGCTGCAGGCCGCGGCTGTTCTGCGCGATCGGGATGATCGTGCCGGGCGTGAGTGTCACGGTCTCGGGGTTGAGCACGCCGTCGTCGTCAGCCTGCCACAGGCCCGCGAGGGTCATCTCGGCATAGTCGAGCGACATCGAGACGATGAGGTTCGCGACCTTGACGTTGGGTAGCGCTAGCACGAGGGGGCCGCGGCCGTAGACCTCGCCGGCGGCCTTCGACCAGCGGAAGTTGACCCACGGACACGAACCCATGCCCTTGTAGGTCGCCTCGAAGCCGATGTGGCGCTGCTGCTCGATCAGGACGGTGTAGTCGTGGACCTCCTCGTTGCGGCTCTCCCAGTCGCGCACGGTCGCTTCGACCACGCTGATCTTCTTGTCGAGCGTGGTGTCGTCCATCTGGTCGTAGCCCTGGGGCAAGGTGCCCTTGCGCCAGGTCTGGCGATACTCGCGCACGGTCATCTCACGCTGGCGGAAGCGGCCGTCGAGCGTGTCGTAGGGGCCGGCGTCGAGGTAGACCTCGGTGAGCGGCACCGCGGTGAAGCGCACGACGTCGTGGACGTCCTCGTCGCAGATTAGCGAGCCGGTGCCGATGCCGAGCTCGAGATAACTCTCGTGGATCTGGGCATCGAAGTTGGAGCGGTGGATGACGCGGTAGACCGCCTCGGTGATGTCCTCGAGCTTGGCCTCGACTTTGGCGAGCTCCTCCTTGGGCACGAGCTCGCCGGGCATCAGCTTCGACCAGCGCGCGAAGGTCGGCGTCATGCCGGCCTGCAGGCGCGAGCCGAACTCCTGCAGCGCGACGGCCGCGGTCATGTCGTAGGACTTGTCGGTGAGCTTCTTGCCGCTGGTGTCGGTGCGGGTGAAGCCTTTGCGCACCGGCAGCGCATAGTCGTAGCACTCCTGCCAGAGATCCTCCCAGCGCAGGTGCTCGGTCTTGGCGAGCTGGAAGCGGCGGATGAGCCGGCCGACCTTGTCGTCGCCGGCCATGCCCGACGGCGCCGCAGCGGAGCTGTCGTAACCGTCGGGCATGGCTGGTTCCTACTTCCTCAACGCCGCGCCGGGCGGACCTGCGATGGGATGCGTCGGCGTAGCAGGCGGGGTGGGTGCCGGCATCGCGCGCACGAAGGTGGCGCCGTAGCCCGGCGTGTAGCCGACAACGAACACGGCCTCCGTCGCCGGCACCATCGGGTTGCCCGGCATCGGCACGCTACCGCCGCCCCAGATGCCGAGCGGCGGCTCGCCGGCGATCGGATGCGTCGGCACGCCGGGCCCCGGCCAGATGACCGGCGGGAGATAGATCGGGTGCGTCGGCACGCCTGGCTCGATCGCGTCGGGCGGGATCACGATCGGGTGCCCGGGCTGTACTGGCGGCAGTGCGATGGGATGCGACGGGTGCCCTGGCGAGATCGCGTCCGGCGGGATGACGATGGGGTGACCGGGCTGCGGCGGCGGCAACACGATCGGATGGGTTGGCACGCCGGGCGCGAGCGAGCCGGGCGGAATCACGATGGGGTGCGAGGGATGGGGCTGCGAGCCTGGCAAGCCCTGGTCGGGATGAGGCGGTGCAACGCCACCCCAGTAGCCGGGCGGCGGACCGCCAGGTGCAATTGGATGCGTCGGGACGTTGGGTGGCAGCGCGATGGGGTGCGTGGGTACGCCGCCGGAATCCGGCAGCGGGATGATCCAGCACAGGGTCGGTCGCATCATCAATGGCTCCTGGTTTGGTCGGTGGGATGGCTGCGGCATCAACCCGCGCCGAGGACCGAGGCGGGCCGCGCGAAACCCGTCTCGTCGTTGGAGAACAGCGATCGCCGGCCGATCAGGCCGGACGCCATCCGCCGGCGGCGATCCTCGACTTCGGCTTTGGTCTTGTCCTCGTCAGCCTTGAGGGCGTCCTGCTCGGCCTGCTGCTTGTCCATCAGCGCGCTCTGCTTGGCCGAGGCTTCGGCCTCGCGCTGCGCTGCCTGTTCCTGCATGGCGTTGGCCTTGGAGCCGCCGCCGAACATCGAGCCCATGCTGTGCCTCCTAGGTGAGGTCTATGCGGCGTGCGCCGCGCCTCTCGAGCGCCCGGTAGAGCTGCCAGGGCGTAAGCGCCCAGCAGCGCACGCCGAGCAGGTGCTTGACGGTGGAGACGCAATAGATGGGGATGCGCAGGATGCCGCGACTCACAACCGTGCGTTCGAGCACCAGGATGCGCGCGCGGTGGCTCGCCAGGACCTCGAGCACGAGGGTCATCTCGGCGTCGGCGAAGCTGCGCACGTCGAGCAGGTTGAACAGGCAATCGACCTGCAGCCAGGCGCGGCCGTCGAAGCCGAAGGCGAGGCAGTGGCGGTAACCCGGCTTGACGAAGCGATGCCACCAGCGCGGCGGATTGTCGGTGTCGAGGAACGCGATCAACCAGCTCTGCACCTGACCACCCAGGGGCACGAGCTCGCCGCGGATCATCGCATGCTGCGCCTGACCGCCTGGCGCTGCGCCGCGGCCGCGCGCCGGGCAAAGATGTCGTTGTTGCGCTGCGCGATCACCGGCTTGGCCTTGTGGCCGACGCGCGTGATGAGCTGCTGGCCGACGCCGGCGCCCAGCACGAGGTACTGCAGCGCGTCATGCGGGTGGCTATAGCGGTCCTTCTTCGGCCGGTCGGCATAGCGCGCCCCGCCGCCCGATGCCTGGATCTTGGGGTAGCTGTAGCCGCGCGCGAAGCCGGCACGCAGCACGCGGCAGCCGGGATCGACCAGGAGTGCGACCTCGCCGTCGACCATGCGCTCGAGCAGCAGGGTGACGGATTCGATGCGCATCACGAAATCGTTGGAGGGCGCGGGCACGATCGGCAGGCCCTGGGCGCGGAAGATCTGGAAGGGCGTAACTTCGTCGGTCTCTGCCCGGTGATCGCCCGCAGGGTCGCCCCATATCGAGACCCCCAATTCCCCCGTCCCACCATCCAGCCGCCGCTCCATGTCGCCCAGCATCTCGGAGAGGACGGCCTTCAGGTGCTCAGCGAAGCGCTTGGCGCCCATGTCGGACGACAGGACCTCACGCAGCAGCAGGAAGCGGCCGCGCAGGCGCTGGCCGATGACCGCCGCGGGCGTCAGACCGAAGTCGACGCCGACGAGCAAGGGAAGCTGGGGAATGCTCTGCAGCTTGGTCTGGGCCACATGCTTGTCGTCGCGGAAGCTCGGGTAGACCACGCGGCCGTCGGCGGTCGAGCCCAGCTTGTTCATGACGTAGACGCTGACCCAGCTGCGCATCTTGCCGGCGATCATGTCGCGGTAGTAGCCGGCGCGCAGGTTGGCGACGTTCTCGGCCGCGGGGTTGTCAACATAGCCGACGACGTCGCCGCGCGCGTCGCGCTCCTCGAGCATGCCGGGCGGCTGGACGAAGAACTCCCAGGTGTCGGGCTTGACCAGGAGCTCGGCGTCGACCGGGTCCATGTCCTCGGGCACCGGCGCCTCGCCCGAGACAATCGGCCACCAGTGGTCGGGCGGCATCGCGTTGGTGTCCATGACGACGCCGGCCCAGGCAGCGCCGCCGTCCTTCATCGAGGGATAGCGGCCGACGCGCATGGTGAGGCCGTCGACGATCGCCTTGTCGACCTCGCGGGCCTCGTTGATCCACGCGAAGGTGCATTCGAGCGAGAGCAGCTTCTTGACGTCCTCGGGCGTGTCGAGCGCCAGGAAGATCGCCTCCAGGTCGAGCTCGCCGCGGCGGATGTGATGCGTGAACGGCGGGCTCCAGTTGAAGCGCCCGAACACGTGCTCGGGCATCCAGTCGAGCCAGGTCTTGATCGTCGTGGTCTTGAGCTCGGGGCCGGTGTTGCGCACGATCAGCGCACGTGAGCGGCGCAGACCGGTAGCGTCCTTGGGCTGGGCAAGGGCGCGCCGCAGCATCTCGATCGCGCAGGCGCTCGACTTGGCGGAGCCAACGGGGCCGCGGATGCCGCGCACGAACTTGTCGCTCCGCATGAAGGCGCGGATCACCGGGCCGGGCGGCTCGTAGGCGAGCTTGTAGGCAGCGGTCGCCTGATGCTTCACGGCTGCACGTCGGCCGTGAGGGTGACGACGATGCGGTCGCGATCGGCGTTGGCCGCGTCGATGTGGCAGTCGATCGAGAGAAAGGATCGCCCACGCGCGGCTTCGATGAGTTCGGCGAGCGCGCGATTGATCGTGGCGCCAGCGGTCTCGCCAACAGGTCCAGTCGCGACAGCGAGAAGCATCTTGGGCTGGCTAGGGCGGTGAACGATCACAGGGGCACGGTCCCTTCGATCAGGATCGTTGTGAGCAGGCGCTCCTTGCGCTGCGTGACGAGGTGGCGCGGGTACTCGCAGCCGGTGGCCCTGGCGATCGCACAGAGCCTGTCGAGCGTGCTGGTGAAGCGGTACGTGTAGGTCTCGGCCGGCTGCCACTCGACATCCGCCTCGATCTCGACCACGGCAACCGGCTCGTCCTTCACGGGCGCTGCCCGATGAAGTAGCCGACGAAGACGCCGACCGCCGCCAGGAAGCAGCCCCAGATCGCAGCCGCCGCGATGCAGGTGCTCACGGGTGGAGCTCGAGCATCTGCTCCCAGGCTTCCTGGCGCGACCAGCCCGGGCGGGGCGTGATCATGATCTCGCCGTTGCGCAGCCGGCCCATCGCGAACGGATAGGCGCACCAGCGCGACGGCACCGGCTGATCCATCCGCCAGCGCAGCAGCCAGGGCTCGTCGTCTTGGAGAGCGGGCTTTGCCATGCGGCGAAGCGTCTGCAATCATGCAGGCGGTCGCGACTCACAGGAGGTGCGGGCGATGATCTGGCCCGACGAGGACGAGCTCGCGGCAAACGCAGCTCTGGCCAGGGATCAGGGATAGACAGCAGGAGGTACCGCGTACCTTCCTGGGAAAATTCATGGGTGGGGGAGGCATGCGTGTACCGCCCACCTTCCCCGGAAAATCTACGGAGGGGGGAGGGGGTCCCCTGTGGGGCCTCGCGTTTTCGACCCCCGGGGGGTCGCAACGCTGTCCCCACACGAATCCTTGTTCCTGGGGCTGGCAAGAGCACAGCCAGCACGTGTGCTGGCGCCAGCGGTGCTACGTCAGCGCGAGTTAAGGCACCACATTCCTTGTCTCTGGCAAGTGCTTGTTTCTACAGCTTGATCTCGATCACCACATCCCCCCCTAGGTGGACCGAGGTAGGGGCCACGTACCCGAGTGCAGTGCGGGATGCTTCGAGCTGAACGTACTCACTGCGTGCCCCGTCCACCAGGTAGTCGATCCGCCGTGCTGCCTTGGCTGCGGTCATCGTCATGCCCGACCTGATTACTTGCTCAAGCAATTCAATGCACTGCGGGCGCTGCATGGCCTGCGACAGGGAGTTGCGGTGCATGCCCGAGAGCTGGGCGGCGAGCGTGATCGTGGTGCCCTGAGCGAGGCGCTCAATAGCCGAGCGCAATCGCTTGGATATGTAGCCCTTCCCCTTGTTATGCGCGCTTCTGCGCTCCATCAGGTTGGGAACGCCCTTGCGGCTGTACGGCTGTGCCGGGTTCGGGCTTTGCAGGATCTCGCCGTCGAGAGACTGCGCTGCTGCCGGCGAGCCGGCCGGCCGGCCTGCCGGCATCGGCGGCAGAGGTTGGTCGTCGGAGCCGGATGTTCCATGTGGAACAAAGGGTCCGAACGGCTCCGAACGTGTGACTGGTAAGGGGTCTGAGCGCTTCACGCGCGTATCCTCAAATTGCAGTTTTGTCAATTGAGCGGCTGCATCCTAGCAGGATCAGCGGCTTGCGCGATCGCGCGTTCCAATTGTTGGAACGCAACTCGTTTCGGGGCCGGAATGAAGTAGCGTTCACCGGCTCTAGTCGCTCGGCCTTGCCTCGCTCCCCGAGCCACGCCCAAGCGCGTGTCTCGGCCCTACGGGTGACGATCCGGGCTAGGCCAATGGGCCGTGGGCGTCGCCTCGCTGGCACGGGCGGGAGTATTGGCCCACGGGAGCTGGGAAGCCAGCACGTCCCTGGCAGGCACCATCCCCGAAGCGCTGCAACCGATCACCGTTCCCGTGGCAATCGTCGCCTGGGCTGCACCCGGCGGCCGCGGCATCTCCATATGCCTGGGGCTCGTTTGCGTCCCCCACGGCGCCTGACGCCGATCGTGCGCGCAAGCAGAATGTGGTCGTTCCAATGGGAGAGCGGCCTCGGGCGTCGCCTCACATTCAGCTTGCGCGCACCGGTCGGTCGACTCGGACCCGGAGGGTCCTCGTTCTCCCTCCCTCGATCGGCGCCAGGCTTGGGGGGACTACAACGGCCCCGTCATATGGAGATGCCGCATCGGTCCCGGATGAAGCCCAGGCGACTCCCGCTGCGCCACAGCAGCGGTGAGTATACGGCCGCAGCGCTTCGGGGATGGCTCCCACCATCCCAGGGATGAATTCAAGATCTCTTGAAATCACTATTTCGTTTTACCTGAGAAGGCCCCTGCGGCTTTCTCAAAATCTTTCGACCAAGCAGCGGCGACGCGACCTCGAGATAAAGGCGCGTGCTCGGCTGACAGCGACCGGTCGTGGCGGTCGCACCCAATTCCCATCCATCTGCAGGAGCCACCCATGAAGACCATCGCACTCAAGCTTGCGCTTGCACTCCTGGCGGTCATTACCGCGGGCGTCGCTCTCTACATCCTGTTCTACATCGTGATCGTCGCAGCGCTGCTGCTCGTCAGCCACTACGCGGTCTACCAGATCGGTCGCGGCTACCAGCGCTTCCTGCGCTGGCAGGACGATCGCGCCCACCAGGCATTCATCGACGACGTCATGGCGACCGCGAAGCGGAAGGCCCCGGCATCGGCTAGCATTCACATCGGTTGAGAGGAGGTTCACATGACCATCATCGGTATCTTCGCCGGCGAGCACCGCTGGCTCTCGAACTTCTGGCCTGCCCAGGTCGAGATCGACCGCTTCATCTGCCCGACCGTCGAGCACGCCTACCAGGCCGCCAAGGTCGATGGCGGTCCGGAGTCGCCGGTCTTCCGTCAGATTGTGCGCGCCCGCACGCCGGGCGAGGCCAAGCGCCTCGCGCGCACCGTTCCGTTCATCCTGCGGCACGATTGGGCGACCGCGCGCATCGACGTCATGAGCGACTTGATCGCGCAGAAGTTCCGCCCCGGCACGCCGATCGCCGACCGCCTGCTGGCGACTGGCGACGCGGAGCTGCGCGAAGGCAACCACTGGAACGACCGCTTCTGGGGTGTCGATATTCGCACCGGCGCCGGCCTCAACTGGCTGGGCCGCATCTTGATGAACCAGCGCGACGATCTCGCCGGCAGGATCTGAAGGCCCCGGCGATTAGCGCGTAGTTACCCTGAAACGAGCGGGCCGAGCAGCTGCTTGAACAGCTACCCGGCCCTTCCCACGAACCGACTGTGCAGGAGCCAGAACATGAGCAACGTCACCAATACCACGACCGACGACCTGATCGCCAGCAGCTACACCGCGATCATCCAGACCCAGGGCTTCGTCTACGAGCGCGACATGCCCGGCTTCGAGCGCGACGCCGACCGCGAGCGCTTCAACCGCTTCCAGGCCGCCATCTACGAGCAGCACGCGCACAACGCCCACTGGGCGCTGGTGCAGGCCACCGCAGGCCAGTGGCGCTGGCGCAGGGGCAAGATCCACCAGCCGACGCCGTGCAAGGCCAAGGGCTACGACCTGACCGAGCACGCCGTGCGCGGCCACACCGAGGAGGAGCGCCTGGCCGAGATCGAGACGCTCGTCGGCACCGGCATCGAGCGCCGTCGCCAGGTCAACGGCGCCACTGACCTCTGGGAGCGCACGCTGCTGCGCTACAACGCCAGCATCACGGCGCGCGGCCGCAGCGCCGAGGCCGGAGCCGAGGAGCGCATGCCGCTCGCCGCACCGGCCGCAGCAGCGCTGGCCGACGGTCCCAGCGTCGACGACGCGCGCAGCACCTACTACGCCGTGTGCACCATCTTCGAACAGCTCGCGACGCTCGCGGATCGCTTCCCGCGCACGGCACGCCGCCAGGAGAACGGCGAGTGGCAGCGCGGCGGCCTCGTTGCCGACGTGCTCGACGTCGTTGCCGCCGGCTTTGAACGCGCCTGGGAACGCCGCGACCAGTGGCACGGCGACGCCATGAAGGCGCTGCGCGAGGCCGAGGAAGCCGACACCATCACCGAGATGGGCCAGCAGCAGCTCGCCCAGCTCGAGGACAAGGCGATCCAGCGCGCCGAGGAGGCGATGTTCCTGCGCTCGATCTACGACGGCGCGCGCCGCACTTATGGCCTGCTCACCGGCGCGCCGTGGAACAGCCGCCAGCGCATCAAGGGCGACCGGGCGACGGCACTGAAGATCGCGAACACCACCCTGGCGACGGTCTACGCACCGCCGCCGCCCGCCCAGACCACCCGCGTGATCGTCATGGGCGGGGGCGAGGAGCACTCGCGAGCGCTGGCAGAAGGGCTCGCGCGCCTGCGTTGCAAGCACGAGGAGCTGACGATCTACAGCGGCGACCGCGAGGTCGGGATCGAAGACCAGGCCGCGCGCTTCGCCCTCGCGAACCGCTGCCAGCTGGTGCGCCTCAGCCTCAACCACGAGGCGCACAAGCGGGCCTCGCCGTTCCGCCGCCTGGAGGCGATGCTCGACCTGGCGCAGGCCGACGGCGTGATCATCGCCGGCATCGCCAAGCACGGGCCGACCGAGGAGCTGGTCAAGCACGCCCAGGCACGCGGCATCAAGATCTGGGACCTGCGCGATCTGGATACGCCGGCTCTGGCGGCGAAGGCCCCGGCGGTGAGGATTGAGGCGACCGGGAAGGTGCTGGCGAGCGCCTAGGCCGGGCGCCTGGCAGGGGCAGCGGGTGGATGGCTCCTCCCCGCTGCCCCTCGCCGCAACACGCACTCAGCACGGCCAGCGCCGCGCTGGCGGCCCGGAAGCCCGGAGCCGAGCCCTGCACTCAATTTCCAACCATCGAGGTTTTTATGCGGAAGCTATGCGCGCTCGCCGTCCTGGCAGCGCTTCTCTCGGGCTGCACGCCTACTGGCGGCGTCGACTGGGACAAGGTCGGCACCGTCAGTCTTGCCACGCTCGCCGTCGGCGCCGTAATCCTCGGCGCTGCTGCCGGCGTCGCGATCGCCAACCAGCCCACCTACTACGAGCCCGTGTACGTGCCGCCGCGGCCGCTGAACTGCACCAGCCAGCGCGTCGGCAGCACCACCTACACCAACTGCTACTAGGAGAGTTTCATGATCCTCGCAACGAAGGGCGCGAGCAGCTTGGCCGTGCCGATGTCACTCACCGAGTTCTACGACGCCCTCGAGCGTTTCGACTGGTACTACACCTTCAGCGATGACGCCGGCGTGTACCGCGCCGGCGAGTGGGCGGCAAAGCAGCTCGAGCTCATCGCCCAGCAAACGCCGGCGCACCAGGCGCTGCTCAACGGCTTCAGCGCGCACTACTTCAGCGGCACGCCCTGGGGGACCGAGCAGGCGCCCAAGCCCGTGCGGCCGGTGGCGCCATGAAAGTCCACGAATCCATCACGCACGAGCGCATCTGCGCGCTCGTCGAATCGGCGATGACCGGTCTCGACAACCCTGGCGTCTGCATCGCATGCGGCGCCGACGCCGAGGGCTGTGAGCCCGATGCGCGCAAGTACCGCTGCGATGCCTGCGGCGCCATGCAGGTCTACGGCGCCGAGGAGCTGCTGCTCCAGCTGCACCCGTAAGCGAAGGCCCCTGCGGGGCTTTGCGCGATCCTGGGTACGGCACGTACCCCAGGCGAGAGCACGGAACCAGCAAGGCTCCCCCAGCGGAGTGCGGCCGCACGCCGATCTGGATGCTCTCGCCTGCTACCCAAATTCTCAACCCAAGCCAAGGAACACGACGATGAATCGCGTTACCCTGATCGGCAACCTGACCGCCGATCCCGAGATCCGCCGCCTCAACGACGGCGAGAAGGTCGCCAACCTCAGGCTCGCCACCAACGAGCACTGGACCGACAAGGCGACCGGCGAGCGCCGCTCCCGCGCCGACTTCCACCGCATCGTCTCGTTCAGCACGCCGCTGATCGACGCCGTGATCGCGCCGCACGCCCGCAAGGGCAAGCAGGTGTCGGTCGAGGGCCAGCTGCGCACCCGGCAGTGGGTGGACCAGGGCGGTGTCACCCGCTACACCACCGAGATCTTGATTGGCCCCCGCGGGTCCTTCCAGCTCCTGGGTACGCCCCGTCCGGCCGTCGGTCCGGCTGGCCCGTCCGGCTCCGAGGCTGAGAGCGAGCTGGTCGAGCACGACGACATCGAGATGCCCGAGACGCCGTCGGAGCGCGGCAACCGGGTGGCGGCGCGCGCTGCCGGCATGCCGGTGTCGCTCGACGACTGCCCGATCTGAGCAATGGGCGGAGCCCTGCGCGTGGCCGCGTCGCTGCTGATGGCGGCGCGGCCCTACCTGTTCCTGGTGTCGAACGTGGTCTCGCTGGCGATCACAGCCGGCGAGATCAGCCGCGGCATCTCCATGCTCAAATACTACCGCTCGAACGCCTGGCGGCCCGGCTCACGGCCGTCGCCGTGGCCCTCCAGCTACCGAGACACTGGCGGCAACGCCGCCAGGTCCCGGCCGCCCACCCCGTAACCCGTTGATTCATCGCCTGCACGTTCGCAGGCCGTGAGTTGCAGACCTGAAGGAGAGGACGCACGATGAGTGCTTCCCAGCCCATTCCCTTGCCCAAATTCCTGGCGCACCTGCAGCGCCTTGACAAGACCCAGCTGCGCTTCGTGGTCGAAGCCCTGCACGACGGGGCGGTCACCGCGCAGCACGAGGCGCTGGCGCACCCCGGCGATTCGGAGCCCTGCATGGCCCGGGTCACCGTGCTCAACGGCCTGTGGACCCGGCTGCTGGGCGACGTCAACGCCCGCATGGGCCACGCAGCGATGGCGGACTAGGAGGAACGATGACCGCATTCACTTATCTCGCGCCGGACCAGAAGCTCGAGCTCGCGCTCCAGCTTCGCCGCCGACTCACCGAAGCGACCTGGATCAAGGGCGACTACTACTGCCGGGCAACCGACGGCACGATCTGCCACTGTCTGATCGGCGCCGCCGCATTCATGTTCATAGCGACGCATGACGGCGATCCGACCGATATCGTCGGCAACTTCGAGACCGATGCCGGCGAGTTCATCGCCGCAGCCTGTCCTGAATTCCAGAGCCGGGGCACTCCGGGCTGCACCAGCAAGATCATCGACTGGAACGACAATCCGTTGCGCACCTGGGCCGAGGTCGATCGGGTCGTCAACCGGATCGTTGCCCACTACGAGGCCGAGCTCACGCGCTATCAGCGCAGCACCAAGTACGGCTTCGTGTGATGACGCTCATCTCGCGCGACCCGTTCGCACGCACGGAGCTCCACCGCGACAAGATCAGACCTGCGGAGGTGTCCTACGCCAAGCAGTCGTGCGACTGGTGCGGCAATGAGCGTCGCGATGGCTCGATGTTTCGCTATCAGATCGAGCACGACGGCGGGCGCGTCGAGCGTATCCGCGGGCGCTTCTGCTCCGTCGGCTGCATGCGTTCCTACCATGACTAGGCCGTGCGCCTGCGGCAGCGGCGAGCCGAGGCGAGCCCTGCACGACGCACGCGGCATCTTCTGCACCTACGTGTGCCGAAGTTGCGTCAAGCGGCGCCTGCAGGAGTTCGACGAGGAGATTTTCACCAACCCCAACTACCCGGCCGATGAGCCGATCGAGGACGAGTGATGTGCAGCACTGAGGACAAGCCCGCCAGGAGCTTCAAGCCCGAGTTCCAGACCGATGACACGGGCCGTTGGTACACCAACTCGACGCGCTTCGCGACCCAGGCCGAGGCCCACCAGGCCGCGTACTCCATTGCGATGCGCTGGGCCGCGGTGCGGGACTATCGCGCTGCGCCGAGCAACGATCCGGTCAACTACAAGATCGTCGATAACGCGCTCCAGGAGGTTCACTGATGGCCATCATCTACGGAGCCGGCGTCAAGGAGCTCTGCGCCAAGATCGCGGAGCGCCTGATCGCCTCGCTCGAAGCGGGCGTCGCCCCCTGGGTGTGCCCCTACGACCGGCACAACGGGCTGCCGTTCAACGTGTTCCGCCGCGTGCGCGCCGGGCACAAGAAGCCCTACACCGGCATCAACCGCGTGCTGCTCGAGCTCTGGATGTGGGAGAACGCCTGGATGAGCCCGGCGTTCATGACCATGACGCAGCTGCGCGAGCTCAACCCCGGCAAGGACCCCGACGGCCCGCGCATCAAGCGGGTCGACGGCGGCATCCCGCTGTCGCCCGACGACTGGCGCACGCACGGTCAGGAGCCCTGCAGCGTCGTCGTGTTCAAGCCCAAGGTGAAGAAGAAGCCCGACGGCGAGGAGGAGAGCAACTACTTCGGCCGAGTCTACTCGGTGTTCAACGTGGCGCAGCTCACCAACCTGCCGCCCGATATCGCCGAGGCGGCCCAGGTCTCGACGGCGCCGTTCAAGCCCGAATGCGTGCCGGCCGAGATCCTCACGATGATCGAGGAGCTCCGCCTGGTCGGCGGCGTCACCACCAGCCAGATCCCGTGCTACCGCCCGGCGCTGGATCAGATCGGCATGCCGCCGCGCAAGGCGTTCAGCGACAATGACGCCTATCTCGCGGTGCTCCTGCATGAGGCCGGACATGCCGCCGGCAATGCCGGCCGCGTCGGGCGTGAGCCGCGCGGCGAGAAGCGCAACGAGCGCATCGTGCAGTACGCGCGCGAGGAGCTCTGCGCCGAGATGACCAGCGCCATGAGCATGGCGGCGTTCGGCCTGCCGCAAACGCGCGAGCTGCAGCACGCCGCCTACCTCAACCACTACATCGAGGTGCTCAAGGCCGATCCGGCGATCCTGGTGTGGGCAGCGAGCCAGGCCGAGAAGCGCACGGCGTTCCTGGTCGAGAAGGCGAAGCTCAGGACCGAGCTCGTGGTGGCGGCGAAGGTCGCGGCGCACGCATGAGCCTCGCGACACGCGGCGAGGCCGACAGCGGGAAGCTGCTCGTCCTCAAGCGGCGGTCAAGCCGCGGCGAGTGGCCGCGCATCACGATCGCCAAGTGGCGCGACGGCGAGGTCGCGATGATGGTGACCGACGAGGCCGGCGAGGTCACGCGCGTGGAGCTCAACGACGCCGAGCGCGTCGCCCTGATCGACGCACTGTCGTGAAGGAGCTCGTGATCCGGCTCGACGTCGACGCCAACGGCGTCGTCACCAAGACGGTGATCGCACGCTGCACCAACCGCGAGCGCGCGCTCGCGCACGTCCACACCCTCAATACCCAGGCGGTCAGGCACGGCTGGTGGGCCGGCTACCGCCTGGCCGAGCCCGGCGAGGTCGTCGACACGAAGGCCCCGGCGGTGAGGCGACACTTAACCCGAGAGAAGGAGTCCGACGATGCCTGATGGAGGAATGAGACCGATGGAGGTCGAGAATATCCCCCTGCGCCACCTCAAGACCTGGCCCGGTCATGCCCGCAAGGGCACGCCCGTGGTCGACGATCTGGTGGCTTCGATCAAGGCCGAAGGGCTGCTGCAGCCGCTCGTGGTCGTGAAGGACCACAACGGCGAAGGCGGCTACTTCGTGATCGCTGGCAATCGCCGGCTCGAAGCTCTGCGAAAGCTCGCCGATCCGACGGTTGGCGCGCTGCCGCCGATTGCGTGCAACGTCCTGCCCGACGGCATCGACGACGACAAGCTGCTCGAGATCAGCCTCGCCGAGAACGCGGTGCGCCTCGACATGCACCCGATGGACGAGTGCGAAGCCTTCGCCAAGCTCGCCGGCGAAGGCAAGGACCTGCCGGGCATCGCGCGCGCGTTCGACGTCAGCGAGCGCTTCGTCAGGCAGCGCCTGGTGCTTGCCACGCTGCCCGAGAAGGCGCGCACCGCCTATCGCAAGGGCGAGATCGGCTACGACGGCGCCGTGGCGCTGGCGCGGCTGGGCGACCCCAAGCTGGTCGCCAAGGCGATGAAGATCGGCAAGGGCTGGAACGGCAACTACGAGCACGCCGCCGGCCAGCTCATGCGCGACGAGAAACGGTTCTACGTCGAGCATGCGCGGTTCCCGACGGCGGTGAACTACAAGACCGCCGAGGATTTGTTCGACGTCGACGACAAGGGCCAGCCGGCCGGTCCCTACTTCATCAAGTATCGCGAGGCCATGACGGAGCAGTCGGCGTGGCTGAGCCAGCGCATGCTCGCGCTCGCCAAGAACGACAGCTACGCCTTCGTCGACCTGCGGCCGGAGCAGGGCTTCTATACCGCCTTCCGCCGCGCCGAGGCCGAGGAGACCAAGGGCGTCGGCATCGTGTGCTGGATCGAGCCCAGCGGCGAGGTGCGCGAGGAGCGCGCCGTGTCGCTCAAGAGCGAGCGCCAGCAGGAGGTCAAGAAGGCCAAGGAAGCTAAGAAGGCCGACGTCGCCAAGAAGGCCGCGAAGGGCGAGAAGGTCCATGCCGGCGAGGTCAGCAACGCCTTCGCCTACGACCTGCGCTACCTGCACCTTGTCGCCCTGATGCGCTATATGGCGGCGCACCCCGAGGTGTTCGCCGAGCGCGTCGAGACGCTCTGTGCGTTCAATACCGACCACGGCAGCGCCTTGCACGACGACGTGCGCAAGCTGCTGCACGGCGCGATCAAGGAGCTGCTCGACGAGGGCACTCTGGCCGCGAAGGTGGCGAGCCATATCGTCTCGGACCGTGGCGCCAATGCCTACAAGGCGCTAGCGAAGGAGCTCGACCTGGGCGCGATCGAGTGGCCCAAGATGATGCTCGCGCGGCTGCCGCGCGTGATGCTTGACGCCGAGGCCAAGGCGCTCAAGCTGCAGGTCCGCGGCGAGAAGTCGAAGACGGCGCTGATCGACCTGATCTGGAAGCACCGGCCCAAGGGCTGGGTGCCGCAATACGCGAGGCTCTGAGCCCTCGCGCACGGAGCGTACCGCGCGCTAGTCCTGCGCGCGGGAAAGGAGGGAGGACACCGGGGCGGTCGCCGTCCGTCCCGGTCCCTCTGATCAGGGTCTAGGGCAGCGCACGATGAACCTGCTTGCACACGCCGAATATGAGCCAGTCACTCCGATTGACCGGCTTCCATTCGGGGTTGGTGCTCTGGGGGATGAGGTAAGGCGGCGCGTATACCATCGGGCTGACGTCGTTGAAATTCAACCTCGTGCAAGCGACGATCTGCCCATGCGCTGGCGGCGCAAGCAGGTCGACCACGAGCTCGTCTCCGATCTGGATGCCGGCCGCATTCATGCTGTCGGTGGTTACGATCGCACCCACCCAGTGGCTGGGTGCATCGATGGACACCAGGGTCATGCTTCGCCGCCCATTGTCGCGAGGCGCGGCGAGTTTTCGGTCTCCCTCAGTCACGGCACGTAGCTCCCCTGCCCCATAAATCGGCAACTGCCGTGTCAACTTGAGCCGACTATCGGGCAATAACGGAGGCGGTTCACCCGCCGCCATGCCAAGCATCGCAAGCGTGTAGCTGTTCGGCACGTAGTGCTGTTTGGACACCCGTGTGATGTTCGTGGGCGAGGTCCTCGCCTCCCGCGCCCACTTCTCAGCCGACCACCCCTTGCGCCGCATCACGTCTTCCATCCATCGCGCGATGCGCCGACCGAGTTCTGACTTGTCTAAAATTTTCGTATCTTCAAGCTCCTGCATACATGCAGGCTAGCCCTAGTGGGCATGGGAGTCGAATCATATTTGCGTGGACTTGACTCGTCCTGCACGCTTGCAGCATCATGCCAGCTCATGATCCAGACCTATCTCGACCAGACGACCTGCCTCGCGACGAGTGCCGGCGTCGAATTCAAGCGGGCCGTGCTGCACGCCGGGATCTCCGACGCGCAGTACTATCGCTGGGCCAAGCGCTCGACCACGATGAGCGAGTCCAGCGCGCGGCGCATCTGCCGCTCGATCAAGCAGCTCGCAGCACGCGCCGCCAAGCGTGGATCAAACCATGTCCATGCCGCGGCAGGGTGATCCCTACTACCTGCTGGTCGACGAGTTCCGCCGTTGGCGGATGGCCCACAAGATTCCGCTGCGAGAATTGAGCCTGCGCATCGGCGTCTCCGACAGCCTGGCCTCGCGCTGGGAGTGCGACGATCGCCGCCCGGATCTCTATTTCGCGACCTTATGGGCGCAGGCGATAGGAACCCGCCTCACCATCGTCCCGCTCGCGCGCAAGCGACGCCCGCAATGTCCGGCGCAGCTGCTCCTCCCGTACTAGGGAAGCTCACCAAGCTCACGCGCGCCGGTCGCAGGCGGCGCGTGCTCGACGACGCCGTGTGGTTCGACAGCCAGGCCGAGCACCGACGCTACTGCGAGCTCAAGATCCTCTGCCGCATCGGCGAGATCGACACCCTGCAGGTCCACCAGTCGTTCGCGCTCGTGGTCGAGGGCGAGACGATCTGCATGTTCGAGCCCGATTTCTATTACCGCGATGTCGCTGCCGGCCAATGGGTCGTCGAGGACGTCAAGAGCCCGCGCACGCGCGTGCTGCCGGAGTACCGCATCAAGAAGCGATTGTTCGAGGTGCTCTACGGCCTGCCCGTGCGGGAGACCGTGGTCGGTAATCGAAGGCCCCGGCGGAAGCGTCGCTAAAAACTATCGGAGGTGAGCATGAAACAGGGTTGGCTTTGCCCATCCTGCGGGGCCGGCGTTGCGCCAGGCCAAGCCTACTGCGAGCACCCGGTGCGCGCCTCGGCGCTGCCGCCGGACTTTCCTGGCCCCGCCGAGCTCGAGCTCGCGGCGCTGCTCTACCCCAGCCTCGATGCGCAGCGCGAGCGGCTCAGGTTCAGGTCCTACTACCAGCACCAGGTCACCGCGCGCTGGCTGCATGTCTGGCAGCGCTGGCTCCAATCCGAGAGCGTCTGGTCCGCTAAAAATCCGAAGGCCCCGGCCGGTCGTCCGGCGTCCGGTCCGGCATCGGACGGTGCGCGCGTGCGGGTGTGGTTGCCCACCGCGCACGGCGGCCGGTTCGAGACCTGGCTGTTCCTGTGGCAATACCAGCAGCGTCTTGCGGCGGGGCAGGCCCCAGAGCTTGTGGACCCTGGCGAGCTTGCACGCCTGCAGCCCGCGGCAGCCCTGTCCGCTGCAGGATCGACTCGAGCGTGACTCGACATGCGCTGCAATCTTGCAGTATCGTATCTCCCAAGGGAGCAAACCTTATGGCCGACTCGCCGGTCGATCCCATCGTCTCCATCGAGTCGCTGCCGCCGGAGCGGCGGGCCGAGCTGATCAAGTTCCGCGACATGCTCATGCCCGTCATCGAGCAGGCAATCATCGAGGAAGGCATCCGGCCAAGCTCCATTGTCAACATGATGATTGCGGAA
>Ga0207641_10002141_pt1 | contig 18665 bp, 11 predicted proteins | sample KBSSwiS62_FD_184306 | JGI IMG/M metagenome (GOLD analysis project Ga0207641, IMG submission 184306) | Switchgrass rhizosphere microbial communities from Kellogg Biological Station, Michigan, USA - KBS Switchgrass S6-2 (SPAdes) (version 2) | ecosystem: Host-associated > Plants > Roots >... | reverse complement strand
CGGGGCGTCGACCCCGTCGCGATCCTCGGGCTGTTCCGTGGCGTCTCGCACGGCGGCTGGGATCCGGCGGCGCACGGCTTCGCGCTGTATGCGATCGTCGTCGGCTCGCAGACGCTGCACGCCACCGGTTATGCGATGGGCGTCAGCCGGGACGGCGGCCGGTGCGCCACGGTCACGTACTTCGGCGACGGCGCCTCCAGCCAGGGCGACGTCAACGAGGCGCTCGGCTGGGCGGCGGTGTTCGGCGCGCCCGTCGTCTTCTTCTGCCAGAACAACCAGTACGCGATCTCGGAGCCGACGGCCCTGCAGTCGCGGGTGCCGATCTGCCAGCGCGCCGCCGGCTACGGCTTCCCCGGGGTCCGCGTCGACGGGAACGACGTGCTCGCCACGCTCGCGGTCACCCGCTGGGCGCTGGAGCGAGCGCGGTCCGGCGCCGGGCCGACGCTCGTCGAGGCGGTCACCTATCGGATGGGCGCGCACACCACCGCGGACGACCCGACCCGCTACCGCCAGGCGGCCGAGGTCGCCGAGTGGGCCGAGCGCGACCCGATCGCCCGGGTCGGCGCCTACCTGCGCTCCCAGGGCGCGCTCGACGCGGCGGGCGAGGCCGCGATCACCACCCGGGCCCACGACGCCGCGGCCGATCTGCGCCGCCGGTGCCTGGAGCTGCCGGACCCGGATCCGCTGACCCTGTTCGACCATGTGACGGTCGAGGAGAGCCGGCAGCTGGCCGCCGAGCGCGCCGATCTCGCCGACCTGCTCGCGGGGGGCACCGACCCGACGGGCACTGATTCTGGGAGCGCTGGCATCGCGGGCGCCTACGCCGCGAGCGCCTACGCCGGCGACTTCCACCCGGCCGATCCGTACCCGGGCGACCCGAGCGAGGGCTACCCGCCCCGTGGAACCGGCCCGTGGGCGCGAGACCCGCGCTCGTCGGCCGCGCCACGGCCCGCCGGCCCGTCCGCCGTGCCGTCGGCGGCATCCGCCGCGGACTCGGTCGCCGCCGCATCCTCAGTGGCCGCCGCCGCGGACGGCCCGCTCGCGTCCGGCGGCGCCGCGTCGTCCCTCGAGACCGACGCCGCCGCGCCGCCGAACAGCGAGCGCCCGAACGGCGAACGCACGCGCGGACGACCAAACAGCGAACGCCCGAACGGTGGACGTCCAGAGAGTGGGCGCCCGAACAGCGAGCGGCCGGTCGCGCCCCCGCAGAGCCCAGGTCCGGAGGCATCATGCCCACGCTGACGATGGCCGGCGCGCTCAACAGCGGGCTGCGCGCGGCGATGGAGGCGGATCCCAAGGTCGTCATCATGGGTGAGGACGTCGGGCGGCTCGGCGGCGTCTTCCGGGTGACCGACGGGCTGCGCGACCGGTTCGGCGAGGAACGGGTGATCGACACCCCGCTCGCCGAGTCGGCGATCATCGGGACGGCGATAGGGCTGGCGATGCGCGGCTTCCGGCCGGTCTGCGAGATCCAGTTCGACGGCTTCGTCTACCCCGCGTTCGACCAGATCGTCAGCAACCTGGCCAAGCTGCACTACCGGTCGGCAGGGCTGCTGCGGATGCCGGTGACCATCCGCATTCCGGTCGGGGGCGGGATCGGGGCCGTCGAGCACCACAGCGAGTCGCCCGAGGCCTACTTCTGCCACACCGCCGGCCTCAAGGTCGTCACGTGCTCGAACGCGGCGGACGCCCAGGTGATGATCCAGCAGGCGATCGCGGCCGACGACCCGGTGGTGTTCCTGGAGCCGAAGCGGCGCTACTGGGAGAAGGACGAGGTAGTGCCCGTCGACCTCGCGGCCCTGGGAAAGCCGGCCGAGCCGCGGATGGACGCGGGCGGGCAGGCGGCGATCCCCGCCGCCCGCATGCCGGCGCCGCTGTTCAGCAGCAGGATCGTGCGGCCGGGCCGGGACGTGACCCTGGTCGGCTACGGGCCGATGGTGCGGACCTGCGTGGACGTCGCGCTGATCGCGGAGGCGGAGGACGGACGCTCGATCGAGGTCATCGACCTGCGCACGCTCTCGCCGCTGGACCTCGACCCGGTGGTCGACTCGGTCCGGCGGACCGGGCGGCTGGTCGTCGTGCACGAGGCGCCGTCGAACGTCTCGGTCTCCGCCGAGGTGGCCGCCCGGGTCACCGAGCAGGCCTTCTACTCGCTGGAGGCTCCGGTCCTGCGGGTAACCGGCTTCGACACGCCCTACCCGCCATCCCGGCTGGAGGAGACCTACCTTCCCGACGTCGACCGCATCCTCGATGCCGTCGACCGCACCTACACCTACTAGCGCGACGCGCGGGCACCACCAGCGCGGCGCGCGAGCGCGCCGGGGGCGCGGCGCAACCACGGGAGGAACGGTGGCGCGACGAGAGTTCCGGCTCCCCGACCTGGGCGAGGGCCTCGCGGAGGCCGAGATCGTCCAGTGGCTGGTCGCGGCGGGGGAGAGCGTGACGGTCAACCAGCCGCTGGTCGAGGTGGAGACCGCGAAGGCCGTCGTCGAGTTGCCGAGCCCGTTCGCCGGCCGCCTGGTCACCGTCCAGGGCGAGGCGGGCGACACCATCACGGTCGGCACCATTCTCGTCGTCGTCGAGGACGACACCGGCGCCGACCTGGCCGCCGGGCCGAACGCCCCGGCGCCGGGTCGCTCCCAGCCGGCCACTGAGCCCGCCTCGCCGGCCGGCCACGCGCCGCCACCCGCTGTTCCCGCGCACACCGCGGCGGCCGCGCCGCGCAACGGCCGGGAGCCGGTGCTGGTCGGCTACGGCCCGCGGGCCACGGCGGCCGGGACGGGCCCGGGACGCACCCGCCGCCGGCACCGCGGCGTTCCGGCGGTCCCCGGCGCTGCCGACCAGAAGCACTCTGGCGCCTCGAACGCCGTCGACCCCAACGCCGTCGGCCCCATCGCCGTCGACCGGCACGCCGTAGCAGCGCGCACCACGGGACCGCGCGGCGGCGAGCCGGGCCCGCTGGCGACCTGGGCCGGCGCGGCGGCGCCGCCCGGCGCCGGCCACCATGGCGGCAAGGCCCTGGCCAAGCCACCGGTGCGCCGGCTCGCCCGCGACCTGGGCGTCGACCTCGGCGGCATCGCCGGCACCGGCCCCGCCGGCACGATCAGCCGGCACGATGTCGAGGCCGCGGCAGGCATTCTCGACCACCCGGCGCACCCACCCGCCGCCACCGAGCCCACCACGACGTGGCCCGCCGACGCGTGGCCGACCCAACCGATGCTCGGCGGGCCGCCATCCGGCCTCGACGGTCAGCCGGACGCCCTGGATCAGCAGGCGGCAGCGCGGGCCGAGGGCGCGGGGCAGCGGGCCCGAGCCGCCGGGCAGATTCCCGCCGGGGCGGTGTTCGACGAGGCCAGCCGGACGTGGCGCGTCCGGGTCTCAGGGGTGCGTCGGGCGACGGCGAAGGCCATGGTGAGCAGCGCCTTCACCGCGCCGCACGTCACGGAGTTCGTCTCCGTCGACCTGACGCGCACGCTGGCCGTCCGCGATCGGATCGCCGCGCTGCCCGAGTTCGCCGGGCTGCGGGTGACGCCCCTGCTGTTCGTCGCTCGCGCTCTGCTGGCCGCCGCGCGCCGGCACCCGATGATCAACGCCACCTGGCTAGACGGCGGCGCAGGCGACCCGGAGATCGTCATCTCCGGCGCCGTCAACCTCGGCATCGCGGTGGCCTCGCCGCGCGGCCTGCTCGTGCCTAACATCCCGGACGCCGACCGCCTCGACCTGGCCGGCCTGGCCCGGGCGCTGGACGACATCACCACCCGGACGAGGAACGGTCAGGCCAGGCCGGCGGACCTGACCGGCGGCACGATCACGATCACCAACATCGGGGTCTTCGGCGTCGACATCGGCACACCGATCCTGAACCCCGGCGAGGCGGCGATCCTCGCCGTCGGCGCGATCCGCCCGGCGCCCTGGGTTCACGAGGGCGAGCTGGCCGTCCGTACGGTCGGCCAGCTGGCCCTCTCCTTCGACCACCGGCTGGTCGACGGCGAGCTTGGCTCCGCCGTCCTCGCAGACGTCGCGGCGATGCTCACCGACCCCACCCTCCTGCTCGCCTGGAGCTGACGCCGCCGGCCGCCGTGAGGCACTCCACGCACAACGGAGAGGGCAGAGCGGGTCAAGAGTGGCTTCCCTGTCGCAAGCGGGACGGGTAGGGCGAACAACCGCGACAGGTTGCCGCCTGGTAGCGTGCGGGAAGCATCCAGGTATCGGTACGGCCCGGACTTCCCGGGACAAACGCTCCCGGACAGATGAGGTGACCCGACATGACGCGCGTGGAAGCTCTGATGGCCGCGGATGAGTTCGTCGCCAAGGTCCTCACGTCCGCGTCGTCCTCGAGTCAGGCCGGCGGGCGCTTCACCGGGGCCCTCAACCTGGCCGAGCGCGTCGACCTGACGCTGCGCGTCGCGCGCTTCCTGCTCGAAGGCCAGCCGTCCTCCGAGGCGGACGACATCCTCAAGCGCGACATGCGCAACGAGCTCGACCAGGCTTTCCCCCCTCTCAGGACCTCCTGACGGGCCTGACCCGCGTGCAGGGTCCCCGCGCGGCGCCAAACGCGACGTACGGGGCAAGCACAGGCGTTCCCCCGCTCCGGACCTCCTGAGCGCGTCTAGCTAACTGCGGGGGTCCTCGCGCGGCGCCGAAGGGCAACGTGCGCGGGAAGCAGGCCGACCGCGCGGGAAGAGCGCTGGCTCCGCAGGACCGGCGGCCCGGTCGGGCCGCCGCCCGGTCAGAGCTTCGGAGTCACCTCGGTCTGGACGACCTCGTGGTACTCGCGGGTGGGGGCCGTGATCGGAGCGGTCGGCTCGACGATGATCAGTTCATCGTCCGGCACGAGCGGGGGCGCAGTGCCCTGCTCGATCGACTCCTCGAAGATGCGCCTGCGCCACTGATCCCGGTACAGCGATGTCACCAGGCCGGCGATGCTGACCAGCATGATGATCACCCCGACGGCGTCGAGGCTGATTCCGGACGGCTCGGCTCGGACGGCGAAGGTCAGGATCGCGCCAAACGCGAAGAACACCAGGCTCACCATGATTCCCATGGATCACCCATTACCCGGTAATGACGCCAAAAACCGCACCACCCGCAAACAATCCGGTGCGGGTCAGCGCGGGCACGGCCGCCCGCGAAGCCGACCGGCCGCCCGGCGCTGCGCGCCAGGCGGCCGGTCGGTGGCTCGTCCGCGGGGGTCAGAAGGCGTCCTCCAAGAGCCGCATCAGGTCGACGTCGGTGGCCTCCAGCATCGCGCGGCGGGTGTGCAGCTCCGGCAGGACGTTCGCGGCGAACCACCTGGCCGCGGCGATCTTGCCTTCGTAGAACGGCACGTCCCGGGTGGCGGGGCTGTTCTTCAGCGCCGCGATCGCGACCTCGGCCCCGCGCAGCAGCAGCCAGCCGATCACCAGGTCGCCGAGGCTCATCAGGAGCCGGGTGGTGTTGAGGCCGACCTTGTAGACCTCATCGCGGTTCTCGGCACCGGAGGTGAGGAAGCCGACCAGCGCGCCGACCATCGACTGGACGTCCTCCAGCGCGGTGGCGAGCTGGTCGCGCTCCCTGCCGAGTGTGCCGTTGCCCGCGTCGCCCTTGGCGAACGACTGGATGTCGATGAACAGCGCCGTCAGCGCCTGGCCCTGGTCTCGGACGATCTTGCGGAAGAACAGGTCCTGGCCCTGGATCGACGTCGTCCCCTCGTACAGGGTGTCAATCTTGGCGTCCCGGATGTACTGCTCGATCGGGTAGTCCTGGAGGTAGCCGGAGCCGCCGAAGATCTGCAGCGACGTGGCGAGCAGCTCGTAGGACCGCTCGGAGCCGACGCCCTTGACGATCGGCAGCAGCAGGTCGTTCATCCGGGCGGCCCGCTCGACGGCCGAGCCGGAGCCGTCCGTCTCCACGGCGCCCGGCAGGCCGCCATCCTCCGCGGCGGCGACGGTGTCCTGGAAGGACGCGGTGTAGAGGACGAGCGAGCGCATGCCCTCGGCATACGCCTTCTGTGCCATCAGCATCCGGCGGACGTCCGGGTGGTGGATGATCGTGACGCGCGGCGCGGTCTTGTCGGTGGCGGTGAGGTCGGTGCCCTGGACCCGGGAGCGAGCGAACTCAAGCGCATTCAGGTACCCGGTGGACAGGGTGGCGATGGCCTTGGTGCCGACCATCATCCGGGCGTGCTCGATCACCTGGAACATCTGGGCGATGCCGTTGTGGACGTCGCCGACGAGCCAGCCCACGGCCGGCTCCTTCTCGCCGAAGCGCAGCTCGGTCGTCGCGGAGACGCGCAGGCCCATCTTGTGCTCGAGGTTGGTGACGTAGACACCGTTGCGGGCACCAGGCGCGCCGGTCTCCGGGTCGGGCAGAAACTTCGGCACGACGAACATCGACAGGCCCTTGGTGCCCGGGCCCTTGCCCTCCGGCCGGGCCAGCACCAGGTGGAAGATGTTCTCGGGCACATCCCAGTCACCGCTGGTGATGAAGCGCTTGACGCCTTCGATGTGCCAGGTGCCGTCGGGCTGCTGGGTAGCCCTGGTCCGGCCGGCGCCCACGTCGGAGCCGGCGTCCGGCTCGGTGAGCACCATCGTCGCGCCCCACTGGCGGTCGATCGCCCAGCTGGCCAGTTGCTTCTGCCAGTCGTTGCCGAGCCGGTCGAGGATGCCGGCGAAGGTCGGGCCGGCCATGTACATGAAGACGGCCGGGTTCGAGCCGAGGATCAGCTCGGAGGCGGCCCAGGCGACGGTCGGCGGGGCGCCGAGGCCGCCGAGGTGCGCGGGGACGAACAGCCGCCACCACTCGCCCTCCTGGAGCGAGTTGTAGGACTTCTTGAACGACTCGGGCAGCCGGACGGTACCGGTCGCCGGGTCGAACTGTGGCGGGTTGCGGTCGGCGTCCGCGAACGACTCGCCCAGCGGGCCGGAAGCGAGCCGCTCCAGCTCGACGAGGACCTCGTGCGCGGTCTCCCGGTCCATCTCCGCGAACGGACCGGCGCCCAGGACGCGCTCGACGCCGAGCACCTCGAAGAGGTTGAACTCGATGTCGCGCAGGTTGCTCCGGTAGTGCCCCATGGCCGCCCCCACGTTGTGAATGGGGCCGAGGAGTCCAGCCGGCCGCCCGGGCCGCCGTTCCGCGGGCCCTCGCCGACGTTCGACACCCGGCCGCCGGCATGGCTAGCCGACATAGTTACTGGCGAGTACGTCGTACCCCATGCTACCCGCGAGTAACCATGGCGCAAAGCCGCCCTCCTCGCCTTGGCCGGACATCTCGCCCCGCCCCCCAAGGCCGGTTCACCCGAAACACAACGGTCAGGCACCGAAGAGCCTCTGGCTTGCCTAAGCTGAATGTGGGAACCCTGGCGAGAACGGCTAGGCAGAGTCACGCGCCGTAACTCAGCGCGATAGCCTTGTGAGCCCCCCGTGACAGAGTGATGTTCGCCACGGCGGCTCGCCGCTCTGGCCGCCGGGTGGGAGGGCCGCCGGGTGGGAGGAGGGTGCGCCGTGGCCGGTTGGGCGCGAGCTCGCCAGGCGGTTGTGGCGGGCGTGCTGCCGGTGCTGGTCGCCGTGGGGCTTTTCGGGCTGCTAGCCGGATGCGGCCACAGCCGAGGCCAGGCGGTGACGTCGACCGCGGGCGCGGACCAGAACCCGCCCGGCTCCGGGCGGAGCACCGATCCCGGGCCGGCACGAACCACCCCGGCACCGACAGCAGGCCAGCCGGCGCGACCGTCGGCCGGCACTTCCCCCGGCGGGCAGAGCGTCGCCTCGCCGGGCGCCACCGGCGACGCGGCCAGCACCGACGCCGCCGGCACCGACCAGGCGGCCGTCCCGGACGTCGCCGCGACGTCGGTCTTCGTCGGCGAGCCCTGCCTGCCCAGCCAGGACACCGCGCCGGCCCCGGCGATCAACGGGCTGACCCTGTTCTGTGTGCCGGCGACCGGCCCCGCCGCCGCGACCAGTCTGGGCGCCTGGTCCGACACGCCGCCCCAGCAGAAGCCGACCGGCCCAGCGCCCGGGACCGCATGTACCAGCTCGGATCTCGGCCAGGTCCACCAGGATTCGGCCGGCCGCCCGGTCACCTGCCTGCGCGAGCCCAACGGCGACCTACGCTGGGCGGACATCTCCTGACGTGGGCCGGCCGGCCGGTGCTGGCTATGGTGAAAGCGTCCGATTGCCACACCGGCGGGAGGCACGGCTTGGCTTGGGAATGGGCCGCGCCGCGCCGGGGCTCGCGCGGATGAGCGGACAGGCGTTCGAGTCGAGCGGCCCCCACTCTCGGGCTGGCGGAAGAAGTTCCCGGGACGACTCGATGTGGCGCGGATCACGGCGCGGTAGTCCGATGCCGAGATCCCCCGCCGCCGGGCCACCGGATCGGCCTACCATCCGGCACATGGTTCGGTGCTCCGTCTGCGCGCGGCAGAACCAGGAGGACTCCAGGTTCTGCTCCGCGTGCGGGAACGCGCTGCCGACCGCGCTCAGCGGCAGCCGCAAGACCGTCACCGTGCTGTTCGTCGACATCACCGACTCGACCCGGCTGGCCGAGAGCATCGACTCCGAGCCGCTGCAGCAGGTCATGGAGCGGTTCTTCGACCTGGCCAGGGAGGCGATCTACGCGCACGGCGGCTCCGTCGAGAAGTTCATCGGCGACGCCGTCTTCGCGGTGTTCGGCACCCCGGTGCTGCACGAGGACGACTCGCTGCGGGCGGTCCGCACCGCGCTGGAGATCCGGGCCAGGCTCCGGGAGCTCAACCTCGACCTGCACCGCGGCTGGGGCATCGGCCTGCGTGTCCGGATGGGCATCAACACCGGCGAGGTCACCGTCGCCGGCGGCGGCGTCACCGGCGACGCGGTCAACGTCGCCTCCCGCCTGGAGGTCGCCGCCGCCCCGGACGAGATCCTCATCGGCGACGCCACCTACCGGCTGATCCGGCACAGCGTCACCGTCGACACCGTGGCGCCGCTGGTGGTGCAGGGGAAACGGGACCCGGTGCGGGCACATCGCCTGCTCGGCCTGGTCGACCCGACCGCCGGCCCGGGCAGCCGCACGCCGTCGCTGAGCCTTATCGCCCCGGTGATCGGGCGCAACCGCGAGCGCCGCCGCATCCAGGACGCCTTCGAGGCCGTCGTCGAGGAGCGGATCTGCCACCTGTTCACGGTGCTCGGCCCGGCCGGCATCGGGAAGTCGCGGATGGTCAAGGAGTTCGCCGACGGCGTCGCGAACCGCGCGACCGTGCTCTCCGGCCGCTGCCTGTCCTACGGCGAGGGCATCGCCTACTGGCCGCTGATGGAGATGGTCCGCGCGGCGACCGGGATGTCGGCCGACTCGCCGGCCCCGGAGGGCCGCCGCCGGCTGCGCGAGCTGCTCGACGAGCTCGGCGTGACCGGGGCCGCCGAGATCGTCGCCGCGCTCGCCCCGTTGGTCGGCCTCGGCGGCGCGGAGGTGGGCACCCAGGAGAGCTTCTGGGCGGTCCGCACCTTCTTCCACGCGCTGGCCGAGCGCCGCCCACTCGTCCTGTGCTTCGACGACGTGCACTGGGCCGAGCCGACGCTGCTGGACCTGATCGAGCACATCACCGACTGGTCCCGCGACGCGCCGATCCTGCTGCTGTGCATGACCCGGCCGGAGCTGCTGGAGGAACGCCGGCAGTGGGGCGGCGGCAAGCTGAACGCCACGTCCATGCTGCTGGCGCCGCTCACCGAGGTGCGCTGCCAGCGGCTGATCCGCAGCCTGATGGGCTCCGACGACCTCGACCCGGCGCTCGTCTCGCGGATCACCTCGTCGGCGGCGGGCAATCCGCTGTTCGTCGAGCAGATGGTAGCCGCGCTCGTCGACGACGGCCTGCTGCGCCGGGACGGCAGCCGCTGGACGGCGACCGGCAGCCTGCGCAACGTGACGGTCCCGCCGACGATCTCCGCGCTGCTCGCCGCCCGGCTGGACCGCCTCGACACCGCCGAGCGCCGCGTGCTGGAGCGCGCCGCCGTCGTCGGCGGCCGGTTCTACCTGGACGCGATCGTGGACCTCTCCGACCCGGAGGAACGCCCGCAGGTCGCGGCGCACTGCCTGGCGCTGGTCCGCAAGGAGCTGGTCCACCCCGACCGCTCGGACCTGCCGGGCGTGGAGGCGTTCCGCTTCCTGCACGTGCTGCTGCGCGACTGCGCCTACCAGGCGACCTCCAAGCGCCAGCGCGCCGACCTGCACGAACGGTTCGCCCGCTGGCTGCAGGCCAAGCTGGTCGGTGGTCCTGGCGAGCACGACGAGCTGGTCGGCTACCACCTGGAGCAGGCCTACCGCTACCGCGTCGAGCTCGGCCAGCGGGACGCCAGCACAGTCGAGCTCGGCCGGCAGGCGGCGAGCTGCCTGATCGAAGCCGCCGACCGGGTCCGGCAGGGCGACGAGATGGGCGCCGCGCAGCTGCTCAAGCGGGCGATCGTGCTGCTGCCTGAGCTGGAGCCGCTGCGGCTGCGGGCCGAGATCGACCTCGGCTGGGCGCTGTACTCGTTCGGCCGGCTCGCCGACGCCGACCGGATCCTGCGCCAGGTGACCGAGCGGGCGCGCCGCGCCGGCGAGGACGGGCTGCGCGCGCACGCCCGGCTCGCCCACCTGCGGGTGCTGTTCTCGATCGAGCCCGACGGGCTGGTCGCGACGACCCTGGCGGAGGCCGCCGACGCGCTGACGGAGTTCGTCCGCGACGGCGACGAGGTCGGCGCGGCGCTCGCCTGCCGCAGCCAGGCCGCCGCCTACACCGCCGCCGGCCAGTTCGGCCCCGCCGAGCAGGCGATGGAGCTGGCCGTCCGGCACGCCGAGGACTCGGGTGTGCCGCGCGCGGCGCAGTCGCTGCGCCGGGAGCTGATCGGCCTGCTGAGCTGGGCGCCCCGGCCGGTCAGCGAGACGATCGAGCTCGCGACGGCCGCCCTGGACGCCGCCGGCGACGACCGCGGCCAGCGCCGCGCGCTGCTCGCCCAGCTCGCGGTGCTCACCGCGATGGCCGGCGACCTGGAAGGCGCCAGGACCCACCTCAAGGACGCCGAGGAGATCGTTTGGGACCTGCGCGGCGGTCAGCGCTTCGACCCGATGTACAGCGGGTTCGTCGTCGCCAGGGTCGCGGTGCTCGCCGACGACCTGGCGACCGCGGCGCACGAGCTGAGCCGCAGCTGCCGGCACCTGTCCCGGATGGGCGAGCGGGCGTATCTGGCGAACCGGGCCGCGGCGCTTGCGGACGTCATGCTCGCGCTCGGCAAGCTCGACGAGGCCGGGAAGTACGTCACCCGCTGCCGGGACGCGGCGGCCTCCGACCAGTTGCCGGCGCAGGCCGGCTGGTGCTCCGTCCACGCCCGGCTGCTGGCGATCCGCGGCCGGGACGCGGAGGCGCTGCGGTTCGCCGAGACGGCGGTCGACCTGTCCGGCAAGACCGACGACCTCGACGGCCAGGCCAGCGCGCTGCTCGCCCGCGCCGAGGTGCTGCACCGGATCGACCGGCGCGACGAGGCGGCCGAAACCTTCGCCGCCGCGCTGGACCGCTACCAGCGCCGGGACAACGTCGCCGCTGCCGCGCTCGCGAACCGCGCCTGGGAGAACCTCGAAGGCCCGGACACGACCGTCGTCATGCTGGCCCCACCGGCCATCTGAGCGAGGGAGGCGGCGAGCGGAGGCCCCGTGGGAGCGCAGCGAGCACGGGGCCTCCGCTCGCCGCCGACTGAGCTCAGCAGAGACATCTGAGCTGTATTTCTGGTTCGCTCCGTCCGGGCACGACGCTCCGCGGCCGTCCTCGCCTGGCGGCTCGGACGACCACTCCGCGTCGCGGGGTTCCTGCCGGATCGCGCCAGCGATCTGGCAGGTCCGCGTCCTCCGCGAACGGGCGCTGCGGCGACCTCGCTGCGGCCCAACCCCCTTCGCTTCGCTCGGGCCGGGCCTCCGCGAGGCACGCCTCCGCGCCCAGCGTGGGCGCGTGCCGCTGAACGTCGCCGGATCTGGTCAGCCACCCGGCAGCTTGAGGTCCGAGGTCGGCCCGGCGGTCGGGTCAGTAGAGCCGGTTCTGCTCCTGGAGCCAGTAGAGCTCCTGGGCCCAGACGCGCAGCCGCTCGACGCCGGCAAGTTCGCGTGCCAGCGCGTGGGCCACCGCTGGGCGGCGCAGCAGGCCCAGCTCGCTGTCCCGGAACGGCCAGCCGGACCGGCCGGTGTCGTCGCAGGCCCGGCGGAAGGCGGCCTTGGCGAGCGCGATCTCCGCCAGGGCGTAGTCGACCTGCTCGCGGACCACTGCGCGCCGCGCGGCGAGGTCCGCTGGCCCGACGCGGCCACCGCCTTGGTACGGCTCCAGCGGCGCCGGGCCGGTCACGGCGCCGACCGTGACCCCGTCCACCCGCACGGCCCCGTCGGCCTGCGCGTCCGCGCCGACCGCCTGGACGGCCGCGGCCGCCGCCGCGGCGAGATCCGCCAGCACCGGCGGCAGCGCCACCTTCGTCGGCCCGAGCCGCGCCGCCTGCGCGGGCACGCCCGCCGATCCGACCCCCGCGACGGGATCCAGGACGCCGCCGGGGTCCGCCGGCCGGCTCTGCCCAGGCACGCCGGGGCCGGACACGCCGGAGCCGGATACACCGTGGCCGTCCTGGCCGGGCACGCCGGGGCCGGGCACGGCCGGCGCGGGCGGGCCGGCCACGGCGCCGGGCCGGCTCGTGCCGAGGTCGCCGCCGACGACCACATCCCAGCGGTCCGGCGCGGCGGGCGACTGACCCGACCGGTGGGGGGCGAACGCCGTGGGCCGGGCCTCGACGTCGATCAGCCCGTCGTCGAGCGCGGTCAGTCCCATGCCGAGGTCCGCCGTCGGCACCGGCACCGACGCCGGCACGAACGCCCCCGAAGGCAGCGACACCGACGGAGGCGCCAGCCCGGGCAGCGAGTCGGTCGGCGCACCGGGAGTCGGGGCACCGGGAGTCGGCGCACCGGGAATCGGCGCACGACCAGTCGGAGCACCGTTCGGAAGCGCCGCGGGCTGGCCCGCTCGACCAGCGGCCACGTCGAAGCCGGCCGCGTCGAACTGCGTCACGTCGAACCGGGACACGTCGAAGCCGGTCACGTCGAACGGCTCCGACGGCGCCGCCGAGAACGTCCGCGCCGCGGGGACCGGCCGCACCGCGGGGGCGGGGGTGACCGGGAGCAGCGTCGTCGGCGGTAGCGGGGGCGCCGCGACGTCCTCCCAGCTCCCCGACCGGCTTCGCCGATCCGGCAGGGGCCCTGCCACCGGTCCGTCAGGGACCTGGGGATGGTGGCCCGGGGGCGGCGGGATGGGCCGGCCGAGTTCGTCCAGCGCCAGTCGCCAGTCAGTCACCCGCTTATCGGCGAGCTCGCTGGGAAGTCCACCTGCACCGGCCGCGGCCGGGTTCGCGGGATCCCGCCCGTACTCGTGAGAGGAGTGGCCCTCATACGAGCCGAACGATGTCACAGACATGGTGAGGGCAGGGTACGACGAGCGCTTCGCAGCCGTCGTCGGACGCTGGGCGCACGGGCATCGCGGACCACCGTGCGGACCACAGCCAAGTCCGGCTACGGGCCCGAGCTGGCGCGACCCCGGCAGCCGAGGCGTTTCACGACGATCCCGGCCGCCGGGCTGCCGCTCTGGCTCGGCGGTGAGAGCGTGAAAACAGCCCCTCCCCACCGCGCTGCCGCCACGGAGCGTGGGGATCCGCGACGCCTACTTCTCGGGGACTCACCCCGCATGGGCGAGAACGAACTCGCTTGGTGACATAGTGACCACTGCGGGTAACTGAACGAATGAGGCCGCTCGGCGTGCCACCGTGCCGATCGTGCGCCTTTCTCGGACTGTCCGACCTTCGGTTCTGGGGGTGTTCAGGTGGAGCTCACCGCGCCAACCACCGCGCTCGTGATCGGCTTCCCACTTGTGATGATGCTGGTCATGCTCGCGATGAACACGGTCGAGCGATGGTTGACCAGCCCAGGGCGGGCACCGCTTCGGCTGGTGCCCGACGGACAGGCGGACGGGGCGGGCGGCGATCCGCCGGGCGGCGGCGCGGGAGACGGCCAGCCCGCCGCGGCCACCCCCGAGCCCACCGGCCCGATCGAGGCGATCGTGGACCGGGTCGATTACCACCTGGTTGACTCGGCGGCTCAGCTGGGCACGCCGGCCTTCGACGGGCCCAGCTGAGCCGAGCCCGGGACCCGTCCCACCCCCGGCGGCACACGACGCTGCACCCGGACTCCCGGAGCCGGCCTGGACCCATCGGTTCGGTCCTGACCATCCGTTAGAGCCCCTCCGGACATCGATCACCCCGTCCCAGCGCGCTCGTGATCGCCGTTCAACCCTCTACGGGTTGTGCCCGGCACGGATTCACAACCCGTGAAGTGCTAACCAGTAATCAAGGAACCGGGCCGACCTTGCCGGGGGCGGGTCTAGCCAGGCCATCGGTTCGAGCCAGGCCATCGGCACGAGCCAGCCCGTCAGCACGGTCCAGCCCGCCGTCGGACCCCGCCTCCTGGCTGGCCGCCCGACCGTCCCCCGCCGCGCCAGCCGGCCCCCGGGCCGCCGGCACCAGGCGCAGCCGACCGGTCAGGCCGGTGGCCGTGACGAGCTCCAGGAACGCGGGCGTCGCCGAGCGGATCTCCAGCGCCCCGCGGACGCGGCGCAGCAGCAGATCGGCCCGCAGCAGTGCCGCGAGCGCCGGGATGTCGACCCGGCGCAGCCCCCCGACGTCGACGGTCACCGTGCTCCCGCCCCGGCCGAGCAGCTCCGCTATCTGGTCACGCAGGCAGCGCCGCCCGGGCCCGTCCAGCTCGCCCACGAGCTCGATGAGCACGCCCTCCGCGCCAGGCCCGTTCCCACCCGACCCGCTGTATCCGTTCCCACCCGACCCGCTGTATCCGTTCCCACCCGACCCGCTGTATCCGTTCCCACCCGACCCGCCCTGTCTGTTCCCGCCCGACCCGCCCTGCCAGTCGCGGTACACGGACATCCGCAGAGCCCCCGCGTCGACCCGCATCTCATCCCCGATCCCCGTCCGCAGATTGGTTACGGAGAGTAACAGCGGGGTGGCCGACTCAGGACCCGGCGGCCGCCGGGAGCGTCGCGGCGAAGCCGGCACGGAACCGGCGGATGAGCGCGCTGGTAGAGCTGTCGTGGGCGAGCTCGGGCTCCGCCGCCGCCGCCAGCTCCGGAACAATCCGGCCGGCGAGCACCTTGCCGAGCTCCACACCCCACTGGTCGAAGCTGTTGATCCCCCAGATCGTGCCCTGCGTGAACACCTTGTGTTCGTACAGCGCGATCAGCTGGCCCAGGGTGAACGGCGTCAGGGCTGGGGCGAGCAGCGTGTTCGTCGGCCGGTCGCCGGTGAACACCTTGTGCGGCACCAGACCCGCGGCGACGCCCTCGGCCGAGACCTCCGCCGCGGTCTTCCCGAACGCCAGCGCCTCGGTCTGGGCGAAGAAGTTGGCCATCAGCAGCACGTGCTGGTCGGCTGTGCCGCTGCCGCCCACCTCGGGGTGCGGCGGGGCGACGAACCCGATGAAGTCGGCCGGGATGACCGTCGTGCCCTGGTGCAGCAGCTGGTAGTAGGCGTGCTGCCCGTTGGTGCCCGGAGTACCCCAGACGACCGGCCCGGTGTCGGTGGTGACCGGCCGGCCGGCCCGGTCGACCGACTTGCCGTTGCTCTCCATGTCGAGCTGCTGCAGGTATGCCGGGAACCGGCTCAGGTAGTGGCTGTAGGGCAGCACGGCGTGGGTCTGCAGGCCGAAGAAGTCGCGGTACCACAATCCGATCAGCCCGAGGAGGACGGGCAGGTTGCGCTCCAGCGGCGTGGTGCGGAAATGCACGTCCATCGCCCGGAAACCCGCGAGTAGCTCGCGGAAGTTCTCCGGCCCGATCGCCACCACGAGCGACAGCCCGATGGCCGAGTCCATTGAGTACCGGCCGCCCACCCAGTCCCAGAACTCGAACATGTTCGCCGTGTCGATACCGAACTCGGCGACCTTCTCCGCATTTGTCGACACCGCGACGAAGTGGTACGGGACGGCGTCCTCGCCGAGCGCGCCGACCAGCCAGGACCGCGCGGTCTTCGCGTTGGCGATCGTCTCCAGCGTGGTGAACGTCTTGGACGAGATGATGAACAGCGTCTCGGCCGGGTCCAGGTCGTGCGTCGCCTCCCAGATGTCCGAACCGTCGACATTGGAAACGAAACGGCTCTGCAGCGACCGGTCGGCGAAGGTGCGCAGCGCGTCGGCGGCCATCGCCGGGCCGAGGTCCGAGCCGCCGATGCCGATGTTCACGACCGTGCGGATGTGCTTGCCGGTGGCGCCCGTCCACACCCCGGAGCGGACGCGGTCGGCGAACTCGTACATCCTGCCGAGCACGGCGTGTACCTGCGGCACGACGTTCACGCCGTCGACCAGCACGGTCTCGCCCGCGGGGGCGCGCAGCGCGGTGTGCAGCACGGCCCGGCCCTCGGTGGTGTTGATGTGCTCGCCGCTGAACATCGCCTCCGCCCGGTCCGCGACCCCGGCCCGCTCGGCGAGCGCCAGCAGCAGCCGCATGGTCTCCGGCGTGACCAGGTTCTTCGAGTAGTCCAGGAAGAGGCCGTCGGCCTCGGCGGACAGCGTCTCGGCCCGGCCCGGGTCGGCCGCGAACAGCGCGCGCAGGCCCGTTCCGGCGAGCTCGGCGTGGTGCGCGCGCAGCGCCGCCCACTCGGGCGTCTGCGTGATCACGACAGGCTCCGTGCTCGCGACGGGCGCACTGCCCGCCGGGGACGACTCGGAGCTCGGCACTGAACTCGACATCGCGTGACCGCCCTTCGACCTCTCGGCACCCTGACTGCTGCGGTCAGTCTCCACGCCCCGCCCGTCGGCGGAACCAAGGCCAGGGGAACTGTGGGCAGTCAGCCAGAACGTCAGCCGTAATCCGCCCGCGGGCCGCCGCCCGGGACACCACCGGGACAACAGGGAAGCGACTGCGCCCCTGTGCGGGTGTACTGCCGCCATGTCGGCCATCCGACGGCCACCAAGTGCGCCCTGCCAGGGGGGAAGTGGGGGGCACCAGGCCGTAGTATCGCCGGGTACACGACGAAGGCGCGTTTGCGGCCCGGGCGCGGCCTTCGCGTTTTTGTTTCTCCGCGTTCATCTCCGGGGCCGGCGGCGAACGGGACCAGACCTTGCTCATCGATCGTTCTCTGGTGGAGGCAGCCCTCCCCGGCTACCAGGTCGAAGGCGACCTCGGCAAGGGCGGGTATGGCCTTGTGCTCGCCGGCCAACACCGGCTCATCGGCCGCAAGGTCGCGATCAAGATCCTTCTCGACACCTCCGACGACCCCGAGCTGCGGGCCCGCTTCCTGGCGGAGGCCCGGGTGCTCGCCGAGCTCGACCACCCGCACATCGTCCGGGTTCACGACTACGTCGAGCACGAGGGCACCTGCCTGCTGGTGATGGAGCTGCTGTCCGGCGGCACGCTCAAGCAGCGCATCCAGGGCGGCAAGATCAACCAGGAGACCGTCTGCGCGGTCGGCATCGCGGCGGCCGCGGCGCTGTCCACGGCACACGCGGCAGGCGTCCTGCACCGTGACATCAAGCCGGACAACATCATGTTCGACGGCTCCGGCCTGCTGAAGGTCACCGACTTTGGCATCGCGAAGATCTTCGACGGCGCCGAGACGACGGCCAGCGCGATCCTCGGCACGCCCCGCTACATGGCGCCGGAGCAGATCCTCGGCGGCCGACTGTTCCCCGCGACCGACCTGTACGCGCTGGCCGGGGTGCTCTACGAGATGATCAGTGAGCGGCCGCTGTTCGGCCGGCCGATGGGCGTGCAGCCGCTGACCCACCACCACCTGCACGTCATGCCGGACGCCCTGGTGGCGGCACCGCCGCAGGTCGCGGCGGTGATCATGCGCACCCTCGCCAAGGACCCGTCGACCCGGTTCGGCGACGCCAACGAGTTCGCCCTCGAGCTCGCCAGGGCCAGCGTCGCCGCATTCGGCCCGACCTGGCTGACCAGGTCCGACGTCAAGATCCGCGTCGATGACGAAATTCGGGAGGCCGCGCACGGCACAACCGCCACCCCGAGCGCCCAGTTCTCCGGGCCGCCAGTCTCCGGGCCGCCGATCGTCCCGGGGCGCCCGGCCGGCCCGCACACCCCGCCGCCCGGCTACCCCGGCGGCTACACCCGACCGCCCCAGCAGTTCCCGCCCCGGCCGGGCCCGATTCCCGGTCCGCCACCGACCGGCTCCCCCTACCCGGGGCCCGGCCGCCCGCCGGTACCCGGCCCGCCGGTGCCGACACCGGCCCCGCCGTTCAACCGCGCGACGCCGGCCGCGACACCCGGTGCCTGGCAGGCCCCGCCGGCGACGCCTCAGCTGTCGCAGCCAGGCCCGACGCCGCCGTCGGCGCCGCTGCCGAACTCCGGCTACCGGCCGCCGGCTACGGGCGGGTGGCAGGGCCAGCCGCCGCTGCAGGCACCCCAGCCGGTCCCGCCGCAGCCCGTCCGCCCGCGGCCGATCACGACAGCCCAGCAGTCGCACCGGCCCCCGCAGAAGAAGGGCCTGTTCGGACTCTCCCTGCGGGCCACCGTGATCGCCGCGGTGTTGCTGTTCATCCTGATCGCCGGCCTGACGACGGCCATCGCGCTGGTCGCGAGCAGCTCGGGCGGTGGGCACAGCGACCGCGGCGAGGCCGCCGTCAGGCCGGCGATCAGGATG
>Ga0207641_10002137_pt1 | contig 18691 bp, 17 predicted proteins | sample KBSSwiS62_FD_184306 | JGI IMG/M metagenome (GOLD analysis project Ga0207641, IMG submission 184306) | Switchgrass rhizosphere microbial communities from Kellogg Biological Station, Michigan, USA - KBS Switchgrass S6-2 (SPAdes) (version 2) | ecosystem: Host-associated > Plants > Roots >... | reverse complement strand
CGAACGTTCCCGCGCTGCGATATTTGACCTGGCTGGCGAGGCGCACCGCGTCAGAGGTGATACGGTTCCGCATCTCGGCGGTCAGATGCTGCGCCGGGGCTTCCTCGATGATCTTCTGGAAACGGCGCTGGAGCGAACATTCCCGCTCATGGAGATGGACGACGTGCCCATTGCCGTCGCCGACCACCTGGACCTCGACATGCCGAGCGGAACCGATGAAACTCTCGATGATGAGATCGGGCTTGCCGAATGCTGACCGGGCCTCGCGCATGGCGCTTTCAATCGCTTCAGCCAGACCGTCGTGGCTGTTCACGATTCGCGAACCGCGCCCACCGCCGCCAGCCACCGCCTTCAGCATCAGGGGCAGTTCCATGGCTTCTGCACTGCGCACCAGAAACGCCGTGTCGGCTGAAGGCTGCTCGGTTCCCTGGATGATCGGCACGTCAGCGGCGACCGCGAAGGACTTCGACATCGACTTGTCGCCGAAATCGGCCAGCGACTGCGGCCTCGGACCGACGAAGATCAGTCCCGCCTCTTCCACCGCCGCAGCAAATTCGGGAGATTCGGCGAGGAAGCCGATCCCGGGGTGGATCGCGTCGGCACCGGCGGCCTTCGCCGCCCTGAGGATCGCCTCGATATTGAGGTAGCTCTGCGTCGGCGGAGCCTCGCCGATCTCGTAGGATTCGCGAAGATCGCGGACATGAAGCGAATCGCGATCGGCGGTGGAATGCACCCCCGCGACCGGAATGCCGAGCCGGCGGCAAGTGCGCGCGATGCGCATCGCGATCTCGCCACGATTGGCGATGAGGAGCTTACGTATCATGCCCATTACATCCGAAGAACGCCGAACTTCGTCTCACGCGCGGGCATCCGCGCGGCGAGATCGAGGACCAGCCCCATGACCGACCGCGTCTCGACCGGATCGATGATATCGTCCAGCCAGAGATGCGAGGAGAAGTTGTAGATATCCTGGAAGGATTCGAACTCGCGGAAGATCGGCGCGCGGAATTCCGCCTCGGCTTCCGCGGACCATTCCTCGCCATCGCGTTCGCGCTTGGCGCGCTGCACCATCGCGAGCGTCGTGGCCGCCTGCTCCGGCCCCATCAACGCTGCGCGGCCGTTCGGCCACCCGAAGGCGAAGGTCGGCTCGAACGGCCGGCTGCACATGCCCATATAACCGGCGCCATAGGAGTTGCCGATGATGATGTTGTACTTGGGGACATTGGCTGACGACATCGCCGTGATCATCTTCGCGCCAGCCTTGGAGATGCCCCCCGTCTCGGCGTCGCGGCCGACCATGTAGCCGGTGATATCGGCCATGAAGAGCAGCGGAATATCTCTTTTGCAGCACAGATCGATGAAGTGCACCGCCTTCAGCGCCGACTCGGTGAAGAGCACCCCCTGGTTGGCGAGGATTCCCACTTCGAAACCATGGATGCGCGCGAAGCCACAGAGCAGCGTGTCGCCATAGAGAGGCTTGAACTCATCGAATTCGCTGTCGTCGATGATCCGCGCCAGAATCTCGCGCGTATTGGTCGGGATGCGCCGGTCCTTGCTGACGATGCCATAGATTTCGGCCGGATCGTAACGCGGCGCGACAGAAGGCGCCGGAGGCCGCACATAGGTGGGCTGCACGGGGAGGTCCCCCGCCAATTCCCGCAATAGGGTAATGGCGTGCCGGTCATTCTCCGCAAGAAGATCCGTAACGCCGCTGACCCGTGAGTGCATGTCGGCTCCGCCCAACGCCTCGCGATCGATCCTCTCGCCGGTAGCCGCGAACACGATTTCGGGCCCGCCAAGATGCATATAGCCCTGACCGCGAACGATGACGGTCTGATCGGACAACGCAGGTATGTAGGCGCCGCCGGCGGTACATGCGCCGTGCACGCTGGAGATCTGGGGAATGCCGTCGGCCGACTGCCGGACGATCTGATGGAAGACGGTGCCGAACTGCCCCGCATCGGGAAAAATGCCGGCTTGTTCGGGAAGGAATGCCCCCCCCGAGTCGACCAGGGTGATATTGGGCAGGCCGTGCTGCCACGCGATCTTCTGCGCCCGCACATGCTTCCGGCAGGTCTGCGTGAAATAGGTGCCACCCTTCACTGTGGCCTCGTTGGCGATCACCATGGAGGCGCGCCCTCGCACGAGCCCTATGCCCGTCACGATGCCGGCGCCGAGCGGGGCGGCCGAATCCGACGCGCCGCCGACAAGCGTGCCGATCTCGAGGAACGGCGAGCCGGGATCGAGCAGTGCGTCCACCCGCTCTCTTGCGAGCATCTTGCCCGCCTTTTTGTGCCGGGCACGGGCAGCCGCGTCGCCGCCCCTTCGCGCGGTCGCGCGCTTTTCGCGCAACTCCGCCGTGAGCGCCTCATAATGGGCGCTGTTTTCCCGGAAGCCGTCCGCGCGGGTCGAAACCGCGCTGGAGATCACTGGCATTCAACACCCCACTGGCTGAGTATCCGCTTCGGATCGGACAGGTGGCACGCCTACTCGCAAGCAAGCGCGACATCGTCTGACCGACCGATCGTTAGGTAGACGACTGGGCCTTGGGACGCAAGTGTCGGATGCTGATAGATCTGGATGTGCGACCATGCTTTTCAATTCGCTTATTGCACGTTAGGTAGGTTCGAACGGAACACTTGAGGCCGCGGCGATCCGGCAAGAAAGCGGGCCAGAGTAATGTCGCAAGACCCCGACATCAAGAAACAGGACGTCGACATCAAGAACACGCGACAGCGTATCCTCGACACCGCAGCCGAATGGTTCCGCAGCAACGGACTCGCGTTCACCAGCATGGCTGACCTCGCCCGCAGCATCGGCGTCAAGACGAGCAGCATCTATTATTATTTCGAATCCAAGGATGCGCTGATAGAGGAGACCTTCCGGATCGGCATCGAACTCGTTCATCGCGCCGTGCAGGACGCCGTCGAGGCGCTCGGCCCCGATGCCCCCCATCGCGACCGCATGAAGGCCGCCTTTGCCGCTCATATCCATTCGCTGCTGGGCGAGAACAGTTACTCTCCCGCCAATATCATGAACTACTCCCATGCAACCGCGGAGGTGCGAGAACGCAACAAGGCCGTTCGCATCGCCTATGGCCGCTACTGGGCCTCGCTGCTTCGCGCTGCGCAGCAGGACGGCGTCATTGCAGCGGATGTCGATCTCTCGGTCATCCGGATGCTGCTGATCGGCGCCATGAACTGGATGCCCGAGTGGTTCACGGCGGACGGGAAATCTCCCGAGGTCGTCGCCGAATATCTCTGCCGGATGCTGGACGGACTGGCTCCGGCCAGGCAAGACCGGGCGGGACGGAGCTAGACGTCAGGGCATCAGGCTGTCGAGGGAAGAGCAAAGCAGCGCATCCCGGTCATCGCTTCGGCTTCGCTCGATGCCGAACATCGCCGCCCCTCGTCACAGTAGAGACTTCCCCTGCTGACTGATTTCTCGTTAGAGGGCGACGCGGGGCGAGTCGCACTATCGGTCGGGCGCCTTGAGACTGGATTGGCAATCGCAGGAGCAATCGCATGAGCGAGACCGTGAGCTGGGAAACAACGAGAGAGATCGGCGAGCGGGTCGAAAACTTCGTGCGGACAGTGGTGGTCCCTTATGAAAAGGATACTCGCCGAGATCATCATCATGCGCCGACCGACGCGCTCGTCATGGAAATGCGGGAGAAGGCGATCGCCGCAGGCGTGATGACGCCGCACATACTACCGGACGGCAGCCATCTTTCGCAGCGCCAGACCGCCTATGTGCTACGCAAATCGGGGCTCTCGCCGCTCGGGCCCTTGGCCGTCAATACGGCGGCGCCTGATGAGGGAAACATGTTTCTCCTTGGCAAGGTGGGAAGTCCCGAGATCAAGGAGCGCTTCCTGAAACCGATGATCGAAGGCCGCGCACGGTCGGCCTTCTTCATGACGGAGCCCGACGGGGGTGCTGGCTCGGATCCTTCGATGATGAAGACAACCTGCCGTCCCGATGGCAACCACTGGGTAATCGATGGACGCAAGGCCTTCATCACCGGCGCGCAAGGCGCGAAGGTTGGCATCGTCATGGCAAAATCCGATGCCGGCGCCTGCATGTTCGCCGTCGACCTCCCGGATCCGGCGATCATCATCGAGCGCGTGCCGAATACGATCGACAGCTCGATGCCCGGTGGCCACGCCACGGTCCGCATCGAGCAATTGCGCGTACCCGCCACGCAGATGATCGGGCAAAGCGGTCAGGGTTTTGAATATGCTCAGGTCCGCCTGAGCCCGGCGCGTCTCTCGCACTGCATGCGTTGGCACGGTGCCTGCACGCGGGCACAGGAGATCGCGACCGACTATGTCAATCAGCGAAAGGCGTTCGGCAAGCTGCTGATCGACCATGAGGGAGTCGGCTTCCAGCTCGCCGAAAACCTGATCGACTTGAAACAGGCGGAGTTGATGATCGACTGGTGCGCCGATGTGCTGGACAGCGGCTCGCTCGGAACGATCGAGAGCTCGATGGCCAAGGTGGCGGTATCGGAGGCGCTGATGCGCATCGCCGATCGATGTGTCCAGGTGATGGGCGGGCGCGGCGTCACCGAGGACACGATCGTCGAGCAGGTCTTCCGCGAGGTCCGCGCCTTCCGTATCTATGACGGCCCCACCGAAGTCCATAAGTGGAGCCTGGCCAAGAAGATCAAACGCGACTGGACTCATGGTCAGACGCCCTGATCCGCAGCCCGCACGCAACAAAGATGAGGTAAGACGATGACGCTGTTCCGACAAGAACGCGACGGCCATGTCGTCACGCTCACGCTCGACCGACCGCATATGCTCAATTCAGTCGGCGAGCTTGGTGACGGGGATGATTTCGCCACCACCTTGCAGGCGATCAACGACGATCTCGATATTCGCTGCGTCATCATGACCGGCGAAGGCCGCGCATTTTCCTCCGGCGGCAATATAAAGGCGATGCTCGAGGGCTCTGGTGCCTTCGCCGGAGGCGGTACCCGGCTTCGCGACCAGTATCAGAATAACGTCCACCGCATCGCCCGGGCGCTCTATGGGCTGGACGTGCCGCTCATCGCCGCCGTCAATGGCCCGGCCGTGGGGCTCGGCTGCGACGTCGCTTGCATGGCGGACATCCGCATTGCAGGGGAGAGCGCCAAGTTCGGAGTGCCCTTCCTCAAGCTTGGCCTGATTCCCGGCGATGGCGGAACATGGCTGCTGCCCCGCGTCATCGGCGAAAGCAGAGCGGCTGAGATGCTGTTCACCGGCGACCTTATTGATGCCGCTACCGCTGCCGAGTGGCGGCTGGTCAGCCGGGTGGTTCCCGACGGTCAATTGATGGACGAGGCGCGCGCCCTTGCCACGCGGATCGCGGCCAAGGCACCCCATGCACTCCGACTGACCAAGCGGCTGATCCGACAAGGCCGCGATATGGGATATGACGCCGCGCTCGAGCTGGCCGCGTCGACCCAGTCGCTTCTTCATCTCAGTCGGGATCATCGCGAGGGCGTGGCGTCGCTTATCGAGAAGCGTGAAGCGCGGTTCGTCGGCGAATGACGGCCCCGCCCTGGTTCGAGCGCAACCTTGCGGAACAGCCGGACCGGGGAACGGTCCAAGTGGACGGCTGCGCGATCGAGACGCTCGCCTGGGGGGTACCCGGCACCCGTGGCCTTTTGCTGGTTCATGGTAATGGCGCCCATGCTGACTGGTGGGTGCCGTTTGGGCCCTTCTTCTCCGCCGACTGGCGCGTCGGGGCGTTCAGCCTGTCGGGCATGGGGCGCTCGGGCTGGCGCGACCACTACAGCATGTCGATCCATGTGAACGAAATGGTCGCCGTTGCGGAAATCCTCGGCTTGTTCGAAGGCGACGAAAAGCCTTGGGTCATCGCGCATTCGCTGGGGGGTATCGGTGCCGCCTATCTCGCCGCGTCGGATCATGGCGAGCGGTTCGCCGGCATCATCATCGTCGACAGCGGGGTGGTCCGGCCGCAAGACCGGCTGCCGATGGTCCCTCGAACGTCGCAACACCCCGGCTACGCCACGATCGAGGACGGGGTCGCTCGCTTTCGCGTGCGGCCTACCCAGCCTGGGATCGCACCCTGGCTGCTAGAGTTCCTTGGCGAGCGCTCGCTCTATCAGGCCCCGGACGGCCGTTGGTACTGGCGCTTCGACCCGGACGGCAACGCGAAGCGCAACAAAGAATATGTCGGCAGAGTCGGAGAGGTGATCCCGAAAGCGCGTTGCCCGCTCTCTTTTGTCTGGGGCGAACATTCGGCAGTGATGACCCCGCAATCCATGGCGATCAACCGCGAGGTCGCACCGCGAGGCACGCGCTTCGTGGAGATCCCCGACGCCCACCACCAGTTGATGCTCGATCAACCGCTTGCTTTTGTGGCAGCCGTGCGCGGTCTCCTTGCTTGAGGTGTGCCCGTGCTGAATGGCAATGATCGGCGAGAAGCGATTGATCCGACGAGGCAGGAGTGCCCGGTATGTACCTGACCCAAGCTCTGCATCGCCATGTTCGTGATCGCGCGGATGAACGCGCTGCGTTGGATCTCAACAGCGCGTTGAGCTGGGCCAAGCTCGCGGAGGAAGTTGCGCGCTTTGCCGGCGCGTTGCGCCGCGAGGGCCTTCGGCCGGGAGACCGCGTTGCGATGCTCGCGCACAATCGCGTCGAGTATATGGTCTATGTTCTCGGGACCCTATGGGCCGGCGGGGTCATCAACCCCGTGAACTGGCGCTGGACGCCGGCTGAAATGACCTATTCGCTGGTCGATTGCGAAACCCGGTTCCTGTTCGTCGGCGGCGAATTTTCGGGTATGATCGACACGTTGCGCGCCGGCGCTCCTTGCCTGACGCATATCATATGTCTCGACGATGACGATTACCCACACGCCCGCAGCTACCGGGAATGGATAGCGAACGCCGAGGCCGTCGACGATGCGCTGCGCCAGGCTGACGATCTCGCCGCGATCCTCTATACTGGCGGCACGACGGGACGAGCCCGGGGCGTGATGCTCAGCCACGGCAATATGGTGGCCTCGACCTTCGGCATCGTGATCGCTACCAACGAGCCTGCGACGCCGCGCCATCTTCACACCGCGCCGCTCTTCCACGTCGGCGCACTTTCAAATCTGTTCCTGGCGATGACGGTCGGCGCGAGCAGCGCTTTCCTCCCAGGGTTCGAACCGGCGGCGGTGCTCAATGCGATCGAACGATGGCAGATCACCGAATTATTTCTTGTCCCGACGATGATTCGGATGGTGATCGACCACCCCGAGTTCAAGCTGCGCAACATTTCGACGGTCAAGCGGTTGCGCTATGGCGCTTCCTCCATCGACGAACCGCTATTGAACAATGCGATTGAGGCCTTCCCGGGCGCGGAGTTCATCCAGGCCTATGGCATGACGGAACTGGGGCCGGTGGCGACAGTGCTGTCGCCGGGCGACCACCGGCCAGGCCCGCGGCGGGCGGAGCGGCTGCGTTCGGCCGGCAGGTCGACGCCGACCTGCGAGGTCCGTATCGTGAATGCGCAAGGAGGCGAGGCGCCTCGCGGCGAGGTTGGCGAGATCGCCGCTCGCGGGCCTAATGTGATGCTCGGTTATTGGGGGCAAGCCGAGGCGACCGCGCAAGCCATCCGCGATGGCTGGATGCACACTGGCGATTTGGGCCGTATGGACGCGGAGGGTTATGTCACGATCGTCGATCGACTGAAGGACATGATCATCACTGGCGGTGAGAATGTCTACTCGGCCGAAGTGGAAGACGTCGTCGCGGCCCATCCGGCCGTCGCCCAGGTGGCGGTGATCGGTGTCGCCGATCCGCTTTGGGGCGAGCGCGTCCACGCCGTGATCGTCCCGCGTCCCGACGCCACGCCTTCCACCGATACCATCATCTCTCATTGCCGGCAGCATCTGGCAGGCTACAAGCTTCCCCGAAGCGTCACGTTCGTCGATGCGCTCCCGATGTCGGCCGCAGGAAAAATTCTCAAAAACCTTCTACGTGAAGATATGCGGTCGCCGGAGCGGCCCCAAGGAGTGTGACGATGGCTATTACCGCCCCCGCCGGCGCCAGCAGCATGGTGCCTTCGCTCAATCTCCAGGGACGCGTGGCGCTGCTCACGGGCGCATCCTCGGGTATAGGCGCGCATTGGGGCCGGCTCCTCGCCGCTGCCGGGGCGCGTGTCGCGCTATGTGCGCGACGGGCGGACCGCCTGGAGAGGCTGCGCGACGCAATCATTGCCGACGGTGGCCAGGCGATCGCCGTGACGATGGACGTGACCGACGAATCCTCGACGATCGCGGCCTTCGATGCTGCCGAGGCGCAACTCGGGCCCGTCGACACCGTAATCGCCAATGCCGGCACCAGCATCGGCGGCCCGACGCAGGATCAACCGGTCGAAGCCTTTGATCAGATGACGGCGATCAACCTGCGCGGTGTCTTCCTCACCGCTCGCGAGGGGGCCAGACGAATGATGCGAGCCGGCAGCGCAGAGAGCGGCCGCGGGCGCATCGTCCTGACCTCATCGATCACGGCCTATGATGTTAACCCCGGCATCGCGGCCTACAGCGCCACGAAGGCGGCGGTCGTTCAATTGGGGCGCGTCATGGCCCGCGACTGGATCCGGCAGGGAATCAACGTCAACATGCTGTGTCCGGGCTGGATCCGGACGGACCTTAACGCTGAATGGTTCGATTCGCCCGGCGGCCAGAAGCAGATGGCGTCCTTCCCCCGCAAGCGGCTCAGCCACGAGACCGATCTGGACGTACCGCTGCTCTTCCTGTCATCGGACCTGTCCCGCGGCGTTACGGGCACAGCCACGACGATTGACGACGGGCAATCCCTCTGAACAACCAACAGGCCGCGACGGACGAACGGGATTAGCATCATGATGAGTGCCGACCAAGCAGTCGCCAGCCTGCGCGACTTCCTCGAAAACCCGCCAAGGGGAGACTTCATCGAGTTCGAAGGACAGTGGCGGACCGGGACCGAGGTAGCGGCGGTGGCGCGGGGCATCGCCACGCTGCTCGACGAGGCTGGCGTGCCCAAGGACGTCGCGATCGGCGTTGTGATTCGCAATCACCCCGAGACCGCAGCCGCTCTGATAGGCATAATAGCACTCGGTCGCCCGGTCACGATGGTCTACTCGCACCAGGCCAGCAGCTTGATCGCGAGCAATGTCGAGAAGCTCGATCTCGCGGTGGTCGTCGCCGAGGAGCGCGACTGGAGTGAAGAGCTGCGCCGCTGCCTTGGCGGCTCGCGTCTCGGAATCTCACTCCCCGAGGGCCTTGGCGCCCCTGGGCGGATTGCTCCCGTCGAGCAGCTTCTTGAACCACGTCGGACACATTCGCAAACCGTCGTCGAAGTCCTGACGAGCGGGACGACCGGGCCGCCCAAGAATATCGTGCTGAGCCTGTCGGCTCTTGGTCGGGGTATAGGCATGCTCGCGCAGGGAGCGGGCAGCGGCCAAGCGCCTCAGGTCGAACTCGTCTACGTCCCCTTGGCGTCGATCGGGGGTATTTTGATGGTCCTGGGTTATGCGATCGCCAGGACGCGGCTCTGCCTGTTCGACCGGTTCGAGGTCAACGCATGGGCCGATGCGATCAGGCGCCATCGACCGGCGACGACCGGGGTTACCGCGCCCGTGATCCGGGCCGTTCTCGACAATGATATCAAGCCCGAGTGGCTCGAGTCTCTTCAGAGCGTGTTCGGTGGTGCAGGGCCGCTGGAGGCCGATATTCGTCAGCGCTTTTCCGAACTCTACGGAATCGATGTGTGCTGGGGCTATGGCGCGACCGAATTTGCCGGCACGCTCGCAACATGGACGCCGCAGCTCAAGGCAGAGCTAGGGGGAGACCGGCCAAACAGCGTCGGCCGCGTGCTTCCTGGTCTCGAAGCGCGAATCACGGATCCCGAAACCGGCCAAACGCTCGATACGAACCTCATAGGGCGGCTGGAAGCGCGGGTGCCGCATCTCGGGGATGATTGGATAAGGACCAACGACGAGGCAAAGATAGATGCCGACGGTATCCTTTACATTTTGGGCCGCCTCGACGGCGCGATCAATCGGGGCGGCTTCAAGGTCCTGCCCGAGATCGTCGCCGAAGCGCTGCGCCGCCATCCGGCGGTGGCCGACGCCGCGGTGATCGGTATCCGCGACAAGCGGCTGGGCGAAGTCCCCGTCGCTATGGTCGAGTTGTTCGCTTCGCACGACCCTGTTACGCCGGAGGAGCTACGTGCGTTCACACGCGAGCACCTGCCCTCGCCATCGGTACCTGCAGAAGTCCGCATCGTCGAGGAGCTGCCTCGGAACGCCATGCTCAAGGTCGATGTCGCCGCGCTGCGACGGCTATGGAATAGCCAGGAGGAATGCGCCTAGAGCACTCTGGGATTAGCTTGAATCGAAAAGGGATTCCCAAGGCGATTGGGATGTGATTCAAGCTTGTGGCTGGGTTTGGAGGCCAGCCACTATGCCACGAGCCTATTCTCAGGATTTGAGGGACCGCGTGATCGATGCGGTGTTGCGGGGCGGAGAAAGCCGGCGTTCGGCGTCCCGCCGTTTTGGGGTCAGCGAAGCATCGGCGATCAAATGGCTTCAGCGATACGAGCGCGCGGGCGACCGGCGTTGCGCAGGAACCGGCGGGCATCGCCCATCGAAGGTGAAGCCCGAACGCGAGTGGCTGCTGGCGATGATCGCGGCTGAACCGGATATCACGCTGGCGGCCTTGTCGGCCCGCCTCCAGGCCGAGCGTGGCGTGCGAGCCGACACGAGCATGTTGTCGCGCTTCTTCGTCGGCGAAGGCATCAGCTTCAAAAAAAAGCGTACTGCCGTCCGAACAGGAACGGCATGACGTTGCCCGCCGCCGGGCGAGCTGGAAGCGCTATCAGGGACGGCTCGACCCCCGGCGGCTCGTGTTCATCGATGAGACCTGGGCGAAGACCAATATGGTGCGAACCCACGGCCGCTGCCCTCGGGGCGAGCGGCTGCACGCCAAGGTACCGCACGGTCATTGGAAGACGCTGACCTTCCTCGCAGCGCTACGCCATGATCGGATCGATGCACCCGTCGTGATCGATGGTCCGATCAACGGGCACAGCTTCCTCGCCTATGTCGAGCAATTCCTGATTCCGACGCTCAGCCCGGGTGACATCGTCATCCTCGACAATCTCGGCAGTCATAAAGGCGAGGCGGTTCGCCAAGCTATTCGCACCGCCGGTGCCAGGCTCCTCTTCCTCCCGCCCTACAGTCCCGATCTCAATCCGATCGAGCAAGTCTTCGCAAAGCTCAAAGCTCTCCTGCGAAAAACTGCCGAACGATCTGTGGAGGCAACATGGCGCCGCATCGGATCTCTTCTCGACGCCTTCTCTGCACAGGAATGCGCCAACTATCTCAGAAATTCCGACTATGCGTCGATCTAATCGCAAAATGCTCTAAAGGGGCTATTCAGCCCCCAAAGCGAATCAGGCGCTAACCTCCAGGCCTCCGGCGTTGCGATGGAGTGCCGCCAGCACCGTACCGACGATCGATTCGGCATCGAGCCCGGCCTCGGCATATTGCTTCTCGGGCTTGTCATGCTCCTGAAAGATATCGGGCAGGCGCAATGTCCTGAGCTTCAGGCCGTTGTCGATGAGGCCGAGATCGGACGCGAGCGTCAAGACATGCGCGCCGAGGCCCCCGATTGCGCCCTCCTCGATTGTAACCGCGACATCATGGCTGGTCAGCAGATGCTGGATAAGCGTCTCATCGAGCGGCTTGGCGAAGCGCAGATCGGCAACGGTGGTCGAGAGGCCGAGCGCCTCGAGCTGGTCGGCGGCGCGCTCGGCCTCGGCCAGGCGGGTGCCAAGCGACAGGATCGCCACGGCCTTGCCTTCACGAAGCACCCGTCCCTTACCGATCGCAAGGCGCTCGGGAACAGCCGGCAACTCTGCTCCGGTGCCGTTGCCGCGGGGATAGCGAAGCGCGATCGGCCCGGCGTCGTGAAGCGCCGCGGTGTGAACCATATGGACGAGCTCAGCCTCATCCGCAGCCGCCATCACCACCATATTGGGAAGCGTCGCCAGATAGGTGACGTCGAAGCTCCCGGCATGGGTCGATCCGTCCGCGCCGACCAGGCCCGCCCGGTCGATCGCGAAGCGGACCGGCAGGTTCTGGATCGCCACGTCATGGACGACCTGATCATAGGCGCGCTGCAGGAAGGTGGAATAGATTGCGCAGAAGGGCCGGTATCCCTGCGCGGCGAGGCCCGCGGCGAACGTCACCGCATGCTGCTCCGCGATGCCCACGTCGAAGCTTCGTTCGGGAAAAGCCTGTTCGAATCTGTCCAGACCGGTGCCGGAGGGCATCGCCGCGGTGATGGCGCAAACCTTGCCGTCGCGTTTCGCCTCGGCGATCAGCGCATCGGCGAAGACGGCGGTGTAGCTGGGCGGCCCCGGCGGCGCCTTAGCCTGCACGCCCGAGACGACATCGAACTTCTGGACGCCGTGATATTTGTCCGCCGCCGCCTCGGCCGGGGCATAGCCCTTGCCCTTGTTGGTGACGACATGGACCAGGATGGGGCCATGATCGCCGTCGCGAACATTCTCGAGCACAGGCAGCAGGTGATCGAGGTTATGGCCGTCGACCGGGCCGACATAGTAGAAGCCCAGTTCCTCGAACAGCGTACCGCCGGTGGCCATGCCGCGGGCATATTCCTCCGACCGCTTCGCGAAATCGTGGATTGGCCGGGGCAGCTTCTGCGCGACGCGCTTAGCGAAACCGCGCATCGAAAGGAAAGGCCGCGACGACACGATCTTGGCAAGATAGGCGGACAGAGCACCGACCGGGGGCGCGATCGACATGTCGTTGTCGTTGAGGACGACGATCAGGCGGTTGCCTGCCTGCTTGGCATTGTTCATCGCCTCATAGGCCATGCCGGCCGACATGGCGCCATCCCCGATCACCGCAATCGCGCGGCCGGGCTTGCCGTCGAGCTTGTTGGCGATAGCGAAACCGAGCGCGGCCGAAATCGAGGTCGAGCTATGGGCGGCGCCGAACGGATCATATTCGCTCTCGCTGCGCTTGGTGAAGCCGGAAAGGCCGCCGCCCTGACGCAGCGTGCGGATGCGATCACGCCGGCCGGTCAGGATCTTGTGGGGATAAGCCTGATGCCCGACATCCCAGATCAGGACATCGCGTGGCGTGTCGAAAACATAATGGAGCGCTACGGTAAGCTCGACGACACCGAGCCCGGCACCGAGATGGCCACCGGTCACCGAGACCGCCGAAATCATCTCCTCACGCAATTCGTCGGCCAGCTGGCGAAGCTCGGTGGGCTTGAGGTCTCGAAGCTCGGTGGGCGTGCCGACGGTATCGAGCAACGGCGTTACGGGACGGTGAGTCATCGATACTGCCTTAAACTCATTGCACTACCGGTGCCAGCACCGATGCTTCAGGCGGTGTCGCCTTCAGCACATTGCGCGCAGCATCCGCGCACTTCGATGACGGGACGGATACGCGAAAAGCCGGCGTGCTCGGCCGACCGGCGCACCGAGTTGGACAGCGCGTCGTCATCGACATGGCCGACCTTGCCACACACGTCGCAGACGAGGAAAATGCAGTCGTGCGCGCAATCCGGATGCGCATTGACCACATAGGCATTGGCGCTCTCGATCCGGCGCGCAAGATTGGCGGCCACGAAGACGTCGAGGATGCGATATACGCTGTTCGCCGCTACGCGCCGCCCTGTGGACGCGGATACGGCCTCGGCCAGATCATAAGCCGACGCGGGCGTTTCGGCCACGCTCAACGCTCCAAAAATCTCGGCACGCATCGGCGTCCACTGCTCACCGGCGCGCTCGAACGCGGCCTGCGCCGCACCGGCTAGCGAAGCGCCCTCGTGAAGCTTGTGATCATGCGCGGTCGGCATGATCCGGATTTAGTCGCCAAGACGTGCGCGGACAAGCCCGGGCAACCGCCTCAGCAGGTCTGGCAGCGGCGATTAAGGAAATGAGCGGCGGCGACGAGCGAGACGCCGGTGATCGTATAGGCTGCCTCGACCATGCCGTGCGGCACCGTGAGCCCGATCGCCATCGCGGCGATACCGGCGGCACCCAGCAGGGCGGGGCCCGGTTTGCGATGATCCAGATAGCCACGCCCAAGCCCGATGAGTGCCAACAGCATCGCGAAGCCGAGGCCGACCCGATGGATCGCCGGATGAAGCAATTCACCGCCCGCGCTCGCGAGCAGAGCGACCACGACAACCGTCGTCGCGCAATGGACGAGGCACAGCGCCGACAGCCCGATGGCCAGGCGATCGAACAGGTCATGAGCAACAGCGAGACGCTTCACGGCGATCCTTTCTCGACCGAGCCAATGCCATGGTTCCGTTTAAGATACAATATATCATTTCTGAAAAGGTTCCTGCCGAGCCGGCTCCGAACACCGAAGTTTGGAGCCGTTCGACATCTTGCATCCCCGGTCGAAGACGCTCAACGCCAGCGAAAAAGCTGGCCCCGCCCGGTCGACGCTTCTATTCGATGGCGGCAAGAGAGACTCGCTCCATGGTTGCCGAATCGGCCATCCTGCTTGCCCGTGCGCAATTCGCCTTCACGGTAAGCTTCCATTTCATCTTCCCGGCCTTCTCGATCGGGCTCGCCAGCTATCTGATGGTCCTCGAAGGGCTATGGCTGGCGACCGGCAAGGCGGTCTACGAGAATCTCTTCCGCTACTGGCTGAAGATCTTCGCGATCGCCTTCGCGATGGGCGTCGTCTCAGGGATCGTCATGTCCTACCAGTTCGGCACCAACTGGTCGGTGTTCTCCGACAAAGCGGGCGCGGTGATCGGCCCACTGATGGCCTATGAGGTGTTGACCGCCTTCTTCCTGGAGGCAGGATTTCTCGGCGTGATGCTGTTCGGGATCGAGAAGGTCGGCCGCAAGCTGCATTTCGCCGCAACCTGCGCGGTCGCGGTCGGCACCTTCATCTCGGCGTTCTGGATCCTGTCGGTGAACAGCTGGATGCAGACGCCGACTGGCTATGAGATCGCCGCCAATGGCCAATTCGTGCCGGGCCCGAGCTGGCTGGCGATCATCTTCAATCCCAGCTTCCCCTATCGGCTCGTCCACACCGTGATCGCCGCCTATCTAACCACCGCGCTGGTGGTCGGCGGCGTCGGCGCCTGGCATCTGCTGAGCGACCGGACCAATCCGGGTGCGCGGACGATGTTCTCGATGGCGATGTGGATGGCGGCGCTGGTCGCCCCGGTCCAGATTCTCGCCGGCGACGCGCAGGGCCTCAACACGCTCGAGCATCAGCCGGCCAAGGTGATGGCGATGGAAGGCCATTATCAAAGCCACCCCGATGGCGCGCCGCTGATCCTGTTCGGCATTCCCAACAGCGCCGCGAAGCAGGTCGACTACGCGATCGAGATTCCCAATGCCTCCTCGCTGATCCTCAAGCATGATCCGAACGCGCCGCTCGCCGGGCTCGACACCATCCCCGACGACGAGGAGCCGCCCGTCGGCATCGTCTTCTGGTCGTTCCGCATCATGGTCGGGATCGGCTTCGCGATGCTCGGGATCGGCCTGTGGAGCCTGCTCGCCCGGCTACGCGGCAAACTCCATGACTGGCGCTGGCTGCACCGCGCGGCAATCCTGATGGGGCCGTCGGGTTTCGTCGCGGTGATCGCCGGATGGGTGACGACCGAGGTCGGCCGCCAGCCCTGGGTGATCTACAGGCTGTTGCGCACATCCGAGGCGGCCGCCCCGCTCGATGCGCCGGCGGTGGCGGCGTCGCTGATCGCCTTCATCATCGTCTACAGCTTCGTGTTCGGCGCGGGTATCTGGTACATCCTCCGGCTGATGGCCAGGCCGCCGCAGGCGCATGAGAGCGCCGATCCGGTGCAGGCCCCGGTCCGCACCGCAGGCATCACCCCCGCCCCTGCGGTCGCCGGCAAAGGCCGCCCGGACGACAAGGGAGCCGAGTGATGGACCTCACCGTCATCTGGGCAGGGATCATCGCCTTCGCGGTCGCCGCCTATGTCGTGATGGACGGCTTCGATCTCGGCATTGGGCTGCTGTTCCTGCGCATAAGGGAAGGGCGCGAGCGCGATATGGCGATGAACAGCATCGCGCCGGTGTGGGACGGCAACGAGACCTGGCTGGTGCTGGGCGGCGGCGGCCTGATGGCGGCCTTCCCGCTCGCCTACGCGATCGTCTTGCCCGCGCTCTACGCGCCCCTCATCGCGATGCTGCTCGGCCTCGTCTTCCGCGGGGTCGCGTTCGAGTTCCGCTGGCGCGACCCGGCACATCGCTGGTTCTGGGATCTCGGCTTTACCGCCGGATCGGCGCTGGCGACGATGGCGCAGGGGATCACCCTCGGCGCTCTGCTGCAGGGTATAACGGTGAAGGGCCGCGCCTATGGCGGAGGCTGGTGGGACTGGCTGACGCCCTTCTCGCTCCTCACCGGTCTGAGTTTGCTGGGCGGTTATGCGCTGCTCGGGGCGGGCTGGCTGATCTGGAAAACGGAGGGACAGGTCCAGGACGAGGCCCGGCGCCTCGCGCGCCCGCTCAGCATCGCGCTTCTCGTCGCGATTGGCGCCGTCAGCGCCTACACCCCGTTTCTCGAGCTCAAATATTACCAGGCCTGGTTCGCCTGGCCCAATATCCTGCTGAGCGCAATCGTGCCGATCCTGGTGACGGGGACGGGCCTCGCGCTGTGGCGGTCGATCCAGAAGGGGCGCGATCACCGGCCCTTCGTCCTCACGCTGGCATTGTTCGGCTTGTCGATGGTCGGCCTCGCCATCTCGATCTGGCCCGACGTCATCCCGGGCCGCGTCAGCATCTGGGAGGCCGCGGCGCCGGAACGGAGCCAGATCTTCATGCTGGCTGGCGCGGGCGTGCTGGTGCCGATCATCCTGGCCTATACGGCCTGGGCGTATTGGGTTTTCCGCGGCAAGGTCGGTGAGCATGGCTATCACTGATCCAGTCCGCGAAGGCGAACGGCCGCTCGGACGGCGGCTCGCCTGGTTCGTCGGCATCTGGGCGGCGAGCGTCGGCACGCTCGGGCTGGTCGCATATGCGATCCGACGGATGCTTCTGGGCTGAACCTTGAAATAGTTCCGGAGCGTTTCCTTATAGGGAGCGTTGAACAGGCCGATCCGCTTCCGGAACGGTCGACAGCGGAAAGGGCAGCGATGAGCCGATCAAGCGACTGGATGTGGGCCGATGCGGTCGGCCTCCTCGACAAGGTCCAGCGGTTGCACCAGCAGGCCTTCGCACCGAATCGCTCGCGTGGCGGGGTGCCCAACTGGGAACCGCCGGTGGACATGATCGAGACCGATCTCGATTTGCTGGTCTACGTCGCGCTGCCCGGAGTGGACATGGGCGAGACCGAGGCTTTCATCGAGGATGGCGTGCTCGTGATCCGGGGCCAGCGAATCCTGCCGCCCGAGGTCCGCACCGCACGGATCCACCGGCTCGAACTGCCGCAGGGCAGTTTCGAGCGTCGGCTCCCCCTGCCCGGCGGCCTCTACAGCGCCGTGGCACGTTCGAACGTCAACGGCTGCCTGCTGGTCACGCTGCGCAAGGCCCAGGGAAGGAGGCCCTGACGATGGAGGCTCTAACCACCAAAGAAGAACATCAGCGCGAGGGCGCGACCGCCGCGGCCGACGGGGAAGCTCCGATCAAACCGCTGCCCGCGGACGCGATGATCATCGTGCCCGTGCGCGACATCGTGCTGTTCCCGGAAGTCGTGCTGCCGCTGACGATCGGCCGCGCCATATCGATCAATGCGGCGCAGGCAGCCGTGCGCGAAAGCCTGCCCATCGGGGTGGTAGCGCAGCGCGATCCGGAGACCGCCCAGCCGACCGGGCTCGACATGTACCGCTTCGGCACGGTCGCCAATGTGCTTCGCTATGTGACGGCACCGGATCAAAGCCATCATCTGATCGTCCAGGGCGAAACCCGTTTCCGAATAATCGAATTTCTCGACGGCTGGCCCTTCCTCGTGGCCCGCATCGAGCGGATCGCCGAGCCGGCGGCCGCAGGCAAGGAGATCGAGGCGCGCCTGCTCAACCTGCGTAACCAGGCGCTCGAAACCGTGGCGCTTCTGCCGCGAGCGCCGCAGGGCCTTGCCGACGCGATCGCGAATCTGGGCTCCGCCGCAGCGCTGGCCGATCTGGTGGCTGCCTATCTGGACGTGCCGGTGCCCGAGAAGCAGGATATATTGGAGACGCTCGCGCTCGAAACGCGGCTCGACAAGGTTGCCCGGCTCCTGGCCCAGCGGCTCGAGGTCCTCCGGCTTTCCGCGGAAATCGGCAAGGACGTCCAGGAGAAGCTGGGCAGTCGCCAGCGCGAAGCATTGTTGCGCGAGCAAATGGCGGCGATCCAGCGCCAGCTGGGCGAGGACGAAGGCAATGCGGCCGAAATCGCCGAGCTAAGGGAGAAAATCGACAAAGCGGGCATGCCCGAGGAGGTCGAGGCCGAGGCGCGCAAGGAACTGCGCCGCCTCGAGCGCACGCCGGACGCCGCCGCCGAGCACGGCATCATCCGCACCTATCTCGATTGGCTGACCGAACTGCCCTGGGCTCTACCGGCGGAGAAGCCGATCGACATCAAGGAGGCGCGCGAGCAGCTCGACTCCGATCACTACGGGCTCGACAAGATCAAGCAACGCATCATCGAATATCTCGCTGTCCGCAAACTGGCTCCGGAAGGCAAGGCACCGATCCGCTGCTT
>Ga0207641_10002136_pt1 | contig 18697 bp, 14 predicted proteins | sample KBSSwiS62_FD_184306 | JGI IMG/M metagenome (GOLD analysis project Ga0207641, IMG submission 184306) | Switchgrass rhizosphere microbial communities from Kellogg Biological Station, Michigan, USA - KBS Switchgrass S6-2 (SPAdes) (version 2) | ecosystem: Host-associated > Plants > Roots >... | reverse complement strand
GTTTTATGCTGCGCTGGAGACGTGTCTGACTCGTTGGCCAAGTTCTTCTTCTGGATCTATCTGCTGATCCTCATCTGGGCTGACGCGACCGTCACCAATCCGGTTGATCCTGATCTCTGGCATCGCCTTGCCGTGGGAGAGGCAATTTGTCAGACGGGGCATTTCCCGCCCGGAGATTATTTCAGCTATCTTTCTGACTATAAGTCTATTATCGATCACGAATGGGGCAGCGCAGTCATTTTCTACGCTCTTTATTGTCTGGCTGGTTTGAATGCCTTTGTGGTGGCGAAGATTGTCACGTTGACCTTGACGCTGGCCTTGGTGGTCTGGGCAGGTTTGTATCGCCGCCGCCCCACTATCCTGATTGCCGCGTTCTATGCCTTGGTTCTTCTGGCCATGTTGCCGTCGTTTCAATCAACCGTCCGGTGCATGACTTTTTCCCATGTGTTTTTCGCCCTCTGGCTCTACTGGTTCCAATGCGAGCGCCATGGTCGCTCCATACCGACCTTCCTCTACGCCGGAACCATGATGATCTGGGCCAATCTGCACGGCGGGTTTGTCGTGGGCTTGGTTTGGCTCGCGCTCGTGGGGGCGGTCGAATTGATTTTGGGCGGACATTGGAAAATATGGGCGGTCCGTTTTGGGATCTGTTCCCTGGCCACCTTGATCAATCCTTTTGGTGCGTATCTGTGGATTTCGACGGGACGAGCCCTTCTCACCTCCCGAAGCGGGTTTCCGGAATGGGCACCCGTTTCCTGGTGGGCGGAAATTCTTTCTTACCCGGGCTACAAACTCCTGTTACCGGGACTCATTGTCGCCATTGCCCTGTTGATCCATCGACGTGGATGGTCGCAAGTGGACCGGCTCGTCGTGATTCTGATTGGCTTCTTTGTCCTGTTATCGCTGACATCCGCGCGGCATACATCTTTTTTTGCCTTGGTCACGGGTGCCTTGGCGCCGGGGCTTTTTGTGACGGAGCCGGGCGCCAGGGACGGAAGGCATCCCTTGCAACAGCTTGGACACATGGCACTGAGCTCCACGCTCCTGCTATTTCCTCTTTATAGCGCATTCGTCATTTTACCGGGGTGGGGGTTGACGCTCGAATATCCTCACATCTCATGTCCGACTGGGGCGGTCGCCTACCTTAAAATTAGGAAGGTCCACGGAAACCTGCTTATTCCCTTCAACTACGGAAGCTACGCACTGTGGGAGTTGCGCGGGGCCATGCGCGTGTCGATGGATGGTCGCTACGATCTCGTTTACAGCCCGGAAACTTATCGGAAGGTGGACGACTTTTTTGCCGCCAGGGGAGACTGGTCCCATCTTCTGGCTTCTCCCAAGCCGGATGCCGTTCTTGTCCCGGTTTCTGACGCCGTTTATCCCAAGCTCCTCACCGAGCCTGGTTGGAAGGAAGCTTATCATGACGATACCGATGCCGTTTTTCTTCCCGTTCATTCCGGATAACGGAGCTTTTCGACGGGATACGGCCTTGCTGATATAAGAACTCCAAGTCATGGCGAAACGATCCTGGAAAAAAAGAACGAATCCTCCGTCTCCGCCTTGGGAAAGTCGCGCCGTTGAGAAAAAGCCAGTTGCGCAGATACGAAACCAGGAAAGTGCTACGGCGTTTACACCTTGGGATTTCCTGCGCGCCTTGGTGATTGTGGCTGCGGGCTGGTGGGTTTTTCTGCCTGCCTTGCATGGAGGTTGGATTTGGGATGACCTCGTTTATATTCCGAACAATCCGCTCTCGGGTGACCCGGAGCGTCTCTGGAAAATTTGGTTCCGGCCCGGCAGCTTCATCGAGTACTACCCCATTGAGGAAACTGTGCAGTGGGCGCAGTGGGAATGGTTCCGTGACAATACCCTGGGCTACCACGTCACGAACTTGGTGCTTCATTTGCTGGGTGCCCTTTTGGTCTGGCGGCTCCTGGCGAAATTAGGTTTGCGACTGGCATGGCTGGGAGGGCTCCTTTTCGCCATTCATCCGGCCATGGTTGAGTCGGTTGCGTGGATGTCGGAACTTAAGAACACCCTTTCCCTGCCACCCTTTCTCCTGGCTGCCTGCGCCTACCTCGATTACGACGAGCACGGTCGTCGGCGCGACTACCTTATCTCCCTCGGTCTCTTTCTCGTGGCCATGCTTTGCAAGATCAGCATGGCGCCATTTCCCTTCGTAATCCTGCTGTACGCCTGGTGGAAAAGAGGACGGATCGGCTGGAGCGACTGTAAAGCTGCAATCCCGTTTCTGATGATCTCTCTCGTTCTGGGTGTCACCACCATCCTCGCGGGGATAGAATACCGTCCGAGCCATCATATGGCGCCCGATCATGTTGAGGTCGGTGGTCTATTGGCGCGACTCGATCTTATCGGACTGTTAATCGCCTGGTATACTTACTTGGTCGCCTGCCCGGTCACTCACTCCTTCTTTTATCCCAAGTGGACCGTGGATCCGCCTTCACTTCTCCACTTTCTGACTTGGCCTATCCTTGCGTTCATCATCGGTTTTTTATGGACCCGGCGTTGGACTTGGGGACGCCATGCCTTGCTGGGACTGGGTTTCTTTTTTCTGAATCTTGCGCCATTTCTGGGCTTCACCGCTCCTTCGTACATGGGGTTTACGTGGGCCATGGATCACTTCCTTTACCTGCCGATCATTGGGCTGATTGGCCTTGCCGTGGCGGGACTGGAGCAGATCGACTTGGAGCTATCCGCGTCCGCTCGACCATGGGGCATGGCCGCTGTCGCGTTGGTGATGATGGGGCTTGCCTGGTCGAGTCATCGCTACGCAGAAACCTTCGCCAGTGAAGTGGCGCTGTGGGCCCATACGGTGGAATGTGATCCCGGCTCGGAAACCGCGCACGCCGACCTTGGCACTGCGCTGATGCGTCAAAATCGCTTAGCTGAGGCGGTCGTGCCCTTAAAGCAGGCGGCGCAACTCAATCCGATGGATGCGACCGTCCGTGATACCCTCGGTCAGACTCTGGCCCAGATGGGGCGCCTGCAGGAAGCGATGACCGCGTTCGACAAGGCCATCGAAATCAACTCCCGAGATTCCAGCCCATTTGCCAATCGCGCGCATCTCTGGCAGATCATGGGTAACGCTGATCAGGCCGACGCGGACTTCTCCCGCGCGATCGCGCTCAACCCTGACTTGTCCCAGCCCTACATCAATCGCAGTGCCTTGCGACAGGTCAAGGGTGACTGGTCGGGGGCGTTGTCCGATCTCCAGAGGTATTGCCAGCTCGCACCGACCAGTCCCAATGCCGATTACGCCCGCTTCTGGATCTGGTTCCTTCGCGTCCAGCATGGGCAGGAGGCGGAAGCGGATCAGGAACTTGCCGAGGCGCTGGCTCATCATTGGAACAGCGCTCCCGGGCAATGGTCCCACCAGATCGGCCGGTTTCTGCTCGGACAGATCAAGGAGGAAGCGTTCCTTGCCGGGGCAGCTGCACCCACTCCCGAGGAAGACCGCTCCCAGCATTGCGAAGCGTGGTACTACGCCGGGATGATCCGCCTGCTGTCGGGTGACAAGGCCACGGCGAAGGAGTATTTCCGCAAGTGCCTCGCGACAGGCGATACGCAGGCCCTTTCCTACGGCTTGGCGCAGGGGCAGCTCCATCTGCTGACGCTGAAATGAAGGGGGAGCTGTCGTTTACCGACGAAGACCTTTCCGTGGAGGGCCAGGTTCTACCAGTGATTTTTTTGGAAAAGAAGGACTGAAAACCGGCGTTGCTTGAGTCAAAAGTGATGTGCCCTCTTCATATGACCGCTTCAAATGGAGCAGTGGAAATCTACTTTGCAGGGGCGAACTAACACTAGCTTAAGCCTTGAGCATGAACGGGAAGTCGCGCAAATGTGACTTTATTATCTTTGGAAGCTATGAGAGTCTTGGCAGGTGAGTCGTACCTTGTTTTGACGCTCTTTGCGGCCCTCATGGCAGGCACGGTCTCCGCGCAGCAGACCATCACCTATACGGATGGCGAGAATAACACTGCCCCCATCACCATCACCGCGTCGACTAATCCCACCACTCTGACGATAGCTTCCGGTAACGCGACCCAAAGCGGAGTGATCAGCGATTCCGGTACGGCTGGGCAGATTGCCTTGACCGGTGGAGGCACACTCGTCCTCACTGGGGATAACACCTACAGGGGGGGCACCACGATAAGTGCGGGCGTGTTGCAAATAGGCGATGGTGGCACAACGGGCAGCATAACGGGTGATGTCACCGACAATGCCGCGATTGTTTTCAACCGCAGCGATACGGCCTATTACGGCGGTCTTGGTAGCGCGCTAAGCGGGAACGGTAGCTTGACTCAGATGGGCACGGGCACTTTGAATCTTTCTTCCATCGATAACTTTACGGGCACGATAACGATTTCCTCAGGCACAATCCAGACGAACTCCTCAACCAAGGGAGATATCGTTGATAATGGTTCGTTGGTTTATTATTCAAACTCCCTCCTCATCGCGAGCAGCGTAATTTCAGGCACCGGAGGTTTAACGGTCACAGGCGCCGGCGGCAGTAGTGTCTTTATCGAAGGAACAGACACTTATACCGGCGGTACCACGATTTCCTCGGGCCAACTTGTTATCGGTAACGCCGGAGTCTTCGTCACGGGAGGCAATAACGACGGCGTATCTGGCAGCGTTATTGGCAACATTACCAACAACGCCAATCTTTCTTTTGAGCGCAATGATTTAGTCAGTTTTGGAGGAGATATCAGCGGAACAGGTTCCGTTTTCAAAGGTGGCAATAACACTCTTATCCTGACAGGAACCAACACCTACAACGGCACCACTAGAAATTTTTATTTCATTAACGGCATTACGGTGAGAGTGGGTACGTATGTTCTAGGTGGCACCCTCCAAATCGGGAATGGCGGCACCACGGGCAGCATAACAGGAAATGTTGCCGTTGGTTTAGGTGCTGGCTCGAATACGACGCTGGCTTTTGACCGAAGCGACTCGATTACTTTTGGCGGTGATATCTCGGGTACGGGTAACTTGGTCCAGATGGGATCGGGTACACTCAAGCTCACCGGCGCGAACACTTATGCGGGCGGTACAACCATCGAAGCAGGTTCGCTGAAAGTCAGCGCGGACGAAAACCTCGGTGCGATTGAGGGCGGTGTAGCCCTTTCCGGCGGCGGCGAGTTACTAACTGACGCAAATGGTTTCATTACCAGCCGCGCAATCACTCTCACCGATACGGGAACTTTGGCGGCTGTTACCAACACAACCGCCACTTACAACGGCTCCATTGCAGGTGGAACGTTGACGATTGGTGACGGCCTGGATAAGGGTACAATTGTTTTTTCCGACTCCGTCAGCAGGACGGGCGGCTCTGGCAATAACGGCTATGACTATGTGGGCGGTAACGGCGGCAATGGCGCGACGGGTGTGATCGTGGGCAACGGAGCGAGTTTTACGAACGATGGTGTTGTAACTGGTGGCAGTGGTGGAAACGGAGGCAACGCCTTCTATTCTAGTCAGAGTAGCACCTATTTAGGGAATGGCGGAAATGGCGGCGAAGGCGCAACCGCCGTGATCATGGACAGTGAAGCTATGCTGGCGAACATGGGCACTATTACCGGTGGCATCGGGGGCACGGGCGGCTCGGGGATTCACGGCGGAAACGGCGGCGGCGGCGGACTGGCCCTAAGCCTCTGTTCGAACGACAGCTTCACCAACAACGGCACTATCATCGGTGGCACCGGCGGGACGGGTGGTTACGGCTACTACGGCAGCTTCGGCGGCTCGGGTGGCATCGCAGTCACTGAAAGCATGAATGCCAGCCTGATCAACAACGGCGAGATTACCGGCGGCAGGGGTGGCGGTGAGATCTCCAATAACGGGGAAAATCTCGGGGCCACAGGCGGGGTCGCCGTTGTTTTGGGCACCGGTGCGAGCCTCATCAACAACAGCAACGGCACCATAGCCGGTGGGAGTGGCAATAATGGCGTCGGCTTCTACGGCAGCGGGGGAGCCGGGGGAGTGGCGGTGACTCTGGGCACGAACTCAACACTGAACAATGCGGGCGAGATTACCGGCGGCGGCGGGGGGAGTGGCTCTGGCAGCTCTTACGACGGAGAGGGCGGTGCTGGAGGAACTGCGGTGACCCTGGCCACAGGAGCTGGCCTCATCAATACCGGTTCCATTTCCGGTGGTCTTGCTGGCAGCGTCACTTCTGGTTCCCCTTACAGCGGCTTCGGCGGAACGGCCATTACGGCGAGCGGTGGCAGCACGATTATCAATGCTGGCAGCATTACGGGGGGAACTGGATTCGGAGGACAAACCAATGCTATGGTGTTAAGTGGCGGCGATAACACGCTGGAGCTCTATGCCACTTCCCAGATCAGCGGCAATGTCCTTAGCAATGGTGGCGACACTCTGGAACTCGGAGGCACAATTGATGGAGCTTTTTCGGTATCGAAAATCGGCGGCACCAGCACCCAGTATCAAGGCTTCTCCCAATACTTCAAAACCGGCACGAGCAATTGGAGCCTAACCGGGAATGTTGGGAATGTGGGTGGGGGAGTTCTTGTCATCGTTGACGGAATTCCGACTCCCTCTCCCGGTGCCCCTGCGGTCACGCCATGGACCCTCTTGCAGGGCACTCTCTCGATTTCTTCCGATGGCAACCTCGGAAACGAATCAGGCATGCTGACTTTTAATGGAGGCACGCTCCAGACTACCGCAACGCTTGCCTCTTCTCGCAACGTCACTTTGAACGCGAGTGGCGGGACGTTCGATACAGATGGAAACAGCACAACCTTTTCCGGAGCGATCTCCGGAGCGGGCCGCCTTGCCTTGAATGACTCCAAAGGAACGGGCACGCTTGTCCTTGGTGGCTCCAACACCTATGCCGGTGGCACGACGGTGACGGCGGGTACGCTGTTGGCGAATAGCAGCAATTCTACGGGTTCTGGCGCGGTCAATGTTCAAAGCGATGGCGTTCTTGGCGGCAATGGCACGATTAAAACTTCCGGCGTTACGTCCGGCGCAGCCGTCACGTTTGCATCCGGCGCAACCTTGAATCAGAGCATAGTCAGCGGTGGCCTCGGCACTTCGACCTTGACGCTGGACCTGCATAATACCGGAGCGACGTCGACGGTAGACTTACTTCAGGGGGCCAAGTTTGCCTTTAATCTCGGCGCGAGCGGTGTGAGCGACCAAGCGGTCGTCACAGGCGGCACGCTGACCTTGAATGGCCAGAACTTCTCTGACTTCACGTTCACCACGATAAGCGGATTTACGGGGGTCGGCACTTATGATCTATTTTCTACCGATGCCAGCGGAGATATTCTGGGCTCGCTGGGTATTACCACAGGTACTGTCGATGGATACACCGCAACTTTGAGTGTGGTCAATGCTCGCGATTTGCAGTTAACGCTCAATGGTGGGGCGGTTCCAGAACCTTCAGCCTGGACTTTGGCGCTATGCGCAATGATGTTTTTTGCTTTTCTGCGCGCTCGAAATCGATCCAGCTAGTTCTGTCGATCTCGTAAAAGAAGCAGTGCTTGTTGAGAGGGCTCCCTCTTCTGAACGAACATTTCCTTTTCCCTTTGATTAACTTTTAAAGAGTAGGGTCGGAGGATGCCTTTCCAGGATAGGTGCTGTTGCGTCGACCTTGGACCGTAGGCTCACAACCCGTTGAGGCTGCGGTAGGCCCGATTGAGCATTAGCGGGCCCGGCTTCTCTTTTGCAACGAGGCGGACTTTGGCTTTTGGGACTGCCGATAGGCGAGGGGACTCTGGCCTACGACGCGGCGGAACTGCTTGTTGAAGTACTGCGGGTTGGGGATGCCGGACTGCTGGCCGATTTCCGCCACGGGCAGATCGCTGGAGAGCAAGAGGTGGCGGGCGAGCTCGATGCGGCGGAGGAGGATGTAGTGCTGGAGCTTCATGCCGTATCGCTGGGCGAAGAGGCGGGAGATGTAGTCGGAGCTGAGGCCGGTCTTTTCGGTGAGGTCGCCGATGAGGAGGGGCTGGTCGAGGGAGGAGTCGATGGCCTGGTTGAGCTTGACGAGGCCCTCTTCCACGAGGCTGGTGCGGCTGGCGGCCTTCTTCTTGCCGCGGCGGATCTGGCCGTGGAGCCAGAGGAGGAGCTCCTGCAGCGAGGCGGAGGCGGCGCAGGCGGCGGGGGAATCGGCTTTGCCACCGGCCTGGCGGGCGTGGTCGATGGTGCGCCAGAGCCGTTCACGGAGGGCGGCGGTCTGCGGGCCGAGGCGGATATGGAGCGGGAGGCGTACGGCGGGACCGGGCACCGGGGAGGCGGGCGGGTGGAAGTGGATGCAGAGGTGGGTGCCGCTCTGGAGGAGGGCGTAACGGGAGGGGACGTCGGGAGGGGAGAGGGTGAGGTCGCCGGGCTCGAGGGCGTAGCGCTGGCGGGCGATCCAGAAGTCGCCCTGGTAGTCGTGGAGGTGGAGGGCGACGGTGGGGCCCTGGTAGGTCCGGTTGCAGCCGGGGACGGTCATGGGGAAGGTGCCGGCGTTGCCGAGGGGGGGGAGGTAGTGGGCGGGCCAGTGGAGGCCGAAGGCGAAAGGGAGCATTTTTGATTTTCCCGGAAAAATACCAGTGATTCGGCGTAAGTACCATTGCGAAAAGGGGTGGGGAAAAATAAAGTGCACGGATAAATACCAGTACTTATCCCCAAAACACCCAACCAACCCCCTGAAAACCATGAGCACATCCCCTACTGAAATCGCGGCATTCTTTGAAAAAAACGGCTATTACCATGCGAAAGGCGTCTTTTCGCCGAAGGAGGTCGCGGAGCTGGAGAAGGACTTTGACCGGATCGTGCTGCAACTGAGCGGCAGCGGGGAGCAGATCAACGCAAAATGGGGCGGCGCGGTGATGGACAAGATCGCGGCGAAGGACTCGGTGGTGGTGCACACGCACAATGTGCAGATCTACTCGGCGGCGTGGCTGCGGGCGTTCATGCAGGCGCGGTTCCTGGAAAATGCGCAGGCAATCCTGGGGCCGGACGTGATCCTACATCACTCGAAGCTGTTCCAGAAACCGGCGGAGAAGGGGGCGCCGTTCCCGATGCACCAGGACTGGAGCTATTTCCCGACGATCAAGGACACGATGATGGCGGGGATCATCCACGTCTCGAACGCGACGGACGAGATGGGCTGTTTGCGGGTGTACCCGGGTTCGCACAAGCTGGGGCGCGTGGCGGAGACGAACGGGCAGACGAACGCGGAGGTGCTGAAGGAGTATCCGCTGGAGAAGGCGACGGTGGTGGAGGCGGAGGCTGGCGATGTGCTGTTTTTCCATTACTGCACGCTGCACGGCTCGATGCCGAACCGGTCGCAGCAGACGCGCAAGACGGTGTTGGTGCAGATGCACAGTGGGTCGGACCGGATCGAGAACGGGAACGCGCATCCGAACGAGCGGCTGGTGCTCTCGGGGTGGAACTACGAGGCGAAGCGGAGCTTGGGGAACGAGCAGTAGGGGCTCGCGCGAGGCTCACGAAGAGTACGAAAGGAGGGGAGGCATCAGGAAAAAGGTGCCTGTCCCCTTTTGTCCCTTTCCTCGACTTTTTGAACAATTATGGTAATGGTCAGTCATGGACTTTCCAGGCCTCGACCGCATTACTGTTGACCCTTTGGTCATGGGCGGGAAGCCGTGCCTGCGGGGCCTGCGTATGACGGTCGGCACGGTCATTGGGCTGGTGGCTTCGGGGCTCTCTTTTGCCGAAATCCTGCAAATGTACCCCTATCTGGAAGAGGCGGACATTCGCGCGGCGCTTTCCTACGGTGCCTGGCGTACAGAAGAACACGATTTCCCGCTGCAAGTGGCGTGAAAATCCTGTTGGACATGAACTTGACGCCGCAGTGGCGTCCGTCTTTGGAACAAGCTGGCCATGAAGTGAAGCATTGGTCTGAAATCGGACCGCCAAACGCGCCGGACACGGTCATTATGGAATGGGCCCGGCAACACGATTATCTGGTCTTCACCCACGATCTTGATTATGGCGCATTGCTTCATGCGACGGGGGCCAAGGCCCCGAGCGTGATCCAGGCTCGAGGGAATGATGTGCGTCCGGCGACTTTGGCTGCCTCCATCCTCAAAGCCCTTATCGAAGCCGAGCAAGACTTGCGCGATGGCGCTTTGGTCACCGTTGACATGAAGCGGCATCGAGTCACGGTCTTGCCGTTGCGGCGCTAGCGCGGTGGATTGCTACGGTTTTCGAAAAGTGCCGGTTTCCTTTCTACAGGCGAAGCGGAGCCTGGGGAACGAGCAGTAGGTCTCGCGCATGGGAAGCAGGGGCGGGAGAATTTTAGACGGAATTAACGGAATTTCCCCCCATTAAGGGGAGGGAAGAGATGGGAGTGGGTGGGGGAGAGGCATCAACAAAAGGTGCCGGTCTCCTTTTCGCGCCGGGTCCCGGGGCGGAGGCCCGAGTTCAACTAGTCCTGCAGGTTGATGAACCACACGGCCTGGCTGAGGGCCATGAGCATCGCGAAGAGGAACAGGAGGGCGACCAGAAGAACTTTCAACGCGAAATCCCGGGTTTCGAGCCAGGGATGGTCGTGAAAGGAATGAGCGCCGTGATAGTGAAGCGTTCTCATACCCTAATCTACAGCAGGCTGGGGCGTTTGCTTGCCTTTCTGTGGCCAAAGGTGGGCTGATTTTGGGGTGAGGAGGGGAAGGTTTCGCACACGACGTGAAGGCCGCCGCGGGCGAGGGGATGGTCGCAAAGGAACGCCGAATATGCGAAGGGAATGCATCAATAACAAACTTGGTCCCCTTTTCTTGTAGCTGGATTATTACTAGCTAGGCCAGCTTGTCTAAGCTTAAATTCTCCAAATTAACCGGAAGCGAGCAGGTCATACCCGTGGAAAATCGACCTCGGCTTCCTTTATTGAAATAAACCCAACCCACATGGAGAAAAGCCGATGAAAACGCTTGCGTTGCAAATAAGTGTAAGTCTTGTGATGGCCACATGTTTCTTAGGGTCACTTCATGCTCAGGACCAAACTGTTAGCGGAAATTTAACCGTGACAGGAACGGTCGACATCGCAGGTAATGCCCTTTACCTGGGCACGCACGTGAGTACGCCCAACAACTCGGGCTGGATGCTTAGTTTTGCAGATGGGACGATAAGCACCATTAATTTCAGTGCGACGCAAAGCGCGAATTTATGGCAATGGCAGCAAAATGGAATCGGTACACCCTCGGTGCAAATGTCCTTGAGTGGCAGCAACACATTAACACTCTTCGATCAGTCGGTGCCTCCTGTGGCCAAGGTCGTAATTACTCCCACGGGAACAAGTTCATTCGCGAATTCCCTCACTTTGAACGGTAATGACAATGAGATGCCAAACCAGACGATGGTAGGAGCCAACAGTATTCTGACTAAGGGATTGGCCGATGCACGATACATTCAATTTGACAGCAACGGATATGTGGGAATCGGCACAGCGACACCCATGGTGCCGCTTGAAGTAGCGGGTAATGCCTTAGTGAGGGGACAACTGCAGGCTGGGATCGAGACGGATGGAGGAATTTCAGCGATTTTTGGTCAGGTCACGACGAGTGATCCGAAACAACTGCTTATCCAAAATTATCCCGATTCAAACTATATCCAGCTGCAAGGTTATCAGCAATCCGTGGGGGCCAATCAAAACATAGTTCTGCAATCGCAAGGGGGGAATGTCGGAATTGGCATCACGACTCCTGCGGCTGCCCTGCAGGTAGTTTCTCCTCCCGTTACCACCGCTACCATGATTGTCGGAGACGATCTAGGCGTTACTTTCTCTTCCGGTGTCACGGGATTCGTCGTCGGAAATGCCACCAACAGCACCTTCATGTATATAGGGCAGGATGGAAATCATAACCTGGCCATGGGCTGGATGTATGACCCGGATGTGAACAGTGCCTATGGAGTTATCGCAACATATGGAGGCAATAATCCGCTGGAAATTGGATTCGATCCCAACACCAGCGTAGGTATTTACACGCATACTCCCCAATCGAAATTCGATGTGAATGGGAACGTCTCGATTGGTGCATACGGGGGAACCATTGCGGCGCCCTCGAACGGGCTGATCGTATCAGGCGCGGTAGGCATTGGCACTGCTACACCAGCAGCGCAGCTCGAAGTCAACGGTGATGCCAAGATCGACGGGGGTCTCTCTGCCAGTGGAACTGCTACGATCAGCGGAACTGTTATAGCCCCGGCCTTTATAACCACCAGCGCAACGGGGGATATTCCCATGTATTCGGGACATTAGAAATAATGTAAAGGTTGGATTGGACAGACGGATCATGGAGGCGGAATTCAGGTGTTTTCAGTTGAACGCCCAAGCTATGTGCCGGGAATTTTGCGGTTGGCTGTTTCTTTTTCTGACGCCTCCTCTCTCTCTTGGAGGAGGATAGTTGACGAGAGATGCTGCTAGCTTTGACGCGCGCCCAAGCCGAGGGCGAGGATTCCGCCGACGAGGCAGATGCCGCCGACGATGGGTGGGAGGGGGAGGGTGTGGGTCTCGTCATGCTGGATGGCGATCGGGCCGATCTGGGCGTCTTTTTTGGTCATGGTGTAGCTGATGCCCTGATAGGCGAAGGAGATGATGCCAATGACGATGAGGAGGATGCCGGCGAGTTTCATAGGGTTCCTTGGAGAAGGGTGAATTTTTTGCAGAGGCCCGCTTCTAATTCTGGAAGAAATAGAGGAGGGCGAGGATGGGGAGGGGGACTCCGAGCAGCCAAAGGAGGAGGAGGGGAGCCCGACCGCTGATCGATTTTTTAGGATGGAGTGTTTTCATGATGATGTTGGGTTGAGGTTTTATTGGTTGATGGAATTGGCTTTGGCGATGGCGGGGACGGAGGCCTTGGACAATTTGGCGTCGGTGGCTTGTTCCTCGCTGAGGGTGAGGGAGAGGGCCTTGAGGGCGGGCAGGTTGTCGAGGGCCTTGGCGAGGGAGCAGGCGCTGGTGTAGGCGGCGATTTCGTAGTGCTCGACGCGTTGTCCGGCGGCGATGAGCATGACGTCTTTCATTTCGGGCAACGCCTTTTCCTTGATGGCTTCGGCGCCTTCCTCGACGAGGCCGGCGGTGGCCTTGCATTTCTTGCCGGTGGGTTTCTCGTTCAGGCCGGAGCAGATTTTTTTGATCCTCGCGGCGTGGCCTTTGGTCTGCTCCAAGTGGGCGAGGAAGCCTTTTTTCAAATCGGGGTTGGTGGCGGCCTTGGCCATTTTGGGGAGGGCCTTGATGAGTTGGGACTCGGCGCTGTAGAGGTCCTTGAGTTGATCGACGAATACTTTTTCGAGGGAAGATATTTGAGGCATACTTCTCTTTTGCAGGGAGGATGCCAACAAGGGGCGCAAATCCTAAGCGTCTGCAACTCGAAGGAGTTGTGATTTTGCGGGGATCGATTGCTTCCAGCGAAATGCCCGATTGTGGCTTGGCTCAGCGCATTCTGCCAAGAAAAGCGAATCGCTTTTTGGGTGAGAGGGGTTTGAGAATTTTCGTTCGATTGAACCAGCCTGGGGCGGAGGATTTATATTTGCGCTTCATAGGTTTTCTTGTGATGGGCAGAGGTTATCTATACGTATGAGGGCGCGAACGGAAACGGTGTGAGAGAAGGAGAGATCAGGACTGGGGATTCGATCGGGACATGCAAATTGCGAATAAAAAAGGCGTGAATACAGGTATGGGCCCTCTGGACAAGCGGGGTTTCTCCGCGATATTAGCCCGGTGGAAAACGATGTGAGAGATAGTCGTAGAGAGGAATCGAGCGAGGCGCTTCAGTTGAAGACGTTGGCCCGTGCGACGCGATACTATGAAGCCATCCTTTCGACGACGGATGACTTTGCTTATATTTTCGATACGCAAGGGAGATTTCTCTATGCGAATCCGCGTCTGGTGAAAGTTTACGGAAGAACTTTGGACCAGGTGGTGGGGAAGAGCTTCGACGAACTGGGCTATCCGGCATGGCATGCGGAGATGCATATGCGGGAGGTTGAGCAGGTCGTGCGGACGAAGCATCCGATCCGCGGGGAGGTCCCGTTCACGGGCGATAGCGGCATTTACGGGGTGTACGACTATATCTTCCAGCCGGTGCTGGATGCACAGGGCGAGGTGGAGATGATCATCGGCACGACGCGCGACGTGACGGGGCGGCACCAGGCGCAGGCGCAGGCGGAATTCCTGGCGCAATTGACACAGAAACTTTCGATCGTTTCCGATGCGGGGGAATTGAACCGGATCGCGACGCGGGAGATCGGGCAGTTCCTGAAAGCGCACCGGTGCTATTTCTTTAATGCCTACCCGGATGATGACCACGCGCGGACGTGGCCGGACTGGTGCCGGGAAGGAGGAAGCGGGATCGAGGGCATTTATGCGCTGGCGCAGTATGGCGCGCCGGAATGGTGGGCGGCGGTACGGACGGGGCCGGTGAGCGTGGACGATATCCAAACGCATGCGTTGACGAAGGACTTTCTGGACAACTACAAGCGGCTGAAGATTGCGGCCTACAGCCTGTCGCCGTTTATTCACGAGGGGCAGTGGAAAGCGTGCATCAGCGTGACGTCGGATGTGCCGCGGACCTGGACGGCAGAGGAGAAGACGTTGCTGGAAAATGCGGTCGCGCGGGTGTGGCCGCTGCTGGAGCGGGCGCAGATGCAGGACACCTTGCGCAAAAACGAGGAAGCGCTGTCCCGGATTGCGGCGGTGGTGGAGTCGTCGGACGACGCGATCGTCAGCAAGTCGCTGGACGGAATCATCATGTCGTGGAACAAGGGGGCGCAGCGGATTTTCGGATACACGGCGGATGAGATCGTGGGGAAATCGATCCTGACGCTGATTCCCGCGGAGTTGCAGAAGGAGGAGCCGATCATTATCGAGCGGCTCAAACGCGGGGAGCGGATAGAGCATTACGAGACGGTGCGCCTGGCGAAGGGTGGGCGTACGATTGATGTTTCCCTGACGGTTTCGCCGGTGAAGGACCGGAACGGAAAGATTGTGGGCGCGTCGAAGATCGCGCGGGACATCACGGAGGAGAAACGGCGTCTGGAAGCCTTGCGGGAAAGCGAGGAGAGGTTCCGGACGATGGCGGACACGGCGCCGATGCTGATTTGGGAATCGGGGACGGACATGCTTTACGATTATTTCAACCAGACCTGGCTGGACTTTGTCGGGCGCAGCCTGGGGCAGGAGTTGGGGCATGGATGGGAAGAGGGCCTTCATACGGAGGATGCGGAACGCTATTTGGAGATGTACACGTCTTCATTCAAGGCGCGGGCCTCTTTTGAAATGGAATTCCGGCTGCGGCACCGGTCGGGTGAGTACCGGTGGATCATGGTGAAGGGAACGCCGCGGTTTGGCCCGAAGGGGACTTTCCAGGGCTACATCGGCGCATGCGTCGACATCACGGAAAGTGTGCAGGCGAAGCAGACGCTGAGTGACAGCCGGATCGAACTGGAGCGGTTGGTGAGCGAGCGGACGGCGTCGCTGCAGGAGGCGGTCAACCAGATGGAAGAATTTTCGTACAGTGTGTCGCACGATTTGCGGGCACCGCTGCGGGCGATGCAGGGGTATGCTTCCGCGTTGCTGGAAGACTATCCGGGGAAGGTCCTGGACAGCGAAGCGGAGGATTACCTGCAACGGATCGCCGCGGCGGGGGCGAGGATGGACCGGTTGACCCGCGATGTGCTGGTCTACAGCAGGATACCGCGAGCGAGCCTGCAACTGCACGCGGTGGCGCTGGACAAGCTTGTTTCCGATATCGTGCAGCAATATCTGCACGGCAAAAACAAGGAGGCGAAGATCGCGGTGGAGATGCCACTGCTGGCGGTCACGGGCAATGAATCGTTTTTGGCGCAGGCGATTTCCAATTTGGTGGACAACGCGGTGAAATTTGCCGCGACCGACCGGGTGGCGCAGGTGCGGATCCGGACGGAAGCCCGGGAGGGGCAGGTGCGGTTGTGGGTGGAGGACAACGGCATTGGGGTGAAGCCGGAGCATCAGAAGCGGATCTGGGGGATGTTCGAGCGGGTGCATCCGCAGACGAAATTCGAGGGGACGGGGATCGGGCTGGCGATTGTGCGCAAGACGGTCGAACGGATGAATGGAACGGTGGGGATTGAATCCGACGGGACGAGCGGGAGTAAATTTTGGATACAGTTGCCGGGAATGGCGCAAGAAAATCAGGTCACTTATGAAAATGCATCCGAATGCCACCATCCTGTTGGTGGAAGACGATCCGAATGACGTCTTTTTGATGAAGCGCGCGATGAAGGGCGCGACGATTACGAATCCGCTGAAAGTCGCGGAGAACGGACAAGAGGCGATTGATTACCTGGCGGGTACCGGCAAATATGCAGACCGGACGGAGTATCCGATTCCGAGCCTGATTTTTTTGGACTTGAAATTGCCTTACAAGAGCGGGTTCGAGGTTTTGTCGTGGATCCGGGGGCAGGAGTCCCTGGACTCGACGCTGGTGGTGGTGCTGACGTCCTCATCGGAGGAACGGGACATCAAGGAGACTTACCGGCTGGGGGCGAGATCGTTTTTGGTGAAGCCGCCGACGCCGACGATGTTGCTGGAGCTGATGGTATCGCTGAAGGACTACTGGATGACGCATAATGAATTCACGGCACCGGAGCAGAAGTAGCAGAGAAGATTTTTTTGAGGGAATTAATGGAATTTTTTACGCGCAAGGGCGCGGCGAGAAAGGGCTCCGGCAATGGAATTGCGCGGACAATTGCGTTCCCAAATGGATGAACCTGTCCCGAAAAGGGGACAAGGGTTGGGAACGAAAGAAAGGCTAGTTGATGCAGAAGCTGGCGAGACCGGCGGGGGAGAGGGGCTCGAGGGCTTGTTGGGCGCTGACGGGGCGGCTGATGGCCTGATAATATTTACGACCGGGGGAGATGAAGGTACGGCCTTCGAGGCGTCCACCGGCGTTGAGTTCGCGGTTGATACCCTTCTCGAGCTCCATGGCTGAGTCGGCCTCAATGATCCAGAAGTGCGTCATAAGGGCAACATAGGGAGAGGGATGAGGAAGGCAAGACTTATTACGTGTTTTTAGGTAAAAAGTTTGAATGGAGTAGGGAAGAGGGGGCCGAACAAATTGGCTTGTTAGAGTGAGATGAGGGAATGAGTATCTGGAATGGCTGCGCGCTTGGAGCTTTATCTGGCGGAGGAGATTGCGGGCGCACCGGTGGGCGGGGCGGCGGTCCGGGCGAATGCGGGTGACTTTTCGATTTCGATGGAGAGCGATGCCCAAGGCCTGGCGCTGATTGAATTGGCGGAGGTGCCGGATCATTTGGGGCTGCATGTAACGCGGGACGGATTTGTGCCGAAGTTGGTCGCATGGGACCTGGCGACAGTCAACGCATCGTGGCCCGAGCGATTTACATTGAAGATGGAACGAAGCCGGTCGATTGGCGGGGTGGTGCGGAATCAGCGGGGCGAGCCGGTGGAGGGAGCGGACGTGTTGGTGACGTTGCGGGGATCAAGTCCGCATGGGGTGCAACCGCGAATCTATAACGACATTCATGAACAGGCGGCGAGGACCGACACGGAGGGGCGCTGGGAATTCAAGGAGGCGCCGGCGGCCCTGAGTCCGTTGTGGGTGCGCTTGGCTCATCCGGATTACATCAGCAACGAGCATATCCCGACGTTGCCGCCGTTGGAGGACTTCCAAAAGGGCGTGGCGGTGCTGACGTTGTTGAAGGGTGTGCCGTGCGAGGGGACGGTGACGGATGAGGAGGGGCGTCCGCTGGAAGGGGTGGAGGTGATCCTGGGCGAGGACGGGGCGGACTCGACGTCGAAACCGCGGCGGAAAACCGATGCGGCGGGGCGGTTTCGTTTTGGCGGGGTGACGTTCCAGTCGATTGGGGAGCCGATGGTGGTGAGTTTCGACAAGAAGGGTTTTGCGCCGGAGATGGTGGAGCTGCAGCGGTCATCGACCCTGGTAGAGGCGAACGCGGTATTGCGGCCGGGAAAGACGTTGCGGCTGCGTTGCACGGATGAGGCGGGGGCGCCGGTGGCGGGGGTGACGCTGGCGTTGAGGACGTGGAGGAAGCATCGGCCATTTGCGCGATTCTTTGAATCGGATGAGAACGGTCTGGCGGTGTGGGAGAATGCGCCGCGGGATGCGGTGGGATTTTGGGTGATGGCGAAGGGTTACCAGCGCGACGAGATCGAGGTGACGGCGAGTGACGAGGTGCAGCCGCTGGTGGTGCGGAAGCCGACATTTATCTCTGGGCGGGTGGTGAATGCGCGGACAGGGGAGCCGATTCCAGAGTTCAGCCTGGTGTATGGGAGGCATTATCCAGCACGGCGCGGGGGCTGGTCGTATTGGAATCATTCGTGGGTCTATCCGTTCACGAACGGGGAGTACCGCAGCTCGGCAGGCGACAAGGTGGTGACGCGGAGCCGGGACGGGGGGATCGCAGAGGAAGGATTCCGGCGTTTCCGGGTGAGCGCGCCGGGGTATGTGCCGGGGATTTCGCGGCTGATCGCCAACGCTGAGGTGGGAGAGGTGCGTTGTGATTTTGCGTTGGAGCCGGCGGAGGACATGACAGGCGTGGTGCGTGATGCGCAGGGAGAGCGGGTGGCCGGGGCGGACATCGTCATGGCGACGGATGGGAATCCACTGCTGATGGAAAACGGGAAGCTGCATGAGCGGGGCTCGTTGAAATTCACGACCGACGACGAGGGACGTTATGTGATCAC
>Ga0207641_10002135_pt1 | contig 18699 bp, 16 predicted proteins | sample KBSSwiS62_FD_184306 | JGI IMG/M metagenome (GOLD analysis project Ga0207641, IMG submission 184306) | Switchgrass rhizosphere microbial communities from Kellogg Biological Station, Michigan, USA - KBS Switchgrass S6-2 (SPAdes) (version 2) | ecosystem: Host-associated > Plants > Roots >... | reverse complement strand
GGTCGAGCGCTGGGTGGTCCGCCGCTCGACGATGGTGCTCACCCCGACCCAGGCACTCACCGTCGACTTCCGCACCCAGGCCTGGGCCGGCCCGCCCTACAACGGCATGACCGCCTACCGGGCCGACTTCGACAGCTGGCTCGCCGGCAAGGCGACCGCCGCCGGTGCTCGGCTCGTCACGTCGACGGTCGCGACCGGGCTGCTGCGCGACGAGGCCGGCCGGGTCGTCGGCGTGCGCACCGACCGGGCGGGCGGTGAGCTGCGGGCGAAGGTCGTCATCGCGGCCGACGGCGTCAACTCGTTTTTGGCCAAGGAGCTCGGCCTGCTGCCGAAGGCCGACCCGACCCACCTCACGCTGGGGGTCAAGGAGGTCCTGGCGCTTCCGCGCGAGGTGATCGACGAGCGGTTCGGGCTGCGCGGCTCCGAGGGTCTCGACATCGAGATGCTCGGCAACACCCGCGGCATCCCGGGCGGCGGCTTCCTGTACACGAACAGTGACACAGTCAGCATCGGCGCGGTGCTCGCGCTGCCCGGGCTCGCCGCCGCGAAGGTACGGCCCGAGGAGATCATCGCCGATCTGAAGGGCCACCCGGCGATCGCGCCGTACCTGCGCGGCGCGACGGTGAAGGAGTACGCGGCACACCTGATCCCGGAGGGCGGCTACGACCACATGCCGCCGCTGGCCGCGGACGGGCTGCTCGTCGCGGGCGACGCCGCCGGGATGACCCTCGCCGCCGGTATCTGGCTGGAGGGCGTGAACTTCGCGCTCGGCTCCGGGTTGGTCGCCGGCCGGGTCGCCGCCGAGGCCGCCGCCGCCGGGGACGCGTCGAAGAAGCGGCTCGGGCGCTACCGGGCCGAGCTTGAGAAGCAGTTCGTGCTGGCCGACCACAAGCGGCTGCGCGGCGCACCGGAGATCATCCTGTCGGAGCGGGTCCAGCGCCGCTATCCGGGCCTGATGGCCGACCTGGTCGAGGGCCTGTTCACGGTCACCAACCCGAAGCCGAAGCCGGGCGCCCTCAGGCTGCTGCGCCGCGCGGCGAAACGCAACGGGGTCAGCCTGCGTGAGCTCGCCAGCGACGGAGTCAGGATCGGGAAGGTGTTCCGGTGAGCCTCTTTGCGTTCAGAAGGCCGTCGTCGGCTGGCTCCGACGCCGCGGTCGCGGTCGCCGCGCCGGCGGCGCCGGGCTCGGCGGGCTCGGCCGTGGTCACGAGGACGACCACGGTCACCCCGGACGCGCCGCCGGCGGCCGCGGCCGAGCGGTACGGCGACCTCGCGTTCGACGACCGGATGGCGACGGTCGACTTCCGGGTTGGCGAGCGGGCGCACATCGTCGTCGACTCGGACGTCTGCCGGTCGTGCACCACCAGGGACTGCGTGACGGCGTGCCCGGCGAACCTGTTCGCTCCGACGTCCGACGGCGGGATCCTGTTCAACTACGAGCAGTGCTTCGAGTGCGGCACCTGCTACCAGGTGTGCAACGGCGAGGGCGCGCTCACCTGGACCTACCCGGACGGCGGCCACGGCGTCGTCTTCCGCCAGGGCTGACGGCATGAGCGTTGGGGAAACAAGCATGGACGTGGACGAGGCCGCCCGCCCGTTGATCGCGGTGTGCCTGCGGGTCGCCGACCTGCGGCCCGGGGTCGACCCGCTGACCGGGGCGCTGGCCCTGTCCGCGCACGGCGCGGCCCTGTCAGCCGCCGACGAGGCCGCGCTGGAGCGGGCGCTGGCCATCGCCGAGGCGTGGTCCGCGCGGGTGCTGGCCGTGGCCGCCGGGCCTCCGGTCGCCGACGGTCCGCTGCGCGCCGCGGCGGCGCTCGGCGCGCGGGTGCTGCGAGTCGCCTGGCCGCCGGCCGCCGACGCGGCACACGGGCCGGAACCCCGGCATGCGGAATCGTCGCGGGTGCAGCCAAGGCACGCGGAGCCATTCGGCCCGGCCGACGACTACCTCGCCGACGTCGCCGGGGACACCCGCGCGCTGGCCGCGGCGCTGGTGACCGCGATCCGGACGGTCGGCGAGCCGACGCTGGTGCTGTGCGGCGACCACTCCCCCGACCGGGGCACCGGCGCGCTGCCCGCGCAGCTCGCCCACGCGCTCGGCGCCGCCCAGGCCCTCGGCCTCGTCGCTCTGCAGGTCGACCCCCAGGTCGGGGCCGGGGTTGCCTCCCAGGTCAGAGCCCGGCTGTCGGTGCTTGGTGAACGCCGGCTCGACGGCGGGCGTCGCGAGCGGCTGCGCATCCCGACGCCGGCCGTCTGCTCGGCGGAGGCCGCCGGCGTGCGGCTGCGCCGCGCCTCGCTGCCCGCGCTGCTGGCCGCCGACGACGCGGCGATCCCCGTCCTGGAACCGGATCTGAGCTGGGCGCCGAGCCCAACTCTGACCTGGGCGGCAAGAGCGGCCGATGACGGCGGCGTCCGGGTCGTCGCCGCGCGCGCCTACCGGCCGCGTACCCGGGTGGTGGCGCCGCCGGACGGCGCGACCCCGCGTGCCCGGCTGCTCGCGCTGACCGGTGCCCTCACCGCCCACGAACCGCCCACAATCGTCGGGCCGGCCACGCCGGCCGAGGCCGCCGACGCCCTGCTGGCCTACCTGACCCGCGCCGGCTACCTGGACGGCTGACCGGGGCCGGGCCGGTGACCTGCGGTTTTGTCACTGGCCCGGCGGGGATGGCCTCGGGTTGTCGGCTCCGGCCCAGGGGGACGCGGGGCCCGGTCAGCGACCCGAGAGGCGGCCTCAGCATGAAGCGGGACGAGCCATGAAGCAGGACGAGATTGTGTCCGCGATCCGGGCGACCGGCGGCTTCGACTCGGCGCGGCAGGCCGAGACAGCGGTCCGGGCCACGCTTACCGTGCTGGGCGAACGCATCTCCGGCGGGGAGACCAGGGACCTGGCCGCCCAGCTGCCGGCGGCGTTCGCCGAGGCGCTGCCCCCGGTGGGCGCGGGCGAGCGGTTCGGGGTCAACGAGTTCTACCGGCGGGTCGCCGAGCTGGAGGGCGACTCGTGCACGGCGCCCAAGGCCCGCCGGCACGCGCGAGCGGTGATGGCGGTGCTGAAGACGAGCGTCTCGCCCGCTGAGTTCGAGGACGTCGCTGCCCAACTACCGAACGACTACGCCGACCTCCTCGGCCGGGAACCGGTGATCCACTACTGAACGAGCCCGCGCCGGGCGGACGCGGGCATCGCCGTAACGGTGGAGTTGTCGTAACGGTGGAGTTGTCGCGCGTTAAACGCGCGTCCAAATGACGCTCCTATCGTGCGGATGGGGCCGCTGAAACGCGTCACGCGGGACATACGGTCGTTCTCCCTTCAAACGGGCTTCGATGTTCGTTAACGGTGACCCCAACCACAGCGTCGACGGCACGGTCGGCTACGCTGCCTGCCTGCGGGGCGGCAGGTCATACCGGCCGCCGACCGCGCGGGACCGATGGCGGAGGCTCGGATGCCGTCGATACTTGTTCTCCGGTTTGCGGACAGCGCTGCGGGTTTCGCCGCGGCGGGCGTCGAGGTTCCGGACGGCGTTCCGGAGGTCGATATTCCGGATATCGCGCCACGTTGGCTTCTCGGCGCGGCGAGGGCTGTTTGTGGGTCGGCCGGCGAGGGTCCGTCCGGGCGCGAGCCCTTCAGCGTCACGCAGCGCCCGGGCGCGACGTGGCGGCTGGGCTGGCTGGACGACGACGACCCGCCGCCGCGCTGGCCGCCCGCCGAGGTCCGGTTCGGCTCCCGGGCCCGGGCAGTGGCGAGCGCCGAGACGCACCGGCAGTCGTACGCTGAGCTCGCCCGCGGACTACCCGTCCGGCGCGTCCGGCTGACGATGACGACGCCGACGTTCTTCACCCGTGACGGCCACGACCTGCCGCTGCCCGACCCGGCACTGATCGTCCGCGGCCTGCTCGTCAGATGGAACGGCTTCGCGCCGGCGCCGCTGCGCATCGGTGCCGGCGACGCCCGGACGCTCGTCGGCGCGGTCGGCCTCGCCGGGCTGTGGGGGGCCAGCGCCGACGTCGCGCTGGGCCACGGGCTGCGCCAGACCGGGTTCGTCGGCGAGGCAGAGCTGCGGCTGCTGGCCGGCACGTCGGACTACCTCGCCACGATGTTCACCGCGCTCGCCCGGTTCGCCGCCTATGCGGGCCTCGGCGAGCGAACGGCCTACGGGTTCGGCGCGGTCGACGTGGACCTTGCCCTGGTGACCGAGCTGGCCGGCGTGCCCGTCCCGCGCCCCGCCGGACCCGCAACCACCGCCGCGCCGGCCCGGGCCGCGGCCCCCTGACACGCAGGAGGCGGCGTGCGGAGGTCTCGCCGGAGCGCAGCGAGGGCGAGGCCGCAGCACGCAGCCGACGCAGTGGCAGCAGAAGTACTGACACGCAGGAGGCGGCGTGCGGAGGTCTCGTCGGCGCGCAGCGGGAGCACGCAGCCGACGGAGCGGCAGGGGTGATACTGAGCGGCGCCGGCCCGTCAGGCCGGCGCCGGCTCGTCGAACATCCGCAGGCGGTGCGCGACGGCGGCGGCCTCGCCGCGGGTCGCGACGCCGAGTTTGCCGAGGATGTTCGAGACGTGGGTACTCGCCGTCTTGCGGCTGATGAACAGCGCGGCGGCGATCTGCGGGTTCGAGCTGCCCTCGGCGAGGAGCCGCAGCACCTCCAGCTCCCGGGCGGTCAGGCCGAGTGCCGGACCGGCCTCCTCCTGGTCTCCAGGCCCGAGCGACCCGTCGGGCAACGCGGGCAGCGCCAGGCGGGCCGCGCCGGCGAGCTCCCCGAGCTCCCGGCGCAGCAGATGGGCGCCCAGCTCGTCGGCGATCCCGGCGGCGGCGCGCAGGTCGACCCCAGCGGCGGCCCGGTCGCCGACTGCCAGCAGCGCCTCGGCCCGGCCGCGCAGCGCCAGCGCCCGCTGGTAGGGCACCCCGAGAGCACCCCAGGCCTTGACCGCAGCCGCCCAGGCATCCGGGTCGGCGCCGCCCTCGGCCCGCGCCAGCTCGCCGGCGACCATGGCCCGGCAGGCCTCCCCGCTCGGCGCCAGCTCGAACGGCAGCTCGGCGGCGACCGCCGCGAGCCGGCCGGCCCCGTCAAGGGCGCCGCGCAGCCCGACCGCGTCCCGCCGGGCCCTCGCCACCGTCGCCGCGTCGGCCGCCGCCGCCAGGGCGGTGGCCAGCAGCGGTCCGACGTAGCGGACCACGTCCGGCAGTTCGAAGGCGGTCAGTGTCGCCAGGACCCGGTCGGCCACGGTGGCGGGGTCCCCGCGGCGGCGTTCCAGCTCCGCCCACAGCCGTCTCGACGGCAGCACGTGCGCGCTGTCGACATAGCGGTCGGTGCGCAGGCTGTCCGCGACCGCCAGCGCGGACGCCGCCTCGTCGAGGCGGCCGCGACCGAACGCGAGCTCGCCGCGCAGCTGCTCCAGGAACATCGCGGGCGTGCCCAGCGGGACGAGTTCGACGAGCTGCGCGAGCAGCTGTTCGGCCGGCGACCAGCGGCCGGCGCCGATCATCGCCTCGACGACGTTGCCGCCGAGGACGAGGCTGCTGCGCTCCTGGCCGAGGCGCCTGGCCAGCCGCAGGCCCTTCTGGCCGGCGGCGATCGCCTCGTCGAACCGGCAGCCGCCCAGCCAGGCGTCGGTCTCGTAGGTGTAGCTCGTCAGGATCAGGTCGTCGGCGCCGAGCTCGGCGGCGATCTCCCGGCCGCGCAGCGCGTCGTCCGGCCTGGCCCAGGCCTGCGTCAGGCAGCTCGAGCCCAGCAGGGCGGATGCTTCCGCGTCGCGGGCACCGCAGGCCCTGGCGACGGCGAGGGCCTGCTCCATCGCGGCAAGGCCGGCGCGCCGCCTGGGCACCGTCGACAGCGCCTTCCCGAGCGCGACGAGCACCGTGGCCCTTGCCCGGGTCGGCGGCTCGGCGGGCACCAGCCGCACCGCCTCCCGCGCCTCCAGGACCCCGTCCGAACGGCCGAGCTTGCGCTGCAGGCCGCTGAGCTCCTTCAACACCAGAGCGAGCCGGACCGGGTCGCCGACCCGGGTCGCCTCGGCGCGGGCCCTCGCCACCAGCTCGTCCTGGCGGCGCAGATCGCCGGCCACCTTCGCCGCCCTTATCGCCGCCTCCAGCACGCCGAGCCGGTCCAGGCCGGTCAGCGCGGCCGCGTCCGGCACGGCGTCCCAGCTCGCGAGGGCGCGCTCGTAGGAGCGCAGCGCCTCAGCGTAGGCGTAGGAGCATTCGGCGGCGCGGGCCGCGTCGAGCAGCGCCGGCAGAGCCCGGGTGTGGTCGCCGGCGGCGTGCCAGTGGAAGGCGACCGCCGCGGTGGCCCGCGCCCCGCCGCCGACCAGCCCCGGGTCGTCGGTCAGCGCCTGCGCGTACCGGCGGTGCAGGTAGCCGAGCTCGCCGGGCAGCGCCCCGTCGCGCAGCGCGTCGCGGGTGAGCGCGTGCCGGAAGGCGTAGGTGCCGTCGGCTGGGTCGACGAGCAGCACCCCGGCGGCGACGGCCGCGCGCAGCGCCGCCCAGACCTGCTCGTCGGGCAGCGCGGCGACCGCGGCGAGCAGCCGGTGGTCGACCCGCTGGCCACCGGCCGCGGCGACCCGCAGCAGCTGGCCGGTCGCCGCCGGCAGCGCCTCCACCCGGGCCAGCAGTGCCTCGCTCAGCGTCGAGCTGATCGGGCCCAGCCGGCCGCACCTGGCCGCGGCGACCAGCTCCTCCACGAAGAACGCGTTGCCGTCCGAGCGTTCCATGACGGCCTCGACCAGCTCATCCGGCGGCGGGCCGGCCAGCAGGGCGCCGACGAGCTGGGCCACCTCGCCGCGGCCGAAGCGGCCCAGCTCGACCCGCTCCACCCAGCGTGACCGTTCCTGGCCGTCGCCGGAGGAGGAGCGCAGCCGCTCGGCCTCGGCGAGGAACGTCCGCAGCGGATGACCGGGGCCGACGCCGTCGGACCGGTAGGTCAGGACGAGCGTCACCCGCGAGCCGCGCAGGCTGCGCAGCAGGAACGCGGCGAGCGAGCGGGTCGACTGGTCGGCCCAGTGCAGGTCCTCCATCACGAGCAACGCCGGGCGCTCGCGGCCCAGCGCCTCCAGCACTCCCAGCACCAGGTCGAACAGCCGCCCGCCGCCCAGCGTCGCGAGGCCGGCCGCCGCGTCGTCCGGTCCGGCCAGCTCGGGAAGCAGGCGGGCCAGCTCCGGGCGGCGGCCGGCGGCGAGCCGCAGCAGTCCGTCCCGACCGGTCCGCCGGGACAGCCCGCGCAGCGCCTCGACCACGGGGGCCAGCGGCAGCCCGTCGCCCTCCAGTTCGACGCAGCCGCCCCGCAGCACCGCGTGGCCGCCCGCGCGGGCCCGGACGACCATCTCCTCGACCAGCCTGGTCTTGCCGACGCCCGCCTCGCCGCCGACGATCACAGCGGCGCCCTCACCGGCCTCGGCCCGCCGCAGCGCGTCGTCGAGCCGGCCAAGCTCGGCGGCCCGGCCCACGAACACGGGGCTGGCCAGTTGCGTCATATCGTCCAGTCTGGCCGCCCAGTCCGACAACTCCACCCGTTTTTTCCATCCGCCCGTCCTGGCCGGGCCACCCGGGACAGCCGGCGGGATCAGTACCTCTGCCGCCACTCCGTCGGCTGCGTGTCAGCCCCGGCGTCGGCTTGCCGAACGCCCGCGCGGCGCCCGGCCGCCGTCGGCCTCTTCGGGGTAGACGTCGTCCGGATCGAGCGCCAGCCCGTGGCGCGGCGGGTCGTCGTCGGCCGCCTGGGCCTCCCGGGCCGCGCGGGCCGCCGACGCCGCCCGCCGCAGGTCATCGGTGTGCTCCCGCCCGACCGCTTCACTGAACTGCCATGACCACATCGCCTGCCACGTCCTCTCGCGCGTCCCGGCGCGGCCGCCGTCTCGCGTCTTCCACGATCACCATCGGACCCGGGCCTCGACATCGGGCAGCTGACCGATTCGCGGGCGGCGGCTGTCCGATACCGGTCTCGGACGGCGCCGCGGGCGCGCGCCGGGCTTGTCGGATTTCGGTCTCGGACGGCGCGCGCCGCCGGCCCGGCGGTGAACGGCTGACGGAGCTGGGCGCGTGGGCGGCCCGGGCCTTGACCTGCGGTGACGCCCGGATCAACGCGGACGCGCCGGTCCGCCGCCGCCGGAGGCGGCAGCGGCCATCGGCGGCCTCTGGCGAAAAGTGACGGGATGGCCGCCCTGGGCGGGAATGTCGGCGTGGCGCGCCGGCAGGGAGCACCGTCCGTCGCCTTTAAGGTGGACGCGGCAGAGCGTCGCTCGAACCGCGTAGCCGGTTCGAGCCGCACAGTTCGCCCGGACGACACCGTTCCCGGACCATGCGGTTCGCCCGGGCCGGGGAACCTTACGAACCGCGCAGACCCGAGAACCGCACAGTTCCTTCGAACAACCGCACAGTTTCTTCGAACCGCACAGTCTTTCAACCGCACAGTCTTTCGGAACGCACAGCACTGAGGGGTCGGATGATCGAGGTGGCCGGATGATCGAGGCACGTGGCCTGACGAAGAGATACGGCAGCAAGACCGCGGTCGACGACCTGACGTTCACCGTCCGACCCGGGGTGGTCACCGGCTTCCTCGGCCCGAACGGCGCCGGCAAGTCCACCACCATGCGGATGGCGATCGGTCTCGACCGGCCGACCAAGGGCGCGATCAACATCGGCGGCAAGGCCTACCGCGACTTCCCCGCCCCGCTGACCGAGGTTGGCGTGCTGCTGGAGGCGAAGGCCGTCCACACCGGCCGGTCGGCCTACAAGCACCTGCTGGCCGTCGCGCAGACCCAGGGGATCCCGCGCCGCCGGGTGGACGAGGTGCTCGCGCTGGTCGGGCTCACCGACGTCGCCGGCAAGCGGGTCGGCGGGTTCTCCCTCGGCATGGGCCAGCGCCTCGGCATCGCCTCCGCGATGCTGGGCGACCCGGGCGTGCTGATCCTCGACGAGCCGGTCAACGGGCTCGACCCGGAGGGCATCCGCTGGATCCGCACCCTGCTGCAGGCGCTCGCCGCCGAGGGCCGGACCATCTTCGTCTCGTCCCACCTGATGAGCGAGATGGCGCTGACCGCCACCCACCTGATCGTCGTCGGGCGTGGCCGGCTCATCGCGAACACCACGGTCGAGGAGTTCATCCGGCAGGCCTCCGGCGACCTGGTGCACGTCCGCTCGCCGCAGGCGGCCCGGCTGTCCGAGACGCTCGCGCGCGACGGCGTGACCGTCACCACGACCGGGCTGGACACCCTGGACGTCAACGGCCTGACCGCCCAGCAGGTCGGCGAGGCGGCGTTCGCCGCCGGCATCCCGGTCTTCGAGCTCACCCCGCGTCAGGTCTCCCTGGAGGACGCGTTCATGGACATCACCAAGGACGCCGTCGAGTACACCCACGGCCAGACCCCCGCGCCACGCGTCCCGTCCGCCACCTCGACGGGAGCGAACGCGTGACGGCCGCGACGCCGGAGGCCCGCGGCATGGGCTTCCCGACCGCGGCGGACTTCAAGCCCACCGCGAAGGTCACGCTCCCCCGCGTGCTTCGTTCGGAGTGGACGAAGCTGACGTCGCTGCGCTCGACGGTCTGGACACTGCTGGCCGCGATCGTGGTGACGATCGGCTTCGGCCTGATCGTCTGCGCGGCCACCGTCGCGGACTTCCACCGCAACGGCAACGCCAGCGACCTGAACGACCCGGTGGGGACGAGCCTGGTCGGCGGGTACTTCTCGCAGATCGCAATCGGCGTGCTCGGCGTGCTGCTGATCACCGGCGAGTACTCGACCGGGATGATCCGCACCTCGCTCGGCGCCGTCCCGCACCGGCTGCCGGTGCTGTTCGGCAAGGCCATCGTGTTCGGGGTGACGAGCTACGCCCTCTCGCTGGGCGCGATCCTCGTCGCGTTCTTCAGCGGGCAGGCGATCCTGCACCAGGTACACGGCGGCGTCGCGATCGGCGACCCGAGCGTGGTGCGGGCGCTGCTCGGCGGGGCGTTCTTCGTCATGACGATCGGGCTGCTGGGGCTGGCGCTCGGTACCCTGATCCGCAGCACCGGCGGCTCGATCGCCGCGCTGCTCGGCCTGATCTTCGTCGTACCGATCGTCACCAGCTTCCTGCCCGGGCGGTGGGGCGACATCCAGAAGTTCATCCCGAACAACGCGGGCGGGGCGCTGGTGACCATCGACGACCGGGGCAACGACCTGCTGTCGCCGCTGGGCGGCCTCGTCGTCCTGCTCGTCTGGCTCGCCGTCGGCCTCGGCGCGGCGGCCTTCACGCTCACCAGGCGCGACGCCTGACGGCTCGCGTCTGACGCCCGGTGCCCCGGCCGGCCAGCCGGGGCACCGGGCGGCTCTGGGGAGGACAGGCATGACACTCACATCGCCGCCATCGGCGGCGCAGGCCCCGGCCAGCCGCGCGCCGGCCGCCTTCCACGCCCGCACGCGGGTGACGATCCCGCGGGTGCTGCGCTCCGAGTGGACAAAGCTGACGTCGCTGCGCTCGACGGTGTGGACGCTGCTGGCCGCGGTCGTCGTCACCGTCGGCATCGGCGACCTGGTCTGCTGGGCGACCGTGGCGCACTGGGACAAGGCCGGCCCGCGGGACCGGCTGACGTTCCAGCCGGTGCTGCAGAGCCTGACCGGCGCGTACTTCTCGCAGATCGCGATTGGCGTGCTCGGCGTCCTGCTGATCACCGGCGAGTACTCGACGGGGATGATCCGCACGTCGCTCGGCGCCGTCCCGCGGCGGCTGCCGGTGCTGTTCGCCAAGGCCGCCGTGTTCGCCGTGACCAGCTACGCCGTCGCGTTCGTCGCCGTCCTCGCCGCGTTCTTCACCGGCCAGGCGATCCTGGACCACAAGCACATCGGCGTGACGATCGGCTACCCCGGCGCGTGGCGGGTGCTGTTCGGCGCCGCGTTCTTCGTGCTGGCGATCGGGCTGCTCGGACTCGCGATCGGAACGCTGCTGCGCACCACCGGCGGCTCGATCGCCACCCTGCTCGGCCTGGTGTTCGTGGTGCCGATCGTCACGAACCTGCTGCCGGGCAACTGGAGCCACATCCACAAGTACGTCCCCGACGGCGCCGGCCAGGCGCTGGTGACGATCCACCGGCTGCCCGGCGACGACATACTCTCCCCGCTCGCCGGCCTGGTCGTGCTGCTGGTCTGGCTCGCCGTCGGCCTCGGCGCCGCCGCCTACACGCTGGTCCGGCGCGACGCCTGAGCCGCGCCACGCCCGCCAGCGGGGTGATGAACGGGTAGGCGGCGGGCGAGGCCCGTCACGCCGGCGGCGACCAGCAGGCCCGCGACCACCAGGGCGGCGACCCGTCCGGTGCCCGAGGGCAGCGGCACGCCGTAGACGAGCACCGCGAGCAGGTAGGACACCACCGGGTTGGTGACGTTCATGCCGGTCACGGCCACGGCGAACGCGCCGCTCGCGAACGCGGTCTGGCCGATCACCATGCCGCACAGTGTCGAAGCGGCGAGGGCGTAGACGTACCAGGACCGCGCCACGGCGACCGGCCCGGCGCTGACGAGCAGCCCCGCCGCCCGCTTCAGCAGCACGGCGGTGATCGCGAAGAAGAACCCGGACGCGACACCGAGCAGCGCGGCCCGGACCTCCGCCCGCCCGGTCAGCGACACCGCCGTCCCGGCCAGGGCCGCGGCCGCGCCGACCAGCACCACGATCATGGACAGCAGCCGCGCGTCGTCCAGGTGGCCGCCCGCCGGCGCCCGGCCCCGCACCACCAGCAGCACGGCGAGCCCGGCGCACACCGCGCCGGAGGCCCACCAGGCGCCGGCTCGCATCGGCCTGCCCGACTCGAGCCGCCCGAGCGCCAGCGCGAACAGCAGCTGGGTGACGATCAGCGGCTGCACCACCGACACCGAGCCCAGGTACAGGGCCGCGCCCTCGAGGAAGAACCCGCAGACGTTCGTCACCCATCCGGCCAGCCACAGCGGGTCCTGGACCAGCGCGAGCAGCAGGCCGACGCCGGGGAACGCGCGGGCGAGCGGCGGCGAGCCGGGGCCGGTGACCCGGGCGGCGGCCCGCTGCTGCAGGAACGCCGAGGTCGCCAGCACCAGCGCCGCGACCAGGCTCAGGGCGACGACGATCAGCACGGCCGGACGTTCACACCCGCGGCGGACGCCGCACGGAAAGCGCGTCGCATGGCGGTCAGGCTAAGGGCCAAACCGGACCAGCGGTCATCTGCCGGGCGGCCCCCAGTTGACGGCTGCCAGGCAGATCGCGAAACGGCGCCTGCCCCAGCTGATCAGCGCGCTCGCCGCCGGCCGGCTCAGGCGCGCGAACGCAGGGCGCGCAGGAACAGCGCGAGGTTCGCGGGGCGCTCGGCGAGGCGGCGCAGCAGGTAGGGGTACCAGTCTGGCCCGTACGGCAGGTAGACGCGGACCGTCGCGCCGAGGCTCGCCAGGCGCAGCTGCTCGTGCGGCCGGACGCCGTGCAGCAGCTGGTACTCGAAGGAGTCGGCGGCCCGGCCGTGCCGGTCGGCGAGCCGGGCGGCGAGCGCCAGCAGCGCCGGGTCGTGGGTCGCCACCATCGGATAGCCGCCGCCGGCCAGCAGCGTCGCCAGGCAGCGGGCGTAGGCGGCGTCGACGTCGGCGCGCCGCGGCCACGCGACATCTCGCGGCGCGCGGTAGGCGCCCTTGCACAGCCGCACCCGGGACCCGGGGACGGCGAGCCGCCGGCAGTCGTCCTGGGTGCGGCGCAGGTACGCCTGCAGGACGGCGCCGGTGGCCGGATGGTCGCGGCGCAGGTCGGCGAGCACCCGCAGGGCCGGCTCCACGCTGGTGTGCTCCTCGGCGTCGAGGGTCACGGTGGCGCCGATGGCGCCGGCGCGGGCGCAGATCTCCGCTGCGTTCTCGTAGCAGATCTTCCAGCCGCCGTACGGGACGAGCCGGCCCAGCGCCGAGAGCTTCACCGACACGTCCAGCCCGGCGGCGAGCCCCGCGTCCTCGGCGAGGTCGAGCAGGCCGAGGTACGCGGCGGTCGCCTCACGGGCGGAGGCGACGTCGGTGCCGCTCTCCCCGAGCCGGTCGACGGTGGCGTGGATGCCGTCAGCGGCGAGCCCGCGGACGGCCTCCAGCGCGTCGCGGGGCCGTTCCCCGGCGACGAACCGGTCGACGACCCGGCGGGTGGCCGGGGTGGCGACGACGAGCTCGCGCGCCCGCGGGCTGCGCGACATGGCGAGCAGCACCCGACGCATCATCCGGCGCCTCCTCAGGGGCCTCGGCGCGGTACGCACCCAGCTTCCGGCAGGTCACCTGTCCCGTCCATTCGACGCAATGATTGGCGCGGAGTTACCAAAGGACCACGTCCGGCTTGCAACATGCCGATCGAGGAACATCTCACTCCGTATAGAGATCACTAGATTGCCTGCCGTGAAGAACGCAAGAGCTAGTGCCAGCTCGGGTGGAGCCGGGCGGCGGCGCCGTCGCCGGCTCGCGGTGCTCACGGCGGCGACCGCCGCGGCCGCCTCCTGCGGGGCCACGCTCGGCCCGGCCACCCCCGCGCTCGCCGGCGGCGTCCCCGGCCGGGTCTGCCCGGCGGGCGCCCGGGTCGACATCCACGCCGGCGACGAGTCCCCGCCGAGCCCGCCCACGCACGTCGACGCCGGCTTCTACGCCCAGACCGGGCTCTACTGGCCGCCGACGACCGCGATCGCGTGCCGCGTCGGCGCGGGCGTCGGCCACCCGCTGCTCAAGCTGGACCGGAACGGCTGCGCCGCCGGCAGGTTGGGTTTCCTGATCCCGGACGACACCGCGAGCCCCACCGGCACCTCCCCCGGCCCGACGCCGACCTGGGGCACCTTCCTGCCGGCGGGCTGGTACTCCCTGGCCGGCCACGCGGGCGGCGGCTGGACCGAGGTCTGCTGGACCATCGCCAGGCCCACCTCGCCGGCCGGGCCTGCGTCGCCGTAGCACGCGCGCGTGGCCGGCCCGGCCTACGGCGCGGCCGGGCCGGCCGCGAGCGCGGCGCGCACCACGCCGCCCACCTGCTCGGCCTCCAGCAGGAACCCGTCATGGCCGTACGGCGACCGGATCACCGCGGGCTCCCCCGCGCCGGACCACCCGGCCAGCCGGTGCTGCAGGTACGGCGGATAGAGGCGGTCCGAGTCCACGCCGGCCACCGTGAGCGGCACCGGGCAGCCCGCGATGGCCGCGGCCGCATCGCCCCGGCCCCGACCGACGTCCTGCGTCATCATCGCCCTGGTCAGGGTGACGTAGCTGCCGGCGTCGAAGCGGCGGGCGAGCTTGGCGCCATGGTGGTCGAGATAGGAGGCAACGGCGAACCGGCCGTCGTCCTGGATCCGGTTGGCGAACCTGGCCGCGAGCTCGGGCTCGCTGCGGTAGCTGAGCTGGCCGAGCTGGCGGGCCAGCCCGAGGCCGGCGTGCGGGCCGGTGCCCGGCGCCGCGTCATGGTAGTCGCCGCCGCGCCAGCCCGGATCGAGGGTGATCGCGGCGAGCTGGGCGGTGTAGAGGCCGATCTGGTCCGCGGTCGCCGTCGCGCAGCAGGCGATCACGATCGCCCGCTCGACCCGCTGGGGGAACGCGACGGCCCATTCCAGCGCGCGCATGCCACCCATCGACCCGCCGATCACCGCCGCCCAACGGGGGACGCCGAGCGCCTCGGCGAAGGCCGCCTCGACGCGGACCTGGTCGGCGATCGTGATCTCCGGCCACCGGCTGCCCCAGGGTCGGCCGTCCGGGGCGGCCGAGGCGGGGCCCGTGGTGCCCTGGCAGCCGCCGAGCACGTTCGGGCAGACGACGAAGAACCGGTCGGTGTCGATCGGGGCGCCCGGGCCGATGAGCGGGTTCCACCAGCCGGCGGTCGGGTGCCCCGGCCCGGCTGGCCCGGCCGCGTGGCTGTCCCCGGACAGCGCGTGCGCGACCAGCACGGCGTTGCCGATTCCGCCGCCCGCCCGGGCTGGCCTCGGCCGGCCCCACGTCTCATAGGCGACGGTGACCGCCGGCAGCGTCCCGCCGAACTCCAGCTCGACGGGGGCCGCCAGGGTGACGAACCGGCGCCGTCCGGCCGGATCGATCCCGGGCCGCCACGCGGCCGACGTTGGGATCGCCGGCGCCGGGATCGTGGGTGCCTGGGCCGGCGGCTCAGCCGGCCCAGGCACCGCCGTCGCCGCGGCCGGAGCCGTCGGCGCGTCCGAGGTCACCAGCGCGCCCGGAGCCACCAGCGCGCCAGGAGGCGACGGCTCAGCCCTTTGCCGCACGGAAGCCGGCGTCGAGGTCGGCGAGGATGTCGTCGATGTTCTCGATGCCGACCGAGAGGCGGATCAGGTCGGGGGTGACGCCGGTGGCGGCCTGCTCGGCCTCGGTGAGCTGGGAGTGTGTCGTCGTCGCCGGGTGGATGACCAGCGACCGGACGTCCCCGACGTTGGCGAGGTGGCTGAACAGCTCGACACCGTCGACGAACGCGCGACCGGCCGGAGCGCCGCCGCGGATGCCGAACGACAGGATGGAGCCCGCGCCGCGCGGCAGTACCCGCTGGGCCCGCTCGTGCCACTTCGACGACGGCAGCCCCGGGTAGGCCACCCAGCTCACCTCGTCGCGGGCCTCGAGCCACTCGGCGACCTTCTGGGCGTTGGCGACGTGCCGCTCGATCCGCAGCGACAGCGTCTCCAGCCCCTGGATGAGCAGGAACGCGTTGAACGGCGAGAGCGCAGCGCCGACGTCGCGCAGCAGCTGGACGCGGGCCTTGGCGATGTACGAGCCGTGCCCGAGGGCGTCCCAGTAGACGAGGCCGTGATAGCTCGGGTCCGGGGTGGTGAAGTTCGCGAACCGCCCGGAGGCGCCGAAGTCGAAGGTGCCGCCGTCGACGATGACGCCGCCGATCGCCGTGCCGTGGCCGCCGATGAACTTGGTCGCCGAGTGCACGACGATGTCCGCGCCGTGCTCCAGCGGCCGGTAAAGGTACGGCGTCGTCAGCGTGTTGTCGACGATGACCGGGATGCCGTGGCGGTGCGCAACCTCGGCGACCCCCTCGGTGTCCAGGACGTCGCCCTTGGGGTTGCCGACGCTCTCGCCGTAGAAGGCCTTCGTGTTCGGCCGGATGGCCGCGTCCCAGGCCGCGAGGTCGTCCGGGTCCTCGACGAACGAGACCTCGATGCCCAGCTTGGGCAGCGTGTAGTGGAACAGGTTGTAGGTGCCGCCGTAGAGGCTCGCCGAGGACACGACGTGGTCGCCGCTCTCGGCCAGGTTGAGGATCGCCAGCGTCTCCGCGGCCTGCCCGGACGCGACGGCCAGCGCCCCGACGCCGCCCTCCAGTGAGGCGAGCCGCTGCTCGAGGACGTCCTGCGTCGGGTTCATGATCCGGGTGTAGATGTTGCCCGGCTCGCCGAGCGCGAACAGTGCCGCCGCGTGGTCGGTGTCCCGGAAGACGTAGCTGGTCGTCTGGTAGATCGGCACGGCGCGGGCACCGGTCGTCGGATCCGGCTGGGCACCGGCGTGGATCTGGCGGGTCTCGAACGACCAGCTGTCGGCGGCCATCTGTGTGCTCCCCGAGGTGTACGAAAGATTCAGTTCCCGACCTTACCGATGAGGAAAGTGCTGAACAAGGGCAGCGTCTCGCGGCCGACATCCCGCCGCAGCATTCCCGCAACGACCCGCGGGACGGACGTCACCCGGCTCCGGTAAGACGTACGCATGGTCAGCCCCGCGCCGTCACGGCCGGCTTCCCGGTCCCGGGCTGTCCACAGCTGGGCAGCGCGCCCCGCCGGAACTTGAAAGCCTGAGGACCATGACAACGGATCTGGACAGCACCCCCAGCCCCAACAGCACCAGCCTCGACAGCGGCAGCCGGGACTACCCGGACCGGGTGCTTCGGCTCGCCGGCTCGCTCAACCTGCGCGACGTGGGTGGCTACCCGGCGGCCGGGGGCCGCCGGGTGCGCCGCCGCACGCTGCTGCGCTCCGCCGCGCTGCACGGCCTGGGCGACGAGGCCCGCGCCGTGCTCGCGCAGCTGGCGGTCCACACCGTCGTCGACCTGCGGGAGGACTCGGAGGCCGCGCACGAGCCGAACGCTCTCGGCCGGCTGCCGATCACCACCCGGCGAGTCCCGATCTTCTCCGACGGCACGCCCGGCTCAGCGTCGTTCGCCGGGGCGCTGCCCACGCCGGCGGCCACCGACCCCGCCGAGACCACCCCGGGGTCCGACCCGGGGACCAGACCCGGGTCGGGTGCCGCGGCCGCCGACGGTGCGCGCGCGGCGCGGGCCGCCGGTGCCGGCGGCACCCTGCGGGACATCTACACATTTATCCTCGACACCCGGGGCGACCGGCTGGCCGCCGCGGTGCTCGCGGTCGCCGAGCCGGGCGCGCTGCCGGCGATCGTGCACTGCTCGGCGGGCAAGGACCGGACCGGCCTGACGGTGATGCTGATCCTCGACCTGCTCGGCGTCCCCGACGAGATCATCGCGGCCGACTACGCGCTCACCGCCGAGCTGCTCGGCGAGGAGGCGCGGGCCGCGATCCGCCGGCTGTCGGCGACGGCCGCCGGCCAGGAGCCCGCGGATCTGCCGAAGGACCTGATGTCCTCCCCGCCCGAGCTGATCCTCGCGGCGCTCGCCCGGGTCCGGGCCGGTCACGGCTCGGCGCGTGGCTACCTGCGCGCGCACGGCGCCACCGACGAGGCGCTCAACGCGCTCGTCGAGGCGCTGCTCGTCGACGAAGACCCGGCCGAATGACCCCGCCGACCCGATCTTCCCCGCCGCCCGATCCCCACCGGGAGTCCGCCGTGCGCATCATCACCGACCCCCCGACGCCGACCCACACCGTCATCCAGCTGTCCGACACCCACGTCGTGCCGGACGGGGAGCTCTACCACGGCCTGATCGACACGCTCGGCAACGTCGGGGCCGCCTTCGACCAGATCGAGCGGTCGGGCGTCGACGCGGCGGCGCTGGTGCTGTCCGGCGATCTCGTGGACGCCGGCGACCTGCCCTCCTACCGGCGGCTGCGGGCCTACGTCGAGAAGCGCGCCGGCGCGCTCGGCCTGCCGGTGCTCTACCTGATGGGCAACCACGACAGCCGCGGGCCGTTGCGGGAGGGCCTGCTCGGCGCCGAGCCGACGACCGAGCCGTACGACTACGTGTTCTGGTCCGGCGACCTGCGGATCATCGCGCTCGACTCGACGGAGCCGGGCGAGGTCCTCGGCGTGCTGTCCGACGAGCAGCTGGCCTGGCTCGCCGCCGAGCTCGCCACCCCGGCCCCGGCGGGCACGATCCTCGCGCTGCACCACCCACCGGTGCCGTCACCGGTCCCGCTGCTCAACTCCATCGGACTGGAGGCACCGGAGCGCCTCGGCCGGGTCATCGCCGGCACCGACGTGAAGATCGTCATCTGTGGGCACGCGCACCACGCCTCCGCCAGCGTGCTGGGCGGCGTGCCGGTGTGGGTCGCGGGGGCGACGGCGTACACCGCGCACGCGCTGGGACCGGCTGGCGGCTACCTGGCCGTCACCGGCAGCCTGTTCACCCGCATCGACGTGTTCGCCGGCCAGGCCGTAGCCACCGCGGTGCCGGCCCCGGGGGGCGCACCGGTCTACGAGCTGACCGCGGCCGAGCTGGCGTCGTCCTCCGATCGACTCGAGGCGGCCACCGACGGGGCGAGCGACGCGGAGCCCGTCGACGTCCAGAATCTCGCGAACGCCTAGACATCCCACGGCTCTAACTGTCAAGCGGCGATCTTCTGGTCGGTCGTCTGGCTGGGCCAGGCGGTGGCCTCGTCGTAGGG
>Ga0207641_10002132_pt1 | contig 18705 bp, 16 predicted proteins | sample KBSSwiS62_FD_184306 | JGI IMG/M metagenome (GOLD analysis project Ga0207641, IMG submission 184306) | Switchgrass rhizosphere microbial communities from Kellogg Biological Station, Michigan, USA - KBS Switchgrass S6-2 (SPAdes) (version 2) | ecosystem: Host-associated > Plants > Roots >... | reverse complement strand
GTGACGGTCCGGTCCCCCACCCGCACGTACCCGGAGTCCGGCCGCAGCAGCCCAGACAGCAGGCCGAGCAACGTCGACTTGCCCGCCCCGTTGGGGCCCAGCACCGCGAGGACCTCGCCGTGCTGGGCGGACACCGCGACGTCGAGCGAGAATCCGCCCCGCTCCAGCCGGACGGCCAGATCGAGACTCACCGGACCCCCTCCGAGCTGCGCGGACGGCCGAGCACGATCACGACGATCGCCACGACGACGAGCAGCAGCGACAGCGCGACGGCCCCGTCGACGTCCGTCTCCCGCTCCAGGTAGACCAGCAGCGGCAGGGTTCGGGTGGTGCCCTGCAGGCTGCCCGCGAAGGCGATCGTGGCGCCGAACTCGCCCATGCAGCGGGCGAAGGCCAGCACCGCGCCGGACATCAGGCCGGGCAGGACCAGCGGGATCGTCACGCGGCGGAAGGCCAGGGACGGGGAGGCGCCCAGGGTGGCGGCCACGGACTCGTAGCGCCGCCCCGCCGTCCGCAGCGCGCCCTCCAGGGAGACCACGAGGAACGGCAGCGCGACGAACGTCTGCGCCAGCACGACGGCGGCGGTGGTGAACGGGATCGTGACACCGAAGGCGAGGTCGAGCGCCCGGCCCACCAACCCGGTGCGCCCCAGCAGGAACAGCAGCGCGAGCCCGCCGACGACCGGGGGCAGCACCAGCGGCAGCAGCACGATCGACCGCACCGTGCGCAGCCCGGGCAGCTGCGAGCGCGCCAGCACGACGGCGAGCGGCCCGCCGAGCAGGACGCACAGCAGGGTGGAGATCGCGGCGGTCTCCAGGGAGAGCCGCAGGGCGTCCAGCGCGGCGTCGGAGAGCAGCAGCTCGGGCATCCGCGCCCAGGACGCGCGCTGCACCAGGCCGAGCACCGGCAGCACGATCAGCAGGAACGCGATCCCGGCGGGGACCCAGACGAACCACGGGAGCCCGACCGTCCGCTCGTGGCGACGGTCGGGCCTGCGGGTCCGGGTGGAGGTGGTCAGGGCTTGCCGAAGCCCTGCGCCGAGAGCACCTGAGTGCCCGCCTGCCCCTCGACGAGCTGCACCCAGGCCTGGGCGAGCTCCGCCTGCGGGGCGTTCCTCATGACCGCGATCGGGTAGCTGGTCCTGGCCGCGGCGGACTCCGGGAAGCTCACGCCCTGGACCTGGCCCTTCGAGGCGTTGACGTCGGTGACGTAAACCAGGCCTGCGTCCGCGTCGCCCGTGGCGACCTTGGCGAGCACGGACTTCACGTCCGCCTCCTCCGACACCGGCTTGAGGGCCACGCCGGTGGACTGCTCGATCTTGGCCGCCGCCGCCCCGCACGGCACCTGCGGCGCGCACACGATGGTCTTCACGCTCGGCTCGGCGAGGTCCGCGAACGCCTTGATGCCCTTCGGGTTCCCCGGCGCGGTCGCGATCTGCAGGACGTTCGTGGCGAACGTCGTCGGGGCGGCGGTGAGCTTCGCGTTCGTGACGGTCTTCATCGTGGCGTCGCTCGCGGCGGCGAACACGTCGGCCGGCGCCCCGTTGACGATCTGCTGGGCCAGGTCGGAAGAGCCGCCGTAGTTCAGCACGACGTCCACGCCCGGGTTCTGCTGCTCGAAGGTCTTCTCCAGCGAGGTGAAGGACTCGGTCAGCGAGGCCGCCGCGAACACCGTCAGCGTGCGCGAGGCCGGCGCGGCCGAGGACGCGCCCGCGGTGCTCGCCTGCTGGGACGGCGAGCCGCACGCCGCCGCCAGGAGCACGGCGAGACCGGCGACGACGCCGGTCACGAGACGCTTCATGGACTTCCTCCGGGGATCTCCACCACGACGTTCGTGGACTTGACGACGGCCACCGCGAGCGAGCCCGGCTCCAGGCCGAGCTCGCGGACCGCCTCGGTGCTCATCAGCGAGACGACCCGGTGCGGGCCGCACTGCATCTCGACCTGGGCCATGACCCGGTCGGTGACCACGCTCGTGACGAGCCCGACGAGCCGGTTGCGCGCCGAGCGCTGCACGCCGGACGGGTCCGGCGGGGCGTTGGCGTGGTCGCGCGCGAACTCCGCCAGCGCGGCCCCGTCGATCACCTTGCGGTTCGACGCGTCCGTGCCCGACGGCAGCGCCCCCGCGTCCACCCAGCGGCGGACGGTGTCGTCGCTGACACCCAGGAGGCGGGCGGCCTCCGCGATCCGGAATTGCGGCACGACGCGGATCCTATGTCCGCGTCTGCGTGCGAAGCCAGTCGATGTTGTTTAATGCAGATGCATTGTGGTGTCATGCCTGCGTGGACTTCGAACCCAGCGCCGTGGCCGCCGACTACACCACGCGCATGCGTGCGTTCCTCGACGAGGAGATCCTCCCGGCCGAGGCGGCGTACGACGCCTTCCGCGCCGAGCGCCGGGGCACCCCGCAGGAGTGGGACCTGCCCCCGGTCGTCGAGGAGCTGAAGGACTCCGCACGCAAGCGCGGTCTGTGGAACCTGTTCCTGCCCGCGGTCTCCGGGCTGTCGAACCTCGACTACGCCGCGGTCGCCGAGGTGTCCGGCTGGTCCCCGGTCATCGCCCCCGAGGTGATCAACTGCCAGGCCCCGGACACCGGGAACATGGAGACGCTGCACCTGTTCGGCACGCCCGAGCAGAAGGACCAGTGGCTCACCCCGCTGCTGGAGGGCGAGATCCGCTCCGCCTTCGCGATGACCGAGCCGCAGGTGGCGTCCTCGGACGCGACGAACGTCGAGACCCGGATCGAGCACGTCGGGGACGAGTACGTCATCAACGGGCGCAAGTGGTGGATCTCGGGCGCCGCCGACGAGCGCTGCAAGGTCTTCATCGTCATGGGCAAGACGGACCCCGACGCGGCGCGGCACCGCCAGCAGTCCATGGTCCTGGTTCCCCGGGACACCCCCGGCCTGGAGATCGTCCGCCACCTGCCGACGTTCGGCTACCAGGACCAGCACGGGCACTCCGAGCTCAGGCTGACCGACGTCCGGGTGCCCGCGTCGAACCTGCTGGGCGAGGAGGGCGGCGGGTTCGCGATCTCGCAGGCCCGCCTCGGCCCGGGCCGCATCCACCACTGCATGCGGCTGATCGGCATGGCCGAGCGCGCCGTGCACCTGATGGTCAAGCGGGCGCAGGAGCGCGTGGCGTTCGGCAGGACGCTGGCCGAGCAGGGCGTGGTGCGCGAGCAGATCGCGCTGTCCCGCATGGAGATCGAGCAGTCGCGGCTGCTCGTGCTCAAGACCGCCTGGCTGATCGACAGGTTCGGGGCCAAGGGCGCGGCGAGCGAGATCGCCTCGATCAAGGTCGTGGTGCCGCGGATGGCGTGCACGGTGATCGACCGGGCGATGCAGGTCCACGGCGGCGCCGCGATGAGTGACGACACCCCGCTCGCCTACTTCTACACCTGGGCCCGGGCACTGCGCTTCGCCGACGGCCCCGACGAGGTGCACATCCGCTCCGTCGCCCGCCAGGAGCTGGGCCGCCACTGATCCCCGCGCCACCACCCCAACCCCACCCCACCCACCCCGCCCGCCACCCCCCGCGGTGATCATGGGCAGATCGGGCCTCCGAGTGATCCACTAGCCCCGATCCGCCCATGATCACCGGTTCTCGGTCGCACACAGCCGGCTGCGCGCGTCCGCGACGTGGACTCGTCTTCCGGAGAGGGCGGGTCCGCGCCGCGGGGCCGCTCCTGCGTGCCCCGAGGGGGATCTTCCTCCGCATCTGCGGTGGCTTGTGACCTGGGCTTTTCCGGCGTGTCTGAAGATCGGCGGCTGGGGCTACCCTCGTGGTGTGACGGCTTCGAACACGATCTCGCTGGGGCTCCCGGCCCTGCGGACCGCGCCCGCCGCAGACCCGTCACGGCCGGCCGATCCGCGCCTGGTCGACTCCTTCGGGCGGGTCGCCACGGACCTGCGCATCTCGCTGACGGACCGCTGCAACCTGCGCTGCACCTACTGCATGCCCGCCGAGGGCCTGGACTGGATGCCGCGCGAGGAGCTGCTCACAGATGCCGAGCTGCTGCGTCTGGTCACGATCGCGGTCCGGGACCTCGGGATCCGCGAGCTGCGCTTCACCGGTGGCGAGCCGCTGCTGCGCAAGGGCCTCGAGGAGCTCGTCGCGGCGTCGGCCGCGCTCGAGCCGCGACCGGACATCTCGTTGACCACCAACGGGATCGGGCTCGCCCGGCGCGCCGCGGCGCTCGCCGAGGCCGGGGTGAACCGGCTCAACGTCTCGATGGACACCCTGCGCCCCGAGCGCTTCGCCACGCTGACCCGGCGGGACCGGCTGTCGGACGTCCTGTCCGGCCTGTCCGCCGCCCGCGCCGCCGGACTGGACCCGGTGAAGATCAACAGTGTGCTGCTGCGGGGACAGAACGACGACGAGGCCGCAGACCTGCTCGCCTTCGCCGTCGAGCACGGCTACGAGCTGCGGTTCATCGAGCAGATGCCGCTGGACGCCCAGCACGGCTGGGAGCGCGCCGAGATGGTCACCGCGGGCGAGATCATGCAGCGGCTGGCCACCCGGTTCACCCTCACTCCCGACGGCGAGGAGCGCGGCGGCGCCCCCGCCGAGCGCTACCTGGTGGACGGCGGCCCCGCCCGGGTCGGCGTGATCGCCTCGGTGACCCGGCCCTTCTGCGGCGCCTGCGACCGCACCCGGCTCACCGCGGACGGCCAGGTCCGCTCGTGCCTGTTCGCCCGCACGGAGACGGACCTGCGCGCGCTGCTGCGCGGCGGCTCGTCGGACGCGGAGATCGCCGACACCTGGCGGACCGCCATGTGGGGCAAGCTCGCCGGGCACGGCATCGACGATCCCGGGTTCCTGCAGCCGGACCGTCCGATGAGCGCGATCGGCGGCTGAGGAGGATGGCGCCCGTGACCAGCACTCCGACCCGCACCATCGAGGTCCGCTACTTCGCCGCAGCCAAGGCCGCGGCCGGTCGCGCCGCGGAGTCGGTCGAGCTGCCCGCCACGGCCTCGATCGAGGATCTCGCCGAGCGCCTCGCCGAGCGCCACGGCCCGGACCTGCGCAAGGTCCTCGCCCGCTGCTCCTACCTCGTGGACGAGGTCGCAGTCCGGGACCACTCCCGGGCGCTGGTGGGCGAGGTCGTGGACGTCCTCCCGCCCTTCGCGGGCGGCTGAGCGCCGCCCCGCCCGCGCCCGGAGGAACCTCCTCCTCACGGCGAGACGAGCGCCCGGTACCCGGGCCACGAGCCGCCGGGGGTGGTGACGGACGTCGCCGCCAGCATGCCGTGCGCGATCGCCCGGCTGACGACGGTCGCCGCCGCGTGGTGCAGCCCGAACAGCGCCTCGGGTGCGGGCGCGGGCCGCTCGCCGGTGGCCAGCGCGACCACGGTGTCGCCGTCCATCAGCGTGTGGACGGGATCGAGCGCGCGAGCGTAGCCGTCGTGCGCGACGGTGGCGAGCCGCCCGCAGCCCGCCTTCGTCAGCGTGGCGTCCGTGGCCACCACGGCCAGCGTGGTCGCGGTCCCCGGGGCAGGTGCACCGCGGCGCGTCTGCGCCGCGGCGAGCCCCGCCAGCTGCTCCTTCGTGGCGATGACCTGCGGGAACTCGCCGTCGAGTCCGTGTCGGGCGCCGTACAGTGCACCGGTGCGCGGGTCGACGGCCGAGCCCACGGCGTTGACGGCGACGAGCGCGGCGACCGTGGTGCCGTCCGGCAGGACGGCGCTCGCGGTGCCGATCCCGCCCCTGAGCCCGCCCGCCAGCGCCCCGGTCCCGGCCCCGACCGACCCCTGCGCGACGGGCCCGGCCGCGGCGGCGTCGTAGGCGGCGGCGCCGGTCTCGGCCGTGGGCCGCACGGTGAAGGAGCCCCCGCGGCCGAGGTCGAACAGCACCGCGGCGGGCACGATCGGCACCAGCCCACCCGGCACCGGGAAGCCCTCGCCCGCCGCCTCCAGCCGTTCCATCACCCCGTGCGCGGCGGCCAGCCCGAAGGCGCTGCCGCCGCTGAGCACCACGGCGTGCACCCGCTCCACGGTCGCGTCCGGTCGCAGCAGGTCGGTCTCGCGGGTGCCGGGGGCCGCGCCCCGGACGTCGATCCCGGCGGTCGCCCCGCCGGGCGGGCACAGCACGACCGTGGTCCCGGTCAGTGCCCCCTCCCCGACGAGGGTGGCGTGCCCGACCCGGAGGCCGCGGACGTCGGTGAGGGCGTTCAGGGGACCGTGCATGGGCTCATCGTGCCCCCTCGCGCGCACCGCGCTGGACCGACGGGGACCGAGCGCCCCGCCGGTCCACCAGCAGGGTCGCCGGACGAAGACGCCTCAGGGGCGCCCCGACGCGCGGGACGCCCCTGAGGACGCGGGTCTCAGCTGGAGCGCAGCCGCCGCACGATCACGAAGATCGCGAGCAGCACCCCCAGCACGCCGACCACCGGAACGAGGCGCTTGACGATCGGGGCGCCCGCGGTGTCCAGCAGGTCGATCGCCTCGACGCTGCTCTTCTGCGGCGCCTTCGGGGTCTGCGGTGTCGGCAGCCCCGGGGTCCCCGCGTCCACGGCCTCCCCCGCGACGGGCGCATCCGTCGCCGAGGAGACCTCCGGCGCCGGCTCGGGCTTGTCCGTCAGCTTGTCCGCCAGGCAGGACGCGAACTGCCCGATGATCTTGTCCGCGACGTCCGAGATCACCCCGCGGCCGAACTGCGCCGGCCGCCCGGTGATGGTCATGTCGGTGACCATCGTGACCTCGGTCTTGTCCGGCCCCGCCTCCTTCATGGTGCCGGTGACCTGGGCCTTCGCCGTGCCGTTGCCACGCGAGTCCCGGCCCGACGCGTCGATCACGACCTTGTGGGCGGCCTCGTCCCGCTCGACGTAGGTGCCCTTGCCCTTGTAGGTCAGCGAGATCGGGCCGAGCTTCACCTTCACCGTGCCGGTGAAGGAGTCACCGGTGTACTCGGTGAGCGTGGCGCCGGGGAAGCAGGGCGCGACCGTCTCCGGGTTGTTCATCGCCGCCCACGCCTCGCCGATCGGCGCCGCGATCGTGAACTTGTTCTCCAGCTGCATGAGCTCCAGTCTCCTCCTCAGGCTTCGCGCCCTTGCGGGAGAAACGCCCGTACGCCCACCCGGTCACCCGGGCGGGCGTGCGGCGTGTCTCCGAGGGTGTCGATCAGCCTGCCGCGGCGAGCACGGCTCGGCCGGTGAGCACCCTGGCCAGGTGTTCACGGTAGTCCGCGGCGGCATCGGCGTCACTCGGCGCCGCTGTGCCCTCGGTCGCGTGCTCGGCAGCGGCCCTCGCCGCGTCCGCCGTGGCCTGCTGCCCGACGAGCGCCGCCTCGACGCCCGACGCCCGGAGCGGGGTGGTGCCCATGTTGGTCAGCCCGATCCGCGCCTCGGCGATGGTGCCGCCGTCCACCCGCAGCGCGACGGCGACGGCCACCATGGACCAGGCCTGCGCGGTGCGGTTGAACTTCTCGTAGTGCGTCTTCCAGCCCGTGTACCTCGGGAAACGGACCTGGGTAAGGATCTCGCCCTCGCCGATCGCCGTCGTGAAGTAGTCCAGGAAGAAGTCGCTCGCCTGCACGGTCCGGGTTCCGCCTGCGCCCGCGATCACGAACTCGGCGTCGAGGGCCAGGGCGACCGCGCCCAGGTCCCCGGCCGGGTCGGCGTGCGCGAGCGCCCCGCCCAGCGTGCCGCGGTGGCGGACCTGCGGGTCCGCGACGGTCTGGGTCGCGTCCGCCAGCAGGGACACGTGCTCGCGGACGAGGTGGTCCCGCATCACGTCGTGGTGTGGGGCCATGGCGCCGATGGCGATCCGGTCGCCGTCCTCGGCGATCCGGCGCAGCTCGGGGATGCCACCGAGGTCGATCACCACGGTCGGCGCCGCCATGCGCAGCCGCAGCACCGGCAGCAGGCTCTGCCCACCTGCGATGATCTTGGCGTCCTCGCCGCCGTCCGCCAGGGCCCGGACCGCGTCCTCGACGGAGGCGGGCTTGACGTAGTCGAACTTCGCGGGAATCACACTTCCCCCTGGGGGTTGCGAGGATCGATGGAGCCGAGGCCCGCGCCCGGCGAGTGGGTGTCGGTCGGCGTCTCCTGGGTGGAGCGCCCCTGCGCCTCCTGCAGCGCCCGCCAGACCCGCTGCGACGTCGTGGGCATCTCGATGTCGCGGACACCCAGGTGCCGCAGGGCATCGAGCACGCCGTTCACGATCGCGGGCGTCGACGCGATGGTGCCCGCCTCCCCGACGCCCTTGACCCCCAACGGGTTCGACGTCGCCGGGGTGCTGACGATCTCCGTGGTGAAGCTCGGCAGATCGGCGGCCGAGGGCAGCGTGTAGTCGACGAAGGTGCCGTTGACCAGGGTCCCCTGGTCGTCGTAGTTGGCCTCTTCGAAGAGTGCCTGCGCGATGCCCTGCGCGAGCCCGCCGTGGACCTGACCCTCCACGATCAACGGGTTCACGACCGTCCCGACGTCGTCCACACAGACGTAGTGCCGCAGGTCGACGTGCCCGGTCTCGGTGTCCACCTCGATGGCCGCGAGGTGGGTGCCGTGCGGGTAGGAGAAGTTCTCCGGGTCGTACACCGCGTCGGAGTCCAGGGACGGCTCCACGCCCTCGGGGAAGTCGTGCGAGGTGAACGTGGCGAACGCGATCTCCTGGATCGCCTTCCCCCGCCCCGTGCCCCGGACGGTGAAGGTGCCGTCGGCGAACTCGATGTCGTCCTCCGACGCCTCCAGCAGGTGGGCGGCGATGCGTTTGGCCTTCTCGATCACCTTGTCCGCCGCGTGCACGATCGCGACGCCGCCGACGGCGAGCGAGCGCGAACCGTAGGTGTCCAGGCCCTTCGGCACGACCTGGGTGTCTCCGTGCAGGATCTCGACGTCCTCGAACGGCACGCCGAGCCGGTCCGCGACGATCTGGCTGAACGCGGTCTCGTGGCCCTGGCCGTGCGCCGAGGCGCCGGTGGTCACCTCGACCTTGCCCGTCGCCAGCATGCGGACGCTCGCGGCCTCCCAGCCGCCCGCCCCGTAGGACAGCGAGCCGAGGACCCGGGACGGCGCCAGCCCGCACATCTCGGTGAACGTCGAGATGCCGATGCCGAGCTGGACCCGGTCACCACGCTCGCGGCGCTCGGCCTGCTCCCGACGGAGCCCGTCGTAGTCGAAGAGCTCCTTCGCCCGCGCGGTGGCCCGCTCGTAGTCGCCCGAGTCGTAGGTCAGGCCGGAGACGGTGGTGTATGGGAACTCGTCGTGCCGGATCCAGTTCTGCTCTCGCAGCTCCAGCGGCTCGCGCCCCAGCTCGACCGCCAGCTCGTCGACGATGCGCTCGATCGCGAACGTGGCCTCCGGCCGCCCGGCACCGCGGTAGGCGTCGGTGAGGGTCTTGGTGGTGAAGACGTTCGTGCTGGTGAAGCGGTAGGCGGGGATCTTGTAGATCGCGTTGAACATGAACGCACCGAGGACCGGTACGCCGGAGCCGACCAGGCCCAGGTAGGCGCCCATGTCCGCGAGCAGCTTCACGTCCAGGCCCGTGATGGTCCCGTCGCGTCGCGCGCAGATCGTGATGTCCTGGATCTGGTCGCGCCCGTGGTGGGCGGTCACCATGCACTCCGAGCGCGTCTCGGTCCACTTCACCGGCTTGCGCAGCTTCTGCGCCACCAGGACGGTGATCATCTCCTCGGGCAGGACGGCGATCTTGCCGCCGAAACCGCCACCGACGTCCGGCGCGATCACGCGGATCTTGGACTCGGGGATGCCCAGCGTCACCGTGGTCATCGTGCGCACGAAGTGCGGGACCTGGGTGGCCGAGTAGATCGTCAGCTGCTCGCCGGTCGGGTCGACCACGCACGAGCGCGGCTCCATGAACGCCGGGACCAGCCGCTGCTGCCGGAAGCGCCTGCGGACCACGACCTGGTCCGGATCGGCCTCGGCGGCCGCGATGGCCTCGGCCACCGAGCCGCCGGTGCCCGCCTCACCGGAGTCGAAGACCCACGTCGCCGACTCGTTCGTGCCCAGGTCCGGGTGGACGAGCGTGGCGCCGTCGCCGAGCGCCGCCTCCATGTCCAGCACGGGCTCGAGCGGCTCGTAGTCGACGTCGACCAGATCGGCGGCGTCGCGGGCCTCGGCGAGGGAGCGGGCCACGACGACGACCACGCCCTCCCCCGCGAAGTGCACCGTGTCCTTCGCCAGCATCGGCCGCTGCGGCGTCTTCTGGTCGGGGGTGATGGGCCAGGCGTTGGGGATGGCGACGTCCTCGCCGCCCAGGTCGGAGAGGGTGTAGACCCCGTGCACCCCGGGCGCGCGCTTGGCCTGCTCGGTGTCGATGCCCACGACCCGCGCATGGGCGAGCGGCGAGCGGACGACGGCGATGTGGAGACATCCCGGCGGCGTGATCGAGTCCGTGTAGCGGGTGCGACCGGTGATCAGCCGCGCGTCCTCCTTACGGACGCGTGCCTTCCCGACCTCGAGCGCGCCGGTGTCCGCGGTGGTGGTCATCTCAGTCACCCGCCACGGGCGCGGGCTGTTCGGTCGGCGCGGCGGCGCCCGGCTTCATCAGCTGCGCCGCGCGCTGCACGGAGCGGACGATGTTCTGGTAGCCGGTGCAGCGGCAGAGGTTGCCCTCGATGCCCTCCCGCACCTCCCGCTCGTCGGGATCGGGGTTGTCCCCCAACAGGTCCACCGCCGCCATGATCATGCCCGGGGTGCAGTAGCCACACTGCAGGCCGTGGCACTCGTTGAAGGCCTTCTGGACGGGGTGCAGCTCACCGTCTCGAGCCAGGCCCTCGATGGTGAGGACCTCGCCGCCGTCCACCTGGACGGCCAGCACGGAGCAGGACTTCACGCTCTGCCCGTTCAGGTGCACGGTGCAGGCACCGCAGTTGCTGGTGTCGCACCCGATCACGGTGCCGGTCTTGCCCAGGCGTTCCCTGAGGTACTGGACCAGCAACATGCGGGGCTCGACCTCGTCGGCGTAGGCCACGCCGTCGACGGTCACCCGGACCTCTGCCATGAGTCTCTCTCCCAACCGCGGTGTAGTCGCGCACTCCCGGGAGAGTCGCCGGTGCAGTCCCGGCGCTCTCGGTCGTCACGGCTCTGTGGCGACCAGCACATCTCACCGCCGATGATCGGCAGGTGCAACACGCCCATCTGGACGATTCGGGTGAGATCCGCAGGTACGGCGCGGCATGGCAGTCGGGCTCCGCACACGCGGTCGATTCGACCCCGCCCTGTCACCTGTTAGGAGCAAGCCCCTTGGTGGGTGGCCCCGGTCGCGCGGGGCACAGCGCGGCCGGATCCCGGGACCGCAGCGCGCCCCACCAGAGCCCGGAGCCGTACGCCAGGTCGTCCAGCCGGTGCAGGAGCAGATGGGTCAGCGGGCCCGGCCGGACCTCCGGGTCCCGCCCGCGGTGCACCCACCAGTCGCCGAGGCCCTCGGCGAGGCCCGCGAGCAGGACGGCCCGGCGCATCCGCCGCGACCCGACGGCGAGCACCGCGGCCGCCGGCCAGTGGTGGCGGAGCAGCGCGTTGCCGACCTGCAGCAGCGCCCCCGAGAGCCCGAGCCCCGCGAGCCGGGCGGCCTCGAGCCGCGGGTTCTCGAGCCGAGAGAGCTTGCGGGACAGGCGCTCCGTCGCGACGGCGGTGACCGCCGCGGCGACCGGCACGGACCACCACCGCTGCGCGAGCAGGGCCGCGCTCGCCGCGGCCGTCCACGGACTGAGCACCATCGGCGGCACCGCGCCCACGTGCCGCCGGGCGAGTGGCGCCGCGCCGGTGCCGTAGTAGGCCTTGCGCAGCCACCACGCCTTCGGGCTCGTCCGGTGGTCGTGCGCGACCCGGGCGCGCGGCTCGTACCGCAGCCGGTGCCCCTCCTCGTGCAGCCGCAGCACCAGGTCGACGTCCTCGGCCACGTGCAGGTCCTCGTCGAACCCCTGCCCGACGGCCGCCTTCCGCACCAGCATCGCCGCGCTGGGCACGTACGCGACCCGGCTGCGGGGCACGACCAGCGCGGGGTCCGGGCCGAGGTCGAGGCTGGACCGCACCGCCTCGTACCGCCCCACCGCCCCCCGCACCGGGTGCAGCGCCACGATCCGGGGCGCCACCAGCGCGACGCTCTGGTCGGCGAGATGGTCGAGCAAGGGACACCACCACGAGCCCAGCGGGACGACGTCCGAGTCGAGGAACATCACGAACGGCGTCGTGGCCGCCGCGAGGCCCGCGTTGCGGGCGGCCGAGGGCCCCCGGGAGGTTTCGTGCCGCAGGACGGTCCCGCCCGCCTTCTCGGCAGCCGCCGCGACCGCCGCCGGGTCCGCACTCCCGTCGTCCACCACGACGAGCCCGCCGAGCCCGTCCGGGAGCGTGGCGAGCAGCCGGTCGAGCGGCCGGTCCTTCACCGGCACGACGACGGTGACCTCGCCGACCGTCGGCGCACCGGGGATCCCGGGCGCGGGATGGGCGAGCCCGGCGTCCAGCAGGGTGCGCGCGAGCGAGCGGGACAGCGGGTCGGTGACCGTCAGCTCGCCGCCGTCCCCGAGGAGCGCCTGGGCCTTGGGTGCGAGGTGCACGAGCCGAGGGGGCGCCCCGCCGAGCAACGCGGCGGCCCCGTCCTTCCCCGCGAGCCGCCGGACCCGCCGGTCCAGCACCACTCGCATGCCCACGGGCAGCCCGGCCGCCCCACTCACCCGACCCTCACCCCTCGATCCCATCACACCCCGGCCCGCCGGCACCCGGTGATCATGGGCTCATCGGGGCGTTCGAAGATCGACTAGCCCCGATCGGCCCATGATCACCGGCGTGCGACGGGGCCTCGCTCCCGCGGGACGGGCAGACCCGCAGCGCACGCTCACCCACCGCCCCGTGGGACCCTTCCGCCGTGTCCGACCTCCCGTCCGCCGAGCCCCTCATCCCCCGCTACGGGGAGCGGTCGCTCGCGGAGGTGTTCCCCGCCGTCCTGGCCGCGCTCGGCGTGCCCGGCCCGGCGCCGGCGATCACTCTGCCCCCGGTCCGCGCCGCCGCCGTCCTGCTCGTCGACGGGCTCGGCGCCGAGCTGCTGCGCGACCACGCCCCCGACGCCCCGACCCTGGCCGCGCTGGCGGGCGAGCCGCTGACCGTCGGGTTCCCGTCGAGCACGTCGATCAGCATCGCGTCGCTGGGCACGGGGTTGCCGCCGGGCGGACACGGCCTGGTCGGCATCACGTTCCGGGCCTGCGGCGACACCCTGCTGGACTCGTTGAAGTGGACCGGCTACGCCGTCCCCGAGCCCGGCGACCTGCGCGAGGAGCTCCCCCCGGAGCGGATCCAGCCACACGCCACGGCCCTGGAACGGGCGGTGGCGGACCAGGTGCGGGTGACGGCGGTCGGGCCGCGCTCGTTCCGGGGTTCGGGGCTGACTCGGGCGGCGCTGCGGGGCGGGCACTACCAGGGCGTCTTCGCCCTGGGAGATCTCGCGGCGGGCATGCTGACCGCGCTGGGCGGCTCCGGCCGCAGGCTCGCGTACGGCTACCACGCCGACCTCGACGCCCTGGGCCACCAGTACGGCCCCGGCTCGACGCCCTGGCGTTTCCAGCTCCGGCAGGTCGACCGGATGGTCGCGACGCTCGTCGAGCAGCTCCCGCCGGACTCGCTGCTCGTCGTGACCGGCGACCACGGCATGGTCCACGTGACCCGCCGCTACGACGCCGACCAGCTCACCCCGCTGCGGCTCGGCGTCGACCTGCTGGGCGGGGACCCCCGCGCTCGGCACGTCTACGTGCGCCCCGGCGCGCTCGACGACGTCCGCGCGGCCTGGGCGGACACCCTCGGCCCGGACGCATGGATCGCCACCCGGGACGAGGCGGTCGCCGCGAACTGGTTCGGCCCGGTCGGCGCGCGGGTGGCAGGCCGCATCGGCGATCTCGTGGTCGCCCTGCGCGGCACGGCGGGCGTGGTCCGCTCGATCGCCGAGCCCACCCTGGCCACGCTGCCCGGCCAGCACGGCTCGCTCACCGCGCAGGAGCAGCTGGTCCCGATGATCGTGGCCTCCACCGTGCGGTGAGCGTCGACCAGCGGGAACGCCCGTGCGCACGGTCGGCACCACGACGACCGCCGGTGCCCGGACCGTGAGCGGGCCCTCCTCGAGGAGCACATCGGAACCCGTGGCCGCACTCACCTCAGCCGCGCGGTGTCCCCGTCCACGTCCCACCGCTCGATCGCGCCGGCGGCGTGGGCGACCATCGCCGCGAGGAAGCGCTCGCCCTCCTCCACGGACGCGCCGCGCGGATCGCCGAGGATGCCGTTCTCGCTGACCCCGCGCACCCCCCGCTCCCGCAGCACCGGCAGCAGCTCGGCCATCGGCGTGGTGTTCCCCGGCTCCCGTTCCGGCCCCACGACCTCGGGGTCGAGCGCCAGCACGACCGACGTCTCGGTCCGCCCCGCGTGCGCGTCCCCCCGCGCCGCGCACGGCACCCAGCCGACGTCTCGCCCCTCGTGGCGCAGCAGCGCGCAGGCGTCGACCAGCGTCGGGACGTTCCCGCCGTGGCCGTTCACGAACGCCACCCGCGCCGCCCACCGGCACGCCGAGCGCCCTAGCTCCACGAGGAGGAGCCGCAGCCCCTCGTGTCCGATGGAGACCGTCCCGGGGAACCCCTCGTGCTCCCCCGCCGCGCCGTAGGCCAGGGCCGGGGCGAGCACCAGCTCCGGATCGGACCGTTCGACCGCGGAGGCGACGTACTCCGCCACCCGGAGGTCCGTGGTGAGCGGCAGATGGGGGCCGTGCTGTTCCACCGAACCCACGGGCACGACGAGCGTCGGCGGTGGACGGTTGTGGACATCACTCCCCGTGAGCGTCGAGATCAGCATGTCTGACCTGCGAGGACACCGTTGTCCACAGGACGTGTCCACACGTGGACATCCCTCTCAGGGTTCACAGGAACATCCCTAATCGCTCCCCGTCACGGATCGCGGCGTCCATCCGCCGCGGGGCCAGGCAGTCCCCGATCCGGTGCACGCCGGTCCGCCCCCGCAGGGTCGCCCACAGCTCATCGGCGGGCTCGGGCGGGACCGCCGCGACGACCGCGTCGACCTCCCGGGTGGACGTCTGGCCGGTGAGGTGGTGGACGAGCGTCGGGCCGGGCCGCACGAGCGTGTCCGTGGTCAACCGGATGCCCAGCGCGTGCGCCCGCCGCCGGAACCCCTCCCGGTCCAGGGTCAGCCCGAGGTCCTGCCCGACGACCATCGCGGGCGTCACGACCTCCACCGCGCAGCCGCGCTCGGCCAGCAGCTCCGCCACCGAGGTCGCCTGGTGGAACCCCAGCTCGTCCACCACGAGCACGGACCCGGTCGGGGCGGCCGTGCCGTCCAGGACGTCCCGCACGTCGAGCATCCCGGGCCGCCGTGCGGGCCGCGCCCCCGTTGCCAGGATCACGACCTCGGCGTCGAGCTCGGGCTCCGCGCGGACGATCCGCACACCGGCCGACCGGCACTCCGCCTCGAGGTCCCGCACCACGTTCCCCAGCTCCGCGCGGCCCGGCGCGAGCGCGGCGAGCGCGAGCTGCCCGCCGATCCGGTCGCGTTCGTAGAGCGTGACCCGGTGCCCGCGGGCGGCCGCGGTCGCCGCCGCCCGCAACCCGGCGGGCCCACCCCCGACGACGGTGATCTCCTTGCGGCGCACCGGCATCGGCAGAGGCTCGGCCTCCCGCCCGGCGCGCGGGTTCACCGCGCAGCCGAGCGCCCGGTTCATCCCGACCCGCCCGACGCACTCCTGGTTGCACCCGACGCAGACGCGCTCGAACGCGGGCCCCGCGATCAGCCCCCGGGCCATCCCGACGAGGTCCGCCACGCCCGCCCGCAGCACCCGTTCCGCCTGCTCGGGGGTGGTGAACCGGCCGACGCCGAGCACGGGGACGGAGACCGCCGCCCGGAGGGTCGACGGGACGGCGTTCGCGTAGCCCGGCGGCGTGTGCATCGACGGCTCGACCCGGTACAACGACGACGTGGCGACCCCGACCGTCGTGTTCAGCAGGTCGACGTGGGGCTCCAGCAGCCGGGCGACCTCGGCGAGATCGACGGGGGGCAGCCCCTCCTCCCACCCGAGCCGGACGCTCAGGATCCGGTCACCCAGTTCGGCGCGCACCGCCGCCGCGACCCGCAGCAGCAGTCGCGCCCGGTTCCGCAGGGGACCCCCGTACGCGTCGGCCCGCCGGTTGGTCGCCGGGGAGAGGAAGCAGCGCAGGAGGGACGCCTGGGAGGCCTGCAGCTCCACGCCGTCGAACCCGCCCTCGACGCACCGGCGCGTGACCTGCGCGAACGCGGTCACGATCTCGTCGAGCCCCGGCTCGGTGAGGGCCACGGGGACCTCGCGGAACATCGGGTCCGGGATCGCCGACGGCCCCCACACCGGCGCACGGGAGTACATCCCGCTCGCCTGCGGGCCGTTGTGGTTGAGCTGCGCCAGCACGAGCGCGCCGTGGGCGTGGACCGCCTCGATGATCGCGCGGTAGCCGGGCAGCACGGCCGGGTCGTAGCCGCCGATCATGTGCTCGTAGGGGTGGTCCGCCGGGTGGACGGCGTGTTCCTCGGTGATCACCAGCCCGGCGGTGCGGGCGCGTTCGGCATAGTAGGCGGCGTGCCGGGCGCTGGGCAGCCCGTCCCCGGCGTAGCCGGTGAGGTGGGCGGTGAACACGAGCCGGTTCCGGGCCCGCACCTGCCCGATGACCAGCGGTTCGGTGAGCAGTGGACTCATGTCCGCACCACCGCCCGCGCCTCCCGGACCGCCTCGTGCACGGTCCGCGGCGCCATGCAGTCCCCGATGCGGCGTCCGCGCAGCGTCGTGTCCGGCAGCCGGTGCGCGCAGTCGACGACCGTCGTGGCGGGCAGCTCGTGCCTCCCGCCGTGGTGCACATCGGCGGCCACCGCGGTCCCGCCGCCGACCGACTCGAGCCGCGAGAACAGCACCCGCTCGACGCCCGCGCGTTCCAGCCGCGCGTTCGCGTCCGCGAGATCCCCGGTGCGGCCGAGCTGGGTGCCCGCGACCGCGTCGGGTGTGACGAGCGCGCAGGACAACCCGGCCGCGGCCACCAGTTCGGCGACCCCGACCCCCGTCCAGTCGCCGATCGGGTCGTGCACGACGACGGGGCCCTCCAGCCGCGGAGCCGCCAGGAACTCCGCGGCGGGCACGACCAGGGCGCCGGCGGCGACCGCGAACGACGGCTCGGAGGGCACCGAACCCGTCGCCAGCACCGCGTCCCCGACCAGGTCTCGTTGTGCCGCAACGGTGCCCAGGCGCACGTCGACGCCGAGCCGCGCCAGCTCCCGCTCCCACCACGCCACCAGCAGCCCGAACCGCTCCCGGCCCGGCAGCGCCGCCGCGAGGCGCAACGCCCCGCCGAGCCGATCGGCCCGCTCCAGCAACCGCACCGGCCGCCCGAGCAGCGCCGCCGCCCGCGCCGCCTCCATCCCCGCCGGACCGCCCCCGACGATGAGCAGCGGCGCCCCGGCGCGCGGAAGGGGCTCGTCGGGCAGCTCGGGGTCGAGGGTCTCGTGCCCCGAACGCGGCTCGGCCTCGTCGCTGACCGGCGGGTTCCGCGGATCGCGGGCATGGTGCTGGTTGGCGAGGGTGCAGGGCCGGATGCGCTCCGGGGTCCCGTTGCGGACGTGCGCGACGAGGCGGGGCTCGGCGATCTGCGCCCGGGTCATCTCGACGAGCGCGAAGCCCTCCGCCAGCGCATCCGCGGCCATCGCCGGCTCGACGACGCTGCCCTGCAGCACGACGGGAACGCCGCAGCCGAGGAACCGGCGCGCCGTCTCCCGCAGGAACCCGGGCGGGGTGTGGAGATCGGGCCGCGTCGCGGACACGCGCAGCCCCGACCCCCGCACCGGCACGAGATAGTCCACGACCGCCCGAACGTCACGACAGAGGGCCCGCGACTGCTCAGGAGTGATCCCCGCCCACGGCGCCAGCTCGTCGACGCAGAGCCGCAGCCCCAGAACCCCGTCGCCGATCGACGACCGCACCGCCCCGAGCACCTGCCGGAGCAGCAGCGCGCGGTCCCGACCGTAGGCGTCGGTCCGGGTGTTCGTGAGCCCCGAGAGGAACTGCCGCAGCAGCGAGTGCTGCCCGGCGTTGATCTCGACCCCGTCCAGCCCGTCGGCCATCGCCCGGGCCGCCGCCGCCGCGAACCCGGTGACCACCGCCGAGATCTCCGGCTGCTCCATCACCTGCGGCACCTCGCGGGTCACCACGTCCGGGACCCGCGACGGCGCCCACACCGTCCGCCCCGTGAACGCCGCGGTGCCCTGCGAGCCGCTGTGCCCCAACGACGCCAACAGCAGCGAGGACCCGCACGACCCCGCCACCGCGGACCATCCGGGCACGGGCGCACGCTCGTACGGCCAGTCGGAGGAGTGCACCGACGCCGTCTCGCAGACGATCACCCCGCACCCGCCCGCGGCCCGCCACCCGTAGTAGGCGGCGTGCCGGGCCGAGAACGAGCGGCCGCCGCCGAGGTTGGTCACGTGGGGGCCGAACAGCACCCGGGAGGGCGCCGTCCGCCCGCCGACGCGGACCGATGAGCCGATCATGGTGGTCGCTCGGCGCCGGACCCGTCCTCGCGGGTCCGGCGCCGGCGGACTGGGGAGCCGGCTAGTGCGGTGACCACGAACGTTCGCCGGGTGATCGCGGGATCCGGGTGGTTCCTCGCAAGGCGCCCCCGCACCACCTGTACCGGGCGTACCGGGGTGCGGGGGCAACGCCGCGAGGGGCCGCCCGGGCCTGCGAGGACCG
>Ga0207641_10002131_pt1 | contig 18708 bp, 18 predicted proteins | sample KBSSwiS62_FD_184306 | JGI IMG/M metagenome (GOLD analysis project Ga0207641, IMG submission 184306) | Switchgrass rhizosphere microbial communities from Kellogg Biological Station, Michigan, USA - KBS Switchgrass S6-2 (SPAdes) (version 2) | ecosystem: Host-associated > Plants > Roots >... | reverse complement strand
CGTCGATCCCGCGACGAAGGAGCTCGTGGCGACGCCGTAGCCGCGTACCTTCGAGCCCTGACGCTTGCCGCCTCGCACTTTGCGCTCGGTCCACTTGAACTGCTCGGCGCCGCGATCGAGCGCTTCCTTGACGAAGGCGCTCGTCGCATGGGGCCGCTCGCCTCGCGGATTGGGACGGCCGAACACGGCCTTGCCTTCCGGCGCGTTGACGCGATGGATGGCCACCTGATCGACGTTCAGCTTCCGCGCCGCCTTGGCGAGGATTGGCTCCATCAGCACGATGCCCTGCATGCCGCCCGGCTGACTCTGCGCGCGGCGCGGCGGCGTGTTGGTCAACACTGAGACGCCGCGCCACCGCATCGCCTGCGGCTGATACAACAGCGAGACCTGCGTGCCCGATTGGCCCGTGTCGCCTTGAGCCTCGTACGGGCCATTCTCGTTGATGACGAACATGTCGAGCGCGGCGATGCGTCCGTCCTTCGCGAACCCGACTTTCAACCGGCCGTGCATCCCCGGACGCGCGCCGCCGATGTAGTGCTCGGTCTCACGGTCGATGCGCATCATCACCGGCGCGTTGAGCTTCTTCGACAGCATCGCGGGAATCATCGATGTGATCGTCCCGGTCGCTTTGCTGCCGAAACCGCCGCCCGTGTATTCGCTGATGAGGACGACGTCCTTCGGATCGAGGTGCATCCAGCGCGAAACCGATCCGACGGTCTGCACGACGCTCTGCGTCGAGCAGTGGATGTACAGCTTGCCGTTCTGCCAGTACGCCATCGCCGTGCGGGGCTCGAGCGTCTGGTGGCTCGTGTTCGGCGTGACGAACGTTTCATCGAGCACGAGCGCCGCATTCTTGAAGCCGGCGTCGACGTCACCGTAGCTCCACTCGTCCGGCGTCTTGCCCATCGGCAGTTTGCCCTGGTCGTAGTCCGCGAAATCGGCGGCGGTCCACTTGAGCGTTTCAATCGCCGGCGGCGACGGCGGCTGGCCCTGGGCCGGCGGCTTCGGCCGTCCCCAGATGTTGCCTTCGAGGCGAGGGTTCGGGCCGTCAGGGCGGAGCGTGACGAGCGGATCGACGACGAACGGCAAATGTTCCCAGATGATCTCGATCTTTTCGATCGCTTCGGTGGCGGTCAGCTCGTCGACGGCGGCGATGGCGAGGATCGGCTCGCCCTGATAGAGCGGCTCGTTGGTCAGCGCGCGCTCGCCTTTGGTGTTCGCCGGAATGCGTTGTCCGAGGTCGGTGACGACGTCGGCGGGCGCAGGCAGCTCGTCGGCGGTGAGAATGCCTTTCACGCCCGGCGTGGCGAGCGCTCTACTCGTGTCGATGCGCACCACGCGGCCGTGGGGGACCGGACTCAGGAGCAGCTTGCAGAACAGCATGCCGTCGACGCGGAAGTCTTCAGCGTATTTGGCCTTTCCGGTGACCTTAGCGACGAGATCGGGGGTTACGTAGTTCTGGCCGATCAACTTATTCGTCATGGCATCCGCCTCGCCTGAATTCTAACGGCCGGATATGGTCCCCGCAATTGCTTCTTCGACCGAGAGCGTCCAATCCAACTGGTCCGACTCGACGGTGAGGTAGAACACGTTGGGATTCTGGTTGACGTAGCCGAGCCCGCTGCCGGCGCCCGCGTGGTCGACCACTTGTTCCAGCAGCCGGCCGCTGATGGCGCTGTGCGCGGTGACGTGGAACGCCCCTGCGGTGCCCGGCGAATGGGCCGCGGCGGTGGTCGTCCAGCGCACGCGTAACGCGCCGCTTTCACTCGTAAACGAGTCGGTCTGTTTGCTGCCGTGGCCCGACCACGACCCCACCGCACGCCAGGCGACGACCTGCTGCGGCACCGGAGGGGTTTGATCCGCGGCGGGGCGGCGGCAGGCGCCGGCCGTCAGTCCCATGACCAGAATCGCAAATAGGCACTGCTTCACTGGTCGCGGCGCTCCCTCGTGTGACGATCCCATCGAGACGCTTATCGCGGAGCGAATCGTCGACGAGGACGCGTCAGGTCAACTCGGCGAATGTTACGCCCGAACCGGCTTAAGCGGTGCCGCGCCTGCGTACATGCGCAGGCCCGACGGCAGGCGAACGCCCAGTTGCTTGAAGCAGCGTTGGAGTTGCTGAAGGGAGACCAGGCGGGAGGCACGGCTCGTCGCATACGAAGTCGTCGACAGCATCGGGGCTGGCGGCATGGGCGAGGTCTATAGGGCGCGAGACGCGCGGCTCGAGCGCACGGTGGCCATTAACGTGCGACCAAGACGCAGGTGTGTGGGTGACGGAAACGACGCCGCGGACGGCATCCTACTGGCTCTGCCAACGCTCCTTGATAAGCTGCGGCAGGTCGTGGGCCCAATCGCCGCGCGTCACACCACCGGGATAGATTAAGTGAGCCAGATTGTCTTTCGTGTACGCCAGAACGAAATTCGCGTGTCCGACGGCGTAGTCTGAACCCGCGCGAGCCGTCTTGGTTGCGGGGGGTACTCCAGTGGCCTTCTGCGCGGCATCAACGGACGCATCGCTTCCGGTCAGACCGACGAAGCGCCTGTCGAAGGCGTCGAGCCAGGACCGGAGAACCTTGGGCGTGTCTCGCGCTGGATCCGTCGTGACGAAGACGAATTTCACTTCATCCGCAGCACTGGCGGGCAGCTGACGAAGGCTCGCCGCCACATTGGACATGTGGAGTGGACACTCATCGGGACAGCGGGTATACCCGAAAAACAGAAGCGTGACGACCCCTTCGGTTTTTGCGGAAAAATCGAACGGAGCACCGGACGTGTCGGTGAGTGTAAATTTCGGTTTTGGCAACGGCGGGGTCACCAAGCCACCGCGGTACGAATCCTTGGCCACCTGACGGGGCGCGTCGGATTTCTTGCCGGCCTGGGGGCCCGCGCTGCCGCTGAGTACGAGCGGCAGCCCGAGGATCGCCAGACCAACACAGCGCGAAACGCTCTTTCCGCCTGACATGTGCTGGCCTCTCACATCCCGTTGGCCATCTGCTTACTTATTGACAATGACCCTTCCCGTCATCCCCAGGTCATCATGAAGGGCACAGATGAAGTCGTACGTTCCCGGCTTGGAGAAGGTGACTCGAAAACGCGTGGGCGTTAACGGTGACTGCGGCGCGAAGAGCTGGTCTTGTGACGACGCCACTAGCAGGCCGGAGTTCGTGCTGTCGCTCGGCGAGCCGAGCGTGGCGCTCAATGCGCCGTCTGAATCGGTTGTGACTCCCAGGGAAGGGGGAACAGGATTCAAAGGCTCGGCTCCGAATGTGACGGTATGAGGCGTCACCGGATCCAGGTTCGTGAACTCGACCGTGTCGCCCACGTGGACGACGATCCGACCTTGCAGAAACCGCATGACCGACGCCGTTTGCGATCCGCCCCCGGTCGCCACGATTTCGCCGATGCCAGCAGTCACTTCGTTCCTCGAAGTTTGTTGGGCAATCGCGACGCCGCGTCCCTGTAGGCCCGAAGCGTCGGCCAGCAGGTCGACCGCCTGCTGCGCCCCCTGCTGATCGTAGAACGCCTGGTCATGGGGGAGTGGCTGCGAGGCATTGAGGACATGAACGACTCCGGTCATGTTTGTGTGCAGCAGGCACACGAGCTTGAAGTTGCCTGGAGTGGGGAACATGACAGTGTAGGTCGGGCCACCTAACAGGATTCCGGAGTTGACGCATGGGGTGGCAGGAACGCTGCTCCCGCTCGGCGTCGTTCCGGGCGGTGGTCCCGGCGGACATCCGACTGGGAACGGCGGCCGGAGTGTCGCACCGAGGAACGTAACGGTATGAGGCTCGTCGGTCGGAAACGCCCACGTGACGCTGTCGCCGGCATGGACCCACAGCTCATTGGGGAGAAAAGCGAGCGCCTGCCTGCCTTTATCGCCGCTTTGAGCGCCTACGGTCGCTTGAATCTGGTCGGCGAGAACGGGAACGGTTCGAAGAACGATAAGCCCTCCCAAGATCAGAATGCCGCAGATCTCCAGAAGGCCTCTCGCAGTCAAGGACCGTCTCATGGTCGCCTCCTCAGCGTTTGGTGGTTACTCAGTTGGAGTGTCGGAACGTCTGCCACAGACAGAGTACCGCGCGTAGCCGATCAGCAAAGTTCCTGCCTGCAACCGATTGACGATTCTCGGGATGATTGAGCTGATCGGTTGGTTTCATTGTGATAGAAAGTCCTCGGATCGGAGACTAATATCTCGTCCCGCAGACCTATCGCTTGCGCGTATCAACGGTCTTGCCGCGGAGCCTCCAGAGGCCAGCCGGTCCAAACGTCGCTCAGGCCCGCGCGAACTCCTGCAGCAGCTCGATGGTTCATCTCGTCGATCGCCACACCCTGATCGCCAACGCTCACATGAGTCTCAACGCTCGCGCCGGGACCGCCAGCCTTCGCTCGCGCCACCGCGAGCTACGGCCAGGCAGGCTGGGCCCCTCAACTCATTTCACGGAGTACTTGGTGAACGCGCCGCCCGCCTGCACGAGCGAGTTCGGCCCTTCCGCCGCGTAGACGTTGCCGTCCGCATCGACCGCGATGCCTTCGCCCGCGGTCCCCTGGTACACGCGATCCTCGCGCTCGAAGGGCGGGATGAAAGCCGTGATGCGATCTTCATCGACCGGACCGATGCGCACGCCGTCGCGCCAGTTCGGGTGGTTCAGCGGGCCCGACTCCGAGTCGATGGTGTAAAGCAGGTTGCCCTTGATGAAGAACCCGCTGGTGCGCCCGAACATGTAGCGCGACTCGAGATACTTGCCGTCCTGATCGAAGATTTCGATCCGGTGGTTGCCGCGATCGGCCACCCAGAGACGGCCCCTCGCGTCGAACATCAGCGCGTGCGGCGTACGGAACTCGCCATGGCGCACGCCGATCTTTCCCCACGACTTGATGAACTTGCCGTCCGGCGTGAACTTGCTGATGCGCGACGTGGCGCCGCGCTTGAGCCCGTCGGCGATCGCCGCGGCAGTGGTCATGCCCTGGGCGTCGTGGCCGTCGGACACGTAGATGCTGCCGTCGGGCCCGACGACGACGTCGTTGGGCTGGTTGAACTGACCATCGGCACTGCCCGCCTTGCCGGCGACGCCGAGACTGAGGAGCTTCTCGCCTTTCGGGCTGAACTTGTGCACCTGGTGTCCCTTGGTGCCCTCCTTGTTGGCCGCGAAGTCGGCAATCCACACGTTGCCGTCCTTGTCGACCGAGATCCCGTGCGGCGTCACCATCACACCCTTGCCGAAGTTGGCGAGCACCTTGCCAGTGTGGCGATCGAACTTGAAAATCGGGTCGACCGGCGTGTTGTCACAATCGACAGGACCGCCGCCGGCCGTGCCCGCGCCGCAGCGCTCGTAGCCCCAGATATTGCCGTCCTTCGGATCGATCTCGAGGCCGGCCGACGTGCCCCACTTGCGCCCCGCAGGCAGCTCACCCCAGTTGCGCGTCACCTTCGGGGCCGGGTTCGGCAGCCCCTCGCCGGTGATCGGATTTGCCACCTTCGCGGCAGACTGCGCCGACAACGCGGCACGTGAGTTGAGGTTGCTGTACGCCATCAGTAGAAAGAGAGCGCAGGCGCCAAGTAGGGAGATGAGAATTCGCGGCGTGGGCATGACACCTCCTCGTGGGTTTCAGAGACTGTCGCTATCAGTGTTCCTTAACTTGCGGCTACCGGAGAGTATCGCTCATCGCTGGCGCGCCGGGAACGCCTGACCGGATCGAACCGATGGTCAGACATTGGGTTCGGCCCATGCGGTGGCGTCAACGGTCGAGCCGATCCCAGAGGACCCGCCGGCCCTGAACGTTTGGCAGCACGAGCTGACCCTGGTACATCGTGAACGCCTGCGACGTCTGAGCCTCGCCGCTCCACGTCAGGCTGAGTACCGAGCCCGCGACGGCCCATCGGCCCACCGTTTTCGGCCCCGAACTCGATGCGGTGACGCTCCACCGTTCGGCAGTCCCATCGGCACGCAGCATGAGATGGTCGTCACGTGGACTCTCGAACACGATTCGCGTGGTTCGCCAGTGCCCGACCAGTATCGAGTCGGTCGCGCCCCGCGCCGGCGCGGTCGTCTGCGGCGAGCCCTGCGCGCGTTTCGCCGTATCAGCCAGACGCGTGGCGGCGGCCTCGGCCCCGAGCCGGGGCCAGTCCGCCGCGAGCTGCTCCATGAGCGGGAAGAGTGGTTTGGGCCAGGTGTTTCCGGGCGTGTCGAGCGCCGCCCGCACCAGTGCGGCGCTGATGACGGGCGCGAACTCTGACAAGGTCGTCAGCGTCGCCGCGAATTGCTGCGGCGTGTCGGCCGTCAGCGCTGCGCCGGCGATCATCCGCACGCAAAGCAATTGCGCCGCCTCTCGCGGACCGCGTTCGCGGCCGTCGAGCGCGGCTTGACGCGCCAACAGCAGCGCGCCGCGCTGGTTCTCGTTCAGCGACGCATTCCGCAATTGCCGGTCGATCGAGTCGAGAAGGCGCTGACTCACCAGCGCGCGCTCGTGTCGCGTCAGCACGGTCACGAGGTCGTTGTAACCGCGAGCTTGATCCACGGCGGCGATCATGCGCTCGACATCGGCATCGGTCACGTCGGAGGGCGGCAGTTGCGCCAGGACGGCGATCTCCAGGCGTGAGGGCACCAGGAGCGCAGCGAGCAACAGGGCCACTTTCATCGCAACACCCTCCAGTTGCTGTTCATCGTTCGGCTGGAGGAAGCGTACGCCCGGCCAGTGGAAATTGATAGAGGTCCTGCCGTCAAATGACGAAGGACCTGGCCGTGAGACCCCCGATGCGCATCTCCAGACATGACCGCTGACAAGCGCGCGCCTGAGGCCGTCGCGGTGCTCGACATGGGGGCAAGCGCCGTTCGACTCGTCATCGCCGAAGTCGCGGCCGGGCGGTCGGTCCGGGTCGTGGAAGAAGCTTCTCGCGGCGTGCTCTTGGGTCGAGATACGTTTTCAGGCGGTGTGATCCGGCCAAAAACCGCCGACGCCACGTTTGCGGCTCTCGAAGGCTTCCGCCACATCATCGACACCTACAGGGTGCAGCGAATCCGGGCGGTGGCAACCAGCGCGGTCCGCGAAGCACGCAACAGCGAGCTGTTCCTCGATCGCGTTCGCGGCCGGACCGGTATCGCCTTTGACATCATCAACGGAGCGGAGGAAAGCCGGCTCGTCTATCTTGCCGGACATGTTCACCGAAGTGTTCGGACGGCAGCTGGTGATCCGCCTGGCGGGGGGCGTCGCGTGACGCCGCCACACCCGTACGATGCCAGCCTGTTCATCAACCGCGAACTGTCATGGCTGGCGTTCAACGAGCGTGTCCTCGAGTAGTCGGTGGATTCGAGAACCCCGCTGCTCGAACGCGTCAAGTTCGCCGCGATCGCCGCGTCGAACCTCGACGAATTCTTCATGGTTCGAGTCGCCGGGCTCCAGCGGGCTGTCGAGGATGGCGAAACGTCGCCCGACCTGAGCGGCCTGACACCGGTCACGCCGGCGGATACGTTCGCGGTGCAGGGACCGATCGATCTCCGGGTCTTGATGGGCCTCGTCGAGCTGCCGGGTTTTCAGGAGCTGCGCGACAGCCCGCTCCCACCGGTCGACGTCCTGACGGGAGAGCAAACGGATATCTTCGCGATTCTCGATGACCGGGATCTGCTGCTGCACCATCCCTATGAGTGCTACGACCCGGTCGTCGCCCTGCTGGCGCAGGCCGCGGACGACCCCGATGTGCTCGCGATCAAGCAGACGCTGTATCGCACGAGCGGCGGCTCCGCGTTGATCGCCAGCCTGCAGCGCGCTGCAGAACGAAACAAACAAGTGACCGTGATCGTGGAGTTGACGGCGCGCTTCGACGAAGAGCGGAACATTCGCTGGGCCCGCGCGCTCGAGGAGGCGGGGGCGCACGTCATCTACGGCGTGCGCGGCTACAAAGTACACGCGAAGATGTGCTTGATCGTCAAACGGACACTGCAGGGGCTGCGGCGATACGTCCACCTCGGCACCGGCAACTACAACGAGAAGACGGCTCGCCAGTACACCGACTTCGGTCTGCTCACGACCTCGCAGGCGATCGCCGAGGACGGAGGCGCTGCACGAGCAGGCGCGGCGAACCGCGGCGATGGCGCGCGAACGGACCGGTGTCACGTTCAGGCCGAAATCTCCCCGCCCTCTCGAAGGCGCTTGATCAGCTGAATCTGGCCCGCGTGATAGATCGCGTGGCCTGTGATCCCCAGCACCAGATCAAAACGGCCGCCATCCGCCAATGGCGACGTCGCCTGCCCCGCCTCGATCTCGGCGACGAGCGCCCCGAGGCGCTCCTGCTCCGTGTGCACGATTGCCTGAATCTTTTCCCACGAGATCGCTCTCTCGTCGGCCGCCTCGAACCAGTCTTCACCCGGCAGGATGAATGGCTCCGATGGGCGCCCGGAGATTTGTGCGCGCACGCCTCGCGCACAGTACGCATGATGCAGCGCGATCTCGGCGATATTGTGGCGCCCTTCAGCCGGACGCCAGAATGCGAGCGCCGGTGTGACAGCAGCGATCGCCGCCTTCAGGTCCGCGCCGTGCCATGCGCCTGGGCCATATCCCTCGTTCAGTACCCTTGATTCGACTCCGATTACCGCACTCGTGTTCATCGCGTCCTCCGTGTCAAACTGTTATAGGACGCAGGGGAAGAATCGGTCTTGGCAAAAATTGCGCTCGCGTTAGAGGCTGCGCTGGCACGACGGAAGGAAGCCGGAACGCCCGGCCGCACGACGCCGCGCATCATCGCCCGTGGCGACGGCTGGACCGTTGCGGACGTCGTGTGCACCTCGGGCCCGCAGGATCGCCCCTTCGAAGAGCGCCACACGCACTTCACGATTGCGATCGTGCTGGCAGGCGGCTTTCAGTACCGTTCCGCTCGCGGTCGCGGGCTGATGACCTCCGGCTCTCTGATGCTCGGCAACGAAGGCGATTGTTTCGTGTGCGGGCATCAACACGGCGAGGGCGATCGGTGCGTGTCGTTCTGGTACGCAGCCGATTACTTCGAGCGGCTGGCGGCCGATGCCGGAGCGCGCGGAAGACCAGCCGCGTTCAGCGTGCCCCGTCTGCCGCCGTTGCCGATGTTGTCGCCGCTGGTTGCGCGCGCAGGCGCGGGCGCCATCGGGGCTGGGGTGCCGTGGGAGGAGCTCGCGGTGACGCTGGCGGCGAGCACCGTGAAAGCCGCGGCAGGAATCTCGTCGAATCAGGACCGCTTTCCGCCGAACACCGAGGCCCGCGTGGCGCGGGCGGTCAGGGCCATCGATCGCTATCCTTCAGCACCGCTCACGCTGGGACACCTGGCGCGGCAAGCCGGTCTCAGCCCGTACCATTTCCTGCGAACGTTCGAACGCGTGACCGGCATCACGCCGCATCAATACGTGCGGCGCGCGCGCCTCCGAGAGGCGGGAACGCGGCTGGTGGCCGAGCCGGGAAAAGTGCTCGACCTCGCGCTCGACTCCGGCTTCGGCGACGTCTCCAACTTCAATCGGGCGTTCCGCGCCGAGTTCGGTATGAGCCCGATCGCCTTCCGCCGAACCCCACGGTGAATATCCGTCACCTCACGTGTTGAGCAGTCCGCGCTTGAGGGCTATTACGCTGAATTTAACTGCAATGCAGGACAAATGGCGTCCGCATTGAATCTCGGCGAATTCGAACAACTCATTCTCCTGGCGATTCTGCGGCTGGGCGACGACGCGTACGGCGTCACGATTCGGGCCGAACTTGCCGTGCGCGCCGAACGCCCGGTGTCGCCCGGTGCGCTCTACACGGCACTTCAGCGGCTGGAAGCCAAAGGCGTCGTCACCTCACGAATGGGCGACCCCACTCCCCAGCGCGGCGGACGCGCCAAAAGGCACGTCGCGGTGACTGCACTGGGCATACGAGCGCTCAGGCGTTCGCTGCAGGCGTACCAACGATTGCTCGACGGGCTCGACCTGTTCCGAGGTGCTCATGCGTGACATCGACCGCGCCCAGAGATTGCTCGGCCTCTTCACGTCCGCCGACTGTGCAGAGGCGATTGCCGGCGACTTGATCGAAGAGCGGCGCAGTCACGGTGGCTTCTGGTTCTGGCGTCATGTGTTGGGAACCGTGCTCGCCGTTTCGCGAAGCGCCGTGACCGACGCACCATTGCAGGCTCTGAATCTCGTTGCCGCTGGGTGTGCGCTGTTCGCGATACCGGCGTTCGCGGGCGTGGCTGCGGTCAGCCTGTTCCCTCAACTTATCGGCACGCTCGTGAGTTGGATCGTGCTGTCGCTGTTCTGGTGGGGCGGAGGGCTATGGACCGGCGCGTCCCTCGCAACGATCGCACCGACGCGCGGTATGGCAGCCTGCGTCGTGCTTGCTCTAGCGCCAATGCTCATCCCGCGCTACCGCGTCCTGGGGGTGACCCGGCGTGCTCACGGCCGCTCATCGGCGCCGTCCACGGGCTACGGATTCGGACGCCTCGCCGAGGATGTCGTTCGCGTGATTGACGCGATCGGTGTGAAGAGGCCGTCATAGCCGGCCATTCGATCGCCGGAGAGGAGCTGCACGTCCTGGGCGCTCGCCATTCGGCGAAGCTCGCCGGCCTGATCTATCTCGATGCAGCGTTCAATCGGGCCGATGGCTCGGAGGACTATGACGCGGTGGCCCGCAGCAGATCGACGGATTCATGTCATCCCTTACTGCAGTTCCCTGATCCCGCCCCCGCCGCCGACCGATCCACGCGCCCCTCCATTCCTGGTTTGCAAATCGCCAATCCTGATCTACAGTAGTCGTTAAGTGAATGGTTAAATCGTTCAGTCAACGACGATCGAGGAAACGCCGCCGCGCCGGGCGGGTCAAACGAACCCGTTCGACGGAAGAGACGGAACAGCGGATCCTGGACGCGGCTCACGCGGTGTTCGTGCGGGCCGGCACAGCGGGCGCGCGGACGCTCGAGATCGCGAAGGAAGCCGGCGTGAACCCGGCGCTCCTGCACTACTACTTCCGCACCAAGGAGCGCCTCGCCGAGGCGGTATTCAGGCGCGCGGCGGGACAGCTGCTGCCGGCGGTCGTCCGCATCCTCGCCTCTGACGCGACGCTCGAGGACAAGGTCGAGCAGGTCGTGCAGGTCGAGCTGCAGTTCCTCTCCAAGGCCCCATACCTGCCCGGGTACATCCTCAGCGAGCTCGCCCATCACCCCGACCGCGCGCCGCAGCTCATCGCCGCCGTCACCGGCGAAGTGCCGGTCGCGCTCGGCGCACAAGTGCGCACCGTGCTCGCGAAACAGATCGACGCCCGCGTCCGCGATCGGACGATGCACCCGATTTCGCCCGACCAGTTCGCCGTCAACCTGCTCGCGCTCTGCGTCTTCCCGTTTGCCGCGCGGCCGTTGTTCATGGCGCTGTTCGGGATCGATCAACACGGATTCGAGCAGTTCATCGACCGACGCCGCAAGGAGCTGGCGCCATTCTTTCTGAGAGCCTTACGCCCATGAGTGCATCTCGCGCCGTTCGCTGTTCCCTGATCGTCGCTCTCGGGTTCGTGTTCCTGCTTCCCGGCTCGATGGCAGCACAACCGGCGGCAACGGCGCCGCGCACGTTTGAACTCGCCGCGCTCCAACGGGCCGCGATTGAATCGGATCCACGGATGCGGCAGCTGCGACTGCTGATGGAGCAATCCGAGTTGCGGCTGCGCAACATCGCCGTCGGCCGGTTGCCGGCTGTCGGCGTTGAGGGTCTGGCCCAGTATCAATCCGACGTGGTGCAGGCGGCGTTCCCCCTGCCGGGAGGCCAGATACTCTTCTCGCCGCCGAAGGCCACCTTCGACGCCGGCATTCGAATCGAGCAACCGCTGCTCGATGCCACCCTCGATGCACGAAGCGCACTCGAACGCTCGCAGCTCGCCGAGCAGCAGGCGCGCGTGCGCACCACGCTCTTCGCCCTGCGACAGCAGGTCAACGACGCGTTCTTTGGCGCCGCCGCCTTGCAGGCACGGGCCGGCGCCCTCGCCACAACCGTTGCCGATCTCCAGGCGCGCCTCGACGAGGTCAACGCGCGCGTCACCCAGGGCACGGCGCTGCCGGCCGAGGCCGCCGCAGTCGAAGCGACGCTCCTGCAGCGGCGGCAGGACGAGGACGAGCTGCGAACCAATCGCGAGGCGGCGCTCGCGCGGCTGGCGATTCTCATCGGCCAGCCGCTGCGGGATGGCGACGTGCTGCCGCTGCCGAATGTGGTGGAGACGGTGGCGCGCGCGCAGCAAGCGTCCGCCGCTGTCCGATCGCGTCCCGAGTACGAGCTGTTTGCCCGCACCCGCGATCGTCTCGGTCGGCAGGCGGAGCTGACGAAGGCGCAGGAGCGTCCTCGCGTCTGGACCTTTGGGAAGGTCGCCTACGGCCTGCCTGGACTGAACTTCGTCGTGAGCGAGTGGGAGTTCTACGGGTTCGGCGGCGTGCGCGTCGAGTGGAAGGCGTTGACTTGGGGCGCTGCCGCGCGCGAGCGCGAGGCGCTGGCGATCGGCCAGCAGATCGTCGCGGCAGACCAGGCGGCGTTCGACCGGGGCCTGCTCGAATCGACGGCCACCGAGCGCGCGTCGATTGAACGGCTGCAGCACGCGCTGACGGTCGATGAACGGATCGTGGCGTTGCGCGAGCAGGTGGCGCGCTCGACGCAGATTCGTCTCCAGGAGGGCGTTGTGACCGCCTCGGAATACCTCGATCGCCAGGCGGAACTGCTGCACGCGCGCTTCGCACGGGCGGGACACGAGGTCGAGCTTGCGCAGGCGAGCGCACGCCTCCTCACGACGCTTGGACTGGAGGTGCAGTGATGCGCGCATCGACACTCGCCGGCCTGCTCGCGCTCACGGTGTCGGCGTGCGGGAAGCCCGCTGGACCGGACGCCTACGGCAATGTCGAAGCGACCGAGGTCGTCGTCTCGGCGCAGGCGGCCGGACAGCTCACGGCATTCGCGCCGCAGGAGGGCCAGACGATCGGCGCAGCCGCGATTGTCGGCGCGGTGGACTCCAGTGAGCTCGCGCTCCAGCGAGACCAGGTGGCGGCGCAGCGCGCCACGAACGCCTCGCGCGTGACGGAGGTAGCGCGGCAGGTTCCGGTCATCGAGGCGCAGCGCGCGGCGGCGCAGGCGCAGCGCGAGGCCGCCGCGTCCCAGGCCGCGGCGTTGGCCAGTCAGCTCGAGATCGCCAGGCGCGCCTACCAGCGCACGCAGCGGCTGTTCGCGCAGCAGGCGGCTACCGCGCAGCAACTCGATCAAGCCGAACGCGACGTTCGGACGTTGGAACACCAGCTCAAGGCGCAGCACGAGCAGATCGAGGCGCAGGCGCGGCAGGTCGCCGCGCACACAGGACAGATCGCCGCGGTCCGGGCGCAGCAGGAGACCGCCGCTCAGCAGGTGACCGTGGCGGCCGCGCAGGTCGGACAGGTCGACGAGCGCATCCGCAAAACACAGATCGTCAACCCGTCGGCCGGCACGGTGCTGGTCACGTATGCGCGAGAAGGCGAGGTCGTGCAGCCGGGTCAGCCGCTCTACAAGATCGCGGACCTGAGCGCCGTGGATGTGCGCGCCTACATCACCGAGACGCAGCTCGCCCTGGTCCGGGTGGGGCAGCAGGCGCGGGTCACTATCGACGCCGGCAACGCGCGGCAGACGCTCGACGGATCGGTCTCGTGGGTCGCGACGCAGGCCGAGTTCACGCCGACCCCCATCCAGACGCGGGAAGAACGCGCGGATCTCGTCTACGCCATCAAGATCCGCGTCGCCAACCCGAATGGCCTCCTCAAGATCGGCATGCCCGTGGACGTGACGTTCGGTCCGGCTGGTCCGGCGAAATGAACGCCGTCGCGGTCGAAGGTCTCACCAAGAGATTTGCCGGGAGCGTGGCGCTCGATCGAGTGTCGTTCACGGTCGCGCCCGGCGAGCTGTTCGGGTTCATCGGTCCGGACGGTGCCGGCAAGACCACGCTGTTTCGCATTCTGGTCACGCTGCTCGAGCCGGACGCCGGGCGCGCCTCGGTGCTGGGGCGCGACGTCGTGAAGGAGTTCCGGGCGCTCCGCGAGCGGGTCGGCTACATGCCCGGGCGCTTCTCGCTCTATCCCGATTTGAGCGTGGAGGAGAATCTCCGGTTCTTCGCGTCCGTGTTCGGCACGACGATCGGCGCCGAACGCGCCCGCATCGCTCCGATCTACGCGCAGCTCGAGCCGTTCAAGGCGCGGCGCGCGGCGGCGCTGTCCGGTGGCATGAAGCAGAAGCTCGCGCTCTGCTGCGCCCTGGTCCATCGCCCGGAGATTCTGATCCTCGACGAACCGACGACAGGCGTCGACGCGGTGTCCCGCCGCGAGTTCTGGGAGCTGCTCGGCGAACTGAAGCAGGGCGGCCTGAACGTGGTCGTGTCGACGCCGTACATGGACGAGGCCAGGCGCTGCGATCGAATCGCTCTGATTCACCGCGGCCGTCTCCTCGCCGTCGACACACCCGCCGGCATCGTCCGTGCCTTCGACCGCCCGCTGCTCGGTGTTCGCGCGCGCGACCGATTCAAGGCGCTGCTCGCGCTTCGCGCCTTCCAGCACGCGCATAGCGTCTATCCGTTCGGCGAGGTCATCCACTATACGGACCAGCGGAAGAACGCGCCGACCGAGACGCTCACTGCGGATGTTCGTGCCTTTCTCGCGGCGAAGGGCTTTGCCGACGCCTCCGCCGAGCCGATCGAGCCGACGGTTGAAGACAGCTTCATCGCCCGCACGGCGTCGTCCGGTGATCAGCTCGACGGCGGTGCCGCGTGAGCGACGTCACAATCGAGGTCAAGGACCTCACGCGCCGGTTCGGTGATTTCATCGCCGTCGATCGCATTTCCTTCGAGGTCAAGGCGGGCGAGGTCTTCGGCTTTCTCGGCGCCAACGGCGCGGGCAAGACCACCGCGATTCGCATGCTCATCGGCCTGCTCGAGCCGAGCGGCGGCACGGCGCGCATCGCAGGCCACGACATCTACACCGAAAGCGAGGCGATCAAGCAGAGCATCGGTTACATGAGCCAGCGGTTCTCTCTGTACGAGGATCTGACGCCGCGCGAGAACATCCGCCTGTATGGCGGCATCTACGGCCTGACGCGCAAACAGATTCGCGAGCGCAGCGATCGCGTGCTGGCGCGCCTCGGTCTTGCCGGCGTCGCGGACGATGCGGTGCGTCGGCTGCCGCTCGGCTGGCGCCAGAAGCTCGCGTTCTCGGTCGCCCTCATCCACGAGCCGCACATTGTGTTTCTCGACGAGCCGACCAGCGGCGTCGACCCGATCACGCGCCGGCAGTTCTGGGAGCTGATTTACGAGGCGGCTTCAGCGGGCACGACCGTGCTGGTGTCGACGCACTACATGGACGAGGCGGAATACTGCGACCGCATCTCGATCATGGTCAGCGGCCGCATCGCGGCGATCGGAGCGCCAGCGGATCTGAAGCGGCAGTTCGGCGTCAACTCGATCGACGAGTTGTTCGTCCGGCTCGCGCGTCCGCAGTCGGAGACGTCGGCATGAGTGCGCTCAAAGGGCTGCTGCAAAAAGAGGCGTTTCACATCCTGCGCGATCGCCGGACGTTGATCGTGCTCATCGCGCTGCCGGTTGTGCAGGTCGTGCTGTTCGGATTCGCCATTCGCACGGATATCGACGGTGTGCGCCTGGCGGTCGTCGATTCCGCACCGGACTACGCCACGATGGCGCTGCGCAATCGGTTTGCGTCCGCGGGCGTCTTCCGTACGGTGTCCGTCGTGGCGCGCACCGCGGATCTCGAACCGCTGTTTCAGAATGGACAGGCGCAGCAGGCAATCGTGTTCAAGCCGGGTTTCGCCGCCGATCTGGCCCGCGGCGAACTGGCGCAGATCCTGATCGTCACCGACGCGACCGAGCCGAATACCGGAAGCCTCCTCCAGGCCTACGCGCAGGCGGTGATCGACGGCTACCAGCGTGAGCTCAGCGCCTCGGCCACGTCGTCAGTGGCTCGCGCATCACGCATCGTCATCGCGCCGGACGTGCGCGTTCGCTTCAACCCCACGCGCGCCAGCTCGAATCTGTTCGTCCCCGGCCTGATGGCGTTCGTGTTGACGATCGTGTCGTCGATGATGACGGCGATCTCCCTCACGCGCGAGAAGGAGACCGGGACGATGGAAGCGATGCTGGTTTCGCCGCTGCGGCCGTTGGAGATCATCGTCGGCAAGGTCGCGCCGTACCTGGTGATCGGATTCGTCAGCGCGTTCGCCATCATCGTGGAGGCGCGGCTGGTGTTTCGCGTGCCGCTGCGAGGCAGCCTGCTGCTGCTGTTGTTCGAGGCTGCGCTCTTCATTCTCGTATCGCTCTCCCTCGGCATTCTGGTCTCGGCGCGGACCTCGTCACAGCGCCTGGCGATGATGGCCGCGCTGCTGGGAACGATGCTGCCGAACGTCCTCCTGTCCGGCTTCATCTTTCCGGTCGAGAGCATGCCGTGGCTGCTGCGGATCCTGTCGAACATCGTGCCGGGCCGATGGTTCGTGGTGATCGCGCGGGGCATCATGCTGAAGGGCGTCGGGCTGGCCTATGTCTGGCAGGAGACGCTCGTTCTCGCGGTGATGGCCGCCGTGCTGCTGGCGGCCAGCGTGCACTCGTTCAAGGAACGGCTGGAGTAGCGATGCGCCGCATCCTGTTCCTGGCACAGGCCGAGGTCCTGCACATCGTGCGCGACCGCATTCTGGTGGCGCAGATCCTCGTCGTTCCAATCGTCCAGTTGCTGATCCTGTCGAACGCCGCGACGTTCCAGATTCGCAACACCTCGATCCACGTCGTCGATCTCGATCGCACGAGCACTTCCCGGGGCCTCGCCGGCCACCTGGCGGCGTCTGGCCACTTCCAGATTGTGGGCACCGCGCCGTCGCTGGATGCGGCGAACGAGGGCCTGCTGGACGGTACCGTCACAATGGTCGTCGTGATCCCGCACGACTTCGAGGCCTCGCTGGTGCGAACCGGCGTCGCGCCGGTTGAACTGTCGGTCAATGGGGAGAAGGGATCGGCCGCCGGCATCGTGCAGGCCTACGCCTCGCGCGTTCTAGCGGACTACGCGGGCGAATTGACGGCTCGGCTGAGGCCCAACGTCATCACTGCAAAGGCCAGCACGCCGATACCGCTGCGGGGCGTGCCGCGGATCGATGTGCGTGTCCGCGGCCGCTACAACCCGACGCTGAACTACCAGCACTACATGGTGCCTGGCATCCTCGTGGCGCTGGTCACGATGATCGGGACGCTACTGTCGGCGCAGAACATCGCGCGCGAGAAGGAGCTGGGGACGCTGGAGCAGCTGAACGTGACGCCGATCACGCGCGGCGAGTTCATCACCGCCAAGCTGCTGCCGTTCTGGGTGCTCGGCTTGCTCGAACTCTCCCTCGGACTCATCGTCGGCAAGCTCGTGTTCGACATCCCGATGGTCGGGAGCCTCCCGCTGCTGTATGGCGCAGCTGCGCTCTACCTGGCCGTGGCGCTGGGCATCGGTCTCTGGATCTCGACGCTGGTCGAGACGCAGCAACAGGCGATGTTCGTCACGTTCTTCATCGTGATCGTCTACCTGCTGATGAGCGGCCTGTTCACGCCGATCGACAGCATGGCGCCGTGGGTGCAGGCGGTGTCGCAGATCAACCCGGTTCGTCACTTCGTGACCATCTCGCGGGCGATCCTGATGAAAGGCGCCGGGCCGGCGGCGATCGTCGAGCCGCTGTCGATCCTGGCGATCTCCGCCGTGGTGATCCTGACGCTGGCCGTTCGGCAGTACCGCAAGCGCGTGGTCTAGCCGCTAGCGCGATAACGGAACCGCTCACACCATGACAGGACCGTCGACGCGATCCAGATCGTGAAGGCGTGTCAGATCGATCGCGACATGGTCGATGTCGGAGATATACATGTCGCGGAAGCGGGCCCCCCAGACGATGTCCACCTTGTCGTAGCTGGTCTTCGCATGCACGGTCTGCGCAAACGTCTCGTCATCGGCCGAGATGAGGCAGACGATTTCCGGATCCGCGGCTGCCAGCGAGTCCTTTGACAGGCCGCGCAACGGGCTCTGGCCGTCAATCGGATGCACGATGACCCAATGCAGCGGCATGAAGAGGATCGATTGCCGCTCGAGGGACAGCAGGTCGAATCGGCGCCGGCGGGATCCGTTCTCCTCAACCCAGTGTGCGAAGGACACGACGGCGCGGACATCGGTGAGGTCGTGATTCCGGAGGTTCACGAGTCGGAACATCAGCGCCCATCCCGTGTCGTAGGGTGCGATGACAGCGTTCCGGCTGAAGACAATCTTCGCCGTCGGACGTGTAAAGCGCGCGAACAGCAACCCGCTCAGGATGGCAAACCCCAGCAGGCCGACGAGCGCCTCGAGCGCGACCAGAATGTTCGCGAGGCGCGTGTTCGGCACGAGCCGGCCGTAGCCAATCGTCGCGAGCGTTTGCACGCTGAAAAAGAGCGAGTCTTCGAAGCGCGCAAGCGGCGCGCGGGCGGCGCCGGCCAGCGCGTCGGATCCGGCCAGCCAATACAACACCGCGAAGCACACGTTGACCACAACGTAGAACGCAGCCATCAAGCCCAGCAGTCGAGGAACCGGCAGCGAGAGCAGCGTGTGATAGGCGTTGAAGGGGTGAAACGGACCGAGATCGTTCCGGCGGACGTTGAACGTCCCGTCGTGGTTCAGCAGGCGTGCCCGGCTGCGCTCGGAGAGCTTTCCGCCGAGACCGAGATCCTCGCCGAGGCGCT
>Ga0207641_10002126_pt1 | contig 18728 bp, 13 predicted proteins | sample KBSSwiS62_FD_184306 | JGI IMG/M metagenome (GOLD analysis project Ga0207641, IMG submission 184306) | Switchgrass rhizosphere microbial communities from Kellogg Biological Station, Michigan, USA - KBS Switchgrass S6-2 (SPAdes) (version 2) | ecosystem: Host-associated > Plants > Roots >... | reverse complement strand
GAGTGAAACTTTTGAAACACTTATAAATAACCATCTTGAGCCTGTTATTTTTTCTTTCTCTATGTTGAAGACGTTGGATGGTTTTTTAAAAAGAGAAGGAATAAAAAATTATCCGGTACATCTCGAATTTGAAACCGGCATGAACCGCCTGGGCTTTGCCGTTCAGGAAATGGATAGTTTATGCAGAGAGATAAAAGCTACTTCTTCCTTTAGCGTGCAATCTGTTTTTTCTCATCTTGCAGCAAGTGAAGATGCGATGCAAGATGAATTTACCAACAGACAATATGATCAGTTTCTCTATGCATGTTCTGTTGTAGAAAAAGGTATCGGGTATAATTTTCTCTGTCATTTAGCTAACTCTGCAGCCATACTTCGTCATCCTAAAATGCAGCTTGACATGGTTCGTTTGGGTATCGGACTTTATGGCGTTGATAGTTCTTTCTCCGGCAAACTTGATCTTCTGCCAGCGGCTACTTTAAAATCTACGGTTGCTCAAATAAGGAATTTGAAAGCCGGCGAAACCGTTGGATATAATCGCAAGGGAATTATTGAAAACAATGCTGTGATCGCAACGGTTAGCATTGGTTATGCTGATGGCTTTAGCCGAAGGCTCGGAAACGGCGCCGGAAAAGTTTGGGTAAGAGGACAACTTGCACCCGTTATTGGTACAGTTTGTATGGACATGGTGATGATTGACGTGACTGATATACCCGGTGTAAAACAAGGTGATGAAGTAATAATCTTTGGTAAAGAAATTCCCATACAAGACCTCGCTAATTGGGCGGGCACAATTCCCTATGAGATAATGACCGGTATCTCGGAAAGAGTAAAGAGAGTTTATTATGAAGAATAAACTCTGATGGCTATTCGGTCAATCGACTTTTATGACTTATTTGACTTAAAGCCTTCCCTCATTCTGCTTATATTTGCCCACTAAATCCTATTAGGTGAAACTCAAGCATGTAATCTTCATTATTGCCTCAATAATAATCATAGATCAGGTTTTAAAAATTTGGATTAAAACGAATTTTCATTTTGGTGAGGCTAATGAAATCACACCATGGTTCCACCTGCATTTTATTGAAAACCCCGGCATGGCCTGGGGCTGGAAATTTGGGAATGAAACCGGTAAAATTATTCTGACTCTTTTTCGACTTGCGGCCGTTATTTTCGGTACCTGGTATCTCGGTAGAATTGTAAAAAATCATTATCATAAAGGGTTTATTGTTTGCGCTTCGCTTATCTATGCCGGTGCATTAGGTAATCTTATTGATAGCATGTTCTATGGAATGATATTCGATAAAGGGTATGTCTTTGTTCCGGCAATTAAGGACTATCAATCATATTCAGGAATTGCTTCTATTTCTACCCATGGTTACTCATCTTTTTTACATGGCTGTGTGGTAGATATGCTTTACTTCCCCATTTTTGATACCACCTTTCCAAAATGGGTTCCGTTCTGGGGCGGTGAACAGTTTGAATTCTTTAGCCCTATCTTCAATATTGCAGATGCCTCGATCTCTGTTGGTGTCATAACTCTTTTGCTATTTCAAAAGCGATTTTTCAAAAGGAAAAAGACACAGGAAACCTTCGCAACTATTGAAACCAGTGCAGATATTAGTGATAAAGTGCAGGTGCAATAAACCATTCTGTTTAGCACAAGTCTCACTCACACAATGAGAAAAAAGTATTATTTTCATACTCCAAATATCACCTCATGAAGACTTTAACCAAAATCTCGTCTTTGCTGATCTTTACCTCTGTTATTTTCATGGCTTGCCAGAAAGAAACAAGCTTTGAACAAGGAAGCTCTACAGCATCAGTTGGCTCACTTTCAGTTGATGCTTCCGGTAATTGCCTTGGAGCGGTTGTTTCAGGCATTTATATGAAAGACACAGCTATTAAAGCTTCAAATTATGTTGATGTAAGTGTAAAGGTTGATACTGTGGGTACATATAAAATTTCTTCGGATACGGTTAATGGTTACTATTTTAAAGCGACTGGCACATTTGGAGCTACAGGTACACAAACCGTTCGACTGGCTGGAGGCGGGAAGCCATTAGTTATAGGTACGAATAGTTTTAGAGTAACATATAATGGTACTGTTTGCGATTTTACTGTTGCAGTAACGGCTCCGCCACCACCAACAGGGGGCAGCGCTGCATTTACTTTTAACTGTACAGGTGCTACACCTGTAGGTACCTATGTGGCCGGTACAGCTCTTACTGCTGCGAATACAATTACACTTAATGTGACGGTAACTACAGTAGGTACCTGGAGCGTAACTACAGCACCGGCAGTAAATGGAATTACTTTTAGCGGCACAGGAACATTTGCAACGACAGGTGCACAAACAATTATTTTAGCTGGAAGTGGCACACCGACAGCAGCGGGTACAAATACATTTACAGTAACTGGTGGAACCAGTGCTTGTACTTTTCAATGCACTACTACAACGGTTGCAATCCCGGATTATTTTCCACGCACTGCATATAGTAACTGGAGCTATGACGAAAATGTTCCAGGTGTAGGACTTGATACTTTTTTGTCTAAGGTAATCCCCCAGACATTCGCTACTGGAGGAAATACTTACAATATCATTTTGTATAGTTTTGATGCTGCTCAGGGTTTTGATACTCTTGGATATTACAGGAAGACAGGATCTGACTATTATGAGTGGGGGGATATGAGTTATGGTGTTTTAGATAATCCTTTCCGGGGAGAATTTATATTTCTAAAAGATAACCAGACAGCTGGTTTTAAATGGACTTCGAACTCATTTTCCGGTGCATATACTCCAACTGGTCAAAGTACTGTTAATGTTACTTTTCGTTGGGAGTTTACCATAATACAAAAAGATGTCACCGTCACAGTCAACACAACATCTTACGCTAATACAATTCAAGTAAAGCAGGAATTACAAGTTCAAAGTGGTCCGACGACCTGGACACCAGCATTTTATTATCAAAACTATTTTGCAAGAGATAAAGGTCTTATTAAGCAGGATTTGTTCGACATCAGCACCGGTACCCCAACACCTATTTATACCGACGATGTAAAAAGGCTTGTAATTTATTGATCAAAATAGTTAGAAATAACAAAGCCCTGTATCTGCAGGGCTTTTGCTTTTATTAACTCTGTGCTTTATTCATAACTGGCAAACCAATCATTGTCTCTTTCTTCCACATTCTCCGGTTGGGTTTGTTTATTTAAACTTTGTAACAACCTTGCCTCGTCCTTTTTAGAATAAGGATTGACCATCGGAAGTATCTTTAAACCTTCAGCATACCTTTTTTTATCCCGGGATCCTGTATAAATGTGCAGGTAAGATTTTTTTTCAGTATCCGATCCTTTTATAACCTTAAGCGGATAGGCTGAAAAATAAAAGTTGGGTTGGCCTGGCGTTTTCATAGTGGGCGGGTTTTTAATTGACAGTTTCATAGATTATTGGAAACGTTAAATTATAAAGTTTATGGTGTGACTCATAGGTAATTTTTAAATAAAAAGCGGGGAAATCTACCCCGCTTGTCATCGTATATTTTCGAAATTCTGTACAGTTTGAGGCTTTAGGTCATTCCATAAACTCCAAAAGCTCTTTTTCCTTATTTCTATTTATTGTAAAGGTGGTCTAAGCAAAAGGGCATATCCCATCTTCAAATCTGATTTTTTTTCTATAGTTGTTTTCGGTTTAGGTGTATGATTTTGTTTTTCCCCGATCCAAAATTTCAAAAACTCAAATTCTTCAAAGATCAGCTTGCCATTAGCTGGATCCGCTAAATAAAATTTGCCTTTCTTACGAGGCTTTGGAGTTTTATAGATTACTACAAAATGATTTTTATTACAGTAAAGTATCGCTGGTCCATGTTGCACTTTTTCTTTCAATTTTTCAACTTGTATTTTTACCCCTCTAGAAAGAAACCCGATTGCCTTAGATGTCTTATACATATTTAACATAGAAACCCCATTCTTCCTTATCTGGAATTTTTTCTTTAAATAATCTAGTTCATAATGCCTGTTGTAATATTCAGCAATCATCTTAAGACAGGTGGGTCCGCAATCATTATTCGCTGACTGTCGATGGAACGGAAATTTCATGAGACTGATTTTACAGTTTGCGAAATGATCAAATCCTTTTTATTTCTTGCAAGCCTTGATTCATAAAATCTGAACAAGTAGTCATATATCACTAACTCATTTTTCCGCTGGTTACTTACAAATATGCGATTGATGAACATGTGCAGGTAAACAGGCATTAACCGGTTCAGTTTTTCTTTATCTAGGGGAATGGATGCAGTGTTTAAAATCTCTTCAATACAACTCCTGTAATCTTTGTTAGTAATTTCAAAATTGCCAATAGCCAGTTTCAGGTCTTCATTTTCTTTCCAGGCATCACTCATCACCACCTGCACTAACTGTTTATGTATGCTGAATCGTTCTGAAATTTTTTTCTGCTCTGCTGATTTGATGTTGAATTCCTCATTGAAGTTTTTACCAAGAATTTTTATGAGATCCCTTTTTTGCTTCGTGCTGTAATTAAATGCATCAAGAAAAAGGTCGATTGCCTTTAGGGCTACTTGCCAACGATATTGTTCGCCTTCATCTCCTTCAAGCATGGAAATAAAATTCAGCACAGCCACTGATTGATGAAAGAAAATATCTTCACTCAGGTGCATAGTATCGAAACCATAACGTTCCACTTCCCGTTGGTAAGTTTCAAATTGGAGGTTATACACCTGTTGGGATGAGATATATTTTTGCAATTTTTTGCTTAGCTGATTAATTATTTTTTTCCAGAAATCGGGCTGGCTTGAGTTATGAAACCGGATGCGGATATGATGATTTGTATCATGATAGCGCAGAAAGAAAAATTTATCTATGATCTTTTTGGAAAGGAGTTCTTCTGTAAATGGTTTGATAACCTCTGCCAGTATTTGCTCTGCTGTTTTTGTACCACAATATATTTTTGCATAGAGCCATTCGGAACCAACGGGGAAAAACCTTTTAATGGCTTTTTCTTCTAAAGGTTCTGAAAGAATTATTGAGTTATTTAGAGGGGCTGTTATTTTTCTGCTGAAAGTAAAAATAAATTCACCGGCATGATGACCATCGGGGCTTTTGATCCAGCAACTCCCTGGTGTGTCAAGCGACTCCGTAAGTATCACTGCCCCTGATTTATTTACTTCGGCCAGTAATAATTTGAGGCAGAAAATATTTTCCAGGTGCAGCGGCAATTCATTGTCACCCTGAGAAAGTAAAATATATTCAGGCAGATTTTTCTTTTTTCTCAGGTCGGCAAACCGCTGTATAAAAGTTTCATCGTTTTTCTGATCAAGGTTTTTTAATTCCTCTTTTGTTAATACCCATCTTGCCTTTGATAAAATGAATTTGCCATAGCTTACTCTTGGTAAAAAGGACTGGCTATCCAATACACCCCATTGCCATCCGATAGATCGGATATTTTGAAATTGCAGATCACATAGAAATTGGTAAACAGGAAGAGTGGTCAGGCCAAAATTATGTGCTGTTGTCAGCCGCGGAATTATTTCTTTATTTAATCGCTTTGAGCGGAGAACAACTTTGTTTGCTTCAATGCCTACCTGCAAATCGCTGACGGGGATTTGAAATTCTTTTTCCAACGTGGTACCACACAGGTAAGGTATTTCGTATTGCCGCAGCACAGGTCGCATCAGGATATTGCCGATCCTTGATTCTGGAAGATGAATGATCTCAGCAAACACGGCATCAGGCCGGTGTGCTTCTTCTTCCTCCAATACTGATCGGGTTAATTTTTCAATATCAGGATGCAAATGACAAAAACGTCCCAATAAATTTCCACCGGAAGGACCCGCAGGTGGCTGCATAGTGATTGCATAATTTCCCGTATCAAGATCTTCAGGTGTGACCGTATTAATTTTTATCATCATCGAAATTGAATCGGGCAGCCCGGCAATGGATAGGTCTTTTGATGAAAGTTTTTCAATCAAAGAATCCTCAATTGTTACTTCAGTTATATTCTGAGAAATGGCCTGGTGATAAAGTTGCCGCTTGAAAGACTCTGTATCGGTATGCTGCTGTCCATTATTAGATGCAATGCCATTCCCAATCGGAAGTTTATCAATCAATGGCGATTCTTCCATTCCGCTGGTTGCAAATCTTCCGTACCCGATCCCTGATTCTGTATCCAGTACTGCGGCCAATGGCACCCATTGTCCTTCATAACGATTGATAAAGGCAGTTTTGAAATCAGCAAAAGAATCTCTAATGGAATTATCTGATGTTAATAGTTGCAGGAGACTTATTCCTTTCAATAGTTCATCTTGTAACTTCTTGTTGATTGTGCAGGATGAAGGACGATAACTATCCACCTGTATCAATGTCTTTATATGAAGGGGAACTTCCAACTGCTGAAGTTCCTGCACAATTTCTGTATAGATAAATTTCTTCGTTTCACCATCTGAGTTTTTTAACTGCTTAAATTTTTCAAATACTTTTTCAAGTTTCTCCAAATATTTTTCTGTGTGCTGAAGTGTTTTCAGTTTGCGGAGAACTACGGAGAAATATTCTTCACCTGTTACTGACGGGTCCAGTTCATTAATAAGTATTTGGTTGTTGATCAGTTCATGAATGAATTCTGTGGCTTCTTCAACAGAAACTCCATCACCAGCAATAGCATCAGCTAATCCTGCTACTGTGTTACCTTCTTTTGCTACAAGAAATATTTTTTGGATATAAATTGAGTTATCAACTTCCACAATATGATAGCTTCTTCCGGTTTCTTTATGAAAGCGGTGCTCCACATATCTCCATTGGTCACCGATGCGGTACAAAGAAGTATTTGGATAAAAAAGTAACTGATCACAAATTTCTTTTTGTTTCAGTAAATGCGAATGCAGTTCACATACATAATCCATATCCAACCGGCCATGACGCTGTATGGAATTTTTATCAGTTAAAATAACTTCAGTAGCATCAGAAAAATTCCCTGCTGTACAGGAGGCAAATAACCCGTAAGGTGTGCAGCGGGTGCACATACGGATGAAGTATTTTATGAGAGAGAGTTCTGTTTTTTCTCTTTTATCTTCTTTATCGATCTTATTTTCCAGCCACAGCATCATTTGCGCATGCAGATCTGGCGAAGCGATATACAATGCCTCTTGAACAATAGGTTGCAGGTAAAATGCTTTTAGGGATCGTCTCAATACTTCTTTCGCCTCTTCAAGATCTTCCTCATCTGTTTTCCAACTGTAAAATCTTTCGATGGGAAAAAGCGGATTGCGAACCACAAAAGAATCATGCGGCACATACCACTCTTTAAAAAGGTTTTTTATTTTATACATTGGTTAAAAAAATAATGTCCCAAGCCGGTTCAATATCATGCAGCCAGGATAAGTAAACAAGAGCAATGCCTGCACTGCCTTCTAGCAGACTATAATTTGCCATCATTTCATAAATCTTTTTTTCCTCATTACGGGTACGGAAAAAATAGCCGCCTGCTCCTTCACCGGGTTTATAAAATTGTTCCTGTGTTATGCGTAGCCAATTTTCAGCGCCGTATTTAAAAACATCGTTGTTCGTTAATTGGTAAAGACGATTGTACTGATGAATCAATCCGACAGTGCCATGACAGAAAGGAGCATCCATGCATCCAGAACCTTCAAAATTTATTTTAGTTGTTTTTAAAGCCACGTGAAATCCCTTTGTTTTCCAGTCATTTCGTTGCAAAGCTTTTCCGCAATGAATTAACGCATTGGCAATGCACAGATCACCATAGCACCAGGCTAACCTTGAACCAGTTTCTTTCTCTACAGGAATTACATCAATCGAATTCGGAAAACTATATTCCATTTCTTCTTTATACTCGTGTTGCAGGAGGAACGGGAAACACGCCGATATCATCTCTTCAATTGTTGCCTGCTTTATTCCTCTTGCATGCACCTGCGCCAGGAAAGAAAGAATGCCTGGCATGCCATGTGCCATGCCGAAATTATAATTGTCGTTGCAGTATTTTCCATACCCGGTGGTGATCCAGACTTTATATTCACCGACAGTTACCCTCATGGTAGCTAACTTGTCAACAATTTTCTGCAGATATTTTTTCTCCCCTGTTTCTTTATGCCGTTCCAAGAAATAAATACCCAGACCAACCATGCCGTGCAGTGGATCCCAGTTGCCGGTATTAAAATCATTATCAATTCCAAGGTTGATGAAGTCATCTATTTCGGAAAGATTTAAATCCTCTGATTTATCCAATACACCCATATTTCTTAAATGCTGAAATGAAAAACCGATCCCCGCTACACCTGCAGACATGTGAAAGTCCAATTCATCATTGGTAAGGGAATCACTTAACTCATCCAACAGGTCAAAAGTGGCTTGTAAATAATTTTTTTCCGGGAAGATCCTGGAGAGATCAGCAAACAATAAGACAATGCCTGCTTTGCCACCGAGTAATCCAGCTTCTTTTGCACCAGTTTTATTGTCAAGTATCTGTTGCGCAATCACATCAATCTGATTGGTCAAAGAGCGATCTATATCAGCATAAATAGTATCCACAGTAGAAGATGAGTACATAAAATCAATTGAATTTTAATAATGGGAAAAACTGGCCAGAAAAATTTCGATGCTTGTTTTATTTAGCATCTACTTCTGATTTAATAGCAGTAGATGAAGGAATAACCAGGACAGGTATTGTGGCCGGGACAGGTATTCCCATTTCCATAAGTCTTACAGTCAGCTCCCTTTGTATAGTGACAGCCCTGACACGAGTCAGTACAGCCGCAGCTTGTCGCACCTATCATTTTATTCATTTCTGACGCGGTTAGGTTTGAAATTGTTTTTTTGTTTAGGCTGAGTTTTCTGCCTGCTGCAGCCGGGTTTAATTGCGTTTTCATTTGTTTATTTTTATTGGTTTAGAGACATGTGTAACAAGACTTATGACCGAGACAGGTGTTTTGGTTTTGCGTACAATTTTGCGTTTTACCATTGGTGTGCTCGGTACAGGTAAATGATACCCCACCAATCACACGCCTCATTTTAGATGAACTAAGATTAGAAATAGTTCTTTTGGAAAGGTTGAGTTTTCTGCCTTCGGCTGATGATTTATTTTTCATTTTGTTTAATTTTTAAAAGTGAATATTTGTAGAATTCATTTCAAAAACACCGGCATAATTAAATTTTTTGCACCGGAGTTTTAAATCGTTGTTTCTAGTATATAAGAAATTAACAATTGTAACAGGTGTTATGTCCCGGACAAGTATTACCATTCTTAGTGCCGCCACAATTAGTATTATAGCTTCCGCAGTGGCCACACTGATGGAACCAGCAGTCACTTCCACCTACCTTTCTGTTCATTTCCATTTCATTCAGATTTGAAATAACCTTTTTGTTGAGACTTAATTTTTTGATTTGCTTTTTCATTTTTGTTTAAGTTTTAAAATAGAAAATGATTAAAAACACCAGCGAATCGGCACTGGTATTAAATATTTTAGATCACATTAAATACAAGTTTTGTGACCAGGGCAGGTATTACCATTTTTGGTGCAGCCGTTTAACGAACCATTATTACAATGGCCGCAAGTCTCTGCACCGGACATACCACCAACATGTTTTCTCATTTCAGATGATTTCAGATTTGAAATGGTTTTTTTGTTGAGACTTAATTTTTTGATTTGCTTTTTCATTTTGTTTATGTTTTAATGTTTAAAATTTTAGCAGTTGCTGTTAAGGGGGCGACTATTATCGCAGGTATATGCATTATTATAGGTAGGACATGTACAAGTATGTCCCTTTGTTTTGTCACCACCCACCTGCCTGTTCATTTCTGCTGCTGTAAGATTTGTAATTGTTTTTTTGTTCAGGCTGAGTTTTTTGATTTGCTTTTTCATTTTGTTTAATTTTTTATTGTTAGAGAATATCAGCAGTTATAACAGGTTTTGTGACCGGGACATGTATTGCCGTTTCTGGTCCCGCCGCAATCATAATAAGAATGGTTCCCGCAGCCTCGACAAGTGTCAGTACAACCGCAGCTTGTCGCACCTATCATTTTATTCATTTCTGATGTGGTTAAGTTTGAAATCGTTTTTTTGTTCAGGCTGAGTTTTCCCGCATGAGGGCGGGACAGGTTTAATTGTTTTTTCATTTTGTTAAGTTTTAAAGTGATTTATTTAATTTCTGAAAGTGTTTTGATCATTACACTTAATAGGAAAGCGTATTGTGATGGCTTCACGATAATTTACTCTTTCAAAAATTTCACCTTATTCAAAATATTCTCTGCAACTTTTTCACCTAATTGAATTCCTTTGGTGCAACTTGGGCCATAATGAATTCCTGCATAAACCCGACTGTCTCCAATCGCTTTTTTCAACTCTGTAAAAGAATGAAAAGTGAGAGAATGCAAGGTTCCCAGAGAGGTGGGCATATTATTATAAGTGTTATCAGTAAACTCAAAATCGTCGCCGAACACATCAGCAAGCCCGGTAAGAAATCCACCTGCATGGAAAGAATGCGCGGAAGGAAATTCAGGATGATTAGGTGTAGCAAATAGTGGTGACCATGTTGTATGCCCGGTGAAATTCCTGATATAGGTGATTGGCCGCAGAAGATTAAATGTATACTTAGTTCTAAAGCCTACAACAAACGCATCATTTACGGCGATACCAGATTTAGCAAAAGCCAGGGCTGCAATATCTAACGCTACACCTGATTTGCTGATAACCTGGGGTAACATTGCAATGTAATGGCCCGAACCTCCATAATAGCCAGGGAAACCCGGGTCATTTGAATCCCGAAAATATAGAGCCAGGTTTTTTTGTTCTGCAGTTGGTGATTGTGATTTGATGTATACGTCATTTGCCATTTCATAAAACTCGGAACCCGGAGTTGTCGAAAAAGGTGGAAATGGAGCAATGGTTGCACCGTTGTCTGAACCGGGAACTAATAAGCGCCGAAGCTCCACATGAGGATTAATAGGGGCGGTGGTAGCAGTAGGCACCCAAAGCCAGGGTTGTTGTGCGGTTGGTAATGGCGGTGAATAAGGGTTGTTTTGTAGATCCCATCCATCAGTCTTAGCCCAGTCGTTTACTTTTTTTGCAACTTGTTTTCCAAAATCAATGGATCTATTTATGACGGATGCATCTGCTTCAGTTGCATAAACAGCCTGTAATTGATTCTCCTTGCTATTTATTTTGTCTAATCGCTGCTGTCTAACTTGCGAATTGGTGGAGGAAGACGCAGTATCGAAAAGATAGCGGGTTACTTCCGCTAAGGCAGCGTTGGCGGCCGTGGCCCAATGATAGGCTTTCCCAGGTTCAGTTGATGGCATAGTTGGAAAGCCACCGGTAAGTTGACCATTTAATGATTGATAAGCAGGCATACCATTTACAACGGCTTCATAAAGTGCAATACCACTGTAAGCAAGTATTCTTTCTCCGCCTTGTACTGTAGTGCCCGCAGGCAATGGCGTCCTGAGCAGATCCAGATCCAAATTGAGCCACTGAATTACTACATCGGAAGAAAATTCTTTTGTTTGTTTCAGATGTCCATGCTCTTTGTTGTTATTTGATGCGGTTGCAATTTCTTCGTTGGGCAATGTGTGTTTTGTTTCTTTCTGACAAGAAATCGTCACTATAGAAAGGAAGGTTAATAGTAGCACCGCATTCGAAATTGAAAGTTTGATTTGAGGTTTCATGTCGTTTGATTTAATATGAATTATTTAATAACTGAAATCTTTCCGATTTCATTAAAATGGGGAAGAGAATTTCACTTTACCAAAGAAATGATAAGAAGCAAGGCAAGTCAATAACTGAAACTAGTTCATTTGATTTCTTCAACACCTTATTTATGGGGTAGGATTCTTACGAAAACTATTTTGCCTCAGTTGATGTTTAGTGAAGCGTCACCGATTTTTTTCATTTATGTTCATTGCGTTCATTATTTGCTGAGCGAAAGAAACATTTTTCAATTTCCATTTAGTTCCACCAGCCATGCATCACTTTTAGGTCCAGTTCTATTGCCTGCGGGAAAACGAAGAAATTTATTATTACCTATGGATCCATTATGGAAATCGGTTATAACTCCATCACTGGATAAAGTCAATCCTCCCAATAAAAAGCTTCCATTATTTATTTCAGCGCCTCCAATGATCATATCAGTTCGACTTCCACCAAATATTTTTGTCCATTGAGTGTGTCCGTTTGCGTCTATCTTAACAACAAATGCATCTGGTTTAGAATCTCTCACTGCTAATCCTAATGCTGCATAACCTCCATCCTGGGTAGCAATAAGGTTAAATGCCGGAGAGTGATGAACACCATCTACACTGGCAAAGTTTTTCCAAACAATGCTTCCATCCGATACATTTATTTTCCATGTCCATGCATTGAAATCTCCATTGTTCCCAACACAATCGCCATCGGTTGAAGCTGCATGACCTGTAAGCACAAGGTTGCTATCTGCTGATATTACTGATGCATTGCAATATTCAGAACCGGACCCTCCATAACTTCTATACCATTTTGTATTAAATGTAATAGCGTCAATTTTCGTAGCGAAGCCTCCACCAAGGTCCTCAACAGTTTTTTCATTTGTAGTTGTTAATGGTACATCAGCGTTACACCCGGTAACAAATAGATCACCTCTTATTTCATAAATATTATAAGCAGCTTCATAATTGGCAGTTCCGATAGTTGTTGATTTAATGATATCGAAAGTGTTTGGGTTAATCTTAACCAACCACCCATCATAGTCCCCATGATTTCCTGAAACATCACCGTCATTTGAATTGGTTTGTCCTACAAATAGAATGTTTCCATTTCTGTCAGTCATTATCCCCTCTGACTGTCCGAGATCCCAAGTAGATTCTGATTTACTTCCACCATAGCAACGTTCTTTAGCGAGTTGTCCATCACTGCTTGTTTTTACCAGCCATACATCATCAGTTCCCGGTGTTCCATGATGATTCGTTACTTTATCATTGGAACCGGAAGTACCTATAGCGAGTATATCGCCAGATGCAGTTTCCATAATATTATAAAACACTTCATCATGGCTGCCGCCATAAGTCTTTTTCCAAATAATATCCCCATCAGCGTTTGTCTTTAATAAAAAAGCATCAAAGCTTTGATTTCTCACATCAAAATCGCCGTCTTTTGAATCAGTGTAACCACAGGATAGAAAATTTCCATCTCTGAGTTTAATTACATAAAGAATACCATCTTCTCCTGTCCCTCCGATACATCTGAGATGATGGAGTTGTGGGTCTTGCCCGGTTTCAAGTAAAGGGAGTATATTAATTGAAAGGATTAAAAAGCTTCCCAATAAAAGATTCTTATTTTTCATTTTAGTTTGGTTTTAGATTGGTTGCCCTTTCGGCAAAATGGAAGAAGAGAATTTTAGCTAACCAAAGAAATGATAAGAATCAAAGCAAGTCAATAGCTGAAACAAGTGGATTTCATTTGTAAAATGCCTTATTTATGGGGTATGCTGGTTACATTAACTAAACGTAACTTTAATATGATGGGCCGCCGTTATTTATTCAAATCATTTATTTGCCTGTTTATTCATTTGTTCTCAGCAGACCTGCTGGCGCAAAAAGATAGTTTCCCTTTTGAGCAATTTGAAAAAATCACTACAGAGAATGGGCTTTCTGGCAATGCGGTTTACGAAGTGCTACAGGACAAAAAGGGGTTTCTCTGGTTTCTATCCGGCAATGGGCTAAACCGGTATGACGGTTATAATTTTAAGATTTACAGTTATGATCCTGCGGACAGCAATTCATTGACAGGCGGGTTATTTTATTCATTGGTGCAGGATAAAAATGGCGTGTTGTGGTTTAACAATGAAACTAAAGGGATATATTCTTTCAACCCGGTTACTGAAAAGTTCTTTCACTATCGACGTGATACAAGAAATAAAAATTCTTTGATGGATGACGGGACAGCGGGGCTTGTCGTAGACAAGGCTGGAAATATATGGATTGCTACACTAAGCGGATTGGATAAACTCGATCCCCGAACCAATACATTTACCCACATCACGCATCAATCAAATAAAGAAACCCGCCTTTCAAATAATTTTATTTCGGCCATTACAATTGATGAGGATGATAACCTGTGGCTGGTAACCGGTGAACCGGGACTGGATTATTTTAATACCCAATCTCAAAAACTGATTCAGCATTTTAATTTCGGTTCATCTTCCAACCCGATCGAAGACTGGAATATCCATGCTTACCGAGCTAATGCCGGCAGAAACGGAAATGTCTGGATCGGCAGCCGGGCCGATGGGTTGTATTGTTATAATATAAGGACAAAGAAAATTATTCATTTCCAGTATGAAAAAAACAATCCATATTCTCTGTCGCATAATGGAGTGTACAAAGCATACGAAGACAAAAACGGAAACCTCTGGCTGGCAACTGATGCAGCCGGTGGCTCCATTGAATTTTATGACCATGCCAGTGGCAGATTTTACCACAAACCAATGGATGACATTCAATATCTCGATTTCCTGGAAGACAACTCCGGTAAGATCTGGATAGGCACCATGAACGGAATTTATACCTGTTCACCGACACTTAAGAAATTTGAATCTTACAATCATGTTAAAGGAGATAAAAACTCACTAAGTAGTAATGAGGTTAATTGCTTTTTGCGTGACCGTTCAGGAAATATGCTTGTAGGTACCAATACGGTCAATATTTTTGATTCGGTAACAAAGAAATTTACACCTCTCGGTTTGAATGATATTTCAGGGTTTCTCCTGCAAAAATGCTATGTATGGAAACTATACCAGGACAGTAAGAATATACTCTGGATCTCGACCATATTTGGTTTGCTCTCTTATAATCCGCTGACAAAAGCACAGCGCTGGTACAGGTTCGATGATAAAGATTCCACTTCTCTCGGGGCAACATCCTGTACGGGAATAATCGAGGACAGCAAGGGCCGCTACTGGGTGTCTACCTGGTTTGGCGGTTTCGAAGCATTTGACCCGGTATCTGGCAAGTTTCGCTATTTCATGATACATGAGGGAGGAAATTCTATCAGCACCAACACCGTGGATGGGATATTTGAAGATTCAAGAGGAATACTTTATATCGGGAGCCCGAATGGAGGGCTTATTACTTTCAATCCCGATAAGGAAACTTTTAAAATCTACAGGCATCGGGTCAACGATCCTAACTCTCCCAGCAGCGATAAGACACTAAATTTTTTGGAATCTAAAAATGGAGTCATTTGGTTTTGCGGCGACGGTGGAGTAAATGCATTTGATCCCGTAACAGAGAAATTCCGGGCATTTACCACAAAGGATGGGTTGTGCTCGAATGTTGTAACGAGTATTGTGGCTGATAATGCCGGAAATCATTGGCTTGGAACACAAAACGGGTTGAGTTGTTTTACACCTCCCGAAAACCCTTTTGATTCAAGCAGCAAATTTCATTTCAGGAACTATAATAAACGCGACGGATTGCCGGGAAACGCTATGACGCTCTCTGCTGCTTACAAAGATGTTGATGGTAAACTTTATTTTGGTACAGAGTCACCTGGATTCTTTTGTTTCAGACCGGATGATCTTAAAGACAATAGTTTTAAGCCCCCGGTTTATATCACCGACTTAAAACTGTTCAACACAAGTATTCGTCCCCATGATGCGGATAGCATTTTAAAACAACCTATTGAACTTACACAACAAATCACTCTTTCGTATGATCAAAACGATCTTTCACTGGAGTTTGCTGCGCTGAATTATATTCATCCTGAAAAAAATCAATACCAATATAAGCTGGAAAACTATAATAAAGATTGGATCACTACCGATGCAAACAAACGATTTGCCAGTTATACTAACTTGAATCCTGGTAAATATGTATTCAGGGTAAGAGCCAGTAATAACGATGGTGTGTGGAGTCCACATGAAGCTTCACTAATAATCATTATCACACCTCCTTTCTGGCAAACATGGTGGTTCAGAACTTTAGTCGTGCTCGCAGTCGCAGCTCTTGTATATGGAGTTTACCGCTACCGGCTTAGTCATATATTGAGATTACAAAACATACGTAACAGAATAGCTGCCGACCTGCATGATGATATTGGTTCAACCCTCAACAGCATTTCTGTTTATAGTGAAGTGGCAAAAAAAGATCAGGATGGAAAAATGGAGGCATTGGAAATGATCGGGCAAAGTTCACGCAAAGTGATTGATGCGATGAGTGATATTGTATGGACCATCAATCCTGAAAATGACAGTTTCGAAAAGATCATTTTGCGGATGCGTTCCATATCTTATAATTTATTAAGGGCAAAACAGATCGACTTTAGTTTTAAAGCGGATGAAAATCTGAACGGTTTGAAACTTTCATTGGAAGAGCGAAGGAATTTTTATCTTATTTTCAAAGAGGCATTGAACAATCTTGTTAAGTATTCCAATGCAAAAAGAGCATCTGTTCTGCTTAGTAAGAATTCACACCATATTTGTTTATTGATCCGGGATGATGGAGTTGGTTTCGATACCACAAGAAAATATAACGGTAATGGACTCATTAATATGAAAAAAAGGGCAAAGGAGATAAAGGCAGAATTTAGCATTGATTCCGGAAATGGGATTGGGACTAATATTGAACTGAAACTGAAAACATGAAATGAGCCATAAAATTTTCAAGCTAACTTACAATTCAGCGATGAATCCCGCCTATGGCGGGACCATCTGACCATAATAAAAAATAATAACTGTGCAGATGAAAAAGATAAGGGTCGTCATATTTGAAGACAATCGCAATTTGCGGGAAAGTCTTTTTAAGTTATTGGAAACAAGCGATCAGTTTACCTGCGTGGGTGCATTTGCTAATTGTGAAAGAGTAGTTGAAAATATTGAAGAAACGCAGCCGGATGTTATTTTAATGGATATTGAATTGCCTTTGGTAAATGGTATTGAAGCGGTACGATTGATCAGGGAAAAATATCCCGACGTTAAAATATTAATGGAGACAATTTTTGAAGAAGACGAAAAAATATTTCAGTCCATTTGTAATGGTGCACAAGGGTATATTTTGAAAAATACTCCGCCTGAGGAAATATTTGATGCTATCAGAGAAATTTATGAAGGGGGAGCACCCATGAGTCCCATCATTGCCAGCAAGGTATTACGGATGTTTAAATTCAACCTCGGCAAACAAGCTGAAAACTCCTTCGATCTTTCCTCAAGGGAAAAAGAAATTTTAAAATGCCTTGTTGAAGGGATGAGTTATAAGATGATCGCCGATACCTGCTTCATCAGTGCTGATACGGTGAACAGTCACATAAAAAATATTTATAAAAAACTACAGGTTCATTCGAAGGGAGAAGCGATTGCAAAAGCAATTAAGGGTAAAGTTGTTTAGTTTTTGATTACAAACTGTCAATACCACTTTATGAAGCTGCTTTTTTTGTTCTTACCGTTATTATTAGCCACTTATGCTTTCGCTCAAAAGAACGAATACGGAAGCATAAAAGGAGTTGTGTTCACTTCAGATGGTAAACCTGCCGGTTCTGTTACTGTGGTAATAAAAAATACAAAAAATGGAACTACAACAAATGATGATGGAGGTTTTGAATTAAAAAAGATAAAGCCTGGTAATTATGTACTCATTCTTTCATTTGTGGGATTTGAAAGCAAAGAGATAAGCATTGATGTGGAAACCGGGGAAGAAAAATTCGTAAAAGCTCAGCTTGAACATAATTATGCTGAATTGCAAAATATTATTCTTGAAGCTTCAAAGCAATCAAAATACGTTGAGACAAAAACTTCTGAGGGTTTGCGACTGAATTTACCGCTTGTTGAAATACCTCAAAATATCCATGTCACTTCTCACCAGTTGCTTTCTGATCAGGGATTAATATCAATGACAGAAGCCATACGTACCGTAAGCGGGATCCAAAAATATTATGGTGGATTGAATGACTATCAATTGATCATTCGGGGCGCCGTGACACAATTTAATGTATTTCGTAATGGTATGGCTGGTTTTTGGTGGAATCAACAGGAGGATGCTGAGATGCTGGAGAAAATAGAGTTCATTAAGGGACCTTCAGGTTTTATGATGAGTATGAGTGAACCGGGTGGAATTGTAAACAATGTTACCAAACAGCCGGTTAAAGAAAAAATAGCAAGTATAAATGCCGGTTTTGGAAGCTATAATTTGTTTCGCTTTGCAACCGACCTCGGCGGAGCGTTTTCAAAAAAATCAAAATTTTCTTACCGTTTCAATGCAGGCATCCATACGCAAAAAAGAGCATTTCAATTCAGTAAAGCTTACAGATATTTTATCTGCGGAGCTGTAACCTATAACCTAAATCAAAAAACATCTCTCACTGCTGAATACAATTACATGTTTGGCAAAACATCCGGCAACAATGATTACCTGCCTTCTCTCAACGGAAAATTATTTGCGCTGCCCCGAAATTTTGCTGTGGCTGATGCAAACACAGATCAATATGCTGTTAGCGATAACTATTACCGGCTGCAGCTAAGACATAATTTTAATGATAATTGGCACGCAAATGTACTGGTTGCTTATGCGCAAGGTTATGCTCATAATCATTTACTATTAACTGATCCGGATATACCGGTCTTGAATGATACGCTCCACCGGTTTTTTAATTTTAGTAACTGGTATAATTCTACCAAAGCAGCCCAAATATATATTGATGGAAAATTTTATACCGGGAAAAAATTTTCCATCAATATATATTTGG
>Ga0207641_10002124_pt1 | contig 18733 bp, 14 predicted proteins | sample KBSSwiS62_FD_184306 | JGI IMG/M metagenome (GOLD analysis project Ga0207641, IMG submission 184306) | Switchgrass rhizosphere microbial communities from Kellogg Biological Station, Michigan, USA - KBS Switchgrass S6-2 (SPAdes) (version 2) | ecosystem: Host-associated > Plants > Roots >... | reverse complement strand
GCTCAGCCTGTTCGGCGGCGGCATCGGCATCGCGCTCGGCTTCGCGCTGGCGCAAGGCGTGACGTTGTGGCAGGGATGGCCGACGGCCGTGTCACCCAACGCCGTGGCGCTCGCCTTCGGCTTCGCTGCGATGACCGGCGTATTTTTCGGTTTCTATCCGGCGCGGAAGGCGGCCGCGCTGGATCCCATCGACGCCCTGCGATTCGAGTGATTCTGATGCCTGAGTCTCGTTCTTTCTCGCGTAGTGTGACGGCGGCCGTTGCCGCGGCGCTGGCGTTGTTGACGGCTGCGTGCTCTGGAGGCGAGGCCAGACAGACGACGCCCACACCATCGGGCCGTGGTGGTGGCCCGGGAGGCCCGGTTCCGGTCACGACCGCCGTCGTCTCTGAAAAATCGATGCCGCTGGACGTCCGTGCCATCGGCACGGTCATCGCCGCGTCCACCGTTTCGGTCCACGCCCAGATCACGGGGGAGATGACCTCGGTACATTTCAAGGAAGGCGAAGACGTCGAGGAGGGACAGGTGCTCGTCCGCCTCGATCGCCGTCCGCTCGAAGCGGCGCTGCACCAGGCCGAGGCGGCGCTGGCGCGGGATCAGGCGCAGGCCGCCAACGCGCGGGCGCAAGCGACGCGCTACCAGGATCTGGCGCAGCGCGGCATCGCGACGCGCGAGCAGGTCGAGCAGATGCTGACCAACGCGGCGGCGCTCGAGGCGACACTCGGCGCCGATCGGGCGGCGATGGAAAACGCAAAGGTCCAGTTGGACTACGCGACCATCACGGCGCCGTTCGCCGGACGCACTGGCCTTCTGCAGGTTCACCCTGGCAACCTCGTGCGGGCCAACGACACGGCCGCGATCGTGACGATCAACCGGATTACACCGGTCTACGTCTCGTTCGCGGTGCCCGAAGCGCTGCTCACGGATTTCAAGCGCTACATGGGACAGGGCACGCTCAGCGTCGAGGCGGTCGCACCCAACGACGAGCGGCCGGCATCGACGGGCCGCATCAACTTCATCGACAACGCCGTCGATCCGACCACCGGCACCATCAAAGTGAAAGGCACGTTCCCGAACTCCGACCGGCGACTCTGGCCCGGCCAGTTCGTCAACGTGAAGGTGACGCTGACGTCGAACCCGCGCGCGGTCGTCGTGCCGTCGACCGCCGTGCAGGCCGGCCAGCAGGGGACGTTCGTGTTCGTCGTCAAGACGGATCAAACCGTCGAACTCCGCCCGGTGACAGTCGAAAGAACGCGCGGTGACGAGTCGGTGATGAAGACCGGTGTTCGGCCCGGAGAAACCGTCGTGACCGACGGTCAGATTCGACTCGTACCCGGCAGCCGCGTCAGCATCAAGTCGGGCCCGGGCGCGTCCGCACCCAAGGCGGCGTCATGAACCTTTCCGAGATCTTCATCAAGCGGCCCGTCACGACGACGCTGATCGTCCTCGGGATCATGGTGTTCGGCGTGATGTCGTACCGGCTGCTGCCGGTGAGCGACCTGCCGGCCATCGACTTCCCCACCATCCAGGTCGGGGCGGGCCTGCCCGGCGCGAGTCCCGAAACGATGGCGTCCGCGGTGGCGCTCCCGCTCGAAAAACAGTTCGCGACGATTGCCGGCGTCACCTCGATCAACTCGACGAGCTCGCTCGGCAGCACGAACGTCACGCTGCAATTCGACTTGAGCCGGAATATCGATGCGGCTGCGCAGGACGTGCAGGCCATGATCGCCAAGACGGCACGCCAGCTGCCGCCGCAGATGCCGGCGCCGCCGTCCTACCAAAAGGTCAACCCCGGCGATCAGCCGGTCATGTTCCTCGTTCTGCACTCGGCCTCGCTGCCGCTTTCGGCCGTCAACGAATACGCCGAGTCCACCATCGCGCAGCGGATTTCGATGGTCAACGGCGTGGCGCAGGTCAACATCTTCGGCGCCGCGCGTTACGCGGTGCGCGTCGACGTCGACCCGCGCAAGCTGGCTGCGCATGGCCTGGGGATTGACGAAGTGGCCGGCGCGATCTCGACGGCCAACGTCAATCTGCCTACCGGCACGATGTACGGCACCGACAAGACCATGGTCGTGCAGGCGAACGGTCAGCTGCTGCGAGCGGCCGCCTACAGCCCGACCATCATCGCCTACCGGAACGGCAACCCGGTGCGCCTCGGCGACGTCGCGCACGTGTACGAGGGCGTCGAAAACGACAAGAACGCTGCCTGGTATCGCGGCGAACGGACGATCTACCTCGCCATCCAGAAGCAGCCGGGCACCAACGTCGTCGCCGTCTGCGATGCGGTCAAGCAGCTGCTCCCGACTTTCGCCGAGCAGCTGCCGGCGTCCGTGACCCTGGACGTCCGCACCGACCGTTCGATTCCGATCCGCGAGTCGGTGCACGACGTCAAGTTCACGCTGGTGCTGACCGTCGGCCTCGTCGTGATCGTGATCTTCATCTTTCTCAGGAACATCTCGGCGACCATCATCCCGAGCCTCGCGCTGCCCGCCTCGATCGTCGCGACCTTCGCGGTGATGTACCTGCTCGACTACAGCCTCGACAACCTCTCGCTCATGGCGCTGACGCTGTCGGTCGGCTTCGTCGTGGACGACGCCATCGTCATGCTGGAGAACATCGTCAGGCATATGGAGATGGGCAAGCCGCCGATGCGCGCGGCATACGAGGGGTCGAAGGAGATCTCGTTCACGATTCTCTCGATGACGCTGTCGTTGACCGCCGTGTTCATTCCGGTCCTGTTCATGGGCGGCGTCGTCGGGCGACTGCTTCACGAGTTCGCAGTCACCATCGGCGTGGCGATTCTGGTCTCGGGGTTCGTGTCGATCAGCCTGACCCCGATGCTGTGCAGCCGGTTCCTGAAGCCGCCGCACACCCAGAAGCACGGGTGGCTGTACAACGCCATCGAGGGTGTGTTCACCGGTTGGCTCAAGCTCTACGATTGGACGCTGCGATTGAGCCTCCGCTACCACGTCGTGACGTTCGCGATTTCCATCGCGCTGATGATCGGCACGGGTTATCTGTTCACGCTCGTGCCGAAGGGGTTCCTGCCGAGCGAGGATCAGGGGCGGTTCAACATCAGCACCGAGGCGATGCAGGGCATCGGCTTCGAGGAGATGATTCGCCACCAGGAGCAGGTCACTGCGATCGTGGCGAAGGAGCCGGATATCTCTGGCTACAGCGTAAACCTCGGCGGCGGGCCCGGCGGAGGCGGACTGAATACCGGGCGCATTTCGGTCGACCTCAAGCCGCGCACCGAGCGAACTCGCAGCGTGGATCAGATCATCGCCGACCTCCGCCCGAAGCTGTCGCAGGTGCCGGGCATGCGCGTGTTTCTGATCAATCAACCACCGATCAACCTCGGCGGACAGATGGGCGCACGCAGCCTGTATCAATTCACGCTGCAGGATACCGACACCGCAGAGCTCTATCACTGGGCGCCGATCTTTGAAACCAAGGTCCGAGAAATACCAGGCTTCGAAGACGTGAGCAGCGATCTTCAAGTGAAGAACCCGCAGGTCCAGGTGGCGATGGACCGCGACAAGATTTCGGCGCTCGGCCTGACCGTGAATCAGGTGGAGACGGCGCTGTACAACGCCTACGGCACGCGTCAGGTGTCGCAGATCTACGCGCCGAACAACCAGTATCAGGTGATTCTGCAGGTCGCGCCAGAGTTCCAGCAGGATCCCGCCGCGATGTCGATGCTGTACGTCCGGTCCTCGGCCGGCAGCCTCATCCCGTTGAATACGCTGGCCACGATGACCACCGATGCCGGGCCTCTCACCGTGAGCCACACGGGCCAGCTGCCGTCAGTGACGATCTCGTTCAACCTCCGGCCCGGCTACGCGCTCGGCGACGCGGTCAATGAAATCAAGTCGGCGGCGGCCTCCACGCTGCCATCGGCGATCTCGACCTCGTTCCAGGGCACGGCGCAGGCGTTCCAGGATTCGTTGAACGGCCTCGGGCTGATCCTGATCATGGCGATCGTGGTGATCTACATCGTGCTGGGCATCCTCTACGAAAGCTTCACGCACCCGCTCGTGATTCTGTCGGGCCTGCCATCAGCCGGTTTCGGTGCGCTGATCACGCTGGTGTTGTTCAAGACCGAGTTGAGCTTGTATGCGTTTGTCGGCGTCATCATGCTGGTCGGGCTGGTCAAGAAGAACGGCATCATGATGGTCGACTTCGCCGTCGAGGCGCAGCGTGAGCACGGCAAGACGCCGCGCGAAGCGATTCACGAAGCGTGTCTCGTCCGCTTCCGTCCGATCATGATGACCACGATGGCCGCGCTGGTCGGCACGCTGCCGATCGCGCTCGGCCTCGGCGCCGGTGCGGAATCGCGGCGGCCGCTCGGCCTCGCGGTCGTCGGCGGATTGCTGGTATCGCAGTTGCTGACGCTGTACATCACCCCGGTGTACTACGTGTACATCGAGGGTGCGCGCATGCGACTGAGCCGTCGCCGCGCGACCCCGGTTGCCGAGGGTCGTCCGGCGGCCGTGCAAGCGTAGACGCGGCAGGGCGAAGAGCGTGACGGAGTAGGCCGTCGAGGGGACGGAGTAAGATCGTGTGCTCACGGCGTAAAGGAACCCTAAAAAGTGCATAGAAGTTTCATCGTGATCGCCGCGCTCTCGGTGAGCGCCGCTGCTTGTCAAAACACCAACGGGCAAGCCGCGGGCGGGGGCCAGGGCCGTGGCGGGCGAGGAGGCCGCGGCGGCGCCGCCGTCGCGACCCAGACGACGCATGTGCAGCGGATGTCGGTGCAGCGCGAGGTGGAGCTCTCCGGGACGTTGATGTCGCCCGACATGGCCAAGATCAGTAGTGAGGTCGCTGGCGTCGTCCGCGAAGTCCGAGTGCAGCTCGGCACCGAGGTCAGAGCTGGTGACGTCCTCGTCCGACTTGAACCGAGCGAGCTGAAGCTTGCCCTCGACCGCGCCGAAAGCGCGCTGCGCCAGGTGGAGGCGCAGTTGGGCATCGATCGCGGTCAGGACAAGCAGCCGCCGGCGGACGAGCAGATCGCGTCGGTCCGCCAGCAGATTGCCAATCGAGACGACGCGCGAGCGGCGTTCGAGCGCGCGCAGCAGCTGAGCGGACGCGGATTGCTGACGAAGGCCGACCGCGACACCGCGGAGACGCGCGTCAAGGTGAGCGAGGCGAACCTGCAAGCTGCGCTCGACAACGTGCGCAGCCTGAAAGCGAGCCTCCAGGACCGTCGCGCCTCGTACGAGCTCGCGCAGAAAAAACTCGCGGACGCCACCATCAAGGCGCCGGTGGCAGGGGCGATTTCCGAACGCCTGGTGCAGCCCGGTGAATACATCCGGGAGAACACGCCAGTCGTCAGCATCGTCCAGGTGAACCCGCTGAAGTTGAAGACGGCGATTCAGGAAAAACACGCGAGCGTGATCCGGCCCGGTCAAGGCGTCGAATTCAACGTCGAAGCGTTCCTGAACCGCACGTTCAAGGGCAAGATTGCCTACGTGAGCCCGGCGGTCGACCAGGCGACGCGGACGTTTCCCGTCGAGGCGCTGGTCGAGAACACCGATCGCGTCTTGAAGCCGGGATTCTTCGCGAAGGGCGTCGTTCACACCAAGATCGACGAGAACGTTCTGGCGGTCCCCGAAGATGCGGTCTCGACGCTGGCCGGTGTCTCTACGGTGTACGTGATCGAGAGCGGCAAGGCGCGGCAGCAGCAGGTGACGCTCGGTGCGCGGCAGAACAAGCTTGTGGAAGTGACCTCGGGTCTCAAGGGCGACGAAACGCTGGCGACGAGCAATCTGAGCCAGCTCGCGACCGGTGTGACCGTGCGGACCGATACCGGCGAGGAGAACGCGCCGAGCGGGCAGGCTGGCGGCGGACGGCGGGGCGAAGGCGGCGGTCGTAGAGGAGCGCGGCAATGAAAATCGCTGAAGTCAGCGTCAAACGTCCGGTCTTCGCCATCATGATGACGGCGGCCCTGATCGTGCTCGGGGCGGCTTCCTACGAATCGCTGGGCCTCGACCTGATGCCGAAAACCGATGCGCCGGTCGTCTCGGTACAGGCCAACCTGCCGGGCGCCAGCGCGGAAGAGATTGAAACCACGATCACCAAGCGCATCGAGGAGGCGGTCAACACCATCAGCGGCATCGACGAGCTGCGTGCGTCCTCGGACCAAGGCAACTCGCGGGTCACCATCACGTTCACGCTGGAGCGCGAAATCGAGTCCGCGACCCAGGACGTGCGCGACAAGCTCGCCCAGATCGTGAATCAGTTCCCGCGCGACACCCGACCCTTGCAAATCACCAAGATGGACCCCGACGCGCAGCCGATCTTCGGTTTCGCCGTCTTCGGTCCCCGCGCGGCGAAGGAAATCACGGAAATCGCCGACAAGCGCGTGAAGCAGGAGCTCGAGACCGTCAAGGACGTCGGCTCCATCGGCTTCATGGGCGAACGCAAGCGCGAGATCCAGCTGCTCCTCAACGCCGACCGTCTGAACGCCTACGGCCTCACCGTGGATCAGGTCCGCAACGCGGTTCAGCGGCAGAACGTCGAGATTCCGGGCGGACAGTTCACCGCAGGCCCGGCCGAGGTCGCCGTCCGCACGATGGGCCGCATCCGCAACGTCGAGGACTTCAACAAGATCGTCATCTCGTATCGCGCGGATGGTTCGGTCATCACATTCGGCGACGTTGGGCGTGTGCAGGACAGCGTGCAGGAAATCCGTTTCGCCAGCCGGCTGAACGGCGTTCCCTCGGTCAATCTGATGGTCCGCAAGCAGTCGGGAACCAATACCGTCGAAGTGGTCGACCGCGTGCAGGAGAAGCTGACAAATGTCCAGCGGCAACTGCCCCAGGACATCGAGATCAGCGTCGGCAACGATCAGTCGCGGTTCATCCGGCGCTCGTTCGAGGACATCAAGCTGCATCTGATCCTCGGCGGCCTTCTCGCCAGCGTCGTCGTGTTCCTGTTCATCCGCAACCTTCGGGTCACCTTCATCGCCGCGCTTGCGATTCCGACGTCGATCATCGGCACCTTCACCTTCATGAAGATGGCCGGCTTCACGCTGAACAACATGACGATGCTCGCGTTGTCGCTGGCGACCGGCATCGTCATCGACGACGCGATCGTGGTGCTCGAAAACATCTTCAGGTACGTTGAAGAGAAGGGCGTCACGCCCAAGGAAGCCGCGGCCGACGCCACCCAGGAGATTGGCCTCGCGGTCATGGCGACCACGCTGTCGCTGGTCGTCATCTTCGTGCCGGTCGCCTTCATGACTGGACAGATCGGCCGCTACTTCTACAGCTTCGGCCTCACGTCCGCAGCGGCCATCATGATTTCGATGTTCGTATCGTTCACGCTGACACCGGCGCTGTGCGCGATGTGGCTGAAGCCGGAGGACGCGAAGTCGGATCACTCGAACACCAAGAGCGGCGGGTTCTACGCCAAGCTGGATGCCGTCTACGGAAAGATGCTGGTGTGGTCGCTCCACCACCGGGCGGTGATGATGGGCATCGCCGGCGCCGTCGTCGCCTCCGCCGCGTTCCTGTATCCGTACGTCGGCAAGGAGCTCGTGCCCGACGACGACCAGGGCGAGTTCAGCATCAACGTGCGCCTGCCGCGCGGCACGAGCTACGCGAGGACCGAAGAGTTCATCAAGCCGATCGAAAAGGAAATCCTGGCGCTGCCGGCGCTGCACCGCGTCACGCAGAACGTCGGCGGCGGCAACGGCAACTTCAACATCATGATGGTCCCGCTCGAGGAGCGGAAGATCTCGCAGCAGCAGCTGATGATTCAGGCGCGGCAGATGCTGCGCAAGTACCAGGGCGCACGCATCAGCGTGTCGGGCGGCACGGACATCTCGGGTGCGTCGAGCGGGGGCGGCGGCGGGGGCGGCGGCGGGCGCGGCGGTCCGGGCGGGGGCGGCGGCGGTTTCAACCGCTTGAACGTGCTGATCCAGGGTCCCGACATCGAGCAGTTGCAGCTGTATACCGTCGACCTGATGGCGAAGATTCGCGAGATCCCCGGGGTGGTCGACGTCGACACCAACTTCGAACCGACGCAGCCCGAACTGCGCATCAACATCGACCGCGCCCGGGCCGCCGACCTCGGGGTCAACATCGACACCCTGGCGAACAATCTCCGCACGCTCGTCGGCGGCGAGGAAGTGTCGGAGTTCAAAGACGGTGACGATCAGTTCAAGGTCCTGCTGCGGCTTGACGAGCCCTATCGCAATCTCCTGACGATGGGCGACCTGCTGGTGGCGGCCGGGCCGGGCCAGGGCGCGCCGGGCGCCGCCGGAGCGGGTGCGGGCGGCGGGGGCGGCGGGCGCGTGAAGGTCAGCGACGTTGCGCAGCTGAAGAACGACTACGGCCCGGCGTCAATCGACCGCTACAACCGGCAGCGCCAGATCTCGGTGAACGCCAACCTGCAAGGCGTGCCGCTCGGCGAAGTGCTTGCCAACGCGCGCGCGAAGGTCGAAGAACTACATCTCAAGCCGGGCTACCAGGCGGTGTTCGGCGGCAGCGCGCGGACGCTGGCCGAAGCATCGACCAACTTCACGATCGCGCTGGTCCTGGCCGTCATCTTCATCTACATGGTGCTAGCGTCGCAGTTCAACAGCTTCATCCACCCGCTGACCATCATGACCTCCCTGCCGCTCAGCCTGCCAGCCGGGCTGCTGGCGCTCATGGCGTTCGGGATGACGATTAACGTCTACAGTGCGATCGGGTTGATGATGCTGTTTGGCATCGTGAAGAAGAACTCGATTCTGCAGGTGGACTATACGAACACGCTCCGCGAACAGGGGATGGAACGTCACGAAGCCCTGATTGCCGCCAACCACGTCCGTTTGCGGCCGATTCTGATGACGACCATCGCCATCGTGGCCGGCATGATCCCGATCGCGTTCGGGAAAGGGGCCGGGGCGGGGTCCAGGGCCTCCATGGCGGTGACGATTCTGGGCGGCCAAGTCCTGTGCCTCCTGCTGACCCTGCTGGTCACCCCGGTGGTCTATTCCTACTTCGACGACCTGCGGGAATGGAGCCCATCGCGGGCGTTTCGGCGCCTGCGCGGCCGCTCGGCCGGGCCCGCGGCCGCTCAAGAGCGCCTGTAAGACGAGGGGACTAGGGGACTAGGGAACTAAGCCCAGTCTCCAGTCCCCAGTCCCCCAGTCCCCGACGGGTAGCCCCCTCTGTCAACCATCCACTAAGCTGAGCCCGTCCAATCGGTTGTAAGTGGCCGAGATGTGACGACTTTGGCAGTAATGGCGCTGAGCGGCGATACCGCGATTCGAAGCGGAATGAACGAGGACGTAGCCCTGGCGGCCGCCGGGGACGCCTCTGCCTTCGAACGGGTTTACCGCACGCACGTGGCAAAAATCCACAGCCTGACCCGGCGCATGCTGGGCAGCCACGAGGCCGACGAGGTCACGCAGGACATCTTCGTCCGCACGTGGCAGAAACTGGGTCAGTTCCGAGGCGACTCGGCGTTTTCGACGTGGCTGCATCGCCTGGCGGTGAACGTCGTCATCGAGCGGCGGCGGTCGTTTGCGATTCAGCGCGAGCGGATGACGGACGACCCGGCGGCGCTGGACTTCGTGACCGTGGCGCCCGCCCGCGCCGACCTGACGGTCGACTTCGAGCAGGCGATCGAGCTGCTGCCGCCGGGCGCGCGGGAGATTTTCGTGCTACACGACGTGGAAGGGTACAAACACCGCGAGATTGCGGTCATGCTCCACATCACGTCGGGCACGTCGAAACGGCAGTTGCATCGGGCGCGGATGCTGATGCGGAAACACCTGGACGGGTTATGAAGATGCACACCGAGTGGACGGACAAGCTGTCGGATTACCTCGATGACGAGCTGGAGGCGGCCGAACGCGCGGCGGTGGATGCGCATCTTCGGGAATGCGCGGACTGTTCGGCAGTGCTCAACGACCTCCGGCGCGTGATCGCGCTGGCACAATCGGCCGCGGTCGACGCGCGCCCTCCTCAGGCGGATCTCTGGACGGGCGTCGCCGGACGCATTGATCGGATTCGTCAGCCCCGGCGCGTCAGTCTCACGGTCACGCAGCTTGCCGCGGCCGCCGTATTGGTCGCAGCCGTGTCTGGCGGCCTGGCCTGGCAGTTCGCGCCGCCGTTCGGCGGTCAAGGGCTGCGCTCCGAGACGTCGGCGACCGATGACGTTGTGCGGGCGTTGCCTGGCTCGCCGGAGCGCGGAACGCGCGAGGGCCGGTCTGCTGATGGGGGCGCCGCCGCTGGCGCGGAAAGCGGTGTTGCGATCGTCGGCGTCAGCCTCGCGGACGACCAGTACGACGCGGCGGTGGCGGATCTCGAGCGGGCACTGAATCAGGGGCGCGGCAAGCTCGATAAGGCGACGATTGCGGTCGTCGAACAGAACCTGCAGACCATCGACCAGGCGATCGCGCAGGCGCGCGAAGCGCTCGCCTCCGACCCGGCGAACTCGTATCTGAGCGGCCACCTGGTCGAAGCGCGGCGGCGGAAACTGGATCTCCTGCGCCGGGCGACGGCGCTGACGGACATGGACTAACGACAGCGGCTCGGGGCTGGGGCTAGGGGCTAGCTGTAGAAGCTATGGCCGTAGGGGCCAGCTGCCGAGGACAAAGGGACAGAGGACGAACATGCTCGCAGAAATCGTGTTCTCGATGATGGTGCTGACGCCGACCGACCAGACGGTCAACGTCGCGAAGGGCACCAAGCTGGACGTGAACAACTTCGCCGGCGACATCAACATCAAGGTGTGGGACAAGGACGCCGTGCGCGTCGAGGTCAATCACTCCGATCGCGAGGCGGTCGACATCAAGCAGGGTGAACAGACGCTCACCGTACGCTCGCGCTCGCTGCGCGGCGGCCCGCCCCGTTCGCTGGACTACGTCATCACCGTCCCGAAGTGGATGGCGATCAACGTCGGCGGCACCTATGCCGACGTGACGATGGACGGCGTCGGCGCGGATGTCACGGTCGAGACCACGCGCGGCGACATCAACCTGACGGGAGGCTCCGGGGTCATCACGCTGAAATCGATTCAGGGCGAAGTGACGGTGCAGAAGGCGAAGGGCCGCATCGAGGTCCGTGCGGTCAACGAGGGCATGCGCCTCTCCGACATCAGCGGCGATCTCTCGGCCGAGACGACCAACGGCAGCATCATCCTCGACCGCATCGATTCGGCCAATGTGGACCTCTACGCGGTCAACGGCAATATCTCGTTCGACGGCCCGATCAAAGACAAGGGCCTCTATCGGCTGACGACGCACAACGGGCTGGTGGCGATGGCGGTGCCGGAAAAAGCGAACGTCACGTTGACGGTGCGGACCTACAACGGCGGATTCAAGTCGACGTTCCAGGTTCCGGGCGACACCGGCGAGCGCCGCAAGCGATTTACGATGACGCTCGGTAACGGCAGCGCGCACGTGGAGCTCGAGTCGTTCGGCGGGACCATCTCGTTGCGCCGGCCGGGCGAGCCGCGGCCCGAGACGGAGCGTCGGCAGCGCCGCGACAAGGCGAACGTGAAGCTGGATTTGAAGGACCTGGCGCACCTGGACATCGACCTGACCGTGCGCGAGGCGATGGCGGAAGCCCGAGCGGCGATGCCGCAGGCGCTCGCCGAGGCGCAGGCGGCCATCCCGCAAGCGCTCGCTGAAGCGCAGGCCGCGATCCCGCAGGCGATCGAAGAAGCGATAGCGTCGATTCCCCAGGCGATGGAAGAAGCGATGCGCGAACTCGACTGGGCATTTCCGTTCGCGCACCCGAATCCACGCCCGAATCCCAACCCCCGCCCGAACCCGAACCCGAACCCGAACCCGCGGATCTGGTAGTTCGCCTCAGGCCAGCACGCTTTTTCACGAAGACGCGAAGGAACCCGAAGACCACGGAGAATCTCTTCAAAAAGGGAACTTCGCGATCTTCGGGAACCTTCGTTTCTTCGTGATGAGCCGTCAGACGGCACCCAAGGCCAACAGCAGATCGGTGACCGAGCGACCCGAGACCGGATCGCGCAGATCCGGGGCGATACTGGCCAGCGGCTCGAGCACGAAGCGCCGCTGGCGGAATCGCGGGTGAGGAAGGATCAGCCCAGGTTCGGCGCTCGTGTGATCCCCGAACAGAATCAGATCGAGATCCAGCGATCGCGGGGCGTTCGCGTACGGCCGGTCGCGACCCTGCTCGTCCTCGATGGCCATCAGGGCCTCGAGTAGCGCCCGCGCCGACAGTGTCGTCTCCCCCACGGCCGCTGCGTTGAGATACATCGGCTGAGGGCCGGACACGCCTTCAGGCTTCGTGTCGTAGTAGCGCGAGATCCTGAGGCCCGCGAGCAAGCCGTGCAGCTTCGCGGATGCGAAGTCGAGATGCGCGCGACGATCGCCCAGGTTGCTGCCGAGCGCGACGGCCGCGGTTACTCGATCCACCGGGACGCCAGCACCTCGCCATGGGACGGCCCCAGCGTTTCACCGCGCTTGCCGAGCAGGTCGGTACGGCCGGCGAGCGCCTGCTCGAAGAAGCGCTTGGCCTCGAGCTCTTCACCAAGAATCACGCCGAGCATTTTCGCGTGGCGGGCATTGGCCATCGTGCTGATGCGCGGCCGCCAGCGGTCCACGAACGCCTGTGCCGCGCGGCCGTCCTCGTCAATCACCGCGCGGGCGGCGTCGGCGCCCTTGCCCGCCGGCGTGCGATCGACGGCGGCCGTGTCAGCCGGCACGGCACCGCCGAGCTCTTCGATCGCTTTGGCCAGCCACGACAACTGGACCTCTTCGCGGTTGATGACGTACTGGTAGGTGTTGTTGACGTCGTATTGCGACACGAGCCGGGCCGCCGCCTGGTGCCGCATCAGCGAGCCCAGTTTCTCCCGGGCGAAGTCCTGAAGCAGGCTGACGACGTCGGTCACGAGGTCTGTTTTTCCTTGCAGGTGATGCAGACGCGCGTCCACGGAATCGCCCGCAGCCGCGCCGGCGCAATCGGCTCGCCGCAATCGCGGCACACGCCGTAGGTACCCTTCTCGATCCGCCACAGCGCCTCTTCGATGGCCTGCAGAATCTTCGCGTCGGTCTGCTTCAATTTCAGCTGGATGTGGACCTCGTTGTTGCCGCTGGCCTGATCGGCCATATCGCCCTGGCGCGTGTTGTTCTCCATCGACGCCTGCAGCGGCTTGATCCCGCCCGTACCCAGAATTTCAGTGCGCTTCTTGAGCAGCTGGTCCTTGTATGTGGTCTCTTCCATGGTGTCTCTCGTAACTTCAAATCATAGCACTACGACTGGGCCGACGCCTGTCCGGAGACTCTGTGTCTCTGTGGCCGAATTTCGTGGACGTGAACGCAGCGTCGCGGTGACGCGCCCCTACTCCGCGCGCAAAGTGGCGAGCGGTTTGTTGCGCAGGACGTCCAGGCTGGAAAACACGCCGATCGCGGCGACGAGAATCGCCGTCAGCACGACGCCGGCGACGTGCTCGGTGATGAAGATCCGCCACGGGATCTCCAGCGCATAGCGGCTCACGGCCCAGGTGAGGACCACCGCGCCGAGCGAGCCGATCACGCCGGCCAGCGATCCGAGCACACCGTATTCGAAGAACAGCATGCGGGCGATCGCGCGAGTGTTGGCTCCCAGCGTCTTGAACACCGCCGCCTCGTAGACTCGCTGGAACTTGGTCATCGCCACGGCGCCGATCAGAATGAGGGCGCCGCTGAAGAGCACCAGTCCGCCGACGACCGTGATTGCGAGCGTCACCTTCGACATCACGTCACGGATGCGCTCGACGACGTCGCGAAAATCGATCACCGACACGTTCGGAAAGCGCTCGACGAGGTCGTGCTGGAAACGGCCGCGCGCCGCCGGATCGGGCGGGCCTTTCAACGGCGACACGTAGGTCTGCGGCGCCTGATCCAGCGGACCCGGCCGGAAGACGAACACGAAACCGCCGTTGCGCGACTCCCGCCACTCGACGTTGCGAATGCTGGTGATGCGCGGCTCGATCGTACGGCCCAGGATGTCGAATCGCATGGTGTCGCCGACATGGAGCCGGGCGCGCTCCGCAATCTGGCGCTCGACCGACACTTCGGGCTCGGTCGACGGCGAGTTCCAGAACGCGCCCTCGATCACCTTCTCGTTCGGCTCGAGGTGGTCGCGATAGGTCAGCGTGAACTCGCGGCCGAGCGACACGCCCTTCTCGCGCACCTGCTCCGCTCCGCTCAGATTCTGTTCGCGTCCGGAGACTCCCACCACGCGCGCCCGGAGCACCGGGATCAGCTGGAACGGCCCCGTGCCGTGCGACGGGTCGCCGAGAAACGCGCGCACGGCGTCCGCCTGTCCGCGCTGAATGTCCAGGAGGAACATGTCGGGCGAGGCGTCCGACGACTGGATCGAGAACTCCTGGAGCAGGCTCGCCTGCAGCGAGCGGATGCCGACGATGAAGAACGCGCCGAGGCCCACCGCCAGCAAGATGACGCGCGTCTGGTTCCCCGGCCGGGACAAGTGCAAAACGGCGTGCCGCAGCGGGAACGATTTGGCGTTCGCGAGCGGCGCGACCGCCGCGACGAGTCCCCGGCCCGCAAGCTGAAGCACGAACGCCAGCCCGGCAAAGCCAGCGCAGACCACGATGCCGACGTTGAGTGACGAGGCCTGCCACGCCGTGACCGCGACCAGCGCCAGCGACACGACGACGAGCGCGACCATTCCGAGCCAGTCCCTGCGGCGCCGTGCGGTTTCGTCCCGGAGCAGGAGCGACGGCTTGATGAACCGCACCTGCAGCAGCGGCACGACGGAAAACAGCAGCGAGACCAGGACACCGATCGCGATCCCCTGCAGCGCGGCGCTCCAGGTGACGCCGTAATGCGCCTCCGTCAGAATCGACGTCGAGGACGACGCCAGCGCCAGCGGAATGGCCGCCACCGCGGCGCGGGCGATCGCGATGCCCAGCAGGCTGCCGGCCAGACCGAGGACCAGCACCTGCAGGATGTACACCGTGATGATCTGCGCGCTGCGCGCGCCGATGCACTTGAGGACGGCGATGCTGCGGATCTTCTGCAGGATGAAGACGCGCGTGACGCTCGACACCGCGATGCCGCCCAGGATGACGATGACGAGCCCCACCAGGCTCAGGTAATCCTCGGCGCGATCGAAATCGCGGCCGACCTGGTCCTCGCGCGAGCGGTACGACCGCGCGTTGATGAAGTCCTCCCGAAGGTCCCGACGGAGCGCGGTCATCAGGTCCGCGACCCGATTGTCCGGAACGCGAACGAATATCAATCGCTGGGCGCGGCTGCCAAACGACAGCAGACCCGTGGACGCCAGGTCGGCAGAGTCGATGTAGATCCGCGGGCCGAGGCTGAATCCGCCGGGCCCGCCGCCAGGCTCTCTCGCAATCACGCCACGGATGGTGAACATCGTCTGGCCGACGGCAATCTGGTCGCCCACCTTGAGCTGAAGCGCGGAGAGCAGCTCCGGACGCACCAGCGCACCGTGCTGCTCCAGCAGCGAATGCGAATAGGTCTGGCCGCCCTGCAGCAGGATGGTGCCGTAGAGCGGATAGGCCGCCTGTACGGCGCGCAGTTCCGCCACCTTGGCAATGCGTGTCGCCGGGTCGGCTGGCCGTACCATGGTCGGCGTCTCGGTCGTTTCCGTGCGCGCAAACGCGCCGGCGGCGGCAAGATGGCCTTCGATCTTCTGTCGGGCCGCGTCGGGCCAGTCGCGGGTGGTGCTGATCACGACGTCGGCGCCAACGAGCGCTCTCGCTTCCGAATTGACAACGCCGCGAACGCTCTGGATGACCGACCGGAGCGCGACGATGGCCGCCACGCCGACCGCGATGCAGACGAAGAAGAACAGCAGTCGCCGCCACGAGGCCCGCGTTTCCCGGACGGCCATGCGAAGGACGAACATCATCGGACCGGCCGCGGCAGGCGCTCGTCTACAGGCTCTCGCCCCTCGACGTCGCTCGGGGCGACCCTGAGCGTGTCGAAAGGTCGAACAATGAGCGTGTTCTCGGTGACGCGGCCGTCGCGCAGCACTAGGCGCGCGTCGGCCATCCCCGCCAGCTCCGCGTCGTGCGTGACCAGCACGATGGTCGTCCCTCTGGCGGAATGGATCGATCGCAGCAGTTCCATGATGTGTCGGCCGTTCGCGCTATCGAGGTTGCCGGTCGGCTCGTCGGCGAGCACGATCGGCGGGTTGTTCGCCAGCGCGCGGGCAAGCGCCACGCGCTGCTGCTCGCCCCCGGACAGCTGCGACGGATAGTGGTGGGAGCGCCCCGTCAGGCCAACTTCCTCCAGCAGCCGGTCGGTGCGCGAGCCGACGTCCGATGAGCCGGCAATCTCCATCGGCACGGCCACGTTCTCGTAGGCGGTGAGCGAGGGGATCAGGTGGAAGAACTGGAAGACAAAGCCGATCTTCTCCCCGCGCAGCTTCGCCAGCGCGTCCTCGTCGAGCCTGGTGATGTCCACGTTGTCGATCAGCACGGAGCCGGACGAAGGCGCGTCCAGACCGGCGATCAGTCCGAGAAGCGTCGACTTGCCACTGCCCGACGGTCCGACGATCGCCACGAACTGGCCGTGCGGGATCTGCAGTGTGAGCGGGTGAAGAATGGTCAGCGGCTCGCTGCCGCTGGTCACCGTTTTGGAAACGTCTCGCAGCTCGATCATGATCCGGGCCGTCCCAACCGCCTGGCGACGGGCTCGAGCGCCGTCCAGACGTTGTCGGCCACGATGCGCGCGCCGGTGGCGGTCGGATGGATGCCGTCGGGCTGATTCAGCTTCTCCGTTCCCGCGACGCCCTGCAGCAGGAACGGTACGAGCGTCACGCCATAGGTTTGCGCCAACGCCGGATACACCTTGTGAAAGGAGACGATGTAGTCGCGCCCGTAGTTCGGGGGCGCCTCCATGCCGCCGAGGATGACTTCGATGTGACGGGCTTGTGCACGCTCGATGATCCGACCCAGATTCTGCTGAAGCTGGTCCGCCGGCAGGCCGCGCAGACCATCGTTGCCGCCGAGCGCCACAATCAGGATGCGCACGTCGCCTTCGAGCGCCCAATCGAGCCGCGACAGCCCGCCTGACGACGTATCGCCCGACACGCCCGCGTTGACGACTTCGAAGTTCAAACCTTCACTGTTGAGACGCTCCTGAAGCAGCGACGGGTACGACTCGCGCGGCGCCAGCCCGAGGCCGGCCGTGAGGCTGTCGCCGAGTACGACAATTCTGGGGCGGGCCGCCGCGGCAGGTTTCGCCGGCGTGACAGCCGGCGTGCCATGCGGACGCGCATCATCACGACCCTCCGAACGGGAGCCGCAGCCGATCGCGAGAGACAGCGCGACGACCGCGAAGGTCGCTGGAAGCACGCCGCGAGAGCAACATCCGATCGCCATCACCCGAGCTGCTGCTCCAACGCCGCGATCGCGTCCTTCAGCATCTGTGTGTGCGCGGGTGTCCGCGCGGCGGCCAGATCGGCGCGGGCTCGAGCGAGCGCGAGCTCGATGGTTCGACGTCGATCGTGCGCGACGCGCTCCTCCGCCGTGAGCGCGCGTCCAAGCGTTTTCGCGCGCTCGGCTTCGGCCTGCTGGTACTCGACGTCCTTACTTTCGAATCCGCGTGCCATCTCTAAGCTATTCTACAGAGATGCTCGATGTGTCCGCCAAGCGCGCCCGCATGCACGAAAGCCTCAGCCTCTCGCCGGGGCGAATCGGCGATGCGATTCAGGCGGTCTCGGACGCTGCCGAGCGCGCGGCAGCCGGCATCTGGCGGCGAGAGCCGACGGTGTGGAGCACCGATCCGGCGGTCCAACAGAAGATTGCGAACCGGCTGGGGTGGATGACATCCCCGGCGTTGATGGCCGACGCGGTGCCGCGGCTGCTCGAGTTCGCGGATCGCGTCAAGCGCGACGGCTTCACCGACGTCGTGTTGCTGGGCATGGGTGGTTCGAGCCTGGCTCCCGAGACACTTCGTGGCGTGCTCGGCGTCGCCCCGGGCTGGCCGCGCTTTCACGTGCTCGATTCCACCGATCCCGCTGGGGTGCTGGCGGCATCCACACCGCCGCGAACCACGCTGTATCTCCTGGCCAGCAAATCGGGGACGACGATTGAGCCCAACTCGATGGCCGTCTATTTTCGACGCCGCCTCGAGGAAGCGGGCGTGCCGCGCTGGGCCGATCACTTCGTGGCGATTACCGACGCGGGCACCGCGCTCGAAACGCGCGCGCGCGCGGAAGGCTTCCGCGATCTGTTCATCAATCCCTCCGACATCGGCGGGCGCTACTCCGCGGTGTCGTACTTCGGCCTGGTGCCGGCGGCGCTGATGGGCCTGCACGTGGCGGCGATCGTCGCGTGGGCGCAGGCGATGCTCGCCGCCGCCGAACCGGGGTTCGGGACAGCCGCGGCGAATCCCGCCGTCGCGCTGGGCCTGGCCATGGGCGCGGCCGCGCGCGCCGGCCGCGACAAGTTGACGCTGGTCGTGCCGCCCGCGCTCGAGCCGTTCGGCTTGTGGGTGGAACAGCTGGTGGCCGAGAGCACAGGGAAAAACGGGACCGGCATCGTGCCGATCGCCGGCGAGCCGCTCGCCGAGCCGGAGATGTACGGTACCGACCGTCTGTTCGTGCGCATCCGGTTGCACGGGTCGTTCGACGAGGAGATGCGCGATGCGGAGGTCCGCGCGCTGAGGGAGTCGGGCGCCCCGGTCGTCGAAATCGACCTCGCGGAGCCGTCTGCACTCGGGGCCGAATTCGTGCGCTGGGAAATAGCGACCGCGGTCGCCGGCGCGATCCTGCGGATC
>Ga0207641_10002123_pt1 | contig 18736 bp, 17 predicted proteins | sample KBSSwiS62_FD_184306 | JGI IMG/M metagenome (GOLD analysis project Ga0207641, IMG submission 184306) | Switchgrass rhizosphere microbial communities from Kellogg Biological Station, Michigan, USA - KBS Switchgrass S6-2 (SPAdes) (version 2) | ecosystem: Host-associated > Plants > Roots >... | reverse complement strand
CTGATGCCCGAAGGCCGCAATGAGGCGGAGTACCGCAAAATCGTGCTCGACAATTTCAACATGTCGCTCGGCAGCGGGCTCGGCAAGCTCGCGGGCAAGGTGTTCCGCATCGGCCATCTCGGCGACTTCAACGACCTGATGCTCGCAGGTACGCTCGCCGGCGTCGAAATGGGATTGGCGGTCGCAGACGTACCGCACAAGAAAGGCGGCACCGCGGCGGCGATGGATTATCTCGTTTCCACCAAAACTTCCGCCGGCAAACAACCGGCCGCGAAACTGAGCGTCGCCTGAGCGTACGCACGAACGCGGGTCACCAGCCGGGATGAGTCGAACGATCAGCGGTCTCGTCGCCGCGCTGATGCTCTTCGCATGGGGCGCTGCGGCGCAAAGTTACCCGACCAAGCCTATCCGCTTTGTTGTCCCATTTGCACCCGGGGGCGGCACCGACATCGTCGCGCGGCTGATTGCGCAACGTCTGAACGAGGGCCTCGGCCAGCCCGTCGTCGTCGACAATCGCGGCGGGGCCGGCAGCACGCTCGGCACCGACATCGTGTGCAAAGCGCCGCCCGACGGTTACACGCTGCTGCTCGGCAATATCAGCCTCGCGTTCAATGCGTGGCTGTATAAAACGCTGCCGTACAACGCGGTGAGGGATCTCGCGCCGGTGTCCATGGTCGCGGTGCAACCCAATATCGTCGTGATTCATCCATCGATCGCCGCGAAGTCAATCAGGGAATTCACCGACTACGCGCGCGCCAATCCCGGCAAGCTTTCGTACGCGTCGGCCGGCGCCGGTTCGGGCACGCATCTGGCGGGCGAAATGTTGAAAGACCGGCTGAAGATCGACATGCTGCACGTGCCCTATAAAGGCACGGGGCCGGCGGTCACCGACTTGATCGGCGGGCAGGTGCAGGTAATGATTTCGACTTTCGCTTCGGCATTGCCGCATGTAAGAAGCGGCCGCCTGCGCGCGCTCGGCGTCACGAGCGCCAAGCGTTCGCCCGCGACACCCGACGTGCCGACGCTGAGCGAAGCCGGCGTGCCGGATTACGATTACAGCACGTGGTATGCGCTCTTCATGCCGGCCGGAACGCCGGCGGCGATCATCGTGAAAGTCAACCAGGTCACGCGCACCGCGCTCGCGACGGAAGACCTGAAACAGAAATTTGATGCGCAAGGCGTCGAACCCTGGACCAATACCCCCGCCGAACTCGGCGCGTACGTGCGCGCGGAAACGGAAAAATGGGGCAAGGTCGTGCGCGCGGCCGGTATTCCGCAACTGTGAGGCGGACGCCGCCGGACACCGGCTGCGGCTGTGATAAAGTTGCAGCCCGCTGATCGGGACGCATCGTCGAGGAGATAAGTTTGGGTTTGCGCGAGCGCATCGGCGTCGATCTCGGACGCCGCATCAGGCTCGAGGAGGGCATCGAGTGGGCCGCGCAACACGCCGTGCGGTTCATCGATATCCAGCTCGATACCGCCGCCAATGCGATGACGGCATTCGACGACCAGCGCGCCGAGCGCGTGCGGCAACTCGCCGCCACCCACGGCATCACCCTCGGGCTGCACACGCTGTCGGCGGTCAACGTCGCGGAATATTCGCCGTACGTGAGCGAAGCCGTCGATGCGTACCTCAAAAGCTATATCGACATCTATGCCAAGCTCGGCGCGCAGTGGATCGTGGTGCACGCGGGCTATCACTTCACGGACGACATCGACATGCGCATGCAGGCCGGCTGCGCCAGGCTGCAGCGCATGGTCGACTACGCCGAACAAAAAGGCGCGGTGCTTTACCTCGAGAACCTCAACAACGAGCCGGCCGACGCCGAAGTGCATTACCTCGCGCACACGGTGGCCGAATGGATGTACTACTTCGACCGCATCCGGTCGCCGAATTTTCGCATGTCGTTTACCGCGAATCACGCGCACCTGGTGCCCGATGGCGTCGACGGTTTCATCGACGCGATCGACTTCTCGCGCGTCGGCGAGGTGCGGCTGGCCGATTGCCGCCGGCTGGGCAAGGAAGAACATCTGCAACCCGGCGCCGGCGACCTCGATTTCGGCAATATGTTCAAACGCATCGAAGCCAAGGGCTTCAAAGGCCATTATATGAACGCGTTCGGCACGCTGGACGGCATGCTGGCCGGCCGCGAATACGAAATCGGCAAAGCCCGCGAAGCCGGAGTTGCCACATGAACCCGGGGGCGGAGCGCCACGGGACATAGCGGGCTGATAAACTAACGTCAGGTAGGTTCGTATAACCCGCCGCAGCAGCGCCATTACACAGGAGGAGTCATGATGCAATCGATCCGCAGTTTATTCAATGACGCGCGCCAGCTGCCGCTGGCGGCCGCGGTGGCCGCCGCTGTATTGACCGCGCCCGCCGCGCTTGCCGCCGATTGGCAGCCCACCAAGCCCGTTGAAATCGTCGTCGCCGCCGGCGCCGGCGGCGCCTCCGATCAAATGGCGCGCATGATGCAGGCCGCGATCCAGAAGAACAACCTGATGAAGCAGCCGATGGTCGTCACGCTAAAGGGTGGGGCGTCCGGCGCCGAGGCGCTGATGTACATGAAATCGAGTCCCGGCGATCCGCACAAAGTCCTGATAGCGTATTCGCTGATTTACATGCTGCCGTTGTCGGCGAAGATACCGTTCGACTGGCGGGAACTCACGCCGGTATCGGTCATCGCGCTCGATCAATTCGTGCTGTGGGACAACACCACGCTGCCTTACAAGAACGTCAAGGAGTTCATCGCGGCGGCAAAAGCGGCCAATCCGCCGTTCAAGATGGGCGGCACGGGTTCGCGGCGTGAAGACCACGTGCTGACGGTCTTCATGGAAAAAAAGACCGGCGCCAAATTCGCGTATCTGCCGTACAAGTCCGGCGGCGAAGCGGCGACCCAGCTGGTCGGCAACCACACGGCGGCCAATGTCAACAATCCGTCTGAAAACCTCGAAGTCTGGCGCGCCGGGCAAGTGCGCGCGTTGTGCGTCTTCGACAAGGAACGCATCGGCTACAAGACCAAGGTCACAGAGACGCAGTCGTGGAACGATATTCCGACGTGCAAGGAGGAAGGCCTCGACGTGCAGTATCAGATGCTGCGCGCGATGTTCCTGCCCGGCAAAGTGACGCCCGAGCAGACGGCGTTCTACATCGATCTCTTCAAGCGGGTCGCGCAGACGAGCGAATACAAGGAATACATGGAAAAGCAGGCACTGAAGTCGATATTCCTGACAGGTCCGGACATGCTCAAGTTTCTGGAAACCGACGAAGCGCTGAACAAAAGCCTGATGACCGAGGCGGGTTTCGTCGCCCCCTGATTTGCGCCCCTGACAATGCGGCCGGCCTGACAGTATGGGGGCCGAGCGCCGCCCCGCGCGGAGAATAGGCCATGCCCGAAGCCAATAACGAAATCGTCGTCGACGATCCGCAAGCACCCGCCGACGACTCGCCCGCGCTGGCCGGCGACCGCAAGGTCGAGATCGTCACGTCCTTATTGCTGCTGGCGTTCGCCGCGTTGATGGCCTTCGACAACTGGCGCATCGGCATGGGTTGGGCGCCGGACGGTCCGCGCGCCGGCTACTTTCCGTTTTATCTGTCGGTCATCCTAGGTGCCGCGAGTCTGTACGGGCTCGTCGCCTGCCTCGTGCGGCGCGCGCGCGAGGACAAGACTTTCGTTACCCGCGACCAGTTTCGCCGCGTGCTGCAGGTGTTCGTGCCGACGTGCCTCTTTTGCCTCGCCACCCAGTGGCTGGGAATTTACGTTGCCAGCCTCCTGCTGGTGGCGGGCTTCATGCGTTTTGTCGGGCGCATCGCGTGGTGGAAATCGCTGCTCACGAGTTGTGTGTTCACGCTGGCGATGTTTATCACGTTTGATGTCGCGTTCGACGTGATCATGCCGAAGGGGCCGCTCGAAGCCCTCTTCGGCCACTAGAGAAAACTCGCGATGGAAGCGCTGGGCCTGCTGCTGCACGGTTTTCACGTGCTGCTGACCTTCAAGATCCTGTCGCTGATGATGGTCGGGCTGGTGCTCGGCATTTTCGTCGGCGTGCTGCCCGGGCTGGGTGGCCCGAACGGCGTCGCGATCCTGCTGCCGCTCACGTTCACGATGGATCCCACGTCCGCGATCGTGATGCTGTCGTGCATTTACTGGGGCGCGCTGTTCGGCGGCGCCATCACGTCGATCCTGTTCAACATCCCCGGCGAGGCCTGGTCCGTCGCGACCACGTTCGACGGCTATCCGATGGCGCAGCAGGGCCGCGCCGCCGAAGCGCTCACCGCCGCGTTCACGTCCTCGTTCATCGGGTCGCTGGTCGCCGTCTTGCTGATCACATTTCTCGCCCCCGGTATTGCGTCGTTTGCGCTGCGCTTCGGGCCGCCGGAATTCTTTGCGGTCTATTTCCTGACCTTCTGTTCGTTCGTAGGCCTCGGCAAGGAAGAGAAGCATAAAACGCTCATTTCAATGTCGCTCGGCCTCCTGATCGCCGGCATCGGCATGGACACCGTATCGGCGCAATTGCGCATGACTTTCGGCTGGAGCGAACTTTACCGGGGCGTCAACTTTCTTGTTGCGGTCATCGGGCTCTTCGGCATCAGCGAAATTCTGCTGACGATGGAGGAGCGCCTGGCGTTGCGCGGCCACGCCGCCCGGATCAGCCTGCGCGTCGTGTTCAAAGTATGGCGGGAAATGCCGCGGTACTGGATGACGCTGCTGCGTTCGTCCGCGATCGGCTGCTGGCTGGGCATCACGCCTGGCGGGGCGATCGCTGCGTCGTTCATGGGCTATAACCTGGCCAAGCGTTTTTCCAAGGACAAGGAAGGCTTTGGCAAGGGGCGCATCGAAGGGGTGTTCGCGCCCGAAACGGCGGCGCACGCCTCGGGCACCGCCGCTCTTCTGCCGATGCTGGCCTTAGGCATCCCCGGTTCGGGGACCGCGGCAATCCTGCTCGGCGGCCTGATGGTGTGGGGCTTGAATCCCGGTCCGCTGCTGTTCGTCGAGCACAAGGATTTTGTGTGGGGACTGATCGCTTCCATGTACCTGGGCAACGTGGTCGGGCTGGTCATAGTGTTGTCGACGGTGCCGATTTTTGCTGCGGTGCTGCGGGTGCCGTTCGCCGCGATTGCGCCGATGATCGTGGTGTCGTGCGCGGTGGGCGCTTACGCGATCCAGAACGCGATGTTCGATATTTGGCTAATGCTCGGGTTCGGCGTGATCGGCTACGTGTTCAAAAAAATCGGCATTCCGCTCGCGCCGTTTACGCTCGCGCTGGTGCTCGGCAATCGGGCGGAAGACTCATTCCGGCTGTCGATGATAGGCGCGGGCGGCGACATGAGCGTGTTCTGGTCCAACGGGTTGGTCGGCTCCATCACCACGCTTGCCCTGGTGCTGCTGTTCTGGCCGTTGATCGCGGCTGGGTGGGGCCGTTTGACAGGCTCTCCCGCTAAGGCGTGAATCTGTTACAAAGAGCGTGCAGTCGCAAAGAAGGCGGCCGCTCACAAATGTATATTCGAAATCGAGGGAACTGACATGAAGAAAATAGCGATCATGGCGGCGGTGTTGCCGCTGTTCGGCGGCGCGGCAACCGTCGCAATCGCGCAGGCGTATCCGGCCAAACCCATACGCATGCTGATCGGGTTCCCGCCGGGCGGCGGCACCGACATCATCGGCCGCATCGTCGCGCAGAAACTGGGCGAAACACTGGGCCAGCAGATCATCGTCGACAATCGCGGCGGCGCGAGCGGCCAGCTGGCAGCCGAGCTGGTATCCAAAGCTGCGCCCGACGGTTACACCATCATGATGGCGCACATCGCAGCGATGACGATATTACCGTCGCTCATCAAACTTCCTTACGATGCGCAAAAAGACTTTGCCCCGGTTTCACTCTCCGCGATCGGCCCCAATCTGCTCGTCGTGCACCCGTCGGTGCCCGCCAAGTCCGTAAAGGAACTGATCGCACTCGCCAAAGCGCGGCCCGGCCAGCTGCAATACGCGTCTCCCGGCGCCGGTACCGTGCAGCATCTGGCCGGCGAACTGTTCAAGTTGCAGGCGAAAGTCGACATGCTGCACATTCCCTATAAAGGCAGCGGTCAGTCGATCGTCGATTTGATCTCCGGCCAGGTCCATCTGGATTTCGACGCGGTGCCGCCCGTCATTAATTACGTGCGGCAAGGCCGGCTGCGTGCACTCGCCGTCACCTCGGCGAAACGGTTTTCGCTGTTGCCCGACATGCCGACCGTGGAAGAAGCTGGCGTGAAAGGCTTCGACATGAGCACGTGGTGGGGCATCGTGGTGCCGGGAGGCGTGAGCAAGGACATCGTCAATAAGCTCAACGCCGAGATGGTGAAGGCGATCCGGCAGCCCGATGCGAAAGACAAGATCGCGTTCGTCGGCGCGGACACCGTAGGGAACACGCCGGAGGAATTCGCCGCGTTCATTCGCAGCGAAACCGAAAAATACGCGCGCATCGTCAAAGCCGGCAATATCAAGCTCGATTAGCGCACGCGCAAAAGCGAGGGCTGGCATGCGTACAGCGGCATATGTAGTTCCGGTCGCGCTGGCCGGTTTTTTCGCGGTCGCCAGCGCGCCGGCGCAGGATTATCCCAACCGGCCCATCCGCATGATCGTCGGCTTTCCGCCCGGCGGCGGCACCGACGTGATGGCGCGGCTGGTGGCGCCGAGAATGACCGAAACCTGGAGCCAGCAGGTCGTCATCGACAACCGCCCCGGCGCAACCGGCATCATAGGCACCGACCTGGTCGCGAAAGCCGTGCCGGACGGCTACACGCTGCTGATGGGCCACGTCGCGACCAACGCGATTGCGTGGAGCCTGTTCGCCCACCTGCCGTTCGACCCGGCGAAGGATTTCACGCCGATCACCCGCGTGTCGTCGGTGCCGCACGTGCTGGTAGTGCATCCGTCGCTCGACGCGCGCTCGGTGAAAGACCTGATCGCGCTCGCCAAAGCCAAACCCGGGCAGCTCACGTTTCCGTCGGCCGGCAATGGCAGCACGCCGCATCTGGCCGGCGAAATCTTCAAAACCATGACCGGCGTGAACCTCGTGCACGTCCCGTATAAGGGCACCGGCCAGTCGTTACAGGATCTGCTCGGCGGCCAGGTGCAGGTGGGTTTCGACACCACGGCGGCGGAAATTACATATGTGAAAGCGGGCCGGTTGCGGCCGCTCGCGGTCACGACGTCCAAACGAATCGGGTCGCTGCCCGACGTGCCGACCGTTGCCGAGTCGGGCGTGCCGGGCTATGAAGTCACTACCTGGTACGGTCTCTTCGCGCCGGCCGGCACGCCGCCCGCGGTCGTGCGCAGGATCTTTGCGGAAACGGCGCGCATCGTTCGCCTGCCCGACGTCAAGGAACGTCTCGACAGCATGGGCACCGAGGAAACGACCAATGCGTCGCCCGAAGAATTCGCGGCGCTGGTCAGGACCGACATCGCCAAGTACGCGAAAGTGGTCAAGGCGGCGGGACTGCGCATTGATTGAGCAAGCTGCCATTTGTCCGGTGCTGACCTCGCGTGACGGCGAAATCGCCACCGTCACGCTGAACAATCCCGCGCGGCTGAATGCCCTCAACAAGCCGATGTGGGTTGCGCTCGGTGCGGCCATGCAGGATTTGTCGGCTGACGACTCATTGCGTTGCGTCGTGCTGCGCGGCGCCGGCGACAAGGCATTTGCGGCCGGCGCGGACATTGCCGAATTCGCGAGCGAGCGCGCCGATGCGCGGCAGGCCAAGAGCTACGGCGAAATAATTCACGCGACGATGCAGGCGGTCGCGCGCTGCCGGCATCCGGTCGTCGCGCTGATCAAAGGTGCGTGCGTCGGCGGTGGGCTCGAAATCGCGGCGATGTGCGACCTGCGAATCTGCGGCGTATCGAGCCGCTTCGGCGTGCCGATCAAGAATCTCGGCCTGACCATGGGCTATGGTGAATTGCAGGGCTTGCTGGCGCTGGTCGGGCGCGCAGTGGCACTCGAGATCCTGCTCGAGGGGCGCGTATTCGACGCAGCGGAAGCGCTGCACAAACGGCTCGTCAACCGCGTCGTGCCGGATGATGACGTCGAAGCCGAAGCTTATGCGCTCGCCGCGCGGATCGCCGCCGGCGCGCCGCTGGTCGCGCGCTGGCACAAGCAATTCATCGACCGTTTGACCGTCACTCAGTCCGTCCCGCCGGCCGAGTGGGACGAGGGCTATGCGTGCTTCGATACCGCCGACTATCGCACCGGGGTCGCGGCATTCCTCGCTAAAACGAAACCGCAGTTTGAAGGACGCTGAGCAAGTGAATCTGCGGAGAGGAAAGTCGGTGCGACTGTCTTTGCTCTTGCTGCTGCTGGTTTCGACGCTGCTCCAGGCGCAGCCCGCTGCTCAGCCCGATTACGCCCGTGAAAAGCGCTGGGCGGACGAGATCACGCCGGGGTTGGTGGTGGGCGACGCGATATACCTCACGCAAAAAAGCGGCCACAAATTTCTCGCAATCTACACCGAAGCGCCCAACGCGCCGGCGGCGGTCATTGTCGTGCATGGCCTGGGCGTGCATCCGGATTGGGCGCTGATCGGGGCGTTGCGCAGCGGACTCGCCGACAATGGCTACACCACGCTGGCGGTGCAGATGCCGGTGCGCGCGGCCACCGCGCTGACCGAAGAGTACCCGGGGCTGTTTCCGGATGCGGCGGAAAGACTTGCCGCCGCCACGGCGCTGCTGCGCGGCAAAGGCTATCGCCGGATAGCGATCGTCGCGCACAGCATGGGTGCGCGCATGGGTAATTACTTTCTCGCGAACGCCGCCCCCGGCACCGTGGACGCGTGGGTGGCGATCGGCATCAGCAACGGCGAGTTCATGAATGCCGACAAGCTGGGATTGCCGATACTCGACATCTACGGCGAACGCGATTTCCCGCCGGTGCTGCGGAAAGCGGGCGCGCGCGAAGCGGTCCTGCGCACATTGAAAGGCTCAGCCCAGATCGAAGTCCCGGGCGCCGATCATTACTTTGCGGGCCGGGAAAGTGAGCTCGTCAAACAAGTCCGGCAATTTCTCGACCGCCGGCTGCGGTAAAACTCCCTAGTTGATTGATTTTTATTGGTTTGTCGGGTCGCCCACCCAATCTCGATGCGCGCTTCGCAAGTCCACGGCATCGTTCCCCCTCCGTAAGCGTCTTGTCAGGTTTTTATTAGGGTTTTCCCTCATAATCATCCTGCATATAAAAAAATCAAGTTATGCGTTGCAGTTTCGGCGGCAGCAATCGCTGCGCCGTCAACTTCAAGGAGGAGCTTCATGGAGTTAACCGCTAAGCACCGCGAGTACTGGCACAAGAACCTGATCGTCACCGCAATACTGCTGTTCATCTGGTTTCTCGTCACGTTCGTCGAAGGCTGGTATGCGCGCGAGTTGAACGCTTATACCTTCTTGGGTTTCCCGCTCGGCTTCTACATGTCGGCGCAGGGTTCCCTGATCGTGTATGTCGCGCTGATCTGGTACTACCAGCACTACATGAACAAACTCGATATTGAATACGGCGTTGACGAGGGAGAAGACGAATGAGCGAATCAGTGATGGGCCACAAGGCATTCAAAAGCCAGCTCAAGCGGTACTACAGCTTTTATACCGTCGGCTTCATCGTCTTCCTCGTTCTGCTCGCGATAGCCGAGCAGATGGGCTTGTCGAGGCAGTGGATCGGTTATTGCTTCCTCGCGGGCACCATCGGCCTCTACGCGGGCATCGGCATCATGAGCCGCACGGTCGATCCCGCGGAATATTATGTCGCCGGCCGGCGCGTGCCGGCATTCTTCAACGGCATGGCAACCGGCGCCGACTGGATGAGCGCTGCCTCGTTCATCGGGATGGCGGGCACGCTCTACCTGGCGGGCTTCGACGGGCTCTCGTTCGTCATGGGCTGGACCGGCGGGTATTGCCTGGTCGCATTTCTGCTCGCGCCGTATCTGCGCAAATTCGGCCAGTTCACGATTCCGGATTTTCTCGGCGAGCGTTACGGCGGCAATATCGTCCGCAGCGTCGGCATTTTTGCCGCGATCCTGTGTTCGTTCACCTACGTGGTCGCGCAAATCTACGGCGTGGGACTGATCACCAGCCGCTTCACCGGGCTCGAGTTCGGCATCGGCGTGTTCGTCGGTCTCGGCGGCATCCTGGTGTGCTCGTTCCTGGGCGGCATGCGCGCGGTCACGTGGACCCAGGTTGCGCAGTACATCATTCTGATCATCGCCTACCTGACGCCGGTGGTCTGGCTGTCGGTCAAATACACGGGCAACCCGGTGCCGCAGCTCGCCTACGGGCAGGTGCTGCAGAAGGTGACCGAGCGCGAGAAAGTGCTCACCAATGATCCGAAAGAGATCGAAGTGCGTAACATTTTCAAGGCGCGCGCTGACGCAGCAAACGCAAACCTCAAAGATCCTGCCGCCGCCTACACGCGCGACAAGGGAGATCTCGAGAAGAAGCTTGCCGACCTGAAAGCGCGCGGCGCGGCGCCGGCGGAGATGGCGTCAACCGAAGCCGCACTCGCCGCTTATCCGAAGGACGAAAATGCGGCCAAGGCACAGTGGAACAAGGATAAGGGCCTCGCCGCCCGCGCGGCGCCACCGCGACCGCATGCCACGCCGTTCCCCGGCAAGGACGAGGCGGCGCAGAACATCGCGCGCAACAACTTCCTCGGCATCGTCTTTTGCATGATGTTCGGGACCGCAGCGCTGCCGCACATCCTGATGCGCTACTACACGACGCCCAGCGTACGACAGGCGCGCCAGTCGGTGTTCTGGTCGCTGTTCTTCATTTTCCTGCTGTATTTCACCGCGCCGTCGCTGGCGGTGCTGGCGAAATATGACGTCTACCATTTCCTGGTCGGCAGTACGTTCGCGGACCTGCCTGCATGGGCGGCAAACTGGTCGAAGGTCGATCCATCGCTGCTGTCGATTACCGACGTCAACAAGGATGGCATCGTGCAGCTGGCTGAAATCGTGCTCGGCACCGACATCATCGTGCTCGCTACGCCGGAAATAGCCGGCTTGCCGTATGTCGTTTCTGGTCTGGTTGCCGCGGGCGGTTTGGCTGCCGCACTGTCGACCGCTGACGGCCTGCTGCTGACGATCGCCAACGCGCTGTCGCACGATCTCTACTACAAGATGATCGATCCGACCGCCTCGACGAGCCGTCGCGTATCAGTGTCCAAAGCACTGCTGGTGGTCGTGGCATTGACTGCCGCCTACGTTACCTCGCTCAAACCCGGCGACATCCTGTTCCTGGTCGGCGCGGCGTTCTCGCTGGCGGCCTCGGCCTTTTTCCCGGCCCTAGTGCTCGGCGTCTTCTGGCGGCGCGCCAACAAGTGGGGCGCCATAGTCGGCATGGTGACCGGGCTCGGGGTATGCATGTATTACATGTATACGACTTACCCATTCTTCGGCGGCGTGGCAGCGAATCAGTGGTTCAACATGAACCCGATTTCGGCGGGTGTCTTCGGCGTACCGATCGGGATCATCACGATTATCGTGGTGAGCCTGCTGACTCCCGAGCCGTCGGCGAAGGTGCAGGAATTGGTCGACCACGTGCGCTACCCGCACCTGCGCGGCGACATCGACACTCAGGCGACCTGAACCGGAGCGCCATCGATGGATGCAACAAAGCCCGCTCCGGCGGGCTTTGTTCTTAAAGAGCCCGTAACACAATGAAACGCGCGATGCGCTGTCACGATTTTGGCTCAGGGCTAGAAGAAAGTCCTGCGGCTTAGTCATTCTAAGCAAGGGACTTATCGACAACGCCATGGGCCAAAACTCGTGCCAGCCCGAAGGGTTGCAGCCAGAATTAGCGGCGCACCGCAGCGTGGAGCAGGGGCCCCGCCTGCGGGGATGGGACCGCGAAGGTGGGCGTGAATCGCGTGGATTGGGTGCGCTTCTTGTAGCGCTCCGGGGTCGCATCCAAGCATACGGCGCTTGGAACCTGCTCCGCCCTCCACGCGACGCCGCGTTGCTCGTCTTGGCAATAGAACGACTATTGCCTTCACCGGGCGCCTTGCCCTCACCAATTCTGGCTGCAACGCACACGCGTTTCATTGTGTTACGGGCTCTAAGGCACAGGCCACTTTGCTAGAATGCGGCGGCATGAAATTGAATCCATGGCTGTATTACCAGCGTTCGCGTTTGCTTGCACTGGTTAAGCGCGACGACGACGCGATAAGCGATCTGCAAGCCGCGCTGCGGCTGGATCCTTCCTTTGCACGCGCGGCGAGTTCACTGGGCTTCTTGTATGCGAAGGTCGGCCGGCGCGACCTCGCAATCGAGCAGTTTCAGCAGGCGCTGCGCAGCGAGCCGGACAATCCGGTGCTGCTGTTCGATCTCGGTTACGTTTATCACATGCAGAAAAACTACGAACCGGCCATCAAGGCGTTCAAGGACGCGTTGCGCCACGATCCCAAGATCGACCGCGCGTGGTACGGGCTGGGCCTGGCGCTGGAATCGCTGGATCGGCACGAAGAAGCGGCAGAGGCGCTGCAGGAAGCAGCGACGCTGCAGCCGATGAACGCGCACGCGTGGTACGAGCTCGGCATGGTCTACCACACGCTGAAACGCGCCGACAAATTCGCGGAAGTCAGCGCGCACTTGAACCGGTTCGATCCGAAAATGGCGCTGCACTTAAGCCATGCGACGAAGACCGCACCGCCGGCCGACGCGGCTGCGGACAAACCGGCCGGTGGTTAGCGATGTTTGAGTTCGTGGTGATCCTGAAAGGCCTCAATGAAGTCGCCTTGATGGCGCTGCTCGGTCAGGGTGCGCTTTTCATCCTGGCGGGATCGCGCCGTGAGACCAACATCGTGTATTCCATGCTCAAAACGGTGACCTCACCGCTCATGAAAGCCACGCGCTGGATCGCGCCGCGCTTTATCGTCGACCAGCACATCGGCTTTCTGACGCTCTTTTTCCTGCTGGTGATCGAAGCCGTACTGATCGTGTTCAAGGTGCGGCTCTACTATGCCGCCGTGGCCGCAGGTTAAGCCCCAGCCGCGTCCGGGTTGCCTCGTACGGTCATGAGCACGCAGCCCGCGGGCGCGATCGCCGCAGCAATCGTCGACTTCCTGCGCAGCCATCCGCCGTTCGATCACGTCGAAGACGCGACACTCGCCGCGCTCGCTGCGGCCTGCCGGGTCGCGTATTTCGCGCGCGGCGAATCCATAGTCTCACCGGCCTCCGGCGTGTCTGCCGCGCTATACATCGTCAACAAAGGGCGCGTTCTCGTCGAGCAGTCGGATGAGAACCGAGCCGCGGGCACGCCGAATCTCGCGCTGGGACCCGGCGAATGTTTTCCGCTCAGCGCGCTGATCGGCCAACGCGCGACGACGAGCATCTATCGCGCTGCCGGAGATGTCTTTTGCTACGCGGTTCCCGCCGAGCGGGTGCATGAATTGCTGCGCACGAGTCCCGCGCTGCTCGAATTTGCAACCGGCCATCTCGCGCTATTGCTCGCGCGCGCACAGACCCAGGTGCGCAACCACGCCGGCCAGGCCGCCCTCGACGCGCACGGCATGTCGGCTGCGCTCGAGGACTTGCTGCGGCGCAGCCCGGTCAGCTGCGCGGAGCACGCGTCGACCGGCGAAGTGCTCGCGCGCATGCGCGACGAAAAAATCGGCAGCATGGTGATCGCCACCGCGGACGGCGTGCCGGTGGGCATTTTCACCGAGCGCGACGCGGTAGCGCGCGTAGCCGCAGCAGGACTCGATCTACACACGCCGATCAAGCAGGTCATGACGGCCGCGCCGCTGGCGCTTCCCGCCAGCGCAAGCGCAGGCGATGCTGCGCTGCTGATGGCGCGCCACGGTATTCGGCACGTGGTCGTGCTGAATAACGCAAAGTTCTGTGGCGTCGTGTCCGAGCGCGATCTATTTGCGCTGCAGCGCCTGAGCTTGCGCCGGATCAGCGCAGACATCGCGACAGCAATGAGTATCGCCGACGTGCAAAGCGCGGCGGCACGCATCCGTCTGCTCGCGCGCAACCTGCTGGCCCAAGGTATAGGCGCCGAGTCCCTTACGCAGTTCATCGCCGAATTGAACGACCGCGTGACCTGCCGCGTGATCGAGCTAACATTGGCGCGCCATGCGCTGGATGATGTGGCGTTCTGCTGGATCGCGCTCGGCAGCGAAGGGCGGCTCGAGCAGACCTTCAGCACCGATCAGGACAACGGCATCATTTTCGACCTTCCCCCTGGTCAGTCCGCGGCCGCTATGCGCGAGCGCGTGCTGCCGTTCGCGGATGACGTGAATCGCGCGCTCGTCGAGTGCGGCTTCCCGCTGTGCAAGGGCGGCATCATGGCCAGCAACCCGCGCTGGTGCCTGAGCAGCGAAGAATGGCAGGCGACGTTTTCCGACTGGATCCGCAATTCGGCGCCGGAAGCTTTGCTCAACGCGGCGATTTTTTTCGACTTCAGGCCGCTGTGGGGTGTCGCGGCGCTGGCCGACCGGCTGCGCGATGGGCTCTTCGCGACCGCGTCGGTGAACCGCCGCTTTCTGCACCAGATGGCGGTCAATGCGCAGCAAACGCAGCCCCCGCTGGGATTGGTTCAGGACTTCGTCACGGCGGGCACCGGCCGCGATGCCAACACGCTGGATTTGAAAGCGCAGGGCGCGCGGTTGTTCGTCGACGCGGCGCGCATATACGCGCTGCAGTATTCGATTGCGGCCACCGGCACCGCCGCGCGCATCCGCGTCTTCGCCGAAAAGGCGGGCGTAGACCCGGCTGAAATCGGCGCCGTGCTCGACGCCTTTTTCTTCATCCAGATTCTGCGGCTGCGGCACGACATATTCGACGCGTCAGACGCTGCCGCGTCGCCCAATCGCATCGATCCCGACCGGCTCAATCCGCTCGAACGCCGCATCCTGAAAGAAGCGCTGCGCAGCGCGCGCCGCGTACAAAAGCGGCTCGCCCTCGACTACCAGGCATGAGCTGGCTGGATTATTTCATCCGACCGCGCGCGCTGCCGCCCGCGCTGGCGGCCCGCATTGCCGCGTGGCAGCGGTTACCCGCCGCCGATTCCGCCATGGCGCCGCGCCGCTGGGTGGTGGTCGACACGGAGACCAGCGGGCTGGACATGGCGCGCTGCAACCTGATTGCGATCGGCGCGGTGGCGATCGAAAACGACGTGATCGTCGTCGCGCCCAGCTTCGAAGCGGTGTTGCGCCAGGATTCGACGAGCCCGCGCGCGAATATTGAAATCCACGGCGTCGGCGCAGAGGCGCAGGCGCACGGCGAAGAGCCGGCCGAGGCCCTGGTCCGCTTCCTGGAATTCGTGGGCAAGGATGCGTTGATCGCCTATCACGTCGCGTTCGATGCGGCATTTTTGCGCCGCGCAATCAAAGCCCGCCTCGGCTTACGTTTCACCGGCGAATGGGTCGATATCGCAGTGCTCGCGCCGCTTACATATCCCGATTTCGCGCGCAGCCGCCGCGGTCTCGATGGCTGGCTTGCGCGCTTCGGCATCGAGCCGGGGGCGCGCCACAACGCGCTGGCCGATGCTTACGCGACTGCACAGTTGTTCCAGATCGTCGCGCGTCGCGCCGCGCGCGACGGCCGCCGGCGGCTATGCGACCTGCAGAGCGTGGCCGGCGAGCACGCGGCAAATGTTTGGAACGCCCGCGGGTAGCAAACGGATGATGGCTAAACTATGAACTCGATCTTGCGGCGCGCGGCGCGAATTGTCGCAGCGCCCGATCAGGAATGGCGCAGCGTGCAAGCTGAACCGGCGCGTCCGCTGGCGGTCATGCTCTACGTTTTACTGTTGTCGCTGATTCCGGCCGCCGGCTGGAGCACCGGTCTGTGGCTGTTCGGCAACGAGACCAATGTCGGCCGCGGCGCTCAAATTTCCGGTGTCGGCCAGATTGCCTATCACGGCCTGCTCGCCGCGGCGGGCTTTGTGCTGTGGGTCGTGTTGTGCGCTGCGACGCTGGTTGCGCTCGCTCGGCTGTTCGGCGCCGCACACGACTGGGCGCGGGCTTTGCAAGTGGCCGCCTACAGCGCGACGCCGGTTGCGCTCGCCGGTCTGCTGTTGATCCAGCCCAACCTGCTGTCGGTCCTGATCATCGCTTTCTTCTACAGCCTGTATCTGCAGTATGCGGGCGTGCAGCATGTTCTACAGGTGAAAGAAGGCGCGGCAGCTGAATACGTTGCCTTAAGCACTATACTGCTGTCGGTTTTATCGACCGCGATTGGAGCACTGGGCGGCTGGCTCGGTGTACTCTAGGGTGGCAATGGCCGACAGGACAGTGGCGTTGCGCGTTTAAACAGGCGATCACGTTATGGTAAGCCATCCTCACTTTTAGACGGCGAGTTGACCGTGCTTCGCAGTTTCCCCCATCCGCACCGTCTAACCTGGATCATCGGGTGCGTCGCCCTGGTGCCGCTGATCGCCTTGGGCGATTACGCCACCGGCTACGAGTTAAGCCTGGCCATTCTTTACCTGGTACCCATATTCGCCGCAACCTGGGTGCTCGGCCGCGGTTACGGAATTTCGATATCGGTGTTTGCGCTGGTGAGCTGGCTGATCTCGGTGCATTTCATGGGTTTCGCTTACGCGCATCCGTTTTATCACCTGTGGGAAGCACTGATCCGGCTGGTGACGTGGGTGATCTTCGTGTTGTTGCTGGCGCGGTTGAGGGTGGCTCTGGCCCACGCCGATGAGCGCTTTGTCACCGTGCTCGAGGGGCTCGATGCCGCTGTCTACGTCATCGATGCGGCCAATGACGAACTTCTGTATGTGAATCAAACCTGCCGCGCGATGTTCGGCGCCGGCAACCTGCTGAGCCGCGCCTCGCAGATCGAGTCGCGCTTCACGCCGCAGCCGGCGCACGAGTTCGTCCACGGTAAACAGAGGGCAGGCGGCGACGCAGCCACCGGCGAATTCGCGGACATTGCGCGCGATCGCGCATACCTGATACATGCGCGCTCAATCCGCTGGATCGACGGGCGCGCAGTCCGGCTGAACGTAGCGACCGATATCACCTTGCAAAAGCAGACCCAGGAATTGAATCGCCAGCAGCAGGAAAAACTGCAGCTCACGGCGCGGCTGATCAGCGTCGGCGAAATGGCTTCAACGCTTGCGCACGAACTGAATCAGCCGCTCGCCGCGATTGCCAACTACAACATGGGTTGCGTGCGCCGTTTGCGATCGGGCGACTACACCGCGCAGGATTTACTGGACGCCATGGAAAAAAGCAACGCACAGGCCGAGCGCGCCGGTAAAATTATCCAGCGCGTGCGCGAGATGGTACGCCGGCGGGACCCGCAGCGCGCCGAATGCAGCATCAATGACATAATCAGCGATATTGCGCACATGATCGAAATCGAAGCAGAAAAAAACGGCGTTGCGCTCAGCCTCCAGCTCGACCCCGCGCTCCCGCGGATAATTGGCGACCGGGTCATGCTCGAACAGGCGATCCTGAACCTTACACGCAACGCGATCGAAGCCATGCGCGACACTCCGGCCGCGGCGCGCAAGCTGACCATTGCGTCGCGTTGCGATAAAGAATCCATGATCGAGATTCAAGTGTGCGACGCGGGTTGCGGAATTCCTGCCGCGCTCGTGGATAACCTGTTCACACCGTTTTTTACGACCAAGCGCGATGGCATGGGCATGGGGCTGACCATCTGCCGCTCGATCGCCGAATTTCATGACGGGCGCCTATGGGCCACACGCAACCCGGACGTCGGCAGCACATTTTATTTTTCGCTTCCGGCGGCGGCATGAGCGTCGAAGCTGACGGCACCGTTTTTATCGTTGATGACGACGACGCGTTTCGGGATTCGCTGTGCTGGCTGCTTGAATCCGCCGGCCATCGGGTAGTCGCGTACGCCGCCGCGGAAAATTTTCTAACCGCCTATGAGCCGGACCAGGCAGGCTGTCTCGTGCTCGACATACGAATGCCGGGCATGAACGGGCTCGAATTACAGGACGAGCTGAAACGGCGCGAGCTGACCTTGCCGATCGTTTTTGTCACGGGGCATGGCGACGTACCGATGGCAGTGAGCGCCGTCAAGAAGGGCGCGGCGGAATTCATCGAGAAGCCGTTTAACGATCGCGCTTTCCTGGGCCTGATCGAAAAGGCGCTCAAGCTCGACGCCGCACAGCGTCGCGAGCAGACGCGCAAAATGACGGTGACGGCGCGGCTCGAAAAGTTGACGTCGCGCGAACGCGAGATCATGCGCTTCGTGGTCGCGGGCAAAATGAATAAAACGATTGCCGACGAACTTTGTATCAGCATTAAAACCGTGGAAGCACACCGCTCACGCGTCATGCAAAAAATGGGAGTCGACTCGGTTGCTGCGCTGGTTCAGCTCGCGCTCGAAATCGACCCCCGGCGCTCCGCGCATTAGCGGGTTCAGTCGCAACCCGCGAAAGGATGGCGGCCTCACCTGGCCATCCTTACCGAATGCTTACCAAACCGCCCGCAAACCCAATGCCGGCGCGGCCTGCAAGGGTTATCCCTAATAGCTGAACGTGGCGGGCGACCGCTATCTTCAATCGCGCGTAGGTTACGGCGCGACATTTGTCGCGCCAGCATTAAAAAAAATTTTACCCCGCGTCCGGATGGCGATGTGAGCCCGCCACCGAATACCAAAGGAGAGAACTAAATGAGCGTAGCCGCAGCCGTCGCACCCGCGAGCGATTTCAAACCGGAGGAGAAGCGAGTCATATTCGCGTCTTCGCTCGGCACCGTTTTCGAATGGTACGACTTCTACCTG
>Ga0207641_10002121_pt1 | contig 18757 bp, 17 predicted proteins | sample KBSSwiS62_FD_184306 | JGI IMG/M metagenome (GOLD analysis project Ga0207641, IMG submission 184306) | Switchgrass rhizosphere microbial communities from Kellogg Biological Station, Michigan, USA - KBS Switchgrass S6-2 (SPAdes) (version 2) | ecosystem: Host-associated > Plants > Roots >... | reverse complement strand
GCCAAGGCAGAAGGTGAGACCGGCTACGCCGCCCAGTGGGCGGGACAAGGTGCGCCATTATCTCGCGCAATGCCAGCTGCCGAACTTGTCGCCCTTCTACGTGCCGAATTGAATTCTTGAGACTGAGGCAATCTGGAATGCCTTTCAACCCAGACATTCACGCTTCAGTTTAGGTCGTGAACCCATAAAACTTGGTCGGATCGTTGATGCGTCGGGCTTGCTATGCTATCGGTCGATGGAAGCAGGAGGCGGTCATGTTCGGGAAGGCTAGGAACGAACTCACTCCGCCGCCGAATGCGGGCGCTGTTGAGGTTTTGCAAGTGTGGGCAGAGCCTGGGGCGGCGCAGCAGCTCGTTCTTCAGACGACGTGGAAAGAACCCGGTGCGTGGGGTCTGTTGCTCGCCGATGTCGCCCGGCACGCAGCAAAGGCTTATGCTGCTGAAGGTGTGCCTGAGGCGCAGGCACTCGACCGGATATTGCAGCTGTTCCGCGCCGAGTTTGCTGCACCCACGGATACGCTATCGTAGAACCGCCTCGCGTAAGGCTCTTCCGCTGCCCGTTAGAAGATGATTCAAGCGCGGCATGAGCCGATATGACCTAACCGATTTCGAGTGGCGCGTGATCGAGCCGCTGCTGCCCAACAAGCCCAGAGGTGTGCCGCGCGTCGATGACCGGCGCGTGCGTGGCGAACGCACTTTCAGCCTTCTCGCTAGGTCATGAACCCATAAAAGCGACGTTCAGATAGGCTCGACGCCTTTCCGAGCGTAAAAGCCTTCCCAGCCATCGGGCTCCGGGTTTTCTGCCGCATAGCGCCGTTTCGCATCGGCGTGCTTTCGAGCGAACCAATCGTTGAACTCAACCCAATAGTCTTCGCCGTAGCCCATCCGCCAACCGATCGAGCCAAGTGGGATTTCCGGGTGTTTCTGCCAAGGTGGAATCATTTATGGATGCTATCACGATACGAACGGGCTTCCATAGTGCGCTCAATGCTGATTCAGCGTTGGCATGAGCCGATATGATCTGACCGACTTCGAATGGCGAGTGATCGAGCCGCTTCTGCCCAACAAGCCGCGAGGCGTGCCGCGCGTCGATGATCGGCGCGTGCTGAATGGCATCTTCTGGGTGTTGCGATCCGGTGCACCATGGCGTGACCTGCCCGAGCGCTACGGCCCGCGCACCACCTGCTACAACCGTTTCGTGCGATGGCGGAAGGCGGGCGTCTGGGATCAGATGATGGACGCCATCACCGCCGCCCACGACGGCGACATCCAGATGATCGACAGCACTTCCGTTCGCGCCCACCAGCAGGCTGCGACGGCAAAAAGGGGGATCGAGATCATTGTCTTGGTCGCTCCCGAGGCGGGCTCACGACCAAAATCCACGCGGTCGTCGATGCGCAAGGGCTCCCGATCCGGCTCAGCCTGACCGCTGGTCAAACACATGATGGTCAGGTCGCCGATGAACTGCTCAATCATCTCGGGCCGCATATGATCGTCCTTGCGGATAAGGCCTATGATGCCGATCGTATCCGCACGTTGATCGAGGAACAGGGCGCAACGCCCAACATCCCGGCGAAATCCAATCGAAAATGGAAGCCGTGCTTCAGCAAGCGGCTGTATCGCGAGCGTAACCTGATCGAACGCTTCTTCTCAAAGCTGAAGCACTTCCGCCGCGTCGCCACCCGCTACGACAAGCTGGCCGAGAACTTCCTCGCCATGGTCCAGCTTGCCTCAATGCGGCTGTGGCTCCGCGCTTATGAGTCTACGACCTAGCATGATCGATTCCTGTCCTTCATCAGCACGCTCTAGCAATCACGGCAAGACTTGGGTTGGGACTTAGCGGGTCGTTCCCTCGCGACATGCCGATTGACCGATCTCGTCAAGAGCCGACGTTCGGCGTTTACCCTACCGCCTCGTCATAGCGGCGGGAACTGGGCGGTAGCACGAACCGCGGCGCGGGAGCGGTGCCGTTCGTGAGCGATCGGTGAAGACCAGAACATTCCGCCTGGATTGAGCCCCACGAGCTGCCGGCCGAGCTTTTCGACTTCTCAATCTGAGAAGTTGAATGATGAACGAGCCTGCGCAACAGTCATCCTTGGGATCAGTCTAGCGAGGCAAGCCTGGCGGCATCGCTGCCGGAACGTGAAGCCTGAGAAACAGTATCTGATCAACGATCACCTTCTCGAAGGCGTTGCCCATGTAAATGTCGAAGTGGCCGAACGGATATTCGAAGATGCTCGGCCTGGACGCCTGCTGAGCATACTGCTTCGCCACGCCTGCCGGCGCGACGTTGTCTTTCGTGCAGAGGCAGAACAACACCGGGCAGCGCAACTCCCTGGCGTGCCTCCCGGGAGAGTATGCCCCGATGGTAATGCCGATCCTCGCCGCCACGGCATTGGGAGGTGCCGCCGACCCGGCGGTCGCCAGCAATTCGCTCGCGGTGGCATAATTGCCCGGCGTGTTCATCAGAGCCAGCTGGTCTGCCGGCGCCGCAAGGGGGACCACAACCGGCCCCTTGCCGAGAAGCTTCGCTCCGATGTCGCAAAGGCCCAGGGCTGCGACGCGAGCGATCGTCCGGAGACTGAGCTGGCGCACAGCGGCTGGGCCGCTCGTGTGGGGGCATTGGGAGATCACCGCGGCAACGCGTCCGTCCGACGCGGCGACGGTCAGCACATGCCCGCCAGCGAGGGAGCTGCCCCACAACACGATCTGGCTGTTCGGGCGGATGCTGCGGACATGCGCAACCGCGGACCTCCAATCGGCGAGCTGACGCCGGACTTCGATGATCTGCCGGGGCTGCCCGTCGCTCGCGCCGAAATGCCGGTAGTCGAACGCGAGACAGGCGTAGCCCTCTTCAGCGAACCGTTCAGCGTAGGCGTCGATCCGCATCTCCTTCACGCCGCCCAGACCATGAGCCATGACGATGACCGGCGCATCGTCCCGCGGCGCAGGATAGAACCATCCTCTGCACATCAGGCCGCCCTGTTCCGATGCAAACTCGATGTCGAGCCTCCTGACGACCTGCACGCTCTCGCTGCCCTCGTTCACACGTCGCCTCCTTCAAGCTTCGGGAAGTCATGGGTGGTCACCCTCGATGCTGGACCACGGGTTTGATGTCGTTCTCGCCGCCGCAAACCGCGCACTTCCATCCGATATTGAGCGCGATCTCTTTGCCACGGGAGGACCGCCATTCTTGAATCCGAGTTGACGTACGCTCTCAATTTGGTCGGACTCGGATGTGCCTTGCTTGAAAACGGTATTCTCGGCCGCCCCCTTAGGCGCGCTGGCTGCGCGTGATCGCCAGTTAGCACCGTAACGCAGGCGAACACATCGGACATCTACCGGGCATGATCACGCTCCATCTGATCCGCCAAAGCCACGGCCGCATCTGCGTTCGCCCCAGTCACGTCACTGTAGATGCGTATTAAAGATTTCGCCCACGGCCGTGGCCATATGGCGGCCGTCGCCACAGACGAGGACGGTTGCGCGCTGCAGTAAGAGTTCGACGACCCGCGTCCGCTCCTGCCAGAAGCGGTACTGGACGTAAGTAATGTCGCCTTGGGCGCTGCAGAGGAAGCCGTTAGAACCTCGGCCACGCCATGCTGCTGCCATTGAGGCAACTCGTCGCTGTCGAGGAAGTCGACGTCGATGTTATCGATACTGAAGGAGAAGTGCCTGACCGCTAGCGTTTTTGATCGCGCGCTCTTGCAGGAAACCGAGGAAGGGCGCGATGCCGGTGCCTGCGCACAGCAGAATGATCGGGGTCGCGAGATATTCGGGAGGATGAAATGCGACATAAGCAGGGCGCACGGCGACTGACAAATTGCGGAGGCCGATGATTTCTTGGAACATCACCGCGAGCGATGCCATCGCGCGCAGCATTGCGCGGACAAGCCGGACCGTCGTCGCGGTCTCCAGCGCCTCCTCGAAGCTTCGGGCAGCGCCAGACAGTGCGCATCCTCAAGGTCGGCATTGCGTCAGTTCCGTTCGATCCCACCAATCCGCCGGACGTCTCCCACGTTGAGCGGGCACTCTGGTTGATGTCAATCTCGACAGCTTGGTCCGGGGACGTCAGTCCGGCAAACCAGCGCGCCGACGAAGCCCCGCCCAAGCCATCGATGTGCCTCCCTTCGCGGCGGCGCCGCCGAGTATCCCGCCTCGGATACGGCGATCACCTGGTCGGGGCCCGCTGAGCCGCAGCAGAGACACCGGATCGGGGATCTGCTTCGCCGCCGACGATTTTGAACGTGCTTGCGCAAAAATCGAAGTCATTCACCGCTCGACGCGCCCTTATGCGCCCCAGACCATTGGCATGGTCGAACGCTTCAACGGCCGCATCGCTTGCGAAGTGAGGGGCATCAACGTCGCTGGCCATGCTGATCTCGAAATCCTGCTGACCGGCTGCGACCGTGCCTACAATAGAAGGCGACAGCGCGTGCTCCACGGGAGTTCACCATGCTAGCAGGTAGAGGAACGGATCGGCCTTATGCCCGCGCTCGCCAATCCTCTTTACAAGCCGACGGCTCCGGACGATCTTATGAATAAAGTCGACGACGTATTATATTGCGCCAATCACGTCTCGCAACCAAACGATTATAATCATGCTTCAGCCTCGAGCACCATGAATTCTTCAACCGCCCAGATGGCTGTATATTTTCGACACCTGGGCGTGCCGGGAGTTATGACGGGCTCAGCATTCCCATCCGCTTGAGCAGCGTCGCCGTATCCTGATAATATTCGTCAATGCGGACAATGCGGTCGCCCTCGACCCAGTATTTCTCGATATGCCATGTAACCCATGGCTCTGGGTCAATTGCGGTGGGCGCCACCGTCCAACTGAGTTCTCTCAGCACGACGTTGTCTTTTTGATAATAGGTTGGCTCCGTAAACTTGATGTTGCTGAGGAATTCCATAGCGACATCGCGGACGTCGCTGGTCAGCATCGCCTCCCATCCCGCTATGCCGACATAGCGCCCACCCCACGGCATGCTCACGGGTTCGTCAAGCACTGTCTGCTCGGTCAGGAACCGTGCAGCCTCTACCCGAAACATCTCGAGTGAGTACGTCGGCACATTTTCAACTATTTTCATTAGTGCATCATAATACCATATGTTGTAATTTTCGATTAGATCAATTTGTGATGTAGACATGATCGCATTTCTCCTGTGTATTTTATGCCGAACTAAACGATTGATAACAAGATTATCTAGGACCGGATAAGCGGTTTCGCCGACCACAAGCTTATGAGATATGCCGCCTTACTGATTGGTCGCGGGCGGTCTTGGATAGACGGACGCGAAGCCAACATTGGCGAGCGCATATCATGCTTTCGGCGCCAGGAGCCTTCACGGGCTTTCCCTCACTCGCCCTGACATGGCTGACAAAACCAGCTTGCCCCTTTCACGATTGCCCGCATATCATTTATCGCGGCGTCTGCTGGGGCGATCAAAACGACGCCGTCAGGGTGAAGCCATATGTCCGCGGAGGAGATACGGAGATCAAGTTTGAGAAAGTGTCTGTATTCGATAGATACTGCGCGTATACTTCGTTAGTGAGATTACGTATCCATCCCGCAATTTCAAAATTACTTTGCGGAATCTTATATCTCAGCCGTGCGTTTACTTGACTGAACGATGGTTGCCTTATCTGATTATTCGGCGTGGCGTACCAGCCGTCATTGTAGTAATAGTCCGAACTTATTTCGAGATTTTTGAGTTTTCCAGGCAGAGCGTAAGTTATCGAGGCGTTGAACGTCATGTCCGGTGAAAGCATGATGTGGTTACCGGCTGCGCTCCCATATGTGATGAGGTGGCCGCCTTGCGGCAACGGCTCGTTGAATGGGGTGCCTTCGAACTGGCGATATCTGGCATTGAGAAGCGAAGCGCCAGCCGTCAGACGAAGCGAGGGCGTAGGCGCGAACTGGCCTTCGAGTTCGAGTCCGTACATGCGCGCCCGGCCTGCGTTGGTTAGTACGACGCCGCCCACGACGCCGTCCGACAGATACCGAGGAACTTGCATATTACGGAATGTATAATAGAACACCGCGGCGTTCAGCAGCAGCCGGCGATCGGCGGTTTCGACCTTTAGGCCGCCCTCAAAGGCGTCGAGTTTCTCCGGCTTGACCGCCTCCGCCGGCAAGCCAAGCGCATTAAACATGCCGCTCTTGAACCCGCGATTGTAGGACAGATAGGCAAGGACGCCAGGGGAAAGCCTGTGGTCGAGCGCAACCCGCCATGACGGGCTGCTCCAGCTTTCCTTATCCATATCGCCGGCGAGGACGCCAAGGTCGAACGCCCCGATGCGGCCGCTCTGGCTGATGGCGAGCTTGCGCCGTTCGACCGTGTATCGGCCACCAACGGTCAGGTCGGTGTCGGGCAGGACGTCATCCACCGTGACCTGGCCGAACACGGCGCCCGACCACACCTTCTGACGCGAATGGATGGCTACCAACGTAAGTGGCGCGAGCAAATTGCCCACGGTCTGCAACGGATCATAGGCGCTGTCGAGATAGAAGCCGTATAGCCCGGCCACCCACTTCACACGGCTGCCAGAAGGACCGATGAGTTGAATTTCCTGCGAATACTGGTTGCCCGCCTTGCGTCCATCGACCGTCATCCGCGGCACGGGCGAATAGTCGCTGTCGAGACGCAAGTTCTGTACTTCCCTGCGGAAGGCGGTGATGCTGAGGAGATTCGCGAAGCCCAGTTCCGATTCGACACGAAACGACACGCCGCCCTGCTTCGAGCGCGTGAATGGATCTACGTTTGAATCGACATCCTGCTTGCCTCCAGTGAACATGCCACCCACGGCGGGCAAGGAATTATATGGAATGCGCCATGCAATGCCCTCCGATGTGTCGAGGTTGCTGTAGTCTCCTGCCAGGATGACCTTTGTCCCGTCCGATGGCTGCCACAGCAGTTTGGTGCGAAGCGCTAGCGAGTCCGTTTCGTTCACATCGTCGCCGGTCGTCAGGTTGCGGCCATATCCATTACCCTGACTTCGGTAGCTGGCCGCGAGGTTCATGGCGATCGTGTCACTGAGCCCGCCCGTCACATAGGCCTTGGTCGTCAAAATCTCGTAGTTCCCGTAAGAGATCGAGGCCGTGCCGCCGGGCGCGTAATCGGGATCGCGGGTCACGATCTGGATCACGCCGCCCGTCGCGTTGCGACCGAACAATGTACCTTGCGGCCCCTTGAGGACGTTAACTTGCTCGACGCCCGCCATCGAAAACACGGTGGAAGATACGGACGCATAGTAGACGCCGTCCACATAAGTTGCGACGCTGCTTTCGGCGCCGGGTCCCACGGTGTTGCTGCCGATACCGCGCATAAAGGGCGCTGCGGATCCGGTCGCCGACGTGAAATTGAGCCCAGGGGTCAGGCTGCTAAGCTGAAGCGTGGATTCGATGCCGGCTCGCTCCAGCTGGTCTGCGGAGAGGGAAGTGATCGCGATCGGGATGTCTTGAAGACGCTCCGATCGGCTTTCCGCCACAACCACGATCTCGTCGATTCCGGAATCGGATGTCTCCTGCGCCTGCGCCGGCATCATCGTGCAGATGGAACCGAGCATAGTGCCTGATCCCAGGAGATGAAGGACGAATAACCTTATAGGCATATGAATGCTTCCCCTATTTCGATAAAACACCACACCTATTTTATGATTGTTCTTATTTTGCCTATATTTAGCGCGCAGAATTTCGCCGTTATATTGAACTATATGATGAATAGTTCTGAAGGTTTATATCTTGTGATATCTTATTTAGTCTTATTGAGGCGGCCAACCCGTCTCCCACGCAACCCGAAGAAGATCAGAATCGATAGTTGCCTTCGATGAACAGCTTTCGCGGCACGCCGCGAAAGCCGATGATCGCGCTGCCGATGTCAATTGCGGCAGCCTGATAGTCCTTGTTCAGCAGATTCGTGCCGGAAACGGCCACGCCAAATCCATTGTCGAAGGACATTTCGAGCCGTCCATTGAGCAGGCCGAACGCCTTCTGCGTCAGGGCCGGCAAGGTGCCCGCCCTGACGGCTGACGACACCGACGACAGGCTGTCGGTAAAGGACCAGTCCGCTCGAGCGGTGAACTGGCCCGTCGTGTGGCCAAAGGCGAGCGGCTGACGGAAGGCGAAATTCAGCGAGTAGGAATAGTCGGGCGTGCGTGAGAAGGGTTCGCCGGTGCGTTCGACGACGGCGCCGGTGATCGTCTGGTCGAAGAAGCGGGTATATTTGGCGTCAGTCAGAGCTAACGTGCCGCCGATGGACAGCTGGCGGGATATATCCAGATTGGCATCGGCCTCGATGCCCTTGACCCGGCCCTTTGCCGTGCTGGTTACGCGAGACGCCAGCGTGCCGTCGGGATTGAGTACCGTCGAATTGCGCTGTGCGACCTTGTAATCGTCATAATAGGCAGAGATATTGAGCGTCAGCCGCCGATCGAGAAACTGCGTTTTTGCGCCAATTTCATATTCGACGATCTTTTCGGGCTTGAACGGCAGGAAGGAGTTGAGATTGGCGGACGCGACCCGGACGTTATAGCCACCGCTGCGTGTGCCGCTGCTAGTCTTGGCGTACAGCAGGATGTCCATCACCGGCTTATATTCGAGGCTAGCGGTGTAGGTCACCGATCCCTTCTGATAATCGAACTGTGCGCGGCAGATGTCCGGATCCTGCCGCAAAACGACGGGAACTCCACAGGTGCCATTGCCATTCTTGGCCGTGGCAGTGGGGCGCTTGTGATCCTTCGAATAGCGGATGCCGCCTGTCGCGGACAATTTGTCCGAAAATGTGTAGGTACCCTGCCCGAAGACCGCATAGGCATCGGTATCCTGATACTGGCCGGAATCGCGACCCTTCTCCGTAAAATAATAGAGACCTGTAGTATAGTTCAAATGCCCGTTCAGAACGATGCCACTCAGCCGCGCTTCGGCGCTGGTCTGCTTGAATATCGTACCTGTGACCTGGGGCGAAAATGAGTAGGGAGTGGCATCGAGGTCGAACCGGGTAAGACCATCGGTCTTGCGGTGCCCAACTATCACTTCAAGCGCTGCGGCCTTGCTGAAGGTCCATTGCAGATTGCCGACATATTGATCGACCTGGGTAATCGTCCGATTATCCCCGCTGGACTGGAACTCATAAGAGATCAACGAGGTCGTGATCGGGTTATAGTTGGCGACATAGCGCGACGGATTGGCATAGGTTGCCGCCGACGCTGTTCCGCCACTCTGCGCCTTGATAAAATTGTCGAGCGCCCCCCCGGGCGTGAAGTCACGGACATAGGATACATCCATCCGTTCATCGAGCTTGAAGCGATCCGCAGACAGAACCAAGCGGATATCGGGCGTGGGCGTAAAAAGCAGCTTCACGCGATAATTGTCGCGATGGTCATCGGCGAGCCGGCGGCCGTTATCGCTCATGTTGCGGGCCCAGCCGTCGCTGCGGACACGCTTTATCGCGCCGCGGACGGCCAGCACATCGTCGATGAGCGGAATGTTGAGAACCGCTTCCAGGTCACGCTGGCCGTAGCTGCCCATCCGGAAGCTGGCATTGCCGTGTATGCCCTCCATGGTCGGGTCAGCGGTCGTGATCAGGATTGCGCCGCCCGGCGTGTTGCGGCCAAACAGTGTTCCTTGTGGGCCGCGCAGAACCTGTAATGACTGAATGTCGACCAGGCCGGCGTTCGCCCCATAAAGTTTCGGGACATAGATGCCGTCAACATAAATGCCGACCGAAGGATCGAGGCTGGCATCCAAATTGGTCTGCATCTGGCCGCGAATATTGATGATGAGCGCGGACCGGTTAGAGAAGTTGTCAATCCGCAGTCCCGGGGTCGTCGATGCCAGATCGGACACATTCTCTATGCCGCGTTCCTTGAGTGCCTCGCCGGAATACGCTGTGACTGACAAAGGCACCTCCTGAAGCCGCTCGTTACGGCGCCGGGCGGTCACCACGATATCACCTTCATCAGAAGCTGAAGTTTTCACCTCGGGTGCGGGTGCATCATTGGTTCCAACGATTGATTCGGCACGAACCTGCGTCGATATTGCGAGCAACGAAGCCGAAGAAATAAATATGGCCTTATGAAAATTTGACATGAACATTCCCCCCTTTGTTTGCGATTCTCCTACAAATGAATGTTCTGGGAATTATGCTATCGAGCATTGTACGTTATTGAATGCTGAGCCGGATAATAGTCAACTTTCGCGAAATTTCTGCTCGCGACCGCCGAAAAGCTGATAAATACCGAACGCTCCAGCAAGCGTGACAAAGACCAGAGCCAGCAGGAGATGGAAGTTGCCCGGCGCGATCGACATTCGCTCGGGCTTTGCGTGATTTCCTAGCATCAGCATCGCGACCAGCTGCGCTCCGATACCCATCGAAAATGCACGCAGCACCTCCGCAATGCCCATCGCCGAACTGGTTCGGGATGGTGGAGACTCTCCAACCAGTGCGATCCGAAAGGCTGGGCTGCTGCCGCCGTAGATGAAACCCGCTACAATCGCGATCACCGACAGGGTCATATGCGAATGGTGCAGGAGCGCGAGCATCGCCCATGGCACCGCGACCAACGCCATGCCCGTCAGGAACACCACTCTGCGCCCATAGCGCGCCGCCGCCAGACCGGCCAGAGGGCCGCCGACGAGGGAAAGAATGGAAAAGGGCACGAGCATGGCACTCGCAAGCGTGCTGCTGAGACCGCCACCGATGCCCGCCGCTGGGGTCGCCCTGCCGACATAGATCAGCACCTGTGGAAACTGGTTAACCCCGACCGAAAGCAGGCCGTAGGCTGCGATGGTCGCTGCAAGGCCGGGCCGCAGAAGGAGGCGTACGTCGACCATCGGCGTTTCAATCCGCAGGGATTGCCGAACCCACGCATAGAGGACCAGGAGGCCGAGTGCGAACAGGCAGAGCGTGTCGACCGCGAACAGCCCACTTTCACCAGCCTTGCCGGTAGCCAGTAGCAGGCACAATGACGACAGACCGAACATCAGGCCGTTGACGGCAGGAACTTTGGACGGCCTTGCCGTGCGCGCCGTGTGCGGAATAAACGTGAGCAACAGGGATATCGCCGGGACCAGGAACAGGAGGCCGACGATGAAGGTCCAGCGCCAGCTGTAATGATCCATGATAAAACCGGCGAGGAAGAAGAAGAAGCCCGCTGTGCCGGTAGAGGCAGTGGCCACCAGAGCGACCGCGAACGGTAGGCGCGGCGCAGGCACATGTTCCCGCAACAGGCCGAGGCAAAGTGTCGGAACCGCAATGCCGACGCCCTGGACGGCGTGTGCCACCACCACCACGTAGGGATGGCCTATAGAGGCACCGATCGTACCGCCCAACGCCACAATCGCGAGCACCCAGGCCAGCGTTGTCCGTCGCCCATAGAGATCACCGATGCCGCCGCACAGTCCGGCCGAGACGCTGCCGACCAGAAAATAGAGCGATGACAGGAGTCCGATGATCTGCGGGTCAGGGAATACCTTAATGTAAAGCGGCGTTGCTGCGTAGATCACCGCGCTCGATGCGACCCCGGCGATCGTGACCGCCATGATCGTGGCGATGATCCTCCAGGCGCCGTTGCCCAAGTCCACCTGGGTAGCGGGCACGGAAACAATGCCGGCCGCGATCAAAGCGTCAGCCCTGGCTTGTGCTGCGCCCAAGGCAGTATCTGTTCAACGACGCGGGCTGCGCGCAGCAGGAGCGCCTCATTGTCGGGGCGCGCGATGATGTGCAACCCGACGGGAAGGCCATCCACGAAACCGGCCGGGATAGAGACGCCGCAATAGCCCGACATATTCACGATCATCGTGTAGCCGATATACTCCCACGGGGTCAGGCCCGGTTCGTTGCAGACGAACGCCGTGCGCGCGATCGTAGGCGACATCAGCAGATCATACTTCTCAAAGATATCTTCCAGCCTGTCGTTCGGTCGCCTCCGCAATTTGGGAGAGATGGCCATGGTATATTCCAGCTGCGTCGGTCGATCTGAACGGTCGCGGACGTAGAGATTGAGCTTTTGCCACATTTGAGGATCGCGCTGCGCTTCGGCCAGCAGCGTGCTAAGGTGCTTGTGACCAGGGAGGATGGGATGGACCGCATCGAGCTTTTCCATTGAAAACTGGTTGTCGCGCGCAAGCATGTCGCACGGATCCTCAATTTTGAGGTCGGGCTCGTCATAGACCAGCGCATGTTGGCCAAGAGCCATCGCCGTCTTGTGGATGACTTCGATGACGTCGGTACGATTGGGAACGACGCGGCCGAAATCCCGGGACCAGGCGACGCGCAGGTCGCCTATCCCCTTGTCAAGTTCCGCGACATAGTCAGGCGGGGGCGATTGCATCGACCATGGTTCGCGCGTGTCATAGCCGGCCAGAACCTTGGTAGTGATCGCCGCATCGCGTACGTCACGGGTCATGGGGCCGATACCTTCCAGCGGAAAGTCGAAGAGGCGCGGCCCGACCGGAATACGCCCCCGGCTCGGTTGTAGCCCGAACAGACCATTGAAGGCTGACGGCAGGCGCGTCGATCCGCCGCCATCGGAACCGATTGATACAGGACCAAGACCCGCGGCAACGGCAACACCCGACCCGCCGCTCGACCCGCCCGAACTGCGTTCGGTGTCCCAAGGACAAAGCGACTCTTCCGCTACCAGATTGACTGAGCGCCTGTTCATGCCGAACTCGGGCGTATTGGCTTTGGCGAAGATGATCGCGCCCGCGTTCTTCAGCCGTTCCGAACAGACGGAGTCGACTTCAGGGACATGATCCTCGAATAGCAGCGAGCCAGCCGTCGTGCGCAGTCCCTTGGTGATCAGCAGATCCTTGATGCTGATCGGAATCCCGTGCAATGGTCCGAGTTCGTCGCCGCGCATGACCGCGTTTTCGGCGTCCCTAGCGGAGGCCATCGCCTGATCATGGGCGATGGTGATGAATGGCGCGATGACAGGCTGATAGCGATCGACGCGGTTGAGCAGGCACGTCATCAACTCCACGGGAGAAAGTTCGCGGTCGCCGATCAACTCACGCAATTTCCAGGCCGGCATCCAGATCAGATGATCATCATCCACAGGAGAAGTCCTTCAGTAGTGTTACCAATTTTTCGCGCGACCCTCCACATGAGCCGGCGTGCCCCAAAAGAGAGCGATATCTCGGCAGGGGTCTTGTACATTTTGCAGTTACTGCGATGCAGCGAATGGAAATGGCGAAAGCCGCCAAGCGGCGCGCGCGCGGATCGATCCGGCACCACCATGGTGCTGTCCGCTAAGCTCAGTCGCTCGAAATGATCGATATAGGCAGTTGATAATAGCGCGGCGGCACGCCCACATGCTTCTTGAAATGGCGATTGAAATGGCTCTGGTCGAAGAAGCCGCACGCCATCGCCACATTCACCACTGACTCTTTGCGCCGCAACATTCTCTGCGCCAGCGCGATTCGAAGCTGCACTTGATAGGCATGGGGCGGCATGCCGACATGATCCTTGAAAGCATTGATAATCTTGAAGCGTCCGCAGCCCGCGATTGCGGCAAGGTCGCTCAGTCCGACATTCTCGCAGACATTGTCGTGCAGATAGTCGAACGCCCTCTTGAGATTGGATTTTGGCGCCGATCTTGTGTCGATCAATTCCGAATTTTCGCCATAGCGCGTCGTCGCCATGAGGATCATTTCGGCAAGGGCAGTTTCCTTTTCCAGCAACGAAGCCTTGGACAACGCGGTATGCGCGGCACGTTTGACTGCGTGGCAAAGGTGCCCATCCTCAACGACCGCCGCCGTGAAACGCAGGTGCGCGACATCATCGCAATCGAGTATGTCCGCGACCATTGCAGGACTGGGATAAAGCATAAGATTGCGCCAGCCGCTGGAATCTGCGCCGCGTACCGCATGCAGTTCATTTGGCGCCATCAGGATCACGCCGCCGGGTCGCACGATATGGGTCTGGCAGCCGTACTCGATAACCTTCCGCCCGCCGGTGACGACGCCGAAGGTGAAGGTTTCGTGAAAATGAGTGCCGAACTCTACGTCGTGAAACGCAACATCGACAACTTCTAGATCGCCCAGAGCGGGCAGACGGTCAATTTTGCACGATCTATAGTCGACCACCCAGTCGGACTCCCCAGCGCAGTTTCGTCTGGCAAACCCTCCCAATCCGCTATCTCATCTCGCGTCGGTCCATGGTTGGCCTGCATGAGTGCCGATTGCAATGGACCGCGTAAACATAGCCGTGCTCGACAAGAGAAGACAACCGAAAGCCCAGCGCTTGTACGAAATTGCTTAATCACCTTCTTTTTTGTGAATATTCGCGGCTGAACATACAAGCGCGCCTCTCCTATAACGGCCATAGCGCGGGCAGAGGTCGGCAATATCCGGCTGGCTAACCGAGGATGTCCGTGCGTTTTCGCTGCTCCATAGGAACTATGACCTATCTGTTCGAATCGCTTCGCGACCTTATGGCAAAAGCGACTCCACTGCGGTCGGGTGACCTGCTCGCGGGAATAGCCGCCGCCACGAACGAGGAGAGGGTCGCCGCGCAGATGGCGTTGGCGGACGTACCTTTAAGGGCATTTCTGGACGAAGCTGTCGTCCCCTATGAAAGCGATGACGTAACCCGGCTAATCATCGACAATCATGACGATGCCGCCTTTCAGCCTGTTGCCTCGCTGACCATAGGTGAGTTTCGCGAATGGCTGTTGTCCGAACAGTGCGATGCGGCGGCCCTGAGCGCACTTGCTGCGGGAGTGACGCCCGAAATGGTTGCCGCAACGTCAAAAATCATGCGGAATCAGGATCTGATCCTGGTTGCTCGCAAGATGCGGGTCGTAACGCAGATGCGATCGACCATTGGTCTGCCCAAACGCCTTTCGACCCGGATTCAGCCTAATCATCCGTCGGACGACGTTGCCGGCGTTCTAGCCAGTGTGGTGGACGGCCTGATTTACGGCGCAGGCGACGCCGTTATAGGCGTGAACCCGGCGACGGACGATCCCAATCGCCTCTCGGCGCTCTGGCATGCCCTCGCTCATCTGGTGCATGATTACCGGATTCCGACGCAGACATGTGTCCTGACTCACGTTACTCGCCACCTAGAAGCGCTTGAACGGGGGGCTCCGATCGACCTCATCTTCCAGTCGATCGGCGGAACGCAGGCCGTCAACGGCAGTTTCGGGATTTCGCTGGACCTGCTTGCCGAAGCACGCGCCGCCGGCTTGGCGACGCGGCAGGGCCATACAAGTGAGACGGTCATGTATTTCGAGACCGGCCAAGGGAGCGCATTGTCTGCCAACGCGCATCATGCCGTCGATCAGCAGACGCTCGAAGCGCGGGCTTATGGCGTCGCCCGACATTTCAAGCCGTTTCTGGTGAATTCGGTCGTTGGCTTCATTGGTCCGGAATATCTTCTGGATGGAAAGCAAATCCGTAGGGCGGGGCTGGAGGATCATTTTTGCGGCAAGTTGCTGGGTCTGCCGATGGGAGTCGATATCTGCTATACAAATCATTGCGAGGCCGATCAGGATGATTGCGATGATCTGCTACTGCTGCTGGCTGCGGCAGGCGTGAATTTCGTCATGGGCGTTCCTGGGTCCGACGACGTACTGCTGGGGTATCAGAGTACTTCCTATCATGACGCACTTTTCGCGCGAGAAGCGCTGGGTCTTCGGCGGGCGCCGGAATTTGAGCATTGGCTCGAGCAGAACGGCTTTATCGACGACCGAGGCCAGCTTCTTCCATTCGCGATGCAAAGGCTCCCGGCCGAAATGAGAGCGAAGTTGCTGTGAGCGAAGCAAAAGATCTGCCAACCGCTGGAGCGGATTCCGACTTCGTCGCCGATACATGGACGAGGCTCAGAAGCTTGACCCCGGCGCGCGTCGCGCTCGGTCGTGTCGGGTACAGCCTGCGAACACGTGATGTGCTGGCTCTGCGGCTCGACCACAGCCGGGCGCGCGATGCCATCTGGTGTCCGCTCGACACTGCCGAACTATGCAACGAACTTGTGGAATTTGAGCATCCGTTTATCCTGCTCCGCAGTCGTGCGACCAGCCGGCGCGATTACCTGGTCAGACCCGAATTGGGTCGGCGCCTGATCGAAGAGGATTGCTGCGATCTCACCGGGCGGGGGCCGTGCGACATCGTCTTCGTTTTGAGCGACGGCCTCTCCCCGATCGCCATTCAGCGTCATGCTGTGCCCCTGCTGCGCGTGCTATGGCCAAAACTGAGCGCCCTGACCATAGGTCCGCTGATCGTCGTCACTCAGGCGCGTGTCGCAATCGCCGACGAAGTGGCCGAACTGCTGGATGCGCGTCTCGCAATCAGTATCATCGGGGAGCGCCCGGGTCTGTCGTCACCAGACAGTCTGGGCATCTATCTCACCTACGGCGCGCGCGTCGGAACGACCGACGAAGCACGGAACTGCATATCGAACATTCGGCCCGACGGATTGACCTATGACAAGGCAGCAGACATCCTCGATCGACTCATCCGGATCGCGCTCGTGATGGGCGCGTCGGGCATCCCATTGCAGAAGGCCGCCGGGATGATATCAGAAAGCATGAGTCATCCGGTCGATCAGAGGCCTTAGCGGAAAAAGGGCGCGGGAATGGCAGGCGGCATGAGAAGCAATGCGCATTATCCCATGCAGCGTATTGGCATCTGACCGTTGCGTATCGCTATCCTCAATGTCGGGGCGCCCCCAAATGATCTTGCACAGCGCCATGGTGGCTATGACGCCATGGTTCAGTCTCTTTTGGGGCAGCACGACTATGTCGTCTTTCGTGAGGGCGCGCTCCCCGACTCAGCCGATCGGTTCGACGCGGTTGTGATTACTGGCTCGCCCGCAGGAGTTAATGACAGTCATGGCTGGATTGCCGAACTCGTCGACTTTATCCGACAGATAGCTGGGAAGACCAAGCTTGTTGGCCTTTGCTTCGGCCATCAGCTTATCGCCCATGCGTTCGGGGGCACGGTGGTCAAAGCGCCCCAAGGTTGGGGCCTTGGGGTGCATCGTTTCGCGCTGCATGCCGGACCGGAATGGGTGAGCAGGGGCGGCGAAATCGCTCTTGCAGTTGCCCATCAGGATCAGGTGATCGAAATACCTGATGGCGCAAAGATCGTGGCATCAAACGCCTTCACGCCATTCGCAGCGCTTCACTATCCCGCGCTTCAGGCAATAACGTTCCAGAGCCATCCCGAATTTACTGACGCATTTGCATATGACCTGTTCGGGGCGCTTGATGCGCCAGACATTGGTGAGGCTTTGCGCACCGAGGCATTCGCTGCCTTGAATGACATCCCTACTGATGGCCCCGAAGTCGGCGCCTGGATCAACCGTTTCCTTGGTGAGGACTCGTCCGGCGTATCCGCCGCGAGCCGCTCGTCTCTGGCTGACCAAGTGTCGGCGCTTGATGCGGCGCAGCCAGTGCGTTTTGTGCTGCTGTCTTTTACGGATCTCCTGGGATGTCCCCGGGCTAAACTAGTGCCGGCAACTGCCCTAGCGAACGCGCCTGACGGCACGACTCGTTTTGCCGGCGCGGGCGCTTGGTTCGATTTGGCGCCATCGGATTCGGACCTGTGCATGGTTCCCGACGCCGCGTCGCTTGTCCGCTTGCCTTGGTGCCCGGATGTTGCCTGGGTAACGTGCAGCGTCGAAGAAGGTGGCTATCCCTTCGCGCAAAGTCCGCGCGATATCCTGCAGGCGCAGATTGCAAAGGCCGCAGCACGGGGCCTGACTTTCAAGATGGGAATCGAGTGCGAGTTCTTCCTGTTGCCGCAGGACATGGAGAATGCGTCGCTCCGGTCGGGCAGGTTAAAGCCTTCCTATGACCAGAACGCTTTGATGGGGCGCTTCGATGTCATCGCCGAACTATGTGATAGCCTCGAAGCGCTCGGCTGGGGACCCTATCAGGCCGACCATGAAGGCGCCTGGGATCAGTTTGAAATCAACTGGACCTATAGCGACGCGCTGAAAAGCGCAGACCAGGCTGTATTCTTCAAATATATGGCCAAGAGCATCGCCGAGCGGCACGGGCTGCGCGCCTCCTTCATGCCCAAGCCCTTTGCCGATGCGCCAGGCAACGGCATGCATGTCCATGTGTCGGCTTGGCGTGACGGACAGAACATGTGTCTGGACGAAGCCGAGCCCTTGGGTCTTTCGGCGCTCGGCCGCCAAATGATCGACGGCCTGCTGCACAGCGCGGACGCTTTAACCGCGATCTGCAATCCGGTAGTTAACAGTTACAAGCGCCTCAATCCGGCCCAAGCCCGTGAGCACATCACATGGGCACCCTCCGTGATCGGCTGGGGCGGAGACGATCGCAAGAAGCTGATCCGCGTGCCAGAGCCGGGGCGCTTCGAATTTCGGTTGCCCGACGGGGCGGCTAATCCTTATCTGCTTCTTGCGGCGATTATTGCCACATCGCTCGATGGCATTGATCAGGCCCGAATCAGCTGCGGATCGCCCAGAACTCCATCGCCAACCCCGGGAACTCGCCCGCGACGTGCATGGCAATCCCACCCGAGCTCTTGAGTTGCTCCCACAAATTGTCGGTTTGATCGAGCTCGAAATAGGCGTATCCGGCGTGAAATGGGATTTGTCGCGGCACAGCGGGAAGCGCATGCACCGGCACGCCGGACAGCCCCAGGCGCACCAGATCGGTGATCTTTTCCACGGGACCGATCTTGAGCTGCGCCGGAAACCGACGTCGCAGCTCTTCTGAAGGCAGATCGGCGCGCGCGGCCAGAATGAACGCTGCCGTGCTGTACAGACCGCGATCGGTCA
>Ga0207641_10002119_pt1 | contig 18758 bp, 22 predicted proteins | sample KBSSwiS62_FD_184306 | JGI IMG/M metagenome (GOLD analysis project Ga0207641, IMG submission 184306) | Switchgrass rhizosphere microbial communities from Kellogg Biological Station, Michigan, USA - KBS Switchgrass S6-2 (SPAdes) (version 2) | ecosystem: Host-associated > Plants > Roots >... | reverse complement strand
CAGGACCGCCAACGCGACATAGGAGACCCGGCCGCCGAACAGCACATCGCGCACGCCGAGCTTGCCCGTCGCGGCATACGACGTTGCAGGCGCGGTCTGCGGCAGCGCAGGAGTGCCGAGTGCTGCTGCGGCCCCGGGATTGCGCCATGGGTCGTCGGCGTCGTCAGGACCGGCGCCGTCGCGTTCAGCCTCCAGCGCGCCGGCGTCGGCAGGGTGCCGCTGCAGCGAATCGCCGCCCGCATAGGGCCTGCCAAATGCCTCGGCCAGTACCGGGTCGGGCGCTTTGTCCTTCGGCGTGTACTCGGCTTGGTTGCGATAGCGGTCCAGACCCACGAACGATCCGTCGACGCCCTCGGGCCTGCCGAACGCGCGACTCGCCGCCGGATCGACAGGTGGACGCGACACAGGGCGCGGCTCTAGGCGCTCACGCCCGGACTGGTCCAGATTGGTCACCCGTTCATCACCCTCGTTATGGGAGCGCCCGCCCGAAAAGTGGGCGTCCGGCGCGCGTCATTTCGCATTCACCCTACCGGCGCTTGCGCCGATACCGCGGTGTGCCGTCAGCAAACTGAGGCTGATCCGCTTCGTCGGGCGGTGCGGGTGGAGCGTGCGGGATCTGGGACAACATGCCCAGGAGAGATGTCGGGATGGCGATGGAGCCGGAGTCCCGCAAGGCGGCGCGGGCCTGACGCTGGGCCTCGACCTCGGCCGCGCAGTCCGGGCACAACGACAGGTGATGCGCGGCGCGCAGGTGCGCGGTCATCCGCAGTTCACCGTCGACGAACGCCGCGACCGCCTCGATCGACAGGTGCTCGGTGGAGCCGAATTGCCGGGGCCCGACCGGCGCATCGCTCTGCGAGGCGAACTGAGCGGGCAGCCAGGAGAACGCACGGCGGAACACGTGTCCCGGGTCCACCATCACCCAGCTCCTCTCGTTCTTGTTCACGTCGCAAACGACGGTCCTGAATTGAATGTAGCGCGGCAGCCTGTGGGCCACACCCGCGAACCTCAGGCCGATTTCGCCGTGTCGTCCGAGTGGCTGGCCAGGTAGTCGCGCAGCGCCTGGCGTCCGCGGTGGATCCGGCTGCGCACAGTGCCGAGCTTGACGCCCAGCGTGGCACCGATTTCCTCGTAGGACAGGCCTTCGATGTCGCACAGGACCACGGCTGCGCGGAACTCGGGCGGCAGCGAGTCCAGTGCGGCCTGCAGGTCGGGGCCGAGCCGCGAATCGTGGTAGATCTGCTCGGGGTTCGGCTCGTCGGCAGGCACCCGGTCATAGTCCTCGGGCAGCGCCTCCATCCGGATGCGGCCGCGGCGGCGGACCATGTCCAGGAACAGGTTCGTGGTGATGCGGTGCAGCCAGCCCTCGAAGGTGCCTGGCTGGTAGTTCTGCACCGACCGGAAGACGCGGATGAACGTCTCCTGCGTCAGATCCTCGGCATCGTGCTGATTACCCGACAGGCGGTATGCCAGCCGGTACACCCGGTCGGCGTGCTGACGGACCAGTTCGTCCCAGGACGGCATCGTGGTGGCATCGCCGGTGGCGTCGAATACCGCCGTGCCGGTCAACTCGTCGGACGGCTCTACCCAGTTTCCGTCGGTGTACTGCTCGAGATGGGCCATCGAGACTGGGGCCAGCTTGGTGGTGGTCGTCGGATCCTCCGTTGTTTCGGCTCTTCGCGCGAGCCGATCATCGCTGTCACAGCCGTCACTGCTCATCGACGGCTCGATGTCGGCGAAAACGCGTTTGTCCACGTGCTTATTCCCATAACGCCAGCGTCCGCCGTGTTCCATGCGAGATACGCTCTCCGACCGGGGTGTGCTTGGCATATGAGCAAACTGAACTTTTCCTGAGAACATTCGTTACCCGTTTTTCCACCAGCACAAACGGGTTTGCGCAGGCTGTGATTCTCGCGATCGGGACGGGCGTGTCGCGGCTGCGGCCCACATCGGTTCGCTCTACGCTGCGGGCATGGCCGGCATCGACGACGTCATCGGGGGCGGACCGCAAAGCCGGCCCGAGTCGATTGTCAGCCACGCCGAGGGCTCGATCTCCGAGGATGCGATCGTCGCCGCCGCCCGTGAGCGGGCCGTGGACATCGGCGCGGGCGCGGTCACACCGGCAGTCGGTGCGCTGCTCTGCGTGCTGGCGAAGCTGACCGGCGCCAAGGCAGTGGTCGAGGTCGGCACGGGTGCGGGCGTCAGCGGGCTGTGGTTGCTCTCAGGGATGCGTGAAGACGGCGTGCTGACCACCATCGACGTCGAACCCGAGCATCAGCGGCTGGCCAAGCAGGCCTTCACCGAGGCGGGCGTCGGCCCGTCGCGCACACGGTTGATCGTCGGCCGAGCGCAAGAGGTCCTGACCCGCTTGGCCGACGAGTCCTACGACCTGGTGTTCATCGACGCTGATCCGGTCGACCAGCCACAGTTCGTCGAAGAGGGCGTGCGACTGCTGCGGCCCGGCGGAGCGATCATCGTGCATCGCGCGGCGCTCGGCGGGCGTGCCGGCGACGCGAACGCCAAAGATGCTGAGGTCAGCGCTGTGCGCGAGGCGGCGCGACTGATCGCCGAGGACGAGCGTCTGACGCCGGTGCTCATCCCGCTGGGCGACGGACTACTCGCCGCCGCCCGCGACTGACCTTCACCTCGCCGAGCAGACGCACAAGGGGCCTTTTCGGCCTGGTTTCACACCCTTCTGCGTCTGCTCGCCGTAGGGAAAAGCGATCTTTACGGATTTCTGACGGGGTAGATCCTTGACTGTGCACTGAACGCGCGTTTAGCGTACTAAACATGCGTTCAGTGCCAGACGATCGCACGGCCGTCGCCCGGATCCGCGACGCCGCGATCGAGCAGTGGGGTGAGCACGGGTTCAACGTCGGGCTTCGGAGCATCGCCGAGTCCGCCGGCGTGTCCGCCGCGCTGGTGATTCATCACTTCGGCTCGAAGGACGGCCTGCGCAAGGCGTGCGACGACTACATCGCCGAGGAGATCCGCACCGGGAAGTCCGCGTCGATGCAGACCAGCGATCCGGCCGATTGGTTTCGGCAGATGGCCGAGATGGAGTCGTACGCGCCGATGATGGCCTACCTCGTGCGCAGCATGCAGTCAGGCAGCGAACTCGCAAAGATGCTGTGGCAGAAAATGATTGACAACGCCGAGGGTTACCTCGAAGAGGGTGTGCAAAACGGCTTGCTCAAGCCCAGCCGCGATCCGCGGGCTCGCGCCAAGTTTCTCGGCCTCACCGGCGGCGGCGGCTTCTTCCTTTATATCCAAATGCACCCCACCCCAACCGATCTGCGCGCGGTACTGCGCGATTACGGCGAGGAGATGATGCTGCCCGCCCTCGAGCTCTACACCAAGGGCCTGATGACCGACTCGACCATGTACGACGCATTCCTCGAGGCACGTGAAAAAGGTATTCCGTTCACATCCAATGAAGGAGAGCACAATGACGGCGGCATCTCTGCAACGAGCTGACACTTCGCGGTCGCAGCTCGCTGTCGAAATCCGGGGTCTGTCCAAGTCTTTCGGCCGCACCAAGGCGCTCGACGGTCTCGACCTGACCGTCGCGCCGGGTGACATCACCGGATTCCTCGGCCCGAACGGCGCGGGCAAGTCCACCACGATCCGGGTGCTGCTGGGCCTGCTGCGCGCAGATGGCGGCACCGTACGACTGCTCGGCGGCGATCCCTGGCGGGACGCGGTCGGACTGCACCGGCGAATCGCGTACGTGCCGGGCGATGTCACGTTGTGGCCCAACCTGACCGGTCTTCAGGCCATCGACTTCCTGGTCCACCTGCGCGGTAACGGCGTCGACACCCGGCGCCGCGATGAGTTGATCGAGCGATTCGAACTCGACCCGCACAAGAAGGCGCGCACCTATTCGAAGGGCAACCGGCAGAAGGTGGCGATCGTCGCCGCGTTCTCGACCAACGCCGAGCTCTACATCCTCGACGAGCCTACTTCTGGCCTTGATCCGTTGATGGAGAAGGCATTTCAGACCTGCGTGGCGGAGGTGGCGCAGCAGGGCGCTGCGGTGCTGCTGTCCAGCCACATTCTTGCCGAGGTGGAGAAGCTCTGCGACAACGTCACGATCATCCGCGCGGGCCGTGCGGTGAAATCCGGGACGCTCGAAGACCTGCGACACCTGATGCGCACCACGATCACCGTGCGCACCCGCAGCGATGCCGGTGTGCTGCAAGAGCTTCCGTACGTGCACGACTTCACAGTCGAGGACGCCGACGTCCGGTTCTCTGTTGACCGCAACGAGCTCGACTTCGTCATGGAGCACCTCACCGACCTCGGCATCTCGGAGCTGACGGTGACGCCGGCGTCGCTGGAGGATCTGTTCCTGCGCGAGTATCAGGGGGTGAACCGATGACGACCGCCATCGTCGCCACGCATGCGGGCCGGCACGAAGCGGCGCGGCAGGGATCATCGCTCACCGGAGTGTCGAAGCTGCTGCGACTCGCGTTGCGGCGCGACCGGGTCCGGCTGTCGGTATGGGTCGGGGCGCTGACGCTGATGATGGTGTACGCCCCGAACGCGGTGAAGCTCGCCTATCCCGAAGAGCCGCAGCGGCTGGCGCGGGTGAACCTGCTCAAAACACCCGCCGGAATGATGTTGGGCGGACCGATGTTTGGCGGCAACGAGACCGACCTCGGCGCGATGATGGCCAACGAGCTGATGCTTACGCTGATCATCGCGGCGTCTATCCTCGCGATCACCACCGTCATCCGACACACCCGCGCCGAGGAGGAAAACGGCATCGCGGAACTGGTGTCGTCGTCGGTGGTCGGGCGCTACGCCCGCACCTGGGCAGCGTTGATCCTCGTCGGGGGGGTGAACGCCGTCCTCGCAGTCACCATGACGGTGGCGATGGCGTCGACGGGGTTCGCGTTCGTAGACACTGCCGCGATGTGTCTTGGCATCACCGGGGTGGCCATGGTTTTCGGTGCGGTGGCCGCGGTCACGGCGCAACTGTGGCGCCAGGCACGGACCGCGACCGGCGCGGCGATGGCGGCGCTTGCCGTGGCGGCGTTGGTGCGCGGCATCGGTGACGTCATCGACAACTCCGGGTCCGCGCTGAGCTGGTTCTCCCCGATCGCGTGGGCCCAGCAGATGCGCGCGTTCGTCGACGTGCGCTGGTGGCCGTTCACGATGCTTGTCGCGCTGACGATCGCATTGATGGCGCTGGCCGCCTGGCTGGAAGGCAGCAGGCAGTACGACGCCGGTGTGATCCCGTCCACTGGTGAGAAGCCGAACGCGCGGCCCATCGCCGGCGTATTCGCCCTGCACATGACGCTGCAGCGCGGCCAGATCATCGGCTGGACCGTGGGACTGTTCCTGGGCGGCTTGGCCTTTGGCTCCATGACCAAGTCACTGCTGGACGCTGCGAAGGACAACCCGCTGCTCGCCCGGGTGCTGACCGCCCAGGGCACCGACGGCGTCTACATGACGATGACGCAGTTCCTCGCGGCCGCCGCCAGCGCGTACGTCGTCAGCGCCGTGCTGCGGGTGTACAGCGACGAACAATCGGGCCTTGGCGAGGCCGTGTTGGCGGGCGCGGTGTCGCGGTGGCGCTGGTTGCTGACCGCTGTCGCGGCCGCGCTCGTCGGCTCCGCGGTGTTGATGTTCTTCGCGGGTCTTGGCAACGGCCTCGGCGCGGGCCTGACGCTCGGCGAGCCCGCAACCATCGCGAAGTTGACGTTGACCGGCCTTGCCCACCTGCCGGCGATGGCGGTGATCGCAGCCGTCGCTGCCTTGGCCGTCGCAGTGCGCCATACCTGGATCGGTTGGCTCGCAGTCACATTCGTCGTCACATCGCTGTACCTCGGCGCGCTGCTGAGACTGCCCCGCTGGCTGATCGACCTGTCGCCGGTGGGACGGACCACGATGCCGACGGACTTTCCCGCAGGCGCACTGACCATGATGGTCGTCGGTGCCGCGACGCTGACAGTCCTCGCCGGCTGGCTCTATCGCATCCGCGACGCGGTGTAACGCTCTCGGAAAGGAAGGATCATGAAGACCGCACTCCAAGCAACGATGTCATCCGTTCTATCCCTGGCGCTAATGGCCCTGGCATTGTTCTGGCCCGCAGGCACATTCGACTACTGGCAGGCGTGGATCTTCTTCGGCATCTTCGTCGGGCTGTCGGTGATCTACACGGTGTATGCGGGACTGACGAACCCCGCCGCGCTTCGCAGGCGGATGAATGCCGGACCTCAGTACGAAACCAGGCCGGTGCAGAAGGTCGTCGTCGCCGGTGTCGGGATGGCGTTCTTCGCGCTACTCATCGTCTCGGCGCTCGACCGCCGGTTCGGCTGGTCGCACGTGCCCACCGTCTGGGTGGTCGTCGGGAACCTGCTGACGTGGACCGGGCTTGCCATCGCGATGGTGGTGATCACTCAAAACAGCTACGCCGCTGCAAATATCACCGTCGACGCGGAGCAGGCGGTGGTGTCCACCGGGTTGTACGGCGTGGTGCGGCATCCGATGTACTTCGGTGCTCTCATGATGTTCGTCGGCGTTCCTCTCGCGCTCGGCTCGTATTGGGGCCTGGTCGTCGTCCCCTTCGGCGCAATCCTGTTCACAGCCCGCATCTTCGACGAGGAGAAGGCATTGACAGAAGAGCTGACCGGCTACCGCGAATACACCGAGAAGGTGCATTCCCGGCTGGTGCCCGGGGTGTGGTGAGGGACGAGGGTCATGAAGACAGCAGTTCAAGCAGTGTTGACCTCCATCGTCGGCCTCGCCGTCTTCCTGCTGTTGGTGTTCCTACCGGCCGGGACGTTTGACTACTGGCGAGGTTGGACGTTCATCGTGGTGTTCGCGCTGGCCACGATGATCCCGAGTGTGTACCTGGCGGCCACGAATCCCGCTGCGCTGCAACGACGTATGCAGGCAGGGCCCGCCGCGGAGAGTCGGCCGTTGCAGAAAATCATCATCACGTTCGCGTTCGTCTCGATGGCAGCGATGATCGTGGTGAGCGCACTGGACTATCGCTTCGGTTGGTCAGCGGTGCCCGCGGCGGTCTCGGTGGTCGGCGATGTGCTGGTCGGCGCGGGGCTTCTCATCGCGATGATCACGACGATCCAAAACGGATACGCGGCCGCGAACATCAACGTCGAGTCCGGGCAGAAGGTGGTGTCGACGGGTGTGTACTCCGTTGTCCGCCATCCGATGTACTTCGGAAACGTGGTGATGATGATCGGCGTGCCGTTGGCCCTTGGGTCGTATTGGGCATTGCTGTTCGTCATTCCGGGGTTGGCTGTACTCGCCACCCGAATTCTCGATGAGGAGAAGGCGCTGGGCCAGGACCTCGACGGGTACGACGAGTACACCCACAAGGTGCACTACCGACTGGTGCCCGGCGTCTGGTGACGACGGGCGGTCCGCCATACGACCAGCAACACCGCAACGACCGCGAACCGCAACACGGTGTTCGAGATCATCGTGGCGTTCGGTTGCGTCAGCGCCATGTAGACGACGTCGAGGACACCGCTCGTCGCGTGCAGCACCACGAGCGTCGTCACGATCAACCCCAGCGCAGCCCAGTCGGTGATGCCGATGGCCCCGAATGACAGCACCGCGACGGCCAGTTCTGCCGCGGCGACGAGATAGACGAGCAGATAATCGGGTCTCGTGAGCGTGATGCCCACCATTGACGGAATGGCTTGCGGGAAAGCCGTCAACACGACTGCACCGGCCAGCGTGATCAGGCCGTGCAGCGCGAAAACCGCCCTCAAAGTCTTCATGTCAGTCCTCCGTGTCATGCCGATCGGCGCTCATCCGTCATAACCATGACGGACCAAACGGGTGGAATATGACAAAGGAGGTGAGCCGTGCCCGCCGAGTCATTCGAGGAGCACCGTGCACATCTGCGGGCGGTCGCCTACCGAATGCTGGGATCAGTGGGCGAAGCCGAGGACGCGGTGCAGGAAACGTGGCTGCGAATGCAGGGCGCCGACGTCACCGACGTGCGCAACATGCGCGGCTGGTTGACGACGGTGGTGGCGCGAATCTGCCTGGACATGCTGCGGGCCCGCAGGGCGCACCCGCAGGAGCCGCTGGACGAAGCCGCCGCGATGACCGGCGACGCCGTCGACCCGGAAGCCGAAGCGGTGCTTGCCGATTCCATCGGGGTGGCGCTGCTTGTCATCCTGCAGACGCTGAGCCCCGCCGAGCGGTTGGCCTTCGTGCTGCACGACATGTTCGACCTGCCATATGCCGAGATAGCGCCGATCGTCGGCCGCACCGAGAACACCGCCGCCCAGCTTGCAGCGCGGGCCAGGCGTCGGGTTCGAGGCAAAAGCCCCAATCCTGCAACGGATTTCGTAAGCCAACGCCAACTGGTCGACGCGTTTCTGGCCGCCGCACGCGACGGTGACTTCGATGCGCTGCTGAACGTGCTCGACGCGGACGTCGTGCTGCGCGTCGACGCCGCCGCAGCAGGCACCCCCACGACAATCCGCGGCGCGCATGCCGTCGCCACCAACGCCCGTGCCTTCTCGGCCAACGCCCGGTTCGCCGAGCCCGCATTGGTGGACGGCGCCGTCGGCATCGTGGTGGCCCCCAACGGGAAGCTGGCGCTGGTGCTGCGCTTTGGAGTCGGCGCCGACAAGATCACCGAGATCGACATCGACGCCGACCCGCAACGGCTGAGTCGTTTCAGGTTGGCTGTGTTGGATTAGTGCTCGGCAGGCACGAGGATCGTCTTGCCGTGCAAGCGGCCGCCGTCGGAGTCGGCGTGCACGGCTGCGGCGTGCTCGAGCGGGCGGCGGTCGGCGACTTCGACGCGCAGTCGGCCGGCGTCGACTCGGCTGACCAACTCCGCGAGTTGCGCTGCGTCGCTGCGAACGAAGACCCGTTGCGTGCGGACGCCCCGGCCCGGGTGCTCCGGCCCGAAGACCATGGTGCCCACGTGGAAACCGCCGTCGGCGACCGCACCGATGAGGGCTTCGGTCTGTTCGTCGGTGGTGCTGACCAGGTTGAGCACCACGTCGAACGGTGCACCCTCGACATCGATCGGAGAGTGCGTGTAGTCGATGTAGTCGACGATCCGGTCGACGCCCAAGTTGCGCAGACGCTCGGCGTCACGCGCTTTGGCCGTTGCGGTCACGACGGCCCCGGCGCTCTTGGCCAACTGGATGGCATAGCCGCCGACTGCACCTGACGCACCGTTGATCAGAATCGTCTGTCCCGCCGTCAAACCCGCGATCTCGAAGAGGGCCTGCCACGCCGTCAAGGCGGCCACCGGCAATGCGGCGGCGTCGGCCAGATCCACCGACTGCGGTGCGGCGGCCAGCAATTCGGCAGGCGCAAGCGCATACTCGGCGGCGGCGCCATCGGCATCGAGCGGCAGAAACGCCACGACCGCGTCGCCGAGGTTCCACCCCTGAACTTCGTCACCGAGTTCGGCGATGGTGCCCGCGACGTCCACGCCGGGGATGTGCGGGAAGCGGATCTGGTACACCTCGGACAGGTAGCCGCCCCGGATGCCCGCATCGACCGGGTTGAACGAGGTGGCGGCCACCTTCACCAACACCTCTCGCGGGCCGGGCACCGGTCGCGGGGCGTCCTCGTACTGCAGAACGTCGCTATCGCCATAACGGTGGTATCGCAGCGCCTTCATGATCTCCTCCTTCGATTGCTTCGATGTTGAAGCAGTTATGCACTCAATAACTTGCTTTGAAGTCGAAGCAATTCCGCCCGAGGGGTGTGACGGTCGTCTCACTGCTTCGATGGAGGGGCCGTCGAGTCAGGTGAGCAGTAGCGCAGAAGTGATGAGCATGACGACGGCAGTGACGCCGTGGACTCCCCACGCGATTGCTTTGGAGCCGCCGTTGCGCAGCACGATCGCGGCGTCTGCGAACGGAATGATGGTGGCGGCCAGAATCACCCAGCCGAGCAGATGGGTAGCGCCGGCGGCCATCAGGATGACGACGAACAGCCCCGACGCGATGTCGCGCACACCCTTGACACTCAAGTACGCGCCCGCGGCAGGCTGATGCAGATCTGGAAGAACGCCGTAGCCCGCGGCGGCAACGCGGGGCGCGACCAGAAACCGTGCGCCGACGAAGATGATGGCGGCAGCGATCAGGCCGGCGAGCGCGTAGCCGATGGTGGTGGTCATGTCGAGCACTCCTGGGGTTTCGTTAATGAATCGGTGAAAACACTGTCGGGTCAAGCAGTTCCGTGTGTACGTCGGCGATTTCGTCGACGTCGAAGCCGGCCATGTCGGCGGCGAACTCCGAGCTGGCCATGATGCGCCGGGTCAGTTGCTCAGGGTCCGCGTCCGATGGATAGCGGATCAGCGCGACGAGTCGATGTGCGACGGCGCTGCGCTCGGTCCACACACCGACGGTGGTGACGCCGAATGCCTTGAACGTTTCCAGGTGGCGGGACCAGTGAACCGTTGCATATTGTTGCAGAGCTTCCGGCGACCGCAGGGTGTAGGTCCTGAGCTGAAACATCGGATGCTGTTCTCCTTCAGTGGATGTCGGCCAAGTCGAATGTGTACGTGCGCGTGTCAGATCACGAGCACCAGGCAAAGGCCAGTCACCGCCAGGCCTTGCAACACCGCGCGAGCGTCGATGACGCGATCCCAGTTTGCCTGCAGCGCACGCCCGTTCGGCAGCACCTGGCCGGTGTCGGCCGCCATTGTCAGTTGCCGATTGATCGGTGCGCTTACACGTGCGTAGAGCACAATCCAGACGAGCAACAGGATCAGGGCGGCGCCCGCCACGATGGCCTGTGCCCAATGCGCGGTGACGGCAGCTGCCCCCACACTCGTCGCGGCGGCGATGACCCCGAGCACGCCGGGAACCGGCATGCGCCGGTCGCCGTATCGATGCACGCTGCCCATGACGGCGACCAGGGCGTTGTCGTCGATCGACGCCAGGGCCGGTCGCAGCACGATCGCGCAGAAGACGTCGGTGCCATACACGACGGCGGTTGCGAGCACCGCGATCAGCGCGCCGACCTGGGTGATGAGCTCTATGCCCATGTTGTAACTCCCCTCACTCGTAAGTGCTAGCAGCGCTAGCGCTAGCAACGCTAACCCTCACAGGGCGATGAGTCAATAGCAGCGCTAGATCTTCTAGCGGTGCTATAGTGCGGCATGGCCATTGAGGACCGCCGTGAACGGGAACGCGAGGCCCGCCGGCAGCTGATCGTCACAACGGCCCGCAGATTGGCCGAGGCCGAGGGCTGGGATGCCGTCACCACCCGCCGGCTGTCGACCGAAATCGAGTACAGCCAGCCCGTCCTGTACAAGCACTTTCAAGGCATGGACCAAATCGCCGACGCCATCGCCGTCGAGGGATTCGGCGAGCTCGCCGAAGCGATTCGGGCTGCGGGCGCTGGCGCCGGGGCCGCCGACGGCGCGCTGAGCCGGATTGCCCGCGCCTATCTCGACTTCGCCCGCGACAACCCCGCCGTTTACGACGCGATGTTCACCCGCGCGACCAGCTTGCGCTTCGCCGCCGACGCGACACCCCCCGAGCTGATCGCGGCCTTCGCCGAGTTGCACCAAGCGGTCGCCCTCGTCACCGACGAACACGACGCTGACACCCTCACCGAAGTGTTCTGGGCCGCGCTGCACGGCCTCGTCACCCTCAGCCGGACCGGCCGATTACGCGCTGACCACGACTCGGACCGTCTGCAAGCGCTCGTCACGCAGTTCACCAATTGAGATCGGCTGTGCCGCAACAGCTTTACCCGGCGGATCGACACGTCGCCGCGCATCTCAGACGCTTCGATGTTGAAGCATTAGGATGGCGGCATGGCTGACGGCCTCAAGCCTGCCCAGATGCGCACCTACTTCGCCCTCACCGAGGCGGCCAGCTTGCTGCAGTACGCCGTTCGCGAGCAGTTGCAAGCCGAGGGCGGGCTCAGTTACGTGCAGTTCGAGGTCCTGGCCAAATTGGTCGACGCCGACCGGCCACTCACGATGACCGAACTGGCCGACGGTGTGGTGTACAGCCGCAGCGGCCTGACCCATCAGGCCGGAATTCTCGAAAAAGCAGGGCTTATCGCCCGCGAAGTCAGCACCCACGACAAGCGGTCCACCGTCGTCGCCATCACCAAGGCGGGCCGAGCGCGCGTCGCGAAGGTCCTACCCGGCCACATCGAGGTCGTACGTGATCTCCTGTACGGCTCACTTTCCGAGCAGGACGTGGACACCCTCGGCGACATCATGAGCCGCGTCCGCGACCACATGCGTGGTCGACCACCCCGCTCGGCCGCGCCCCGGAATCGCCACGCGCGCGTTTAGCTGAATGGCTGCGCTCCTCAACGCGGCTCGTACCTCGCCGCTTGATCGTCGCCCGGCTAGCTGAATGGCTGCGCTCCTCAACGCGGCTCGTACCTCGCCGCTTGATCGTCGCCCGGCTAGATCCAGACGCCCTTACCGACCGCGACCACTCCCCCGGCGCTGATCGCAAACCGCTCGCGGTCCTTCTCCAGATCGACGCCGACCATCTCGCCCGGCCCCACCACGACGTTCTTGTCGAGGATTGCGTGGCGCACCACTGCGCCGCGGCCGATGCGGGTGCCCGGCATGATCACGCTGCCCTCGACAATCGCGCCGTCATCGACAACCACGTTGGACGACAACACCGAATTGCGAACGGACGCAGCCGAAATGATGCTGCCCGCGCCGACCACCGACTCCTGCGCCGACCCGCCGTTGACGAACTTCGCGGGTGCCAGCATTTCCGACTCGCCGCGGATCGGCCAGCGCTTGTTGTAGAGGTTGAACACCGGGTGCACCGAGACCAGGTCCATGTGCGCGTCGTAGAACGCGTCGAGTGTCCCGACGTCGCGCCAGTAGCCGTGATCGCGTTCGGTGGCGCCGGGCACCTCGTTGTTGTGGAAGTCGTAGACCGCGGCCATGGCGTCGCCGACCAACCGCGGGATGATGTCGCCGCCCATGTCGTGATCGGAGTGGTCGTCGTCCGCGTCGGCACGGATCGCGTCGATCAGCACCTTCGTCGTGAAGATGTAGTTGCCCATCGACACGAACGTGGACTCGGGGTCGTCGGGGGTGCCCGGCGGGTCGGCCGGCTTCTCGACGAACGCGCGAATCCGCCCGGACTCGTCCGAGTCGATACAGCCGAACGCGCTTGCCTCGGCGCGCGGCACCCGAATTCCGGCCACCGTCGCTCCCGCGCCGCTTTCTATGTGGAACTGGAGCATCTGCTCGGGATCCATCCGGTACACGTGGTCGGCACCGAAAATGATGATGTAGTCGGGGTCCTCGTCGTAGATCAGGTTCAGCGACTGATAGATCGCATCGGCCGAGCCGGTGTACCAGCGCGGGCCGAGCCGCTGCTGCGCGGGCACCGGGGTGATGTACTCGCCGGCAAGCCCCGACAGCCGCCAGTTCTGCGAGATGTGGCGATCCAGCGAATGCGACTTGTATTGGGTCAGCACGCAGATGCGCAGGTACCGAGCGTTGACGAGATTCGACAGCACAAAATCGATCAGCCGGTACGCGCCGCCGAAGGGAACCGCCGGCTTGGCCCGATCGGCCGTCAACGGGTACAGCCGCTTGCCTTCCCCGCCTGCCAGGACGATGCCAAGGACGTGTGGCAACTCCCTCATGATTCAAACCTATCCGCAGGTGCACGCGGCTGCCAGCCATTGAGTGCTATTGATTCGGTTCTGGCAGTCATCCGTTCTGGCAGTCAAGGTAATTGGCGTATTGGCGGTCGAATAAACCTCCGGCAGCTATTACGGTCGTGACTATGCGGGTGGCGATGATGACTCGGGAGTATCCGCCCGAGGTCTACGGCGGTGCGGGCGTACACGTCACCGAACTCGTCGCGCAACTGCGCCACCTCTGTGAGGTCGACGTGCACTGCATGGGCGCGCCCCGGCCCGGGGTCGTCGTGGCGCAACCGGACCCGGCTCTCAAGGGCGCCAACGCTGCGCTGTCGACATTGTCGGCCGACCTCAACATGGTCAACGCCGCGTCGAACGCCACCGTCGTGCATTCGCACACGTGGTACACCGGGCTGGCCGGACACCTGGCCGCCCTGTTGTACGGCATCCCGCACGTGCTGACCGCGCACTCGCTCGAACCGATGCGGCCGTGGAAGGCCGAACAGCTTGGCGGCGGCTACCGGGTGTCGTCGTGGGTGGAGAAGACCGCGGTCGAGGCCGCCGACGCCGTGATCGCGGTCAGTTCCGGCATGCGTGACGACGTGCTGCACACGTATCCGGCGCTGGATCCCAACCGGGTGCACGTGGTGCGCAACGGGATCGACACCGATGTCTGGTACCCCGCCGAATCGGAGGCCGACGACTCGGTGCTACGGGAACTGGGCGTCGACCGCACCCGTCCGATCGTGGCGTTCGTCGGGCGGATCACCCGGCAGAAGGGCGTCGCGCATCTGATCGCGGCCGTCCATCACTTCGCACCCGAGATTCAGCTGGTGTTGTGCGCGGGCGCGCCGGACACCCCGGAGATTGCGGCCGAGGTGACGTCGGCGGTGCAGGAGCTGGCAGCTGTTCGCAGCGGCGTGCACTGGGTCCGGGAGATGTTGCCGATCGGCAAGATTCGCGAAATACTCTCAGCAGCAACAGTTTTCGTGTGCCCGTCGGTGTACGAGCCGTTGGGCATCGTGAATCTGGAGGCGATGGCCTGCGCGACGGCGGTGGTGGCCTCCGATGTTGGCGGCATCCCGGAGGTGGTCGCGGATCGTCAGACCGGTCTACTGGTGCACTACGAGGCGAGCGACCCGGCGTCCTTCGAGCGGCGCCTGGCCGAGGCGGTCAACTCGCTGGTGGCCGACCCCGAGAGGGCCCGCCAGTATGGGCAGGCCGGACGGCAGCGTTGTATCCAGGAATTCTCCTGGGCGCATATCGCCGAACAGACGTTGGAGATCTACCGAAAAGTGTCTTCGTAGACGCGATGGGACTAGCTGGTGACGCCCTTGAGTTCGTCGCCGAGGGCGGCGGCTTCTTCGGGGGTGAGTTCGACCACGAGTCGCCCGCCGCCTTCCAGTGGTACCCGCATCACGATGCCGCGCCCCTCCTTGGTTGCTTCCAGTGGACCGTCGCCGGTCCGGGGCTTCATCGCCGCCATCGAGTGCTCCCTCCACATGAGCCAGCCCGTCGTCGGGCGTCCAGATCTTCTCCCATTGTTCCCTATCGGCAGCGATCGGTGTGCAAAGACCCGGCTATGACCGTCGTTACGATGCGGCTTTGATGGCTGGAACCCAGCAATCGGCGGTGTGGTCGTCGACCATTCCAGTGGCTTGCATCAACGCGTAGGCCGTCGTCGGTCCGACGAATCGGAAGCCGCGGCGCTTCAATTCCTTGGCCATCGCGGTGGATTCCGGTGTCACCGCGGGCACGGCGGAAAGGTCGGCCGGTCTCGGCCGAGACGGTGGCGCGAACGACCACAGCAATTCGCTGAGATCCGCCCCGTCCTCGGCGAGGTCGGCGACCGCGCGCGCGTTGGCGATGGTGGCTTCGATCTTCGCGCGGTTGCGCACGATGCCGGTATCGGCCATCAACCGGTCGATGTCGCGTTTCGTGTAGCGGGCGACGCGCTCGGCATCGAACTTGTGGAACGCGCGACGGAAGTTCTCCCTCTTGCGCAAGATGATCAGCCACGACAGGCCACTCTGGAAGGCCTCGAGGCTGATCCGCTCGAACAGGGCCGCGGAGTCGCGCAGCGGCCGGCCCCACTCGGTGTCGTGGTAGTCGCGATAGAGGGCGAAATCTTCTGGGGCCAAACGACTTTGGTCGATCCAACCGCATCGGGTTCGGCCGTCGTCGGCTACGGTCACGAGTCTTCCTCGCCGTTGGGTAGCGCATGCGCTGGTCCCTCGGCGCGTCCGTCGGCGTCCTCTGTTTCGTCGTCGAGGCCGTTGGCCGCGCGCACCGCGGCGAGCTGGCCCCGCAGCAGGTCGAGTTCCTGGCCGAGCCGGTCAAGTACCCAGTCGACCTCGCTGGTTTTGTAGCCGCGCAGGGTCTGGGTGAACTTGACGGCCTCGACGTCGGAGCCGGTGACACCGGAGGCGGGCAACACGGTGGCGGTGGTGGCGGCGGGCAGCGGCGGCAACGGCTCGCCACGGCCGAACAACACGCTGCCGAGGCCGAACAGCACGACGGCCACCAGGATCAGCACAACCAGATACAGCAGAACCAAGGTCACGTATCGATACTGCCCGACGGGCCTGACAAAGCGGTCGCCGGATCAGGCCGGTTTCGAGCGGGGACGGCGGCTGAGCGTCCGCAGCGTGAGCCTGCTCAGGCGGGGCGCCCGGTTCGCTACCTGGACCAAAGCCCGATCCGTCGGCTTCATCGTCGCGCCGGGCGACGGGGTCAACGCCGCCTGCTCGGGGGTGGCCTGGGCGGCCGGCCGCTGATCCTCGCGGCGGTCGGCCACCACGGAATGCACCGCCCACCTGCCGGGCACACCCTTCAGTTCGTGCTCGCCACGCGCTTCGAATTCGACGCCCGAGCCGAAGACCAGGTCCCGCACGGTCGCAGACACCAGGACCTCGCCCGGCCCGGCCAGCGCCATGATGCGAGACCCGATGTGGGCGGCGACGCCGCTGATGTCATCGTCGGTGACCTCGCACTCGCCCGCGTGCACGCCTGCCCGCACTTCGACACCTTCATCGCTGGCATGCCGCGAGATCGTCAGCGCGCACCGGACCGCGAGTGTCGGCCGATCGAAGGTGGCGAGCACGCCGTCGCCCATCGTTTTGATGAGCGTGCCGTCGTGGCGTTCGACCGCATCCCGCACCGCGCCATGGTGCACGCCCAAGAGCGTCGACCACGTCTCGTCACCCATGGCAACCGCCCGCGCCGTAGAACCGACGATATCGGTGTACAGCACGGTGACGAGCTTGCGTGAGATGGGCCCGCGCGGTGCCCTGCCGCCGATGAATTCCTCGATGCCGGCGAGGATGTCGTCGCCGTTGAAGTAGCAAATGTGCTCTGCCCCAGGCAGTTCGAGCATCTTGGCTCCGGCGATGTGGTCGGCGATCCAGCGTGAGCCCTCGACAGGGACGACGTCGCCGGTCCGGTGGACCACCAGCGTCGGCACGTCGACCGCATCAAGGGCGCCGGTGACGTCGTAGTCCCACATCGCGTTGATCATCACCCGCGCCATGCCGGGACTGGCGCAAGCCCGTTCGACGTTGGGAGCCAGCCTGCGGTACACCAGGTTCTGCCGCGAATACGGGGACAGAGTGTGCAGCATCGACCCGTCGCCCCAATGGTCTGCGCAATGCCGAATCATCGACCACATCTGATCGAAACGGTGCTCGGTGCCGGGGATGTAATCCTCGGTGGGCGTGAGCCGCGCCATGCCGCTCATCGCGATCAGGCCTTCGACCCGCTCGGGGTGCGTTGCGGCAAGAAGGATCGCGGGCGCGCTTGCCTCTGAGTACCCGATGACCACCGCCCGCTTCGAGCCGGCCGCGTCGAGCACGGCCAGAAAATCGTCGGCGCGCTGCTGCACGGTCGGAATGCCTGCGACCGGATCGGAGAGCCCGGTGCCGGGCTTGTCGAATAGCAACAGGCGCCCGACCGACGCAAGTTCGCGGATGAACGCAGTCGCATAGGGATCCGCCCACACCAGATCCAGGTGCGAGACCAGCCCCGCGCCAAAGATGATGTCGACGGGTCCATCACCGATCGCCTGGTAGGCGATGCAGATGTCCCCCCGACGGGCGTACTCGACGTCGACCGTCACGTCGCTATCGCCTGTGCTTCCCCCACATAAACGCTGATAGTGCCCTGTGGAGGCCGCCAGGTCAATTAGCCAGGGCGATTAGCCGCGTGGGCGCAGCGTGATCATCGGCGGCCGGTCGGCCAGCGATACCGACGAAGTGCGCGGGGTGTAGTCGTCGCCGTCGGCGAAGAACTGGGTCAGCGCGACGCCCGAGTCCGGTACCCCGCAGCGCGACAGCAGGGTCGCGATGACCTGGCGGCTCATCGACGCGAGTTCGGTCAGCGGCCGGTTGCGATGGGTGCGCACACCCAGGTTGACCTGCGCGATCGCGTCCAGGCCGAGGCGGTCGTAGGTGTCGATCAGCAGCCCGATCTCCACGCCGTAGCCCGGGGCGAATGGCACCGAGGTCAGCAGCTCGCGGGTGCCGGCGTATTCGCCGCCAAGCGGCTGCAACAGGCAGCTCAACTCGGGCCGAAGCGACGCCAGCAGCGGGCGCGCGACCAGCTCGGTGACCCGGCCGCCGCCGTTGGCGTCCTCGCTGCCGCTGACCTTCAACGGCCTGCGGTAGAAGCCCTTGACCAGATGAACGCCGTCGGTGGTCAGCAGCGGGCCGACCAGCTTGGGCACGAACATCGGGTCGGGGTCGATCAGATCGGAGTCGACGAACACGATGATGTCGCCGGTGGTCGCGGCCAGCGACCGCCACAGCACCTCACCCTTGCCGGGTTGGGGCTCGACTTCGGGCAGCGCGACTTCGCGGCTGACCACCCGTGCACCGGCCGCGACGGCCCTGATCTCGGTGTCGTCGGTGGAGCCGGAGTCCAGCACGATCAGCTCGTCGACCAGCCCGCCCAGCAGCGGCGTGATGGTCTCGACGACGCTGCCGACGGTGTCTTCCTCGTTGAGGGCGGGCAGCACCACCGAGATGGTCCGTCCGCGCTTGGCTGCCACCAGTTCGTCGATCGTCCACGACGGCCGGTTCCAACTGTGGTCGGTCAACCATCTGCCGGTGACGACGTCCGTTCCCGGCAATTCTGGTGTGAGTGTCATGCCAGTC
>Ga0207641_10002111_pt1 | contig 18797 bp, 16 predicted proteins | sample KBSSwiS62_FD_184306 | JGI IMG/M metagenome (GOLD analysis project Ga0207641, IMG submission 184306) | Switchgrass rhizosphere microbial communities from Kellogg Biological Station, Michigan, USA - KBS Switchgrass S6-2 (SPAdes) (version 2) | ecosystem: Host-associated > Plants > Roots >... | reverse complement strand
CTCGGCATGGCGTGGACCAGCGAGATCAGTCGGTCGCCGATGTCGAAGCCTGAGGTGACCGACCCGCCGTTGCCGTAGGCCGCAACCTGGCGGCGGCTCAGCAGATCGTAGGTGTAGGTCACCAGACGACCAGGCGTGGTTGTGGCGCCATTCTCCCCCACCGCCGTCACCCGATTGAGCGCATCATAGCTGTAGCTGACATAGAAGCCGTCCGGCCAAGTGACCCGCGTGCGGTTGCCCATGCTATCGTAGAGATAGGACATGGTACGGCCGCTGGTGGCCTCCGACGTCATCCGTCCCACGGCGTCATAGGCGTAGATGACGCCCGAGCCTGTGAACGAGCCGTAGCGCGCCGAGAGCATGCGGTCGGCCAAGTCATAGGTGTAGTAGACGTCGTTCACATGGCCGGGGAAGGCCTTGGTGATCAGCCGATTGAGAACGTCGTAGGTGGAGGTGATGACCGCACCGTCACGCCGGGTGAACGTCAGCACGTTGCCGTTGGCGTCGTGGGTGTAGGAGTCAACGTCCGAGGTGTTCGACGACCCGGCCCCGCGGGTCAGCACGGGGTATTGCACGCTGACGAGCCGATCCAATCCGTCATAGACGAAGGTCGACTTGTTGCCGTTGCCGTCGGTCAGGGTCTGGCGCTGGCCGTTGGTGGTGTAGGTATAGGCCTCAAGCGGCGCCGTCTGGATGGCGGCATTGGACTTGCTCACCAGACGGTCGAGAACGTCATAGGCATAGGTGGTGGTGCGGCTGACCGCATCGGTCACGGTCTGAAGGCGATCGGCCACATCATAGGTGTAGGTGGTCGTGTTGTTGTTGGGATCGACGACCGTCAGCTTCTTGAAGGTCGGCGAGTAGGTGATGTTCGTCGTCTGCCAGGGCGCGGACGAGTTGCCGGTGGCGCGCTCAATCTTCGTGAGCAGCCCGTCGAAGTTGTAGGTGAACTTCGTGGTCTGCGCGATCGAGAGCAGGGTGTTGGAAGAGTTCGCCGGGCCCTGGATCTGAGTGATCCGCCGGTTTCCGTCGTAGGTGACTAGGTATCTGTTGCCGTCCGGAGTGGAGACATTGGTGACATTTCCGACGGCGTCGATGGTGTTGTTCGTCGTCGTCAGATTCAGACCTCCGTAGTCCCGGACCACAGAAGACACGTTATTATAACTGTCATAGTTATACTTCGTCACCACTCCCATAGGATCGGTAATCGTCGCCACCTGACCTTTGGAAGTATATGTGTAAGTCGTCTTGGGCACCTGGCCACCGACAGTGGGCCTGTTCACCTCCTTGAGGTTCCCGGTGCCTCCGGTCACGTCGTAGACGTTGGTCGTGACGTTCCCATTCGGATCCGTGATCGTCGCCACCTTGTTGTAGGTGGAATCATAGGTGTAGCTCGTCACCAGAGCTGGCGAGCCCGAGCCGGGTTTGGGCGTTTGTGTCTTGGACAGGACGTTGTAGAGCCGTCCCGGTGCAGTGTTGTCATAGGCATAAGTGATGGAATTGCCTTCGGGGGCGGTTTGGCTGACTAAGCGATGGAGTCCGTCGTAGGTGCGGCTCGTTTTGTGGCCCAAGCCGTCGATAGAGAGAACGAGGTCGCCCTTTTGACTGTAGTAGTTGATCGCCTGTTGGTTGGCCGCTCCGTTAATTTCCGAGCGCACGAACGCAGGGTAGATGGTCGTCGTATGACCGTTCCCGTCTTGCTGCGCCGTGACCTGATCGATCCCATTGTAGGTGTTAGTCAGGAACGGGGTGGTCGGAAACGAAGGTGTACGCACCTGGGTAAGGCGCGCCACACCGTCGTAGGTATAGGTTGTCACCTTGCCATTCGCATCCGTGACCGATGTCAGGTTCTCGCCTGTGTACCCATAATTTACTGTGCGGGTTCCGTCCGTAATGGAAGTTACAACACAGTAATGCCAGTACGTTTCTCCATAAGTGAAATTTATTATTTTACCGGACCCAGCACTTCCATAAACTGAGCTCGGCATTACCTGTCCGCTACTGCAGTCCTTATATCCAATTTTGAAGAAGGCCCCATTAGGCCATGTGATGCCGTCGCCTCGTCCCAACGGGGACGCCGCACTGAAGTAGAACATGGTGTAGGACTTGTCCGAATACGTGAGCTTGAGATCCAAGTATCCGGTGCCCGGGATGAGGGTGGCGCTTGATCCGAACGGCGCATTGTAAGTGCCGTCCGCCAGCTTGACGTACTCACCCGGCGCGGGTCCGCCCAGCACATTGACTGCATTTTCCGTCATCTGATCGACCATCCATTGCTGAGCGACTACGCCCATAAGGATGCGATTGAGCGGGATAGGTCCGCTGACGCCCTGAGTGTAGATATCCTTGATGGCATAGAGCGCCGCAATCGCCGAGGCGCCGCTAATCGGTGAAGCCGCGGCCATGCCCGCATAGGCGTCGCTATCCCTCGATGCCATCAACATGAAGTCGTAGCTCCATCCTCGGCCGAACGCCCCGGGAACGGCGTATTGGCTTGACGAGCTGTATCGGCGCCCAGCGCTTACTCCGTACGGTAGGCCCAACCCCAGTATTAGATCCTGATGCGCATAATTATAGCTTCCGTCCCGCGCTCCAACACCGGCTATTGGCGAGGTGATGGTGTTTCCAGGGTTGGGATTATCGACTGACGGCAGTTGCAGCGAACTGAAGTTGGAGCCGGATTGGCTCGCCGAAACGTACGACACGCCATAGCCGCCGCTCAGGCCACCCGTGATGATCGCATTGAACGCCAACCCCGGAATGGCGCCCACTGTCGAGGTGCTTTGGCTGATCGCGAAATAGCCTGCGCCGCTCCAAGACGTGGTCGGTTGCTGGAGCCCGTTCTTCGCCGCGATGATGCGCTGGTTGCCGGAGACGACGAGGCTGTCCATTCGGCTGAGGTCTGAGGGAGGGTACACCATTTGAGGTTTTATGGTGTTCGTCCAATAGGTGGCGTCGTCCCCGCTTATCGTGCTGTTGTTGATGTCGAAGATCTGCGCCGTTGCGACGGCGTCCAGAAGCGTGACGGTCGAGACCGCGCTGCCGTTGGGTTGGGTCTGCTTGATCACGGCCGATTCCAAGCCGCTGGCCATGCCGGCATGAGCGAAGAAGGCGGCGGATTCGAGAGCGGTCGCGCCCCCCGTGGGGCGCCCGGTCAGTTGAAGCTCGCCCACGAGGTTGAGCGGAAGATCCACGTAGGGGGCGGCGTCAGTGTAGGTTGAAAGGTTTATATGTCGCCCAACGATCCCGATGCTGTAGGGGAGAATCGTTTTAACGCCGGCGACCTTCTCGATAAGCGACCTCGCCTGGGCGACCTGCGCCATCCAGGACGCGCCGAGGATCTGAAGATCTCCAGAAGCGCCTCGGTCATCCGCCGGACTCGTCCAGTTCGGCTTGTTGGGGTAGGTTTGGCGATATTTCAGAAGATCCTTCCGATAGCGCTCGATAATCGATCGGCTGACTCCGCCCCACCCATTGGCGATCGCATAATATTCGATCGCCGCCCACTGCTGGGGGGCAGCGAAATTTATAGTGTTCGTCGTGCTGAGAGACGACGCTGGACTCGCCACAGCGATCTGAAGCGGAAGCGTAACGGGATAAGTGCTCCAGTTGACGGTGTTGTCGACAACTACCGTACCGTCAAAAAAAAGCTTTGCTTGGTAGTTGTTGGTGGGAGAATTGTTGGTCACCTTGACGGACATGCTGAGGCGATGCCCGTAGGCGTCCGATGAATTCAGAACATAAGGCGATGACGCCCCCGGCATAGTGATGCTCAAGGTGGTTCGATACGATGGGTCCATGCTGGACGACGTGCTGACGCTTGAGCACAACGATGAGACGGAGTTCGAGCAGAGGTACGGCAAGCTCATCCAGCGCTGATGCGTGCCGACCGCCAACGGCTTGATCGTGCGACCGCCCAGGATGTCGTCCGTCGACGCCGACGGCATGTTGGTCCGGATCCAGCTGACAAGATTGTTGGAATAGGTCGTCAGGTTGTTCCGAATATTGGTCCGGTTGAGGCCTGTGATCGAATTGGATGTCGTCGTGGCGCCCGACATGGCGTTGGAGACGAAGGTGGACTGGGAGTAGCCGGTGGCGGTCGCCAGGTTCACTCCGGCCACCGTGTCTAAGCCATTCGCCATGATCTGCGTCCCATGGCTGGTGCAGGCCGAGGGCTGATTCTGAAGGTCGGTGAGGGTCTGGTTCGATAGCTTGAAGGCTGGCTCGAACACATAGGCCGTGCCGCTGATGGTGACCTGCACCCAGGCCGTCTGGATCGCCACGCAATCAAATTTGGTGGGGTCCGTGCCCGCGACAATGTAGGCGCTCGGGATGCCGCCCTCGGACAGCAGGGTGCTGACGCCGGCGAGGCTGGCGTCCAGTCCGGTCCAGTTGCTGACCTGCGATTGACTTAGCCAGACCGTGCCAATCTGGAACTTGGGATTGGTGATGGCCGAGTTGTTGAGCGCCGCCTGTTGCAGCAACTGAACCATCAGCTCGGCCTGATCGAACGGCGTACCGCTACTGTCCAGCAAGGCGCCGAGCGGGCCCTTGAGGCTGCCGTAGATCGGTATGGTTTCAATGTTGTTGTAAACATACTCGTAGATCAAGTCGGGATCGTTCTTCAGCGCCGCAGCGAGCGCCGTGACTTCCGGCGCCGTTTGCGCCTGCGCTCGTGGCGCGGTCGCGCCGACGACGAAAATGGCGAGCGTGAGCAGCCAAACGCGTTTGCAGAGCCCCATCTGCATGCCCCTTCTGCGAGCAGCAACAAAGGCCGCGCTCGCTTCCGACGTTGATTGAACAGATACGCGGTACTGGTTTGACCGGCTTGGACGCCTCAGGCCTTAGGGCCAGGCAGTTCGGCCGGATGACAAAACGAAGCCGCTCAAGGCGGCGGGGACGGTCGGTCCGCAGCGACGCCAGGAAGCAGCGGCGGTTCACGCCCGAACGAGGCGGGCAGCGGGCTCGCGACGTCCTTGCGAGCGCGGCGATATCGCTCTGCGTCCTCAAGCTTTGGCGGCGCGCCGGGCTGAATGTGAAGAAAACCAGGATTTGTGTTAGCGCGCGCCTGAGGGGCAGCGGTGGCCGGCAGCGCCGGCTGCGCTTGAGCGAACGCAATCGCTGGAAAAATCACGGCGAACCCCAGGCCCGCTGCCAAGGCCGTTTTGGTCGCACTGACGCGCCATCGCTCGGTCATTTCCTGCCCCCGAGACCTCTCGTTAGAGCTGTCATGGTGAGCATAAACAACTAGGCCGAGCAACACATATTGTGAAGCTTGAATCCGTTCGCCGCGCGGCAGACGGCTTCATCGCAGGTCGCCGCGGCGGAGCGCTTCTGCGGTCAGAACCGCTAAAAGTTCCACTCGACATCCGTGCTTGCAAGCATATCCACAATCGTGGATTGTCAAGCTTGACTTTCAGGGGGGTGGGAATTCGATGCGACACGCGTCTCGCAGCCATGCTCTCGGATGCGGAGCGATCAGCCTCTGCGTCAGCCTATTTCCCGCCATCGCGGCGGGGGGGGCGTCGAACACCTACAGCTATGACGCCCTCGGCCGGGTAACGTCTGTTACGCACAGCATCAGCGGGGTCCCGGACAACGCCATCACCTATTCCTATGATGGCGCCAGCAACCGAACCCAGGTCGTCGTCAACTACAGTCCAGACCGGGCGCCGGTGGCGACCAACGACAGCATCAGTCCCGACGTGGCGTGGGCTTACACATTCGATCCACGGACAAATGACAACGATCCGGATGGCGACCCGCTGACGATCACGGCGGTCACAACGCCCACTTATGGCTCCGCTTCGGTGACAGGAGGCGGAGCCTCGGTAACCTACACCGCGACCACCGCCGGAGTCTCCGACAGCTTCAACTATACGATCAGCGACGGTCGCGGCGGAACGGCGACTGGCACCATCAACGTGACCGTCACGCAGGGCCTCAAGGTCGAGTATTTGGCCATCGGCGGCGGCGGCGGCGGCGTGGGGGGATATTATTCAAACTACGGCGGCGCAGGAGGCGGCGCGGGCGGCTACCTGACGGGATTTTATCTGCTTCCAACGAGCCCTGGCTCTTTCGCGATCAGCGTAGGCGCCGGCGGCGCCGGAGGCGGCGCGGCGACTCCCGGATCCGACGGCTCGTCATCCGGTATCGCTTCCTACGTCGTGGCCTTGGGCGGAGGCGGAGGGCTCCGATCACATACCGCCGGGCAAGTGGGCAGCGGCGGTGGCAACGGCCCGGGCGCCGGCGCCGGCGCCGGCTATCCAGGAACGAGCGGGCAGGGAAATAAGGGCGGCGACGGGGCCGGCGGCGCAGGAGACGCAACCGCCGGCGGCGGCGGCGGCGCTGGCGGCGCTGGCGGCAACCCGAACATTGCTGGAAACGTGGCCGGAGCCGGGGGCCTCGGTCTTTCTTCTTCAATAACCGGCACAGCCGTGACGCGCGCGGGCGGCGGCGGCGCGAGCGCGGGCCGCACCTCGAATTCTGGCGGTGCCAGTGGGGGAGGCGGAGCAGGCGGAAATGGCGGCGCCGGTGCGGCTGGAACGGCCAATACCGGCGGCGGCGGCGGCGGAAGCCCTCAAGGCTTCACGGGAGCCGCCGGCGGGTCTGGCATCATCATCATGCGATATCCGGGCAGCCAACGGGCTACGGGCGGCACAGTAACCACGCCTACGATCAGCGGCGTCCAGTACACCGTCCACACCTTCACAGCGAGCGGGACCTTCCAGCTTCAATAGCGGATCGGTGACTCGCGGGAAAAAGCAGCGGTTTCCAAAGCCTGACGGCGGAGAGGATGGGAGCACTAGCGGCGCTGCGGCGTGCCTAGTTCAAGGAGATAGGTGCCGGCCGCGACAGCCACATGCTGAGCAGCCAGGCAGGCGCCCACCGCGGCCACCGCGGCGGCCTCCGAGCGGAGCCTGAGCTCGTCGATCGGCTCCGATTTCGGCCGAAGGATTACAGGCGGCGCAGCGAGGCGACCGCGATGATCCAGCGAAATTGAGAGCCTCACCGGCCGACGCGATGAGCCGGCGAACCGCCGCCAGCACGGATCGACTGCGCGTCCCACCTCGCCGCGCCCCGCAGCATCCCCCGCGCCCGCGCCCTCCGCGGCGATCTCATCCAATGCATTCGCAGCGGCAGGCGCCGACGCCGGTTGCGGCCGGACTTCTTGTAGTGGGACAGCTGTCGCCCTCAGACGTTCGCCCAAGTTCTGCAAGGCCGCAGTGGACGAATCTTGTGGACTGGCAGCTATGCCGTCAGGCGCCTGCGTCAGACGAGCCTTTAGCAGCGCCACCGCATCGGTCGAAGATCCGATTGCAGCTTCGTGGACAGGTGGCCCGACGAGAGTGATTTTCATTACGCCGGCTTGGGATTCAGACCAGTCCTCGTCCAATGCCGTCCGGCCCAGAGGGATGAAGATCGCCGCGAAAACCAGAAGGTGCAGCGACACGGACGCAAGGATGGCCGTCAGTCGTTTCGTCCGCCCGGCCCTGCCATTCCCGTCTCCCACGCGCGCGCCCCCTTAATCACGATCGGCGCAGATTCGCCCGCCCCCTCGCGAGGGTCAACGCGAAGGCACGGCACCGGACCATCTTTAGCGTCGTGGACGAGGTGCGACCTAGGTTCTGAACCCAGGATCACTGAGCGAGGCGACGCACTTTAGCCACACGCTTCAACAAGCTCACCCGCGCTTGCCAAAGCGCCTAGCTCTTACGGTGCTCCGCGGTGCGCGCGGCAATCGCCTTGTGCAATCGATACCCGGCCTCCATCGCGCGGGCGTGAATGTAGTGTCCGTGCGAGGTCTCCAGGCTTTGGTGTCCCAGGATCGCCGCCACCTCCGTGACATTCTCCGGTGAATGCTCCGCCACCATCGTCGCTATGATGTGGCGCATAATGTGCGGGCCCAGCCCTTCCCCAAAGGCAGCCGTCGTGCGCGAGCGAACGATCGCCGCGACCGTCTCCGGCTTGAGGCCGGCGCCATGCCGCCCGATCCACAGAGCTGAGCTTTGCAGACGGTTCATCGACCCGCTCAGGAGCACTGGTCGGAACTCGACCAGATAGCGCTTAAGCGGTCCGACGAGCGACTTCGGCACCTGGCACCCGTAGGGTCGCCGCGCCTTCATCTCCGCCCCCTCGAATTGAATCCGGAACCCTGCTTCAGTTGTCCGCAGGTGACGATCAATCTCGATCGCCGCCAGGTTCGCGATGCGGAGCGGTCGGTGGACAATCAGCGCAAGGATGAGCCCGTCTCGGAAGAGGAGCGCGCGCCGGACGTCATCGCGCTCCTCGTTGCCGGCTGAGGTCATCAATGCGTCGCCGAGCTCCAGGATTTCTTGAGGCGGCCGGCTCCTCACTTGGGGGTCGCGCGTGCGTCGCGCTGACGCCGCCACGCGGCCGGCGGCCCGGCTGATGAAGGCGGTGTTCACGTTGGGCGACATGACCCGCAGGGCCGATCCCAAGGCCCCCAGGCGCGCCGCGCACGAAAAGTCGGAGTAGCTCGAGCTCCGCATCGCGCGGAGATATTCACGCAGCATCTCAGGTCCCGCTCGTGCGGCTGCATCTGCAGCGGGATCAAGCGTCCCAGTCAGCGTCAGCCACGACAGCCACACGCCGTAGCCGATGCGGACCACCTCGTGGGTCGCGGGTCTCCAGGCCGATGCCCCCCCTAAGCCGCCCGGCTGGAGCGGGTCGTCGGTCGTCGCCCGCCGCCACGCTTCCTGGTCGCGCTCAGGCCAGGCGTCCAGCGGCAGTGAGGGGACAAATGCCGGCGCCCTCACGCCCTCGCTCCGCGGCGGCTCGGCCGGTTCCGGCGCGGGGTCGGCGCGGAGAGTCTTTGCAGAGCTGCGTCGAGCGTCTGGAAGGCTGGATCGGTCCGAAGTTCGGCATAGGCGCGTTCGGTGATGCGGGTCGTCGTGTGGCCAAGCAGTTGGCGCACGACCTCGATGGCGTTGGGGTCGTGGTCGAGAACGATCTTGGCCGCAAGGTGCCGGAAGAGGTGCAAGTGGACGGTGAGTCCAGTCTCCCGTTTGATGAACCGCGAAAGCTCGGCCGCCACGCTGTCGCGGCTGCGCAGCGTCCCTCGTGGACTAGGGAACAGGTAGACGTTCGGCGCTGAGCAGATGCGCCTGCGGTAGATGGTCACCCACGCATCGAGCAGTGGGATGAGATGGTGCGGCAGCGGGGCGTCATACGTCCGGTGGGTTTTCGTGATTCCCTGGGGCAGGTGGATTCGCAGCATCCGGCGAGCGCCCTTGCCCATGTCGAGCAGATGCGCGCCCATCTCCAGTTCGACGAGGTTGCTTGAGCGGATCGGGGCGTGCGTCAGGAGCGCGATCATCAGCGCGTGCATGACGGCCACCGCGTCCCGGTATGTGGGCTCAGATTTCTTCTTGATACGCCTCAGCGTCCTGGCGGGCAGATCGATCAGCGCGACCATGTTCTCGTCGAGATCGAACTGCCGCAGCCGTTCCCGGTTCTTCGGCCGCATCGACGCTCGGGTCGGCGCGAGCTCCTTGTTCAGCGGTGCGATGAGCTTGGCGATGGCGAGCGCCGCGGCTTCATCGTCAAGCCAGAAGCGGGCGACGGTGCGGAGCAACCAGGCGTGGTTCAGCGCATGTTCCGTGATCTTCTTGCCCGGGCTGCGGTCGCGGAAGAAGCGCAGCTGCGTTCGCACGTTCTCGATCTCGCACAACGTGGCGAGGTCCGTGATCTGGTCCGCGCTCTTCGCGCCGCTCAGTACGAGCGCACTCGCGCAACGTCGCAACATCTCGCGCCGGGCCTTCGTCGTCGCGGGACGCACCGCCGGCGCATAGCTGTCGGCGAACTCGTCGCCGTTCGCCTTCGCCTCGAGGAACGCATCGACCGCCTGCACGAACGACGGCCGGAACGCCTCCCACGGGAGCGCGTAGCGGCGGGGATCAAGCTCGGTCTGTGCGACCACCTGGGGCCACCCGGCGATCCCCGCCGCCGCCTCGTTCCAGTGCTTCGCCGCCTGCCGATAAGCGGCCTTGGGGTCGGGGTGCAGGCTGGAGCTCTCCAGCTCCGCCAGGAACTCGGCGAACGTCTCGGCCGCGACAGCCGAGGGCGCGATCTCACATCGCGTGCAGAAGCGCATAAACTTGTGCATGCCAATCTGCAGGCGCCGATCGGCCAGCGCCGCATGCAGCTCGGCCCATTCCGCGCTCAGCGCCGTCCCATCTCGCATGCTGATGATCGCGACGCCTCCATCTCGCAGGCCGCAAAAGAGGTTGCTCTTCAGCTCTCCCCAGCGCCGCGGCTTGATGCCGACCAGGGCCGGGTTTGCAGAGGCGACGAGGACGCGGAGCTGCTGCGGGTCCGCTGGAATTTGGTCGAGAGGCTTACCGAGGACCCGGCCCACGCCGCGGAAGGCGGAGCGGATCTTAATGCGGCGCGGGTGCTCGGAGGCGGCGTCCGCGTAAAGCGCAGCTGCGTCGGCGAGTGTTTTGGGAGCTTCAGACGCCGCGTCAGTGCTTGGCTCGCTGGGGGCTGGTGTTTCGATGAGCAGCGGCGGCGATGGCAAGCCGATCGGCTGCTGATTGGCGGCAAACAGGTCGAGTTGCATGGGTCAGTTCCGGAAATTGGCGCCCACGTGGGGACACCGTTGGAAAATCCCAACTACTCCTACCCTGGATCAATGGTCGATCACGAGGAGGAGTAGTTGGTACGCAAAGCGAAATGACAGTTATTCAGTGACTTAGATGGACACGGTGCTCAGGCGCTGGAGCGCGACATAGGCTCGGAAATCGTCAGCTGAGATACGCAGCTGTCGACCGATCCGGTGTGCGCGGAGCTGTCCTTCGGCGATCCGGCGGCGGACGGTCTTCGACGAGACGCCGAGCGCGCCGGCGATGTCGTCCACGGTGTAGAACTGGGCCATTTTCTGGGTGGCCATCAATTCCCCCTACTGGCACTGACAGAGCCCTCGGTGACGCGGCGACCGCGACGGCGTTCCGGACGCTGGCTCGGCCGACCTTGTGGAACGTCAAGAAGGTTCCGTCCGAGACGGCTTTGTAGAGCTACGAGCGGCTCATGCCCCTGCGCCGGACCACACCCGGGGAACTTCAGCAGCTGTTGGTGACCTGTGTTCATCCTCAAACTCCGATCATGATTTGAGGAGGGTGGAATCACGACACAAAATCTCGATTTCTCGTTGTTTTTTAAGTCCTTTCTATTGCCGTCGGCCTGAGCGAGCCCGTGAGCGCAGTTAGGTTCACGCTACATTTCCTTGAGCGCACGGTAGACCGTCCATCGCGACACGCCGAAGTGGCGTTCCAGCTTGGGACCGATCCGCTTCACACCGGCGGCCGCGAGCTTGACGTACATCTCACGCATCTCCGCAGCGCGGTTATCGCTCTGGGTTTTGCGACTGATGGCGCTGTGCACTCCCCCTCGCTTGTTGCGGCGTGCCTTCTTGGCCGCGGCCATGGCGCGCGCCGGCTCGCGGTTCTCAGCCACGATGCGGTCGAGTTCCTCCAGCGGCCGCTCGGCGAACGGGACGAGCCCCTTCGGAGGACCATGGCGTCGCCAAAATTTCGTCGATCGTTTCCCCATGGCCTCACGCCCCTTTGCTCGCCGCCTTGATCAACGGCCTCGCGCCTAGAACCGAATATGCGAAACGCGGCCGGGAGCCCTGCTGCCGACGATGTCGCAGCGGTCGCTGATCGCCTGGGCTCGGTGCTGGGCCGGGCGACGGGGAAAAGGTCACTGAGCCATGGCTCACCTCCGGGTGGCCCCCGTCCCCCGGATGAAATCCACGAGGTCCGCCACGACGTTCAAATCGCGGTTTCGAAGGCTACTCATAAGGCCACGCTAGCGGCGAGCGGGCCGACAAACTAGGCGGTCACGTTGCAAGCGAGTGTCGGCGGTACCGGAGCGCGACTCGCGCGGGTGAGGTGAGATCACGCTGCTGTATTGGCGCCAGGTGCGGACATTGGGATCCGGCCGACGAGCGGACACTCAGACGATGCGAGGCCACGGCTCGTGCCAGTGCAGCGCGGGCGAATGCGGAACATTCCATAGGAAGCGCAATCACCATCGGCGCCGGGACCTGCGAGAAAGCTCCCGACGCGGCGATGGAACGTAAGTTCTGATCCGTTATCCGCCCCCGACTGACTCGTCGTGTACGTCGCGCCGTGGGCGAGAACTACGCGATCACCTTGGCTGGCGTTGAAGTCGGTGACGTAGTCGTGGCCGCTGTTCGCACCGAGGTGGAAACTATCCGCTCCGTTACCCCCGGTCAGCCGCGTCGTTCTTTGAGCCGTCTAAGGTCCTGCCAATCTGGCAGCTATGCCTACCAAGACCATCACGCTCGCGTACGTAAAACCCGAGATCCGGAGGCCCTTCGAATAGCCAGGACGCAATAGGAACCACACGAATAGGCTTGGCGCAGTGATGAGGCCGGCAAGAAGGAGTAGTCCGAGCCGTCGCGACGCAGGTTCAGTACATGGGGGCTGCTCAGTCACACCCGCAGACTGAGCTTCTGAGCCGAGGGCGGCCACTTCTGATTTCCACCCTCCCCGGCCATTCCGAACGTCGGCTATCGCGCAGCCGATCTCCGACGAGGAGCGTCTGGGCTGCGCCAGGAGCGGACGTTGACTGAGCGCCCCAAAGCGGACGTCAGCCGCCCTGCCCCAGCGGGCGGCTTCCGGAAGTTCGCTCAAGTCATCGGCCTATCATTCTGTAGTTGAACCGTGCGAGCGGCCGAGGCTCATGTTGGAGCAGGCAGTGCCAGGAGCAAGCCGATGGACTTTGGGCACGCGTGGACGTTGGCATTCGCAATTCCGGCAGCGCTCACCTTATTAATGCCCGGCTTTTGGAGCCTCGGCGTGTGCACAGCAGTGCTCGGTGTCGGGATCACCGTCGCATTCCGGGATTTCGAGGCGGGACTAAACGAGGGCAACGATGGGCCAGGCTCTGCGTTTGCGGCCCTCTTATTCTCGACCGCATACGTTGGGTTGGCGTGCGGAGCGGCTTTCCGCCTTTTTGTTCTGGCCCGCCGCCGTTGTAGTGCTCGACGCCCTCAATGATCGGCCTGTGCCTGGCTCGGCCTTCGCGGCCAGCGCAGACCGACGTGAAACATTGCGCGCGCCAAGCCAACCGCTCTCCACCTTACGCTGAACCTCGGGGCACCCGCTTACGGTCCGGTCAAGCTAGTTGCGCGGGGTCCGAGGAGCGCCAAGAGCGGACCTTAGCGACCTACCGCAGCGCGGACCTTGGACCGTTCACGCTGCCCGTGTCCGCTTTCGACCCTAAGCGGCCCTTCACCAAAGGCGACCGAAACCTACTTGGGTGCGGTTCGACGGATCGGTAGGCTCACCCAATGACAACGATGCTTCGTATGGTGGCTATCGCGACGTTGATTACGTCGGCACCGGTTGTCGGTACCGCTGCCGAAGCACCGGTACACATCTCCTGCCCGCCGCCATGGACGGAGCCCTGGGTACCCGACGAGTCGGCCGCTAAACAAATCTATCTAGCTGTCGCCAAGACGCGATTTCCTTCCAAATTCAGAAAATATCCGGTCGTGACTGTGAGTGACGGCGGCGATCACTGGGACGTATCCCAAGAGTCGGGAAAGCCTCCGCCCAAAGCCAGACCAGACGAAATCGTCGTGAGTGCGGGAGGGGGGCAGTTGTACCTGAGCATCGACAAGTGCACGGGGGCTATCTCAAACGCCGCCTTCAACCGCTAACCGGCAAACTTGGCCCACGTTCGCCGTACCACGAACGCCCCCTGCGGACGCTCTGAACGTCGGCTTCCCGACTTCGACCCTCAACGTCGGAAGCCGCCCGGGGCCGGATGAGGGCTCTCGACCCTAGTCGGACGTCTGTCAGACCGCTCAGGCGACCCAGATGATCTGGCCGTAGCAGCCTTCGGCTGTCACCTTCAGCCGAAGGAATGTGGGCTTAGCGCCTTCGGCCGGAAGCACAACGCTGCCCGGATTAAGCGCAGAGCCTTTGCCGCCGAAGCGGGCCTCGCTGGCCCGGTGCGTGCTGCCATGAAGGAGGATGTCCACGGGGCCGCCAAAAAGGCGCTGGCAAATATCGCCTGCGTTCTCCGCCTCGATGAAGGGCTCGGAGGTGGTCGCCAGGCCAGCCGCCGCTGCATCAAATACGCAGCCAATCCGATATCCCTCGCCGCTAAGCACGAGTTCGGATCGACGCGTGCGCATATCATCGGTGTCGTCGCGGCCGCGCACTCCGAGGACGGGAGCAACCTCCTGTAGTTGGTCGAGTCCGGAGCTGTCGCCCATGTCGCCAAGCGTCACAATCAGGTCAGCGCCTTGAAGTCTCGGAAATAGCGCTGGCGGAAATTCCGGGCCGCCTTCGTGAATGTGGCAGTCCGCAAGCACCGCTACGTTTGCTCCGCCGAGCGGCAGCCGCCACACCGAGTCCGACATTGGCGAGTTCTCCGACGCCGAAAAAGCTATGCTGCCAAACGTCTCACTTCCACCCCCGCTCGGTCGATCTGAGCGTCAGGTTGCTGGCTCTGCTCTTACGCGCGCTCGCGACCCGTGGCGGACTTTCCGCGCCGGTGCTTAGCTGAGCCACTCGCCGCTCAGACGGAGTGACGCTCTTGTTGCCCGCACTTGTTCTGCTCGCAGCGCTCAGGTCCGATTTGGCAGTCCAACAAGGAGGCTCGTTAGACGCGGCGACCGGCGGTGCCGCCCCTCGCCGCGCGGAAATGAGCTGCCCGCCCTCAGGCGGCTATATTCAGGGTCCCTTCGCCCCGACAGCCGCCACTGCTCGGACCATTTATTCGGCCGTGCGAGACGCCGTGGCGCCGGGGTGGTCGAAGGACCAGCGGCTCGTCGTTCACGATGCGGGCGATCACTGGGAGGTCTATTCGGTGATCCGCGCGCGCGGAGAGCACGGCCGGTATGTTCACCTTCAGGGAGGTGGGTTCGGGCTGCAAATCGACAAGTGCACCGCAGCCGTCTCTAAGGTCGGCGGGATACGATAGCGGCACCGATATCGTCGGCTAACCACGCCGAGCTGCCGATCCGAAGGTCAGCTCCCCAGAGGCAGCGTGGGACCGCTCACGACCCTTGGCGGACTCTACGGCGCGGCCCACTCGATAGCGGACAAGCGCTGCGCCGGGTCGATGCCTACGAGCACAAGCGTAAATAGGAGGATCGCCGCCGCAATTCGCACAACCTTTGGTCCAAGCCAAAGCGAACCCGCGAGGATGGCGAACCCAGTCATCGACCAGATGGCCCATAGACGAAGGATCCATCGGTATGTGTTGGTTGCTGATGCTGCGTAGCCAATAAACGATCCAATGGCGGCACAAATCAGTCCCGCAACGAGTGCGACTGCTCCGGCGAGCGACCTGAGGTCTCGCTGAGTCACTGAGGATCTCTAATCCAGCGTCCGTCCGAGTGTGAATGGAACTGGCTTCTGCGGCAACAGCCGTTTTCCACCCCGAGCCGCCGGTCCGAAGGTCAGCTCCTCAGAGGCAGGCGTGGGACCGCTCACGACCCTGAGCGGACCTTGGAAAGCTCCGCCCAGGCTGGCTGTGATAAGGTGCTCGTCGGGAGGGGCCGCGAGGTCGGCCATGTCACCATCCAAGATTCCCGCTGCGCAGTACCTGCGCATGTCCACGGAGCACCAGCGGTATTCTCTCGCCGCGCAGGCTCAAGCCATCGCCGAATACGCGGGCAAGAACGGGTTCCATATTGTCCGCACCTACTTCGATCCAGGCGAGAGCGGCGTTACATTTGAAAACCGGCTCGGACTTCAAGCCCTTCTCAGGGCGACCCTGGATCGTCCTTTACCCTTCCAAGCCATTCTAGTCCTCGATGTCAGCCGCTGGGGGCGGTTTCAGGACATCGACCAGGCGGCTCATTACGAGTTCGTTTGCCGAAGCGCTGGCGTGCGGGTCCTCTATTGCGCTGAACCGTTCCAAAACGACGACAGCCCCGTCAACAGCCTCCTGAAGACGCTAAAGCGCATCATGGCGGCGGAGTTCAGCCGAGAGCTCTCCGCAAAAACGAAGCGCGCGCGTCTTCTGCAGGCCAAGCTCGGCTTCTTTCAGGGCGGTGTCCCGGGCTACGGAGTCCGCCGGTTTGTCGTGGATGCGAAAGGGCGGCCGCGCACGCAGCTTGAACCAGGGTTTCGCAAAGCCTTTGCCGAGGACCGCGTTGTCCTGCAGCCGGGTCCGCCCAATGAGTTGGCGACCATTCGGCACATTTTCCGCCGGTACGTGCGGGATCAGCGTGGACCGACAAGCATAGCGCGGGAACTGAATCAAAGAGGCACGCCCGCGGCCGATGGAGGTGCGTGGTCAGAGGCGCGCGTCCAACGCGTCCTTCGCAACGAGCTCGCCATCGGGATTTATGTAACGAACACCAGGACGCGGATTTTAGGATCCAAAGTGCGTCCATTGCCGCCGGACGAATGGGTTCGGACGCGCGTATTCGCACCCATCGTAAGACCGGCGGAGTTTCGCAAAGCGCAGACAAGGCTTGGCCTTCGGATGCGCGAACGCCCCTGCAAGGCGGAGATGTTACGCGCTCTTCGAGGGGTCTTGCGCGACGAAGGACGACTCAATGCGCGCCTCATCAACCGATCACGCGACACACCCTGCTCTCAGAGCTACCGCAAGTACTTCGGCTCGCTGAACCGCGCCTACGAGGCCATCGGATATACGCCGCCTCGACCGAAGTGGGGGCGGCTGCTGCCACGCCGAGAGGCGATACTTGATGCCCTGCGCACTGCCCATGAGCGGCATGGCTATCTGACTTCGAAGGTCATCGACGCCGATCCGGCTTTGCCCATCATCCAGACGTATCGAAAGCACTTTGGAAGCCTGCGCCGGGCTTACAGGCTGGCCGGCCTTCCTGACGAAATGAGCGAATTGCTCAGTGCCGGCCATGCACGTTCGCGACTGAAGCGTGGCCTATCCCCCACCTCCCAAGCGCCGCCGCGGCTGACTTGAGCGTGGACCAGTCTGGCCTCATACCTGCAGTTCAGTACCTCCGAATGTCGACGGAGCAGCAGAGGTACTCGTTCGAGAACCAGAGCGACGTCATCGCTCAATATGCCAACGCCCATGGCTATGAGATCAAGCGGGCGTACCATGATGGCGCCCGCAGCGGACTGCACCTTAAGGGCCGCATCGGTCTTCAGACCTTGCTCGCTGATGTGCTGAAGCAAGACCGCGATTTCCAGGCGGTCCTGGTTCTGGACGTCTCCCGGTGGGGCCGTTTCCAGGACCTTGATCAAGGGGCACACTACGAGTTTGTCTGCCGCGCCGCAGGAGTCTCGGTGATCTACTGCGCCGAGCCCTTCGAGAACGACGGCAGCACCAAGACCGCACTTATCAAGCAGCTCAAACGCCTCATGGCGGCGGAGCATAGCCGTGAGCTATCGGCCAGGGTGAGGGCCGCCCAGCTGCAGCAGGCGAGGCTTGGCTTCCGCCAGGGCGCACCCCTCATCTACGGCGTGCAGCGGGTCCTGGTGGGCGCGGCTGGCCAGGAGATCGGGGTGCTCGATCGCGGTCGCTGTAAGGCGCAGAAAGACAATTACATCGTTCTGCGACGGGGTCCTGCGAACGAGATCGATGTGTTGCGACGGATCTTCCGGCGCTTCGTCATAGACGACGAAAGCCCCGGCGCTATTGCAGCGGAACTCAACCGAGGCGCCGTGCCGTTCATAGGCCAGCGGCGATGGGGGCACGATGCAATCCTGCGCCTGCTGCAGCACGAGCTGATGATCGGCGTCTACGTTTACAACCGGTACTCACGTCTTATGAAAGGCGAGCGCGTCCACAACCCCCCGGAGCAGTGGGTGCGGGTGCAGGTGTTCGACCCCATCATCGAACCCGGGCTGTTTGAAAAGGCGCAGCTGCAAGCGCGACGTCCTTATCACCAGCAATCTCGCGAGAAGATGCTGGATGGTCTTCGAAAGCTTCTGCGGCAGCATGGTCGCCTTTCGGCCGCCATCATCAGTGCGTCGCGGGAAGTGCCTTGTCCTGTGACGTACCTGAAGGTCTTCGGCTCGCTCCTCACCGCCTACCAGGCGATCGGTTACCCGCCACCTGGTCGCGGGTCTCGCCCGAGAGCCTCGCCCCGGCAGTCCTAAGCGCTGCGCAGAGCTTCCAGCGGCGCAGCCCAGGCGCGAATCCAGCGCGCGCCGCACCAGAGTTCCTTTGGGCGGCGATCGCCTAGGTCTTCGCAAGCCTGCTCAGCCTCGGCATCGCTAGGACAGTGGAACTCGAACCGGCCCACGATGCGGCCCTGGCGGTCTAGATAATTGACCTTGTAGTGCGGCATCCGGCGCTCCCGTTCGGATGGCCATCGAGCCACGACGAGGCGCCGTCGCTCAATTGCATTAGATATTCAGCACAACTTTTACGATAACGGTCAAGCTAGCAGGGCTTCATGACACTGCCGTTGCGCTGACTGCGGCCAGTCAGCGGTCGCGCGCTTCTTTATGCGCAGCTTTGGTCGCCTCGCGGCGCTCGGCTTTCCAGAACAGCCGCTTGAGGAGTGGAGGCAGGTGGCGCGCCCATTCCTTGGACGCGGTCACCTGCCCCTTTTTTACCGTCGCCATGTGCCGACGATACAATGGCCGCCTTCTACCTTCTACGGCGCAGGCTCCAGACCAGCTGAGCGGCAGCACCGATGATTAGAGAGATCGCGGTGAGCGTGGCCGGCTCCAAGTGCATCCATCATCTCCGGGCTTCGCAGCCTCCATCCAGACTGCTTCGGGGCGCGGGACTCGCCGCTGGTTCGGGTGGAGGGTCAATGCGATCAGATTGGCGTCCGGCGA
>Ga0207641_10002105_pt1 | contig 18816 bp, 14 predicted proteins | sample KBSSwiS62_FD_184306 | JGI IMG/M metagenome (GOLD analysis project Ga0207641, IMG submission 184306) | Switchgrass rhizosphere microbial communities from Kellogg Biological Station, Michigan, USA - KBS Switchgrass S6-2 (SPAdes) (version 2) | ecosystem: Host-associated > Plants > Roots >... | reverse complement strand
ACCTCATCAACGCGTCGATCAATCAGACCCTGACGCGGACGGTGATCACCTCGGGCACGGCGCTGCTGACGGCGCTCGCGCTGTTCTTCTTCGGCGGCGAGGTGCTGCACGGGTTCGCGTTCACGATGGTGGTCGGCATCATCACCGGCACCTACTCGAGCGTCTTCATCGCCGCGGCGATCGTCAGCCTGTGGCGCGGGACGGCTCCGACGCGCGCCGCCGCTCACGCCCCGGCCACTGCCGGCGCGGCGCCGGCGCAACAGCCGCAGCGGAAACAGAAGCCTCAGCGAAAGGCTCGAGCCTCGTAACTTTCAAGTTTCAAGTTTCAACTCTCACTGAGACTTGAGACCTGAAACTTGAGAGTTGTGCACGATGCCGTCTCTCCTGAAAGCCGCGGTACTCGGCGTGTTGCAGGGGCTCACCGAGTTCCTGCCGGTGTCGTCGACCGCACATCTGTTGATTGCCAGCCGGCTGATCGGCTTCGACGATCCGGGCGGGGTTTTCACGATCATGATTCAGCTGGGATCGATCCTGGCGATCATGTGGCTCTATCGACAGAAGATCGTCCACGTGGTCGCGACCCTGCCCTCAGATCCTGACTCGCGCAATTTCGCGCTGTCCGTGATCGTGGCGACCATCCCGGCGCTCGTGGCGGGCGCGCTGCTGTCCAGTTTCGTGAAGCGAGTGCTCTATGCCAGCTTCGGCGTCATCGGCGCTGCGTTTTTCGTCGGCGGCGTCGTGATGCTGGTCGTCGAGCGTCTGAGGCCGGCGCCCGACATCGTCGATGCCGAGCGGGTTCCTGCCGGCCGCGCGCTGGCGGTCGGGTTCGGTCAGACACTGGCGCTGATTCCGGGCGTCTCACGTTCGGGCGGCACGATCGTCGCCGCGATGCTCCTCGGCATCGATCGTCCCGCGGCGGCCGAGTTCTCGTTTTTCCTGGCGATGCCGACGATGATGGCGGCGTTCGGGCACGAGTTGCTGGACGCCCGTCACAACCTATCGTCGGCGCGCGGCGAAGAAATCGCTGTCGGCTTCGTCATGGCGTTTTTCGCGGCGCTGCTGGTCGTCAAGCCATTCCTGCACTTCGTCAGGCGGTCGGGGTTCGCGCCGTTCGCGTGGTACCGCATAGCGTTCGGCATCGTGCTGCTGGTTCTGGCGGCGGCGGGCCGGACATAACACGACATGCAGTGGCTTCGCCGCAACTTCATCGCCGGCTTCTTCGTGATGGTGCCGGTGTTCATCAGCGTGGCGGCGCTGGTCTGGCTGTTCAGCGTCGTCGACGGCTTTACGACGCCGCTCTACGATCGCTTGCTCGGCCGGCGCATTCCCGGATTGGGGACCGCCACGACGCTGGTGGTGATCGTCCTGGTCGGCGCGTTCGCGCGCAATGTGATCGGCCGCCGGATTCTGCAGCGGACCGAAGGGTGGCTGCTCAGAGTGCCGGTGTTCCGCACGATCTACGCGCCGGTCAAGCAGTTGATCGCCGCGTTTTCGCCTGACAACGCGTCGGGGTTCAAGCGTGTGGTGCTGGTCGAGGACTCGCGGCGCGGTTACGCGCTGGGATTTCTGACGCGCGAATTCACCATCGATCGGGGACACGGCCCCGAGGAACTGCTGGCGGTCTATGTCCCGACGAACAATCTCTACCTGGGCGATGTCGTCATCTGCGAGCGCAGTCGAGCGGTGTTTCCCGATATCTCGGTCGAAGAAGGCATCAGAATTCTTCTGACCGGCGGCATGGCGCTGCCGCCCCGGCTGCGCATATAATCCCTGCCTTTGTGCGAGGTTCAATGATCGTGACCGTTCAGAGATGCTTGGGGCGACCGCTTGTCGCTCTGCTGATGCTGACCGCGCTCGTCGCCGCGCCGCGGCCGTTGCTGGCGCAGCCGGCGTCCGCGCCATCGGGTGGCGAAGCGAGCCTGGTCCTCCCTGATCTGTCGTCCGTCGATTTTCTCGGCGTGCACGGCAGCACCCTGTTAATGAGCGGCCTCGTCGTCTGTGCGTTGGGTCTTCTGTTCGGGCTCGCGACCTTCACCCAGCTCAAGAACCTGCCGGTGCACTCGTCGATGCGCGAGGTGTCGGAGCTGATCTACGAGACGTGCAAGACGTATTTGATCACCCAGGGCAAGTTCATCCTGGTGCTCTGGGCGTTCATCGCCGTGATCATCGCCGCGTACTTCGGATGGCTCGCACCGATTCCCGATAAGTCGGTGGCGGTGACGCTGCCGATCATCCTGCTCTTCAGCCTGATCGGCATCGCCGGCAGCTACGGCGTCGCGTGGTTCGGCATCCGCGTCAACACGTTCGCCAACTCGCGGGCGGCCTTCGCGAGCCTGCGCGGCAAACCGTTCCCGATCTATCACATCCCGCTGCGCGCCGGTATGAGCATCGGCATGCTGCTGATCAGCGTCGAGCTTTTCCTGATGCTCTGCATCCTGCTGTTCATTCCGCGCGACTACGCCGGCGCCTGCTTCATCGGCTTTGCGATCGGCGAGTCGCTCGGTGCCGCGGCGCTGCGGATCGCCGGCGGCATCTTCACGAAGATCGCCGACATCGGATCGGACCTGATGAAGATCGTCTTCAACATCAAGGAAGACGATGCGCGCAACCCGGGCGTGATTGCGGACTGCGTGGGCGACAACGCCGGTGATTCGGTCGGCCCGAGCGCGGACGGGTTCGAAACCTACGGCGTGACCGGCGTCGCCCTGATCACGTTCATCCTGCTGGCCGTCCACGGCGAAATGGTGCAGGTGCAGCTGCTGGTCTGGATTTTCGTGATGCGCGTGATGATGATCGTGGCGAGCGGCCTGTCGTATTTCATCAACGAGGCGATGGCGAAGGCGCGCTATGCCGCCGCCGACAAGATGAACTTCGAGGCGCCGCTGACGTCGCTGGTCTGGCTGACGTCGATCGTGTCGGTCGCTATCACCTACGTCATGTCCTACCTGCTGATTCCGACGCTCGGCGACGGCACGCTGTGGTGGAAGCTCTCGACCGTGATCACCTGCGGCACGCTCGCCGGCGCGATCATTCCCGAGCTCGTGAAGGTGTTTACCTCGACCGAGTCATCGCACGTGAAGGAGGTCGTCAACGCGTCGCGCGAGGGCGGCGCGTCGCTGAACATCCTGTCAGGCTTCGTCGCCGGCAACTTCAGCGCCTATTGGCTCGGGTTGAGCATCGCGACGCTGATGGGCATCGCCTACTACGTCAGCATCTGGGGTCCAAGCCTCAGCAGCCTGATGACCGCCGCGCCGGTGTTCGCCTTCGGTCTGGTCGCGTTCGGCTTCCTCGGGATGGGTCCCGTGACGATCGCGGTCGACTCGTACGGGCCCGTGACGGACAACGCGCAATCGGTGTACGAGCTGTCGGTCATCGAGTCCGTGCCCGGGATCAAGGAAAGCCTCAAGCGGGAGTATGGATTCGACGTGCGGTTCGAACGCGCCAAGGACCTCCTGGAGGAAAACGACGGCGCCGGCAACACGTTCAAGGCGACCGCTAAGCCGGTGCTCATCGGCACGGCCGTCGTTGGCTCGACGACCATGATTTTCTCGATCATCATGTCGCTGACCGGCGACCTCACGCACGACGTCGACAAGCTGTCGATTCTGCACCCACCCTTCCTGTTGGGCCTGATTGTCGGGGGCGCCGTCATCTACTGGTTCACAGGCGCCGCGACCCAGGCGGTCAGCACCGGCGCCTATCGGGCGGTGGAATTCATCAAGGCGAACATCAAGCTCGATACCGGGGCGACCAAGGCGTCGGTCAGCGACAGCAAGAAGGTTGTGGCTATCTGCACACAGTATGCGCAGAAGGGGATGTTCAACATCTTCCTGACCGTGTTCTTCTCCACGCTCGCCTTCTCGTTTCTCGAGCCCTTCTTCTTCATCGGCTATCTCATCTCGATCGCCCTGTTCGGACTGTTTCAGGCCATTTTCATGGCCAACGCCGGGGGCGCCTGGGACAACGCCAAGAAGATTGTCGAGGTCGAATTGAAGCAGAAGGGAACCCCGCTGCACGCGGCCACGGTGGTGGGCGACACGGTGGGCGACCCTTTCAAGGACACCTCATCGGTCGCGATGAACCCGGTGATCAAGTTCACGACGCTGTTCGGCTTGCTGGCCGTGTCGTTGGCGGTCCGGTTGAGCGTCGACCAGGGGCCGATGCTTGGCCACCTGCTTGCGGCGGTTTTCTTCGGCCTTTCGACGATCTTCGTCTGGCGTTCGTTCTACGGAATGCGGATCGGGTCGGGCGATTAGAAGAAGTCGCGCCCCGGGCAGACCTCCGGCGAGCCATGGATGGGCAGGAGCATCAGCCGTTTCCGCATATCCGGTGTCTAATTTCTGTGAGTCTCGTTGACTCTCAGTTTTTGTACTGCATATAATCGGCGCTTTCTCGAAGAGGAGAAGTCCTGTGCCACGTCATGAGATGTTCGGCGACGTCGTCGAGCCGTCAATAAAAGTGGGCAGCCAGAAGTGGTATACGGTCCCGCTGTCCATCGTGGTACATACCGCTCTCATCGGCGCCGTGATCATCATTCCGCTGATGGCGGCAGATGTGCTGCCGAGTCCGCCGAACATGATGAACGCGTTTGTGGCGGCGCCGCCGCCACCGCCGCCGCCTCCACCACCGCCACCGCCGCCGGCGGCGGCGGTGGCGCCGAAGCCCATGGACGTGAACCCCGCGGCGGCTCCCGTCGAGGCTCCCAAGGAAATCAAACCCGAAACTGGTATCGAGCAGGGCGTGAAGGCCGTCGGCGGCGTCGAAGGTGGCGTTGTCGGCGGTGTGACGGGCGGTGTCGTCGGCGGGCTCGAAGCCGCGCCGCCACCACCACCGCCGCCGCCCCCTCCGCCCGCGCCGGTTCGTGTCGGCGGCGCCATCCGGCAGCCGACGAAGGTAAAGGACGCGCGGCCGGTCTATCCGGCCATCGCGCAGTCGGCGCGCGTGCAAGGCGTGGTCATCATCGAGGCGACAATCGGTCCCGATGGCCGCGTGCAGGACGCGAAGGTCCTGCGTTCGATTCCGCTGCTCGACGCGGCGGCGCTCGACGCCGTCAAGCAGTGGGTCTACACGCCGACCACTCTCAACGGCGTGCCGGTACCGGTCATCATGACGGTCACGGTGAATTTTACGTTGCAGTAACGCTCAAGCTTCAGACCTCGCGCGTCAAACTTATCGGTCTTTCAGGAGGAGTGGCCCGTGGATTTCATGCAGATGTATCAACAGATGACGTGGGTAGCCAAGGCCGTGGCCTTCGTGCTGCTGATCATGTCAATGTGGTCGATTGGCGTCGCGATCGAGCGCATTTTCACCTTTACGCAGGCGCGCAACCAGTCGAAGCTTTATGCCCCGCAAGTCGCCAAGCACCTCAAGGAAGGCCGTCTGAAGGACGCCATCGCGCTCTCCACCTCGAAGAACTATCGCTACAGCCATCTGGCGAAGGTCGTGCTCGCGGGACTGCAGGAATATCAGTTCCAGCAGGAAAGCGGCGCCGCTCTGCAGCGTGAAGACCTGATGGACACGGTGCGCCGGTCCATTCAGCGCGCATCGGCGCTCACCGCGTCGGACCTCAAGAAGGGCATTTCGGCGCTCGCCACCATCGGCTCGACCGCCCCGTTCGTCGGACTGCTCGGCACGGTCGTCGGCGTCATCAACGCGTTCCAGGGCATCGGCGCGGCCGGCTCGGCGGGCATCGGCGCCGTCTCGGTCGGTATTTCGGAAGCGCTCGTCGAGACCGCGCTCGGTCTGGTCGTCGCGATTCCGGCGGTGTGGTTCTACAACTACCTCACCGGCCGCATCGAGTACTTCAACGTGGAGATGGACAACTCCTCGTCGGAGCTCGTCGATTACTTTATCAAGAAGACCGCGTAACCCAGAACCACGACGGGTTCTGCGTTCAGGGTTCCGGGTTCGGCGTTCGTTCTCGAACGAACCCTGAACCTGGAACCTTGAACCTCGAACCCGGGAGTTTTACTTATGTCTATGGACGTTGGCGGCGGCAAAGGCGGAGTCAAATCCGATATCAACGTGACGCCGCTCGTGGACGTCATGCTGGTGCTGCTCATCATCATGATGCTCGTCGCGCCGATGTTGCAGCAGGGCGTCGCCGTCAAGCTGCCGAAGGCCGACAACACAGTCGACAAGCCTGAAGTGCAGGGCCAGACCGTCATCGCCGTGGCGAAGGACAAGCGGATCTACTTCAACGCCAAGGCGGTTTCGGAAGCTGAGCTCGGCACACGGGTCAACGAGTACCTCGAGAGCAAGAAGGAAAAGGTCGTCATCATCAAAGCCGACGAGGAAGTCGAGTACGGCGCGGTGATGGCCGCCATGGACGGCCTGCGGCAGGCGGGCATCGAGGACATCGGCCTGATCACCGAACGGAAACGCGCGCCGGGCGGCGGCGGGGGAGGGCAGTAATGGCTCACGCCCACCAGCATTTCGGCGCCGAGAAGGTCGTCAAGGGCGAAATTCCGCACGCCAGTGCGGATATGAACGTCACGCCGCTCATCGACGTGCTGCTCGTGCTGCTCGTCATCTTCATGGCGGCTCTGCCCTTGACCCAGCGCGGCCTCGACATCAACCTCCCGGCCGAAAGCAAGAAGACGACGGACGTCACGCCGGACATCAGCCAGATCGTGCTGACGTTCGAGGCCGACAAGCGGATCTCGATCAACAAGACCGACGTCACCATGCAGGAGCTCGAAACGCGGCTCCGCAACATCTACGATCAGCGCAAGGACAAGACGATGTTCCTCATCGCAGCCAGCACGCTGCGCTACAAGGACATCGTGGACGTCATCGACGCCGCGAAGGGCGCCGGTGTCGAAAAGGTCGGGATCGTCACCGAAGGCATGCGCAAGGCCGGCGGGGCTTCGACGGGTTCCAACTAAGTTCGAAGTCTGAAGTCTGAAGCGAGGGCCGCTTCTCTAACGAGAAGCGGCCCTTTTTCTTTTGCGACTTCAGACTTCAGACTTCCAACTTCACACTTCGTGAGGGCGGTGTCTAACGTCGTGGAGGGACACGATGACACCAGCCGGCCGCCCGCGCCTTCACGCGGAGATGAATCTGACGCCGCTCATCGACGTGTTGCTGGTGTTGCTCGTGATCTTCCTGGCGGCGCTGCCGCTGACACAGCAGGCGATCGAAAGCCAGCTCCCGTCCCAGACGCAGCCGCCAGCCGAGACGCGGCCCGACCAGATCGTGGTCGAGTACGCGGGCGATGGCAGCGTTGCCGTCAACCACCAGCCGGTGACGCTCGGCGACCTCGAGGCGCGGCTGCGGACGATCTACGCCAGCCGCCGCGACAAAACGATCTTCGTCGCCGGCGCGCCGACGCTGCGCTACAAGGCAATCATCCAAGTACTCGACGCCGCAAAAGGCGCCGGCGTCGACCGCGTCGGGATCATCACCGAGGGCATGCGCAAGGCCGGCGGGACTTCGACGGGCTCCAACTAAGTTCGAAGTCTGAAGTCTGAAGTACGAGACTTCCCACCTGAACTCCTGTTATCCGGAGTCTCCCTTCCGGAAGAACAGCAGCGCCCCGAGGTGCCCGGCGTGATTGGTGAGCTCGGCGCGAAGGTGGCGAACGCCGGCGTCTTGAATCAGCTCGAACAGCGTGTTCAGCGGATACGGATTCATCTGGATCTCCGGCACGCGCCGGTATCGGTCGCGGAAGGGAGCGACCAGCCGGTGCGCGAAGCGCGCCAGCGGCGACCGCGTGAACGGGTTGTGGTAGAGAACGTGAAGCACGACGACGCCCGTGTCGCCGGCGAGCTCGACGAGACGTCTGACCAGCGTCAGTCCAGGGGCCGGCGGAATGTGCTGCAGCACGATGACGGAATGAACGAGGTCGAACGGGCCGTGTATCGCTGACAGCGTGGCGTCGCTTTTCACGAGCTGCACATTGGTGACCACGTTCTGTTCGAGCAGCTCACGGGCGACCGACAGCATGCTGTCGGCGATGTCGATCGCGACCACCGCGTCGACGCGGCGGGCGAGCGGCAGCGTCACTCTTCCGACGCCGCATCCAAAATCCAGGACGCGGCGAGGTGCGAAGTCATCTCCAAACACACGTCGGCAGGTGCGCCAGATGTTGTCGACGTGATCCGCGCCGGATTTCAGGAACGCGGCGAGCTGCTGATCGGTCAGGCGCCGGCCGTGATAGGCATCGTTGCTGATGACCGCCCAGTAGGGATCGACCCGGCCGAGCGTCTCCCAGGCCTTGTCGGTTGCCGCGCTGGACATGCATCACTCCTCGAGTCGCGGCCCCGCGACGGGCCCAGAGACGGAGCCGGAAGTCGAAGTCTGAAGGGCGGACGTGGTATCGTCAAGCATCCCCCCGAAGGTCGCGGTTGCGGAGGTCAGTGATGCGACGCGCAAGCCTTGTCGTCTTCCTCTCGGTCACCGCGGCGATTGCGTCTCCGCCGCATGCGATCGCGACGGCCGCGCCGGAGGTGACCTTCGCGCGCGACGTCGCTCCGATCCTGCACGCTCGATGCGTGGTCTGCCATCGGCCCGGCGAGGTCGCGCCGATGGCGCTGCTCACCTATCAGGACGCGCGGCCGTGGGCCCGGGCGATCAAGGACAAGGTCGTCGCGCGGCAGATGCCGCCGTGGTTCGCTGACCCCGCGGTTGGGGCGTTTGCGAACGACCCGCGGCTGAGTGCCGAGGACATCGCGACGATCAGCCGCTGGGTCGACGCTGGCGCGCCGCAGGGCGATCCGAAGGACATGCCCGTGCCGCCCCGGTTTACCGAGGGCTGGCAGCTCGGCGAGCCCGACATGGTGATCGAGCTCCCGGAAGTCCGCATTCCGGCGACGGGGACCGATTTCTTTCCAACGCCAAGCCTGACGCTGGACTTGAAAGAGGATCGCTGGATTCGTGCCATCGAGATCCGTCCGAGCAATCGTGCCATCACGCATCACTCGGTGATCTTCTCGGCCAACGTTTCAGCGATGAGCGCGATGTCTTCGAGCGGGATGTTCGATGTGCTCGGCGTCTGGGCGGTGGGGACTCCGCCGACGGTGTATCCGGAAGGGACGGGACGCTGGGTGCGCAAGGGTCAGATGCTGCGGACGAATTTGCACTATCACCCGAACGGAACTCCGCAGGTCGATCGGACGCGGGTCGGTCTCTATTTCGGCAAGGGCGAGATGAAGAAGGAAGTCGCCGCGGCCCTCGCCGGCAACGTCACCTTCTCGATTCCACCGAACGAGGCGAACTTCGAACTGCGCTCGGTCTACATGGTCGACCAGGACATCAACATCGTGTCGTTCTTCCCCCACATGCACTTGCGGGGGAAGGACATGAAGATGACGGCGACGTTTCCGGACGGCCGGCAGCAGACGCTGCTGAACGTGCCGGCGTACGACTTCAATTGGCAGCTGTTCTACTACCCGAAGACGAAGGTTCCGCTGCCGCGCGGCACGCGCGTCGATCTGGTCGCGCACTACGACAATTCCGCGGGCAACAAGCACAACCCGGATCCGTCGAAGGCCGTCACGTTCGGCGAGGCGTCGACGACCTCCGAAATGATGTTCGGGATGTTCGAGTTCACGGCGGACACCGGCGTTAGTCCGAAGCCGTCGACCGAGCGCGAGCGCATGGAGGCGCTGGTAGCGTCGCTGCCGGCTGACTCGTCGTTCCTGATCGACCTGCCATTTGGTCCACGCGGCCTGCCGGCGGTTCTGCACCTGCCCCGGACCGGCGAAGGCGCCTTCTACACGCAGGTGTTGGGGGTCATCCTGCCGCAGCCGGTCGCGAGGCTGCAGTGGGAGGGCAACACCTTCACGTTCAACACACTCTTGCGTATTCTGAACCCGGCCGGCGGCTTCTACACGGTCACCGGCACGATTGGCGACGATGGGACGGTGCGCGGCAAGCTGCAGCGGCTCGGCAACAACACGAGGCCCCAACCATCGTTCGAGTACAGCGGCGCGCACAAACCAAAATCGTAGCGTCTAAAACGCCGCGCGACGGGTTCGAAACAGCGCATACGCAGCGATTGCCACGGCCAGAAACCCCATCGCGAAGAGAATGCCCGCGAGCGGCGCGGTCACGAAGATGTAGATCCACATCGCGAGCGAGACGAGCGCCGGCAGCGGATAGAGCCACATTCGGAACGGCTTGACGATATCCAGACGGTAGCGCCGAAGCAGGATGACGCCGGCGCACTGCCAGACGAACTGCACCAGGATCTGCACGAGAATCAGCCAGCTGACCAGCTGCCCGAGTGTGAAGAAACAGAACGGAATCGCGACCGCGCCGATCGTGAGCAGCGAGTTGTGCGGAAAGTGTTTCGTTGGGTGGAGCCGCCCGAAGACCTCGAAAAACTGACCGTCGCGGGCCGCCGCGTACGGGATGCGGGAGTAGCCGAGCACGACCGCGTACAACGACGACGCCGTGACAATGAGGATCAGGACGGTCATGGCCAGCGCTGCCGCCTGACCCGTCGCCGGATCCGAGAATGTACGGGCGATGAACACCGACGCAATCGTCCGCGTCTGCTCCGCTTCGCGCCAGGGCACGACGCCGAGGACGACGGTACTCATCACGACGTACAAGGCGACAACCACCACAATCGACAGAACAATCGCGCGAGGCATCGTCCGCTCCGGCTCCCGCAGCTCGTCGCCGATGTTGCACACGTTGTTGTAGCCGCCGTAGTTGTACATCGCGAGCAGTCCGGCCGTGCCGATCGCGCGAACCAGCCCGGCATCGAACCGCCGCGCCTCCGGCGGAAAATCGAACGCCTGCGACCACGAGGCGTTGAAGAGGCCGGCGACAATCACCCAGCCGACGGTCGCCAGCACGATGATCAGCATCAGGACGGCGAGGCGGCCGATCGAGGCGATGTCGCGGTACAAGAGCGCGGTCACCACGACGCAGAGGACTGCCGCCACCAGGTTGTGCTGCATCGAGCCCATCGTCTTCCAGTAGAAGCCGAGGTAGTCGGCGAACCCGACGGCGCCGCCGGCGATGGACAGCGGGGCCACGAGCATCACCTGAAAGATGAACACGAAGGCGGCGAGACGGCCGAGGCCGAACGGACGGTAGGCTTCGCGCAGATAGACGTACGGGCCGCCGCTGCCGGGGAGCGCCGCGCCAAGCTCCGCGTAGACGAGGCCGTCGCACAGCGCCAGAACCGCCCCGAACGCCCACGCGTACAGGATGTGGGGTCCGCCCATGGCGCCGACCATGAACGGAATCGTCAGGAACGGTCCGACACCGACCATCCCGATGATGTTCGTGGCGGTGGCCTGTAGCAGGCCCATGCCACGGTCGAGGGTCACCACAACGGCGACAGGTCGCGAACCAGGCGGTCTGCGGTGGCCCGATCCGGGACGAGCGGATTGTTGGCGAGCGCTTCGCGCGCCGCATCAACTGACTGCGCGAGCACGGCGCGGACGGTCAGCCGCTCGTATTCCTTCACTCGAGCGAGCAGCGGCTGGACGCGATCCGGAACCCGGCCGACGAGAAGCGGCCTGGCTCCATTGGCGTTGACGACACACGGCACTTCGACCACGTCGCGATCCATCAGGCTCGGGATGTTGCCGCGGTTTTCGACGCTCAAGGGAACGATCGCATCGAGGTTGAAATGAATCGCGCGCACGACGGAGAGCGCGATCTTGTCGTAACCGCTCAACTGCGACGCGGCCGCGACCCGTGCCGCCGCCGGTGCGGCACCGGACTCGATCTGCAGGTAGCTTGCGCTGCGGCTGAAGAGGTAGGACTTGTAGATCGCCACGCTGTCGGCGCTCGAGTTGCGCAACGCGTCGAACAACACGTCGGTGAGCTCGGCGATCGCCTGGCCGCGCGTCTGGCCTGCCTGCCTCATGTTGTCGACGGCCTGCTTGGGCGATTCGTAGTAATAGACGTACTCGGTCGGCAGGAGTTCGAGATGGCGCAAGTACGCCGGATCGAAGAGCGGTACCTTGTAGAGCGACTGCAGCCGCTCGCGGTCGTTCCAGAGCCGCCGCAGCTGCGGCACGCCGTCGCTGTAGACCTCGCGGATCCAGCCGAGATGATTGAGGCCGAAGTAGTCGAAGAACGAACGGTCGCTTGGCAGATCGAGCGCGTGCGCCACCTCTTCGAAGAGCTCGGTCGGCGTATCGCAGATGCCGATCACACGCGAGGTGACGGTACGCATCGCCTCCGTAACCATGCCGACCGGATTCGTGAAGTTGATGATCCAGGCGCCCGGCGCGGCGCGGGCGATCGCGCGCGCGTACTGCACCATGTGCGGGATCGTGCGAGCCGCCATCGCGAACCCCGCCGGACCGATCGTCTCCTGACCGACGATCCCGTGCGACAGCGCGATGGTCTCGTCGCGAACCCTGTGCGCGAGGCCGCCGACGCGAATGCTGGTGAAGACGAAGTCGGCACCCGTCACGCAATCGTCGAGCGACGCGCTGAGCACGACTCGACCTTGCGCCGCCATCCGCGCGGCGACGCCGCCAATCGTCGGCAGGCGGTCCTGGTCGACGTCATAGAGCGCGATCTCGTCGATCGGCAGATCCGATCCCGTCAAACCGCCCACGAGCAACGGTGTTCGGACGCCCGCGCCACCTATCACCGCGACTTTCATGAGCGTCGGCGTTGTCCGCCGGCTTGCCCGCCGGCTTGCCCGCCGGAGCGCGCAGCGTGCCCGCCGGAGCGCGAAGCGCGGAGGCTCGGAAGACCCGCGAGACCCCCTGCTTTTGTTGTCGACGCCGCGCCGACGACGTTGCCGCGGCGCAAACAGTCGCGCGGCGGCCGCCCCTCGAGGAAGCCCGCCAGGAAGCCGCCGTTGAAGGCATCGCCGGCGCCAGTGGTGTCGACGACGCGGACACGCGGTGCGGAGACGGTGACGTCAACCGTCCGGCTCAGCCATCGGCTACCGCGTGCTCCCAGCTTGATGACCGCGGTTCTCGCTCGTCGCCGCGCGCGCGCGTACAGCGACGCCTCCGCAGCGTTCATGAACACGACATCGAGTCCCGCGATCAGGCGATCGAGCCCGGTGCGCGCGCGAATCGACGGATTCCAGCCGAAGTCCCACGACGTGGTGATGCCACCCGCGCGCAGACGATCGACGAGGCGAATCCAGCGATCGATCCGGACAGGCGCGAGGGCGAAGTGCACATGGCGGGGACGCTGGCGGCGCATCGCCCGCAGCAGTCGCGGCTCGAGCTTCACGTTCACGCCGTCGAAGGTGACCAGGCTCCGCTCGTCGGGCGTCGACAGCGCGGCCGTGACCGCATGGGGTTCGTCCGCTCGCTTCACGTTGGTGATGTGCACGCGCTGCGTGCGCAGGTAGCGAACCCCTGCGGCGCTGAGCGCGCTGATGACTCCGGTGGCGACGCCCAGCCTGGCGGCCGCCGCGGCGGTGATCACTGCTCCGCCACCGACCGTCGACACGTAGTGCGCGCACCGCAGTTCCTCCCCGCGCTTCGGCAGGCGAGGCAGGCCCGCGAAAATCAGATCCTCGAACGCTTCGCCGACGACCAGCAGATCGACCCGCGGCACGCGAAAGTATAATCCGCCCGATGAGCCGTCACGACGTTCAACGCAGAGCTCGCCGAGCTCGCAGAGAAACCTACTTTCTATGGCCTCTGCGTGCTCTGCGTTCAATATCGTCAGCGGTGGCGGCGTTGGCGCTCATCACGGGACTTCATGCGACATCCGAGCCGCTGCCGCAGGACCAGGGCGCGGTTGGCACGTGGCAGAAACTACTCAAACTCCAGACGACCGGCAGCGCGATGCACACGACGGCGCATCCAGACGATGAGCACGGCGGCGTGCTGGCGCAGTTGAGCCGCGGCCAGGGAGCGCGCGTGTCGCTGCTGACGCTGACCCGCGGCGAGTCGGGCGACAACGCGATCGGATCCGAGCTCTTCGACGCGGTCGGACTGATTCGGACCGAGGAGCTGCTGATGGCCGGCCGCTACTACGGTCTGGATCGGCAGTACTTCACGACGGTCATCGACTACGGCTTCTCGAAACGGCTCGACGAGACGCTCGAGAAATGGCGGCGCGAGGCGGTGCTTCGCGACGTCGTTCGGATCATTCGCCGCGACCGCCCGCTCGTGCTGGTTGCAAGGTTCCAGGGCAACGAGCGCGACGGCCACGGCAACCACCAGGCCGCCGGTCTCGTCACGCAGGATGCGTTCAAGGCCGCCGCCGACCCGAAGATGTTTCCGGAGGCCGGCGTGTCGCCCTGGCAGGTGCTCAAGCTCTACATGGGCGGCCTTCGGGAGAACGAGGACTGGACGCTGCGGACCGACACCGGCGAGTACAGCCCCTGGCTCGGCGATTCGTATCAGAACTTCTCCCGGGTGGGCCTCAGCTATCAGCGATCGCAGAACGGCGGACGGCTGCTGATGCAGCCGGGGCCGTCGTACGCCTATTACAAGCGCCTGGCGTCGGTGGTCGACGCGCCGCCGAAGGAACGGTCGTTCTTCGACGGCATCGACACGACCATCCCTGGGTTGTTCAAAACCATTCGCCGGCCGGCGCCTGCCGGAGCCGCCGCGTGGCTCGGATCGATCGACACGGAGATCAAAGCCGCGATCAGCGCCTTCTCGTTGAAGGATCCGTCCGCTGCGGTTCCGGCGCTGGCGCGAGGCCTCGCGGCAACCCGGAAGGCCATCGCGCAGTTCACCAGCGAACCGGATGCGGTGTTCATGCTCGACGTGAAGGAGCGGCAGTTCGTCGACGCCATCAACACCGCGCTCGGCATCGAGCTGCAGGCGACGGCACAGGCGCCGGGAAGCCCCGAAGGTTCAGCGATGGGACCTGCCGTGCCGGGACAGAAGATCGAAGTCCGTGCCGCGCTCAGCAACCGCGGGGCCATCGACATCGAGCCGACAGAAATCGCCCTGATCGACGGCGACGCTTGGGGCGCGCGGGCCGCGACGCCCGTCCCCAGCCTGCTGTCCTTGAATCAGACCGCCCGGCGAACCTTCAGCGTCACGGTGCCTGAACAGGCCCATCTGGCGCGACCTTACTTCGAGCGCGCCTCGATTGCGGAGCCGCGCTACACGATTCGGGACGCCGCGCAGTCGTACCGACCAGCCGCCGAGGCCGTGCTGACGGCGCGGGCTCGATACCTGGTTGCCGGCGTGCCGGTCTCGATTCGCGCGGCGGTGCGGCGGCGCGAGGCCCACCTCCCGTACGGCGAGGAGCTCCGCGAGCTGATGGTCGTCCCCGCGGTCGCTGTGAACGTGGCTCCGCGTGCGGCCATCGTTCCGATCGGTGCGCTTCCAGGCGGACGCCGCGAGAACGGGGCAGTCGAGGTTCGCGTCGAGCTCGCGAACAATGCGGAACAGGGATCGAGTGGACTGCTGACGCTGCAGCTGCCCGCCGGGTGGAGCTCGACGCCTCCCTCGTCGCGCTTCGCCTTTGCGCGGCCCGGCGAGCGCGGCAGCTACCGCTTCACCGTCTCGGTGCCGGCGCTTGACGCCCGCGATTACCGGATCGAGGCGGTCGCGACCGTCGGCGCTCGTCAGTATCGCGAAGGCTACGACGTCATCGAGCACCGCGATCTCGAAACACGTTATCTATTCCATCCGTCGACGATTCACGTGCGCGGGGTCGACGTGAAAATCGCGCCAGCGTTGAAGGTCGGCTACGTGATGGGGATCGGCGATGAGGTGCCCGCGGGCATCGTGCAGCTCGGTGCGACGGTGACGATGCTCGCCGAGCAGGATCTGGCGACGGGCAATCTCGCGCAGTACGACACGATCGTGACGGGCACGCGGGCGTACGCGGTTCGGGAGGACCTCAAGACCTACAACCGACGCCTGCTCGATTACGTGAAAGACGGCGGCAACCTGATCGTGCTGTACAACACGCAGGAGTTCGTGCCCGATCGGTACGCGCCTTATCCAGGCCAGCTGCCGGCGCGAGCTGAAGAAGTGTCGGAGGAAGATTCGCCAGTCGAGATCCTGGCCGCGTCGCACAAGGCGTTCAATAGCCCCAACCGGATCACGAAAACCGATTTCGACGGGTGGGTGGAGCAGCGGGGCTCGAAATTCTTCACCGAGTGGGACGCGGCGTATACGCCGATGATTGCGACCTACGACCGGGGTCAAGCGCCGCAGAAAGGCGGCTGGCTGACGGCGGAGTACGGCAAGGGGCACTACACCTACTTCGCCTATGCCTTCCACCGCCAGTTGCCGTACGCGGTACCCGGCGCCTACCGGCTGCTCGCGAACCTGCTCTCCCTCGGCAAATAAAAGAAGGCCGGCGCGTTTCCCGCGCCGGCCCCAATTACCCAATTACCAACTTACCCAATTACCAAATTCAGGTTTCTACTGGAACGTGTACCTGAAGCTGAGCATCATCACGTAAACGTCCGCGATACCGGCCGTCGTCTGCAGCGGCGAGGTGATCAGGTTGCCGCTGACATTATTCAAGTTGTAACTCAGCTTGCCGGTGGGGTCCGCAGTAGGGACCGTCAGGATCTGGTTGTTGACCAGACGCTGGCCGACGCCCCACTTGTTGCTCAACAGGTTGCCGAAGTTCGTGATGTCGAGCCGGATCTCGCCGGAGTGCTTGCGGCCCGCAACGCTGTGGAACAGGCCCTGCTGAACACTGACGTCGATCCGGTTGACGAACGGCAGGAACACACCATTGCGCTCGGCGTACTGGCCGCGGTGTGAGCTGAGGTAGCTGTCTGCGTTGATCAGCTGTTCGAACGCGGCGGCCTGTTCCGCGGCGGTGTAGGTCCTCGCTGGGGTAGTTGCGGTCGCGTTGATGGTCAGCGGCTTGAAATTCATCTCCGACGTATCACGCGGGATGTAGATCAAGTCGTTGCCAAGGACCTGGTCTCCGTTGGCGTCACCCGCGAACAGGTAGCTCGTGTTCCCGTTGGTGTGCCCGTCGTAGAACGCGGAGAAGGTGGTCGATCCCCAGCTGAAGTACTGGGCGGAGTAGCTGGTTACGAAGAAGACCCGCTTGCCGGGCGTGTTCTGCGAGTACGCCAATGCCGGGTTGTTCGGATCGTTGACGATTCCCTGGAAGGTTGAGCCCCACGAACTCGCCGCCGTCGATGAGGGCTCGACGAGGCTCTTCGACACGCCGACGTTGAAGCCCCCCCTGAACATGAAGCCACTGGTCATATTCTTGGTGACCGAACCCGAGAGGTTCCATGACCGGTTCTGGCTCTGGTTCTTGATCACGTAGGCGTTCGTCACGGCATTACCCCGGGTGTTGTTCAGGCGCGTCACGCAAGGCCCGTTCTCGAGGCCGACGGTCGTCACGCACGCCGGACTGGCAACCGTGATGCCCGGCAGTAGCGCGGCGCCGGGTGCCGTGAAGACCCAGCGATTCCGATTGTCCACGCCCGTGTAGGTGCCCGTGGGGGCCGGCAGGTTGGCTTGGACGTAGACCGGCGCGTTGAGGTCGCGGTTGTAGATGTAATCGAGCGAGCCGACCAAGCCCCATGGGAGCCGCCGGTCGACGCCGATGTTGCTGCGCCACGTCTGCGGGAAGCGAAAACTCTTGTCCGTGACGTCGAGCTCGTAGCTGGCAGCCACGCCGCCCGTCGCAGCCGGCTTGTACTTGTCAGGACTCGGATTGAACGGAAACGCGGTCGTGTTCCTGCTGTCGACGAATCCAAACAGCACACCGGTGTTGCCGATCTGGTTCGAGATCCAGACGTACGGCGGCTTGCCCGAGAAGAGGCCCGACCCGCCTCGCACCTGCGTCTTCTGGTCGCCGTTCATGTCCCAGTTCAAACCGACACGCGGTGACCAGTAGGGGGTGGTGGCCGGGAGCGCGCCGGTGTTGTACTTCACGCCCGAGCCGTCCTGGTCACGGAACGTCAACTGGTCGGCGACGGGGTTATCAAATGCGGTGTTGCCGAACTTCGGCACGTCGATGCGGATGCCGCTGGTCACAGTCAGGTTCGCGCGTGGCCGCCACTCGTCCTGGACGTACCCGCCCGCATATATGACGTCGAGCGGCTGGAGTGGCGGCGTGGTCTGTCCCGGCTGCAGCAGGTACTTGACCTGGAACCCAAGGAGGTTGACGGGTGAGACGGTCCTGTTCGGGTTGGCGAGGTAGCCGTTCGCGTCGGCGTAGAAGTCATCCAGCGTGTTGTAGTAGTACGCGCTCTGGATGCCGAAATAGAAGGAGTTGTCCGAGTGGAACTTCTCGACCGTGCCGCCGAAGGTGATCGAGTGGTTCTTCGCGAACTTCGTGACGCTGTCCTGCAGCTGGAACGTGCCGTAGCGCAGCAGGTTGAACGGCGTGAACGGCTCGCTGCCGAAGCTCGTTTTCGGGAGGCCGGCACCGTCGCCGATCACCACGAACGGGAACAACTGGATGTCGGCGCGGCTTTCGTCCTGCTTCGTATACCCGATGAGCAGGTTGTTCGTCATGTTGCCGAACACCGAGTTCCATTCGCCAACGCCCGACTTCAGGTTCTCGAGGATGGCGTAGTTCGAGTTCGCATAGCTGAGGAAGTTGGTCGAACCGGTCGGACGGCCGACGGTGCCGAGCGCCGACGATCCATTCTGGGGAGTCGGGCTGCTCGATGCGAGCTGGTTGTATCGGAACGTGACCTTGTTCGCGCTGTTCACGTTGTAGTCGGCCTTGAGCATCCATGGCTTGGCCGGTGTCGTCTTGGGGATGTTGTCGAATGGCCCTGTGTCGTAGTTGAACCTCGCAGACAGAAACGTGCTCAGCGTGCTGAGTTCCGACGCCAGGACGCGCGTCGTATTCCCGCCGGGGGTCACGCCACCGGGATTCGACGTGAAGGTCGTCAGCGGGCGCGTGTCTTCGTACTTTTCGAACGAGCCGAACGCGAACAGCTTATTCTTCATGATTGGACCGCCG
>Ga0207641_10002102_pt1 | contig 18830 bp, 16 predicted proteins | sample KBSSwiS62_FD_184306 | JGI IMG/M metagenome (GOLD analysis project Ga0207641, IMG submission 184306) | Switchgrass rhizosphere microbial communities from Kellogg Biological Station, Michigan, USA - KBS Switchgrass S6-2 (SPAdes) (version 2) | ecosystem: Host-associated > Plants > Roots >... | reverse complement strand
CGGCGACGTGCGCCTCGTCAGCCAGAGCTACGACTTCTCCGGCGAGTTCGGCCGCTTGCGCGGCTACGTGCTCGGCACCGTGCGCGCCAGCGTGCCGGTGGGCGAGCACCTCGAACTCTTCGGCCGGGTCGAGAACGTAACCGACGAGAAGTACGAGACGGCCGGGGATTACGGCACTCCGGGCCGCTCGGCCTACGTCGGAGTACGAGCCAAGCTGTGATCGGCGCGCCCCGTCTTCCGCGATGGGGCTTACCCCTTCTGCCGCTTGTGTTTGCGGCGATGGCAGGATGCCACCAAGTGTCGCCGGTACCGCCGGCGACGCGGGTGCATCCCACCATCGTCTCGCTCAATCCCTGCAGCGACGCGATCCTCGATCGTATCGCTGCGCCGGGACAGTTGCTGGGCGTCTCGTCCTACAGCCACGATCCCCTATCGAGCACGATGGGCATCGAGCGTGCGCGCCGCTATCCGGCGGTGGGCGCTTCGGTCGAGGAAGTGGCGCGGCTGGCGCCCGACGTGGTCGTCGCCGACGTGTTCCTGCCACCGGCCACTGGCCAGGCGCTGCGCGATCTCGGCATGGACGTGGTGACGATCGGGAGCATCGACAGCGTGGCGACGAGCGAGGCACAAGTGCGGCAGCTCGCTTCGGCAACGAGAAATAACGCTGCTGGCGAGGGGCTTATTCATGAGATCGAAGAGGCCATCGCAAGTGCCCGACCGCCTGCGGGCGCGCGCCCGGTGTCCGCGATCGTCTGGGAGTCGGGCGGCATCGTGGCAGGTGACACCACGCTCATCGCCGACTTGCTGCACCGGACCGGCTTTGCCAACGCTGCGGCGGCGCGCGGCCTGCGCCAGGCCGACGTGATGCCGCTCGAAGCCATGATCGCGAACCCGCCGCAAGTGATCCTGGCCACCGGCGATACCCGTTCCAACGAGGACCGCTTGCTCTCGCATCCGGCACTCGCCGCGCTGCCCGGCACACGACGCGTGCATCTGGATGGAACGTTGCTGTGGTGCGGCGGCCCCACGATCATCCGCGCCGCCGAGCGCCTGGCCGCGATCCGCAGAGCGCTGCCGTCAACGCCCGCGACGGCCGCGAAGGCGGTGAAGCCATCGTGAAGCGGCTCTACCTGATCCTGCTCGTGGCGCTTTTGATCCTGGTGCCGCTCTCCCTTCTCGCAGGGCGGGTGTGGTTGAACCCGTTCGACCCGCACGCGCGCAATCTCGCGATCATCGTCCTGCAATTGCGCTTGCCGCGCGCCGTGCTGGCGCTGGTCGTGGGAGCAGGGCTGGGCAGCGCCGGCGCGGCGATGCAGGGGTATTTGCGCAATCCGCTTGCCGATCCCGGACTGTTCGGCATCGCGCCAGGCGCGGCCCTGGGAGCGGTGCTCAGTTTCTGGACAGGCTATGCCGCGTCGGTCTGGCTGCTGCCGCTGTTCGCGCTCGTCGGAGCCGGGGGCGCGATGGCGCTGCTCGCGCTCATCGCCGGACGCGCCGACGGTGCGATGGGAGGCGGCATCGCGCTGTTCACCCTGGCCGGACTGATGATCGCGAGCCTCGCCGGCGCGCTGATGAGCCTGGCGATCAGCCTCTCGCCCACGCCCTTCGCCATGAGCGAGATCGTTACCTGGCTGATGGGCGCGCTGGCCGATCGATCGTGGCGCGAGGTGGGGATCGCGACCCCGCTGACGTTTGCCGGTATCGCCTTGCTGGCGCTTGCAGGCCGTAGCCTCGATGCCTTGACGCTGGGAGAAGCCGCGGCGCGATCGCTCGGGGTCGATCCGCGCCGGCTCCAGGCGCTGCTGATCGGCGGCATCGGCCTGACCGTGGGCGCGAGCGTGGCGGTGGCCGGGATCATCGGCTTCGTCGGCCTCATCGTGCCGCATCTGGTGCGCCCGCTCACCGACCGGCGCCCGTCCTCTCTGCTGCTGCCCAGTGCGCTTGCGGGCGCGCTGCTGCTGCTCGTGTCCGATGTCGCCTGCCGTATCCTGCCGCTCGCTGGCGGGGAGCTGCGGCTCGGCATCGCGCTCAGCCTTATCGGCGCGCCGTTCTTCCTGCGCCTGCTGCTGACGATGCGCCGGGGGCTCGCATGAGCAGCCTCGCGCTCGATCGGATTGGCATCCGCGGCCGGCTCGATGGGGTCACGACGAAGCTGCACCCCGGCGCGGTCGTGGCGATCTGCGGACCCAATGGCGCGGGCAAGTCGACCCTGTTGAGCGTGCTCGCCGGCTTGTTGCAGCCCGACAGCGGCCAAGTGCGGTTCGGACCCGGCCCGCTCGCGAACCTGACGAATGCCGAACGGGCTCGCGCCATCGGCTACCTGCCGCAGTCGCCGGAAATCGCATGGGATCTTTCGGTCGAGACCCTCGTGAGCCTGGGCCGCCTTCCGTGGCATGGCGCTCCGGCGGGCGAGACCCACGCCGCGATCGAGGCGGCGATCACCGCCATGGACCTCGATGCCTTCCGAAGCCGTCCCGTCTCGCGCCTCTCGGGCGGTGAGCGCGCGCGGGCGCTGATGGCCCGTGTCCTGGCCACGCAGCCTTGCTGGCTGCTCGCGGACGAGCCGCTCGCGAACCTGGACCTTGCCCATGCGTCGTCATTGATGCGTCGCTTCCGGGAGCAGGCCGTGGCGGGGCGCGGCGTCGTTCTGGTCCTGCACGATCTGGCCACGGCCATGAACCACGCCGACCGGGTGCTCGTTCTCGACCATGGCCGGCTCATCGCCGATGCGCCGCCGGCGCAGGCGCTCAGCGAGGGCGTGATCGAGCGCGTCTGGCGTGTCGCCGCACGCTGGCACGGCGATCCCGGAGCATGGGCGCTCTCCGTAACCTGACCGCGCCGCTTGCCCACCGGGCGCCGCTGCGATAGTTCTTTCCTACAAGGATCGGGTCGCGTTATCCCAGTACGTCTATCGGGGGGAGTGACGCATGCCTGACGAATTCACCGGCGATCCGACACCGCTGCGCGACGCCGACTACGAGAAAGCCGCCAAGGACCTGGGTTGCACCGTGGCTGCCGTGCGCGCGGTCGCCCAAGTCGAGAGCGCGGGCGACGGATTCCTGCGCGACGGCCGGCCCAAGATCCTGTTCGAGCGGCATATCTTCCATGCCCGCACCGGCGGCAAGTTCAGCGCCGCGCACTCGAACGTGTCCTGGCCCAAGCGCGGCGGCTATCTTGGCGGCGCCAGGGAGTACGACCGCTTGAAGGAGGCGATCGCGCTCGATCGCAAGGCCGCGCTCGAGTCGGCGAGCTGGGGCAAGTTCCAGGTCATGGGCTTCAACTTCGCGACTTGCGGCCAGCCCGACGTGGAGGCTTTCGTCAAGGCGATGGTCTCGGGCGAGCCGGGCCAGCTCGCCGGGTTCGTGGCCTTCATCAAGAAGAACAAGCTCGACGACGAGCTGGTTCGCCGCGACTGGGCCGGCTTCGCACGCGGCTACAACGGTTCCGCCTACGCCGAGAACAAGTACGACCAGAAGATGGCCGACGCCTACGCCCTCTTCGCACAAGGCGGATCGCGCACCGACAATCCGATGCCGCTGCTCAAGATCGGCGACAAGGGGCAGGACGTGATGCACTTGCAGGAACTGCTCGGCGTCGCGCCCGACGGTGACTTCGGGCCGGCGCTCAAGGCCAAGGTGGTCGCGTTCCAGAAAAAGGCCGGACTTTACGCGGACGGCATCGTCGGCCGGCAATCCTGGGAGCTGCTGCTCGCCGCCCCGGCCCCCACGCCAGCAAAGCCCGCAAGCGCACCGGCGTCCAAGCCCGCGCCCACTCCTGCTCCCAGCCCGCCCGAGCGCAACCGTCCGCCTCTGCGTCTGGGCGATATCGGGGATGATGTGGAGTACTTGCAGAGACTGCTGAAGGTCTCCGTGGACGGTCACTTCGGACCGGGCACCAAGCAGGCAGTGATCGCCTTCCAGAAGTCGCACAAACTGGCCGCCGACGGCATCGTCGGCGCCGGCACTTGGAAGGCATTGCTAAGCGCGCCGGCCTAATTGCCAAAACGTGCCGCAAAGCCGGATTGTATTTGCCTATTGCGATCGGGTATTTTCATTTCTGCGTAAAGAACCGTCTTGCTTTTCACGCAAGGTGGGTACGTACTCAGGTGGCGGTCAAAACCGAAGGGGCGGCATGAAGGAAAAGGCGAAGATAGGACGAGCAGCCATCCATCTCGTCATTGAATTGTTCTTCGCAGTTCTTCCTCTATTCGTTCTTGCCGCGGTGTGGCCCAATCACGAACAAGGTCACCCGGCCAATTTCTGGCAAGGCCCAGAGTGGTCTATGACCGCCTGCATTCTCTACGGCCTCTCGCTTGCACGCCTCCAGCAAGGCATGATGAATTCGATCCGCAAGACAAACGACAACCACCATCGCGTCGCCGGGATGTTCGTCTTGATCTCGATGTTGCCGACCGCCGGGATCATCGTTTCGATCCTGCTCATCGCCAAATCGAGTTCGCTGAATACGTCGACCGGTTTGATGTTCGGCCAATACGCCAACTTGTTGTTGGCTACTTTGAATTTCGTGATCCTCGGGGGGTACGGGATCGATCGATCGGAGGACTGAAGCGATGATACCCTTGAGTGAGATCGAGTGGGGGCCGATAGATGCCATCGGTGACAAGCATTTCTCGGACAAGTGGATCGAGCCTTCGCATGTGAAGCGCTGCCTGCGTGAGCAGTACTGGATCGTCAGTGGGGAGAAAGGTTCCGGCAAGACGGCCATTCGCAAGGCACTTACAGACCTTTACAATGATCGTTTCGTTGCAATTGCCGAGGTCGACTTCAATCGGATCAGCTTCGAGCCGATCTACAAGAACATCAAGGAAATTGCGCGAACGACAAGCCTTCCTTTGTCGATTACGCTCTCGAATTACTGGCAGTATGCGATCTTGGTCGAGATCATGAATTCCTGCGCGCAGAGTCGACCAGAGAGGTACGGCAATCTTGCGCCCAGGCCAGGTGTCAAAGGCCGAATTTCCCTGAACGAGCGTATACTCCTTTCGCTCGAGGCGGCGTGGAACAAGATAGATGAATTCACCGGGGTGCGCTCGTCGCCAGGAGCGCAGCAGGATGACCCGGTAAACCTCCTCGCGACTTCGGGTCTGAGCGCCGAGTTCCTGCACGACCTTAGCGTTTTCCCTCTCGACAGCAATTTCAAGAGGAAGAAACTGGAGTTCTTCCGGCGCCTGAGGAAAGAGGACGATCGCGCGGTGGTCATCCTCGACGGGTTCGACCAGCTCAAGAACGACGAGTCCCACCCCGATTCCATCAACTCGGTGTTCAGCGCCTTGATAGATGCCATTCGTTCACTTCAATCCGATCCCGAACTGCCCGACAACCTGTTCGTAAAAGCATTCATCCCGCACGATCGCTATCTCAGCCTCAATCTGCGAGACTCCGATAAAGTCGATACGATGCATGCGGAAATCCGCTGGACGAGCGAGAGCCTAAGATCCTTCTTGGCCAAGCGCATCGAGGCCTCCGGAAAGGTGACCGGTTCCGGCTTTGCAAACCTGTGGAAGCAGGTCCTGCCGGAAGCAGTCAACAATCCCGTTCATGCACTCAGCGAAGACACTTTCGAATTCATTCTTCGCCACACCATGTACCGGCCGAGGCAGATGCAAATCCATTTGGAGAGCCTCAAATCCGATTATACGGACCAGGTCATTGATCCCAGCATGGTGCCGAAATCGATCGCGGAATCATCCAAGCGGATCGCCAAATACTTCATCGAGGAGTATAAGCTCGATCATCCGCACTTGCGCGACTTCATCTTCATGTTTCGCCGCAAGCCCAACATCATGGATTTCTCGGCTTTTCGTGAGACCTTGCTCACAGGCGTGAAGCGATATCATCCCAACGGATATCGCATGAGCATCGAGAACAAGATCGACGATCTTTACGCCATGGGATTGTTCGGGATTCTCAACTTCCTCCAGCCCCAAGAGGCCTTAGGCGATAAGTATTTGCCTCCCTCCAAAGGGAGCAGGAAGCACTATCTCGACTTCTTCTACCGCGAACCCCACCCCTCGGTGTCGTCCATTCTGCAGGACGATGACCAGATCGCAATCCATCCGATATTCAACGATTACGCAGGGCTGCAGGTCGATTCGAACTTGATCGTCGGCTGACCGGGCGCAAGCAAATACGCCCGGCCGACCGTTGTCTCAGGTAAATTGGCCGCGGTCTGCCGCGGTGCTGGCGCTCCACCGACCTGTCTGCGCGTCGGAGGGCTGGCTCTCCTCCAGATGTCGGTCGAAGATCAGCGACCCGGTGCGCTTGTTCAGATGGCTGCGGCGATACGGCATCTCGGCGCCGATGGTGGGCTTGGGTGCCTCGTTCATGGCTCTCTCCTTTGCTTAGGCTTATCCAAGCAACACCCGGCCTCTCGTGCGAGTTCCGCTTTCCGCGTCAGGGCGGGCCGATGCGGTCGACGAACCGTTGCCGTAGCTGTGCGAGCGCCGCCGGCGGCAGCGGCGTCAGCTCGCGTGCCGGCTTGCCCTTGCGCAGCGCTGCCCGGTCCCGCTCCGACGGGTCGGCGACCCGGACGCGCACGCTGGCCTTGCCCTGCATGCGCATGCCCAGGAGTTCGGCGGCGCCGCGCGACAAGTCGATGATCCGCGTGCCCGCGCCGAACGGCCCGCGATCGTTCACCCGCACGAGAATGCGCCGCCCCGTCGTGAGCGAGGTCACTTCCACATATGTCGGCAAGGGCAGGGTGGTGTGCGCGCCGGTGATCCACTTGGGCCGGAACTTCTCGCCCAGCGCCACCCGATTGCCGCTCTCCGAGCCATACCACGTCGCATAGCCCAGCATGTCGTAGTCCGGCTGCACCGCTGGCGTATAGGTGATCCCGCGCACGCTGTAGGGCGCGCCCAGCCGCACCGGCACATCGCTCACCGGACGATAGCTCCCCGCGCAGGCGCAGAGGGCGAACAAGGACAGCGCGGGCAAAGCACGCAGAACCAGAACGCGTAGGGCCTTCACCGTCTTACCGCGGCGCTCTTGTCTCGCAGCGCCTTGAACTCGGAGCCGGGCTTCCACTCCGGCCACTTCGTGCCGCTCGCCAGTTCCTGCGCCATGGTCCCGATCAGGTCGATGTCCTGCAGCGCCCCGGTGAGGTTCCAGCTCGCGTCCCAGGTGTCGCATGCCTGATGGTAGCACTGGCCGGTGTAGCGATCGATCCACGCCTGCCCGGCCGCGCGGCCTCCTTGCTTCAGGTCGGCGGCGCCGGCGATCCCCATCAGCAGCAGCACCGGCACGCCCCGCTTGGCGAAGCTGAAGTGATCGGCGCGGTAGAACAGCCCGCGCTCGGGCAAGCTCTCCGGCGTCACCGTGCGCCCCTGGGCACGGGCAACCCGCGCCATGTCGTCTTCCAGGCTGTCCTGCCCTTGGCCGACGAGCACCACGTCGTTGGCCGCCCCCGCCGTCTGCAGAATGTCGATGGCAACGTTCGCGACCGTTTTCTCCAGCGGATAGACGGGGTGCGCCGCATAGTATTCGCTGCCCAGGAGCCCGCGCTCCTCGGCGCTCCAGGCGGCGAAGACGATGCTGCGCGACGGCGCCGGCCCGCTCTTGAGCACGCGCGCGATGTCGAGGATGCCGGCGATCCCCAGCGCATCGTCGTTCGCCCCGGCGCGATAGACGCGGCCCTGCGCATCGGGCTCGCCCTTGCCGTAGGCATCCCAATGCGCGCCCAGCATCACCACCTCGTCGGGCTGCCGCGCGCCGGGAATGCGGCCCAGCACGTTGTGGCTCTCCACCGTCTGGTGCTGCACCGGCAAGTCGGCGCTGAAGGTCAGGTTCTTCAAGGCCGCCGGCCGGAAGTCCGCTCGCCGGGCGGAGGTCCGCAGTCGGGCCAGGTCCAGCCCGGCACGCCGGAACAGCGCCTCGGCGGCACCGCCGTCGATCCACCCTTGCAGACGCAGGCTCATGAGGTCCGCGGGCGCGCGCACGATGTCGTAGTTCTCGCCGCGCGGGCTGGTCACCACGTTCCAGCCATAGCCCGCCCCCGCCGTGTCGTGCACGATCAGCGCGCCGATGGCGCCGCGCCGGGCGGCTTCCTCGAACTTGTAGGTCCAACGACCGTAGTACGTCATCGTCCGGCCACCGAACTTGCCGGCAACCGGCTCGCCCGCCGCCGCCGCGAAATCGGGATCGTTGACCAGGAATACCGCGACCTTGCCTTTGATGTCCACGCCCTTGAAGTCGTCCCAGCCACGCTCGGGCGCGCTGACGCCATAGCCGACGAACACCAGCGGCGCCGCGTCGATCCGCGCATGATCCTCGGGCCGAAGCGTCGAGACGTAGAGCTCCTGGCCCTGGCTGACGGCATTGCCGCCCAGCGACATCGTGCCTGCGCCCAGCATCGTGTGCAGCAGCGGCACCGTCTGCAGCCAGGACCCACCGGGGCCACCCGGCTCCAACCCGGCGTCCTTCATCCGCGCGATGAGATAGCCGATCGTGCGTTCCTCGCCCCGCGTGCCCGGCGCCCGACCCTCGAACGTGTCGGACGAAAGCGCCTTCACATCCGCGACGATCCGCCCCTCGTCCACCTCGACCTTGGCCTCTGCCGGCGCGAGGCCGAACGCAGAGCTGAAGACGAGGGTCGAGGCGAGGATGAGCGTCTTTGCAACCATGAAACGATCCTAGGCGCCACGGCCGCGCAGGCAAGCAATCGCGCCATAAAAAGGACTTGGCTCGTGTTTGCCGGGGTGGACAGCAAACTTCGGAAAATATACGTATCAGCCTGTTAAGGGGCGTGGGGCAAGACAATCCGACTACTATTCGCAGCGGCCATGGTTTCGGCCGTATCGCTTCCCGCGCTCGCGCAGGAGGGCGCCGGCGCGCCCACTGCGGAGCGTTCGCAGCTGAGCGCGGCGCAAGTCTTTGCGCTCGCCGATGCCGCGCGGGCGCGAAAGGACTATGCCACCGCCGAGGCCGCCTATCGCGCGCTTCAGTCCGATCCCGATCCTGAACTGCGCATCGAGGCACGCTTCAGGCTTGGGCTGATGCTGGCCGACGATCTCAAGCGCTATACTGATGCCGCCCTCGAATTCCGTCGCATCCTCGACGACAAGCCTGGCGCCGCCCGCGTGCGGCTGGAGCTGGCCCGCGTGCTGGCGCTGAGCGGGAACATGAGCGGGGCGGGTCGCGAACTGCGCGCCGCCGAGGCCGCGGGCCTGCCGCCGGAAGTTGAGCGCCTGGTGCGCTTCTACGCGAACGCGCTCAATGCCCGGAAACCCTTCGGCGGTTCGATCGAAGTGTCGCTGGCGCCCGATACGAATATCAACCGCGCCACCCGTTCCGATACGCTGGGCACCGTCATCGGCGACTTCACGCTCGACAAAGATGCGCGCGCGCGATCCGGCCTCGGGCTCGATCTCCAGGGCCAGACATACTGGCGCGAGGGCCTGCAATCCGGCGTCGACTTGCTGGTGCGCGCTTCGGGCAGCGCCACCCTCTATCGCCAGTCCGAGTTCGACGATATCTCGACCGGCCTGCAGATCGGCCCGCAATACGCCTCGGGCACGGACCGCATCACGCTCTCGGCGGGGCCCACGTGGCGCTGGTACGGCAAGCGGCTCTACACCTTGAGCTACGGCGGCACCGCCAGCTGGCAGCACCCTACCGGCAAGCGCAGCCAGCTGCGCGTCGATGGCGGCATTTCGCACCTCACCAACAAGCGCAATGCCTTGCAGACCGCCGACGATTTCTCGCTGAGCGCTGCATTCGACCGCGCCTTCACCGCGCGGCTGGGCGGCGGGGTGCAGGTGTTCGGCTTCCGCGAGGCGGCGCGCGATCCCGGCTACTCGCTCGCGAGCGGCGGGGCGACCGTCTACGCCTTTCGCGAGATCGGGCGCACGACCGTGGTCGGCACCGCCGGCTACAGCCACCTCGAAGCCGACGCCCGCCTGTTCCTCTACCCACGCCGCCGCATCGAGGACCGCTACAGCGCCAGCCTCGCGGTCACGCTGCGCGCCCTGCACGTCGGCAGCTTCGCACCTCTCGCCCGCGTCAAGTGGGAGCGCAATCGCTCCTCGATCGAGATCTACGACTACAAACGCCTATCCGCCGAGTTCGGGGTGACCTCGGCGTTCTGAATTGCAAACAGGGGAAGTTCCATGATCAAGCAACGCCTCTACGCCACCAGCGCCATAGCCATGGCCCTGACCCTCTCCGCCTGCGGCGGTGGTGGCGGCGGGGGAGGCGGTGTGATCAGCACGCCGGGACCCGTGCCGAGTCCCTCCCCGAGCCCGACGCCAGCGCCAGTGCCTACGCCTGCTCCGACACCCACACCGGCGCCGACACCCACACCCACACCGGCGCCGACACCCACACCGGTGCCTACGCCTACGCCGACACCCACACCGACGCCGGTACCAACTCCGACGCCCACACCCACACCTGCTTCTCCCACCCTCTATGATCTTGCGACCAATCAGTCGTTCGACGCTGATGGTGCTCAGATCGCTGTTGACTACGCCAGCGGCAGTCGTGGCGGTACGACAGGAAGCGGAGGAGCTGCTACGGTCAGTTACGATGCGACGAAGGGCTCTTACACGATCTCAGTCGGCAGTGGTGGCGCGTTGACCTTCGATACTGCGCGAAGCGGCGTAATTGCCGAGACAGTGCAATATCTTGTTTACCAGCGCAAATCCGGCGCTGTCACCGAGACGTTCCAGCTACGCAAAAGTGATCCGCGCAAGAGTACGGAAGCCGAGCTGACCTTCCTTTATGCAGGCGGCATTGTTACGCGCCGGTCCGAAGTCACTGCGTCCGGTCAGGCCGAAGGAGCCGGTGCATACACGTACGGTTTCCAGTCTCCGACCAGTGCAATTCCCGCTTTAGGGACAGCAACATACCTCGTTGAATTGCAAGGAGCATTGGCCGGATCCTCTGGCGTGAGTGCGACCGAAGGCGGAGGACGCCTTCAAATCGACTACGCTGCGGGCACGGTGAGCGGATCGGGGAACATTTGGACCAAGGTTCCGCTGCCCCATCCTGGAGCTGCTCCCTACGACTTCAAGGATGCCAGGACCTGGCATACTCAAGCCACTCTATCGAGCGGTACAAACGGAATTACGGGAGGCTTCGCGCTTGATGACACGAGCCATCTTTCGAATGGGTCGATCAACGGACGCTTCTACGGACCCAATCTGGAAGAGCTTGGCGCTACGTGGAAGTGGACTGACAGCAGCAACGGAGATTCGTTCCTCGGCACTATGCTTGGCCGCGATCGGAATGGAGTTTTGCCTTCCAACCCGCTGAATGCTCTTGCGAGCGACGAGTCGTTCGCGACTGAGGCTGTGCAATACGACTACATCTACAAGCCCGGCTCTGGCGAATATCTCGGTGATGTCTCTGACCTTGGCGCAAGAAGCCTTGGCTTCCAGTATTTTGCATTCAATCAGACCTTCGGATTCTTTCCTAGTGTCGGAACAATCAAGCTGGACCCGACAATGAAGAGCGCTGCCAGCGACAGCATATTCGACGTGTACAACTTCAAAGTTCAGCCAAGCGCCCTTGGTCCGGAGCGACCACTGGAAGTTCGCATGTTGCGGCCTGAAGCAAGCAATCCCAAAATTGCGCTGACGTATACGAGCTTTGTACAGTGGAATGCAGGACCCGGTGTTCCGGCCGGCAGTCTCGCCGGCGCTGATGTCACAGAAGGGCTGATCGCGTTTGGCCGCGCCACCCTGCGGGGCGCCATGCCGCTTTCTGGCAGCGCCCGATACGATGGTTTGATCGAAGGGTTCACAAGCGTTCCGAAAGGCTCAGGGACGCAGAGCCCGTATCTGATCGAAGGTACGCTCAGCATGAACTACAACTTCGAGACGGCAAATTTCGCGGGATCGATGATGCCGCTGGCGACCGATCGTATTTCCGGCAAGCAATATGACCTGGGGGCCTATGGGTTTTCTGGTTCATCCCTCCCCGGAGCGACAACCTTTCAAGGGAACTTCACGAGGAATTTCGCGATCCCGGGGGTGGGATCCAGTAATCAGAATATTTTTGGCGAGTTTACAGGTCCAAAAGCCGAGGAGTTCTTCGGTTCTTGGCGTGCAGGGATGCTCGACCCTGTGAATGGCGACATCCTACCCATGCAGGGCATCGCTGTAGCCAAACAGGCACCTTAAGAGGTCTTCAGAGCCTTACAAGAGCCACGCCGGCTCCCACTTCGGAAGCCGGCGCTCGTCCCCTCAACTCTGCGCCGCGAGGAAGCCGGCGGCATCCAGGTCGATCTTCAGCTCGCGGTCCCACAGGCGCAGCTGTCCGATCGTTTCGAGGAACGCCGTCACCGATTGCACGTCGCTGAGTGCGATCAGGCCTTCGTCCATGTCTTCGGGCCGGACGCCGGCGCGTTCGATCAGGGGTAGGGCTTCCTCGGTGTAGCCGATGAACTTGCAGTGGGCGAAGGCGTCGGAGACGAAGTCCTTGGCGGTCTTGTCGATCGCCAGCATCTCGGTTCCGTCCGGCGAGAGCACCAGCGCCACCGCGTCGTAGAGGATCGAGGGGCCGCCATCGATCTTCTGCTTCGCTTCGATCACCGTGCCGTCGTCGAGCGTCGCGCCGGCGATCTTGGGGGCGATGATCTCGTAGACCGCCGGCAGTGCCTCGACCTCCTTGATTAGCGCCTTGACCAGCGTGGCCGAAGCCCCGTCGCTCACCAGGATGCCGAGCTTGCGGCCGGCGAATGTGTCGGGATTACGCCCGACGATGCTGAGCGCGGGCGAGGGGGGCAGGTCGCCGCGCGGGTCCACCGCCGCTTTCGCCGCCTTGGGCATCGCCGTCAGGCCAAGCCCTCCGGCGACCACCTTCGCCAGCGTCTCGTCGATGTTCAGCAAGTGGCCGACCATCTTTTCGCGAATATCGAGCCGCTCCACTTTCGATAGCTCGAACACCAGCGCATCGCCGATGTGCTTCTGCTCGATCGGTTGCTGGCTGATGAAGAACTGCCGCGCCTGGCTGTAGTGGTCGGCAAACGTGGCCGAGCGCACTTGCGCCTTGCGCCCGTTCTCCTCGGCGGCGAAGTGGCGGTAGCCGTTCACCGGATCCTCGCGCGGGTTGTCCTCGCCGCGCTCCCACGAATTCGGCTCGTAGTTCACCCGGCCCTTGGGATTGCGCATCGCCATGTGCCCGTCCTGCTGGAAATTGTGCACCGGGCAGCCCTTGGGTGCGTTGATCGGGATGTGGGTGAAGTTGGGCGATCCCAGGCGCTTCAGCTGCGTGTCGAGGTACGAGAAGTTGCGCCCCTGCAGCAGCGGATCGTTGGTGAAGCCGATGCCCGGCACCACGTTCTGCGTGCAGAAGGCGACCTGCTCGGTCTCCGCGAAGAAATTGTCGACGTGCCGGTCGAGCGCGAAAGTGCCGATCATGCGCACCGGGATCTGCTCCTCGGGGATGATCTTGGTCGCATCGAGCACGTCGAACTCGAACTGGTCGGCGAAATCATCGTCGAACAGCTGGACGCCAAGGTCCCATTCGGGCGGACTGCCCAGGTCGATCGCGTCCCACAAGTCGCGGCGATGGAAGTCGGGATCGGCGCCGTTGATCTTCACCGCCTCGTTCCACATCACCGATTGCACGCCCATCTTCGGCTTGAAGTGGAACTTGACGTAAGTGCCCTTGCCCTCGGCGTTGATCAGGCGGAAGGTGTGGACGCCGAAGCCCTCCATGAAGCGGAACGAGCGCGGGATCGTGCGGTCGGACATGATCCACATGACCATGTGCATCGCTTCGGGCGTCAGGCTGATGAAGTCCCAGAAGTTGTCGTGCGCGGTCTGCGCCTGCGGAAAGCCGCGGTCGGGCTCCTGCTTGGCGGCGTGGATCAGGTCGGGGAACTTGATCGCGTCCTGGATGAAGAACACCGGGATGTTGTTGCCCACGATGTCCCAGTTGCCTTCCTTGGTGTAGAACTTGGCCGCGAAGCCGCGCACGTCGCGCGCCAGATCGGCCGAGCCCTTGTTGCCCGCGACCGTGGAGAAGCGCACGAACATCGGCGTCGCCTCGCCCACTTCCGTGAGCACTTTGGCGATCGTAAAATCCTCCAGGCTCTCGGTCAGGGTAAAGGTCCCATGCACGCCGAAGCCGCGCGCGTGGACGACGCGCTCGGGAATGCGCTCGTGGTCGAAGTGGAAGATCTTCTCGCGGAAGTGGAAGTCCTCCAGCAGCGTCGGGCCGCGATCGCCGAGCTTCAGCGAGTTCTGGTCGTCGGCAACGCGCACGCCTTGCTGGGTGGTGAGAGCCACGCCGCCGCTGCCGGCGATCTGATGCGTTTCGCCGCCCGAGCCGACGTTCGTCTCGAAGCTTCCCGCCTCGCCCTTCGCGCCGGTATCCTCGCCGAGCTTCTTCGCCATCCTGATCGCCTTTTCGCTGAGAGTGGATGGCACGAGAGAGCGCGGCCACCGGGCAACATAACGATCCTGAAATGAACTTGGTTGCCTTGATCTTTGTTAATCAACGGGATTCCGGCGAGTCTCGGCACCAAGACGCCGCATGCCACAAACCTCCGAGACTAATCGACAACACAGTCCATTTCGGATATTTTCAGTAGGCATGTTGGAAAGGGCGTCGAGACCAGTCGAGCGGGGGTAGCGGGGCATGATCAATTCCTAGCGGCGCTCCCGGACGGACCGCGTGGATCGACGTGGCCAAGGGCGCGTGCATCATTCTGGTCGTCTTGGGTCATACCGTCGAGTGGTACGGGAGAGCCTTCCTGGGACGCGAGCCAGAGCTGTGGTTTGTCGTCCTTTACGGTATGCGACCGCTGCGCATGCCCTTGTTCTTCATGATCTCAGGCATCCTGGCCGCGCGCACCATCCACAAGCCGTTCCGCGACCTCTGGAGCAAGACCGGCGGGCTCTATATTCTCTACTGCCTCTGGACCGCAGTCTACTGTCTCAAGCTTGCTCTGCCCGGAGGGCGCGACGGTCTGCCCTATCCCAGCCTTGCTCAGATTGCCGGTGCGATGGCACTGCCCGCGCTCCTCTGGTATATCTGGGCGCTGCCGGCGTTCTACACCCTTGCTTGGTGCCTGGAGCGGTGGTTCGGCCGCAACAGCGTATATGCGCTCGTGCCCATGCTGGGTCTGGCCATCGCGGCGCCGGCGATCGGACGGGCGACCGCCCATCTGCTCGGCACTCCGTTGTTCATGATCCAATCGCAATCGGTTTTGGGCAACCTGATCTGGTTTTATCTCGGACTGAAAGGCCGTGCCTTCATCCTGACCCTGGCTGACAGGAGCACTCCGCCAAGGCTGGCGATCGCAACGGTACTCGGCATCGCTGCCATGGGATTGATGCGATTTGATCACGACGGCGAGCTGGTGATCTTGGCGGCTCCGTTCATGCTGTGGGCCAGCCTCCAATGGCTCGGAAAGGTTCGCGACGATACGGGAGCCCTGCGGCCTCTCGCGGTCGTCGGGCGGCAGACCTTGCCGGTCTACGTCCTGCACACGTTCGTGCTGACGGGCCTGACCCCTGCGGTGCGCGCGGTTGGCGTGGCGGACCGGGTGCCGATGGCATCGCCCGTGCTGCAGTTCGCGGTACCCTTGCTCGTCACGTTCCTGATCGTTCCGGCCTGCATCTTCGCCGGCCGTTGTTTCGAACGGGTCGGGCTCGGCTTTTTGACAGCGCCCGCGCCTTTGCCATCCCGTGCCAGGCACAAGAGCGAGGCGCCCGCGTCGATTGAGGATTCCTCGACCCTTGCTTCAGCGCCTTCGCCGCTCAGTTCGGAGTTGGCGGAGCATCCGCTGGCGCGGGGAGACCGCTAGGCCGGACCAGGCCTCAGGCGTCAGTAGCCGCAGTCGCCGGACGGTGCGCAGTCCGTGCGGTCCTGCCGCCATTGCGCCATTTCCTGGTCGTAGCGCTGGCGCTCCTCACGGTAGTGCTGCAGGTCCCGCGCGTAGGCGTCGCGCTGCTGGGCGTAATTGTCACGGCGGCGGGCGTCGCGGTAGTCATCGGCGCGGCGGACGGCGGCATAGCCTCGCGCCTCCTCGGCATAGCGCGCATCGCGCTGTTGCACATACGTGAGCTGGTCCAGGTTCATCTGCCGGATCGTCTCGTGATCGCGCGAGGCGGCGGAAGGGCTCATCGTTGGATCGCGACGATCGTCGGCGAGCGCGGAACCGGCCATCGCGCCCGCGCAAATCGTCAGCGACACAGCGCCTCGCTTCAGCTTGCCCCACATCTTTCCCGCCATCCCAACAGTTTGTGCCGCACGATGCCCGAAAGCACCGCGCGGCACAAAGCGATTGCGACGGAGTGTGTGACGTCAAGCCGATGCCTGCCGGTCGCCCCTTGGCGGAGCGCACCGGCAAGATACTCCGTCCTCTTGGTTACTTCGCCATGTTACGGTCGGCGACCGTCAGCAGCGCCACGCCTGCGCGACGGCCGTTCGTGGCCAAGGCGAGTTCGCGTCCGTTCGCGGCCATGGCGGCTGCTTCGCGGCGGCAGCGGCGGATGTCCGCCAGCTCGGCGAGATCGCGCGAACTCGCGGAACCACATACCCCGCGCACGGCAACCGCGATCCGCTGATCGAAGCGACCTTGCCCGGCCGTGCTGGCCAGGTCGAGATCGCCGTAACCGACCGTGCGCGATACCGCGGTCCGGTTGCTGGTGACGTTTTGCGGAGCCTCGGCGCTGGCAGGGGCAACGAACAGGGTGCTCGCGGCAACGGCGGCGAGAGTCAGGGTCTTCATCATGATAACATCCTCTCGAGCCGGTTCGATTGTTCGCTTAGACGATAGACGACAGCCATCGCACGAAACATGTTGATGTTTCGAGCAGACGACTGGGACGTCAACCTCATGCGCTACGTGTTCGAAAACCGGCGCTATTATAAAGTTAAAGGGACAATGACTTCTACGATACGTCTTGACAGTTTCAGTATGATTACTGAGGTGCGACGCCGTATATTTGAAGGCTTGTTGGCGTCCGGCTAGGCCAATCTTGTGGCGCTTTCAAGTCGCTTGCGCCGAACTTACAAAGTATGGTTGCTAAATCATTGCAAAAGCACGATTGTATTTGCATTCTGCGTGTCACGCGAACGCGGGACAGGGCGCAGGCTAATGGACCGCAGCCTTGCGTGGCGCGCCGACAACGCCATCTTGTGCGCGACCCGCCTCGGCCGGGTTGATCGGCGCGAACAAATCTGGAACTTACTCTCCGCATGAGTCTCACTCACATCACCGTGCGCGGCGCGCGCGAGCATAACCTCAAGGGCGTCGATATCGCGCTGCCGCGCGACTCGCTGATCGTGATCACCGGGTTGTCCGGCTCCGGCAAGTCGAGCCTGGCGTTCGACACGATCTATGCCGAGGGTCAGCGCCGCTATGTCGAGAGCCTCTCGGCCTATGCGCGCCAGTTCCTGGAGATGATGCAGAAGCCCGATGTCGAGCACATCGACGGCCTCAGCCCCGCGATCTCGATCGAGCAGAAGACCACCAGCCGCAACCCGCGCTCGACCGTCGCCACGGTGACCGAGATCTGGGACTACATGCGCCTGCTGTGGGCGCGCGTCGGCATTCCCTATTCTCCGGCCACCGGCCTGCCGATCGAGGCGCAGACCGTGTCCAACATGGTCGACCGGGTGATGGCCCTGCCCGAGGGCACGCGCGCCTACCTGCTCGCGCCGGTCGTGCGCGGCCGCAAGGGCGAGTATCGCAAGGAGCTCGCCGAATGGCAGAAGGCGGGCTACACCCGCGTGCGCATCGACGGGCAGTTCTACGAGATCGAGGACGCGCCCGCGCTCGACAAGAAGTACAAGCACGACATCGAGGTCGTGGTCGATCGCATCGCCGTGCGCGCCAGTGGTGAACATGGGGGCATCCAGACGCGGCTGGCCGACAGCTTCGAGCAGGCGCTCAAGCTGGCCGAGGGGCTGGCCTATGTCGATCTGGCGGACACGACGGTGGCGGAACTCGCTGCGATCAGCCCCTCCCCTTCAGGGGAGGGGTCGGGGGTGGGGGCTCGCCCCGCAGCGAAGCGCCAGTCGGACAGCCCCCACCCCAACCCCTCCCCTGAAGGGGAGGGGCTTAAGACCGGCCTCAAGGGCGCGGGCCTGCCGCCCAACCGCATCGTCTTTTCCGAGAAGTTCGCGTGTCCCGTCAGCGGCTTCACCATCGAGGAGATCGAGCCGCGGCTGTTCTCGTTCAACGCTCCCCAGGGCGCCTGCCCGGCCTGCGACGGCCTTGGCGAAAAGCTGCTGTTCGATCCGCAGCTGGTGGTGCCCAACGAGCACTTGAGCCTCAAGCAGGGCGCGGTCGTGCCCTGGGCCAAGTCGAACCCGCCGTCGCCTTACTACATGCAAGTGCTCGCCAGCCTCGCCGACCACTTCGGCTTCAGCTTGTCCACCCCGTGGGACGAGCTGCCGGGCGAGGTGAAGGTGGTGATCCTCCACGGCACCGCGGGCAAGGCGGTGCCGCTCACTTTCAAGGACGGGCGCAAGAGCTACACCGTCAACAAGGCGTTCGAGGGCGTGATCGGCAACCTCAACCGCCGCATGCTCCAGACCGAGAGTGCCTGGATGCGCGAGGAGCTGGGCAAGTTCCAGACCGCGCAGCCGTGCGAGGTGTGCCACGGCAAGCGCCTCAAGCCCGAGGCGCTGTCGGTCAAGATCGCCCAGAGCGACATCGCCACCGCCGCGCACCTCTCGGTGCAGGACGCCTACACCTGGTTCGGCGCGCTCGACGCGCAGCTCACCCCGCAGCAGAGCCAGATCGCCAAGGCCATCCTCAAGGAGATCAACGAGCGGCTGGGCTTCCTCAACAACGTCGGGCTCGACTACCTCAACCTCGACCGCACCAGCGGCACGCTGTCCGGCGGC
>Ga0207641_10002100_pt1 | contig 18839 bp, 16 predicted proteins | sample KBSSwiS62_FD_184306 | JGI IMG/M metagenome (GOLD analysis project Ga0207641, IMG submission 184306) | Switchgrass rhizosphere microbial communities from Kellogg Biological Station, Michigan, USA - KBS Switchgrass S6-2 (SPAdes) (version 2) | ecosystem: Host-associated > Plants > Roots >... | reverse complement strand
AACAGCTTGTTCAGTCTTTCTTTATCTTTTAATCTCCTGTCGCCAACTTTTCTGTAAACAGACTCTCTTAATTTCCTATCATTATTCTCCAGGAATTTTGTTGCTTGTTGTAATGTGTATTCTTTTCCATCAACTTCTATTGTCATTTTTCCTGCAATGACGCCATATTGTTGCTGCATAACATTCATCTCAGCAAAGATCGGAATATTTTCTTCGCGGAAAAGGTCAATGTTCTTTTTTACTGTGCGCAGGTAGGTAAAAAACTTTTGCTGATCGAGTTCTTTTGTAAATGGACATGCAATGAGTTTTTTATTCAACTTGTCAGCAAATGGTTGTGCTTTGGGCTGAATTTCCATCATGAAAAATGTAAAGGCCTCTTCGAGTTCCTTATTCTCGGTATCACACGTCATCTTTATTTGACGCCAGCAACCATCCTCACTTAAAACAGCTTCCAGTTCACTTATGTCTTTTAACCATTCTTCCAGGTCTCCTTTTGAATCTAATTTTCTTTCAAGAAGATCAATAAAAAAGGGCTCAAGCTTTTCCCAGGTAGTAACCGTAAAATCTTTTGGTACAAAATGACGGGGAAGTTTTTTTATATCTGCAGAATACATGATATGCTAATTTACTATTGTGCTAATATGCAAATCAAAGGCCAGCATCATTTTCACATTAGCAAACTATCGTTAACCTATTTATTTGGATTTCCTTTTAGTAGCTTTCTTTTTAGGCTTTTCTTCAGCCACTGGCTCCTCCTTCACTTCTTCAACAGCCTCTTCTGTTTCTTCAGGTAGTTCAGTAAGTTTTATTTCTACATTATGTTTTTTCAATGACTCAAACCATTTTACCATCTTTTTCATATCACTGCTGTACACTCTTTCAAAATCCATTTCAGGGTAAACTTTTTCGAAATATTTTTTTACAGCATCATTATGCTTTGCATCTGGCAAAGAACCACCATCTTTTTCCATTGCGTTGAAAACATCTACCAGGTTCACATTGTCTCGTTGTGTATAAACCTCTATACTTTCGAGGTGAGAAAAATTATGCACACGGCTGGAAATGAATTGGGTTTTACTTTCATCAAGTGAACGGACAACAGCACCGTCTCCGCGACTGCTGATCAGCTCAAATAATCCCGGAAGACCGGTAACCGCAACAAGTTTACTATACTCCATAAAAATTTAGAATTTGGGAGTGCAAGATAACCCGAAAACAGCAACTAAAGTCGTTCAATTTTTTATTCGGTCATCTGGTACATCTCGTATTTGAATTAATTTACATCTGGAAGAAATCTTTTAGACATGAAAATAGCAGCCCTATTTTTTTCAGTGCTTATAATAGCATTTTATAGTTGCAGGCAAACTGGTAATGAGGTGCCGGCTCAAATGACACCGAGGGACACTTCTATCAACTTGGGGACTTCGTATAACGATATGTTTTTTGACAGCACGCAAATGGAAAGATTTATTTCCAGGCAACCAATGCATGATTCACTTAAAAAAAGGATCCGGACCTTCTATAATGCCCGCAATTATCAGTTTGCCTGGTTTTTTAACGAGGGCATGGCAGACTATGCCTCCTCTTTTTATGATGCTTATAATGATTACATCAGCTATTCCCAGGACACTTCTTTGAAAAGCCTTTTATTGGAGCAATTATATGATTCATTGTCAAACGGAAATTTTAATTATAATATCAATGACAGTATTGTATTAAACGCCGAGTTGCTTTTGACAGCACAATTCTTCCGCTATACACGAAGGGCTTATCAGGGAAGAAATCAGCTTGATGCCCAGGAATTAGATTGGTTTATTCCCCGGAAAAAATTTGATCAGTCTGCATTGCTTGATTCTGTGTTGTCCCGTAAGGGTAAGAATTTAAAAGAACTTGAACCGGTAAACAGGCAGTATGATTTATTAAAGGACTATCTTCTTAAATACTATGAGATTGAAAAAAACAGTAACTGGTCATATATGAAGCCGGATAAGAAAAGTTATAAGTTGAATGATAGCTCTGTGCTATTGCCACAAATTAAAAAAAGATTATTTCTTACTGGCGACCTGGTCAAAGAAGATACGACAGCAATTTATACAAAGGAATTGGAAGATGGCGTAAAAAATTTTGAAAAGCGTTATGGTTTCAAGGAAGATGGTATTATCACGACTGCACTTTTGAATGAAGTGAACCGACCGATCAAAGAACGGATACAACAAATATTAATAAATATGGAACGGATTCGTTGGGTACCGGTTCAACCAACTACTGATTATTTTTTAGTGAATATACCGGAGTTTCGTTTACATGTATATGATAATGGACAATATAGCTGGAGTACAAATGTTGTGGTAGGCAGCGCTGCAAATAGTACAGTAATTTTTACGGGTAATTTAAAATATATAGTTTTCAGTCCCTATTGGAATGTTCCCTCTTCAATTTTAAAAAAAGAAGTGTTGCCCGGTATAGCACGAAATAAAAATTATTTAGCACAACACCACATGGAATGGAATGGAAATAGTGTAAGGCAAAAACCCGGACCATGGAATTCACTTGGACAGGTTAAATTTTTGTTTCCTAATAATTACAACATTTACCTGCACGATACTCCATCAAAAAGTCTTTTTAATGAAGACAAAAGAGCGTTTAGTCACGGATGCATCCGCGTCAGCGAACCCAAAAAGCTTGCACAATATATTTTACGAAATGATGTAAAATGGGATTCTGTAAAAATAACAAAGGCAATGAATACGGGTAAAGAGCAATTTTATACTATAAAAGAACCTATTCCTGTTTTCATTGGTTATTTTACGGCATGGGTTGACAGGGATGGTAAATTAAATTTCCGCGACGATATTTATGGCCACGATAAAAAAATGAACGAGAGGTTATTCGTAAAAGCAAAATAAATGTTACTATGAACAGAATGATCGGGTATAAAATATTTATCACAATTGCCGTATTGTTTACTTTTTTGCAGGCTTTTCCTCAATCTTCAAGAAGGGAGATGCAAAAAATGGTTGATGAAAATTTGCAAATGGCTGTGAAGCAATATAAGTATATGCAGAAATTATTACCCGCGGGTAAATTGCCCCGTAGCTATGATTCTGTAAAAAATGAACTTATTGTTTCCGGGAGCGATTGGTGGTGCAGCGGTTTTTATCCGGGCACCCTATGGTATTTGTATGAATACACAAAAGACGAAGGTCTGAAGACAGAAGCGATGCGAAGCACTGCTTTATTGGAGAAAGAAAAAAATAATACAGGCACTCATGATCTTGGGTTTATGCTTTATTGCAGTTATGGAAATGGATACCGCCTTACAAAAGAAAATTCTTATAGGAAGGTAATGATCACCGGCGCAAGATCTTTGTCAACAAGGTTTAATCCAATCATTGGGTGTATTAAGTCCTGGAATAGTAATAGCCGCTGGCAGTTTCCTGTGATCATTGACAATATGATGAATCTTGAATTTTTGTGCGAGATGACAAAGCTTAGCGGGGATTCTTCTTTTTATAAGGTTGCCGTTACACATGCAAATACTACTATGAAAAATCATTACCGGAGCGATTTCAGTTCTTATCATGTTATCGATTATGATACGATCACTGGTAAAAAAATAAAAGGATATACAGCCCAGGGTGCATTTGATGGATCTGCGTGGGCAAGAGGTCAATCGTGGGGCTTATATGGCTTTACAATGATGTATCGGGAAACCGGAAAGAAAGAATATTTGATCGAGGCGAATAATATTGCAAAGTTTGTTTTGCACCATAAAAATATGTCTGCAGATAAGATCCCATATTGGGATTATGATGCCTCAGATATTCCCAATACTTATCGTGATGCTTCCGCTGCAGCGATCCTCTGCTCAGCATTATTAGAGCTGGCAAAATATTCTAATAAGACACAGCAAAAGGAATATCTGGATGTAGCAATAACTATTCTTAAAAGTCTTTCTTCTTTTTATCGAGCAAGCGAGGGCACAAATGGAGGGTTTATTTTAAAACATGGCGTCGGCCACTTGCCGGCAAAATCAGAAGTTGACGTGCCGTTAACCTATGGTGATTATTATTTTATAGAAGCATTGATGCGATATAAAAACTGGTACTTAAAATAAACAGTGGGAACTTATGTATGCTCCCACTGTTGAGATCTTAGCTATTATTTTTTTTACGTCTTAAGCCAGCAAGAGAAATTAACCCCATTATACTAAGTGTTGCAACCAAAATGCCTTTATCTTTTTTAGGTTTATTTTGCAGTGAAGGTGCAATTGATGCATAAGATGCATCTTTCGGTACATACTTTTCTTCGGGTTGCTCCGATACTACATCCCAATCACTATAATCTTTTCCTGTCAGGTAGGTAAGCATCTCCAGTTCATCGGCTCTGCGTTGTTTTAATTCTTTCAAATATTTTTTGCCCGCTTCGCAATTAAAATCCCCGGTTGCAGGATGAGTGATCACATATCTTGCCTGGTAATTATCTGTATTTGGAGTTACCTGGAACATCAGGTCTTGCGGAAATGATCTTCTATTATAACGAACATGCAATCTTGTGAAATAAACCTTATCGGAATAATCATCATTATCATATACATCATCATAATTTGTCCAGTCACGATTGATCCACCAGACACCGGCCTGCACAAGATCCTGCGTTGAAGGCGCAGTTGCCACGCAAGGATCACATTTCACATAATTCTTTGGACTCACATCCCATGCATATTCTAACATGGCAAGCGCCTTACCTTCTTTATCCCACTGATTCTGGAAAAGATTAGCATAGAAGTTTCCAAAATTATTTTTTACGAACAGTGGAATATTTTTTCCCGTTGGCAGAGATACAGTTCTGTAATTAGTGGTTTCTATTCTTCCTTTTTTTGTAAATGCATATACGATCATATCCTGGTCGCCATCGGCATTAGCCATACCAAGACGAATAGGCAGCATAAATTTTGGAGAGGTAAAACTAATTTGGATGGGGCGAAGAAAATTCCCCGGAAGCTTTTTCTTTTCTTCTTCATTTACTTTTACTACAAAGAATTTCAAATTGCTTTTTATATAAGGCTCCAGCACTTCATCTGCACCTGCCGGAATTTTATAACCATTTTCTTCCAACCATGTTTTTAATCCTGAGGATTCTTTTGCGGAAAGAATAAGAATATCATATTCGCCAACAAGATATTTAGCTTCGACCTTTACCCCGAGTTCTTTTTTCTGCATTGAACTATATCCACGTATTACAACTTCATTCATGACACCAGGAGCTTTCCCCTGCAATGCTTTGTCATACTCATAATTTGCACAAGGATTCTGGTCATAGTACTCTACTAGTCTTGGTTTACTGTATTCATTCAGCGTATTGAAAATTGATTGATCAACAACTTTAATATCTTTTTTTTGCAAGACAACGGGCACCGGAACCACCATCGCAAAATCTTTTAGATCTCCTTTGAAATCATTGTACATAGTGATCACATTTCGGTTACCATCTCTCACAAGTATAACCTGGGATGTTTTATTTTTTAGCGTACCATCTGCCTTGCTTACATAAAATCCACAGAAGGCGGCAGCTTCATGGGTTATCATTGCTGACAATAAGATTATTGCAGCCCCTTTTTTCATTATTGGCTTCATGACTATTTGTTTTAGTTTATTAATTAGGTTTAATTGAATAATTGTTGATGTCCAGTGAAACGCTTTTGCTTTAAAAATTTTATCAAGCAGAGGTACAAGTGGCGCTGCTGCTACCAATACCCAGATTATAGTATTGAATTTCCATTTAAATGCAGCGAGATAAAATGAGACAGCTGCAATCAGAACAGCCCAGATGATTCTTGCGACTGGATGGTTGGGCGATGTTCTTGGATCACTGATCATGAAAAAGGTGAAGAGCAACAGGCTGCCTGTACTAACCGAATGAATGAAATAGTCCATTGGCCATCCAAGCACATACACTTGTCGCCAGTAAAGCAAGCCAATGAAGGTTAATAGAAACGCAAGACTGACATCTAATTTCTGCACTCTTGTTACAACAATAGTTCCGAATGTAATAACACCAAAAAAGATCACGGCATTACTTCCCCATTGGCCCGGACTCAGCCACGCATCTTTTGTAAGAAACATGGTTGCAACAATTCCAAAAGCCGAAGGGTTGAAAATATGTTTCTTGTTAAAACGTAAAACATATTTTGAAACAACAGTTATAAAAGCCGCAAGCAAACTCACGTACCAATCATTTGTTTTTAATAAGAGGCAAAGGCTCATTGCGCTAATGAGTACGCTGAAACCCCATCGGTCAAATTCTTTTGGCTTTAAAAATCTATTTGTCTTAATTGAATCACCAACGTATTGAAAAAGTAAACATCCTCCAATACTGATGATATAATGTTGCCAATCAGCATTCCAATGGAGGAAAAGAATTCCATAGCTAAGAAAGATGGCCTGGAAAATTACCTGGAAATACCGGGGGTCTAAAGCAAATGATGGTCGCTGCATAAGCATTCATTTGCTATAAGGATGTTGGGGTCGACAGGATTACACAAGAGCGAAACAGGAAAAATTAAAAATAAATTTTTATGGAATTATACATTACATGCTTCGATAAGATGATATTCAACCTAACTGGCTGATCTTTATTCGCATTACTGTAGCAATACTCAAGGCTCTTTCCTTGGCAAGAAACGCTTTATCTCCTTCAAACAATTCATCTATTGATTCGTTAAAATACCGGAGCCACGTTTCAAAATGATGTTTCTGCAGAGGCGATTGTTGATGCAATATCAAATGCGGCTGCATCGCATTTTTACGGTACACATCATTTTGAAATAAAACACTGTCCCAGAAATTTACCAATATATCAAGATGATGCGGGAGATCAATTTTTGCAATATCAGTAAACAAATAGCTGATAGACCTGTCACCTAAAAGTTTAGTATAAAAAATTGTAAGAAGTTTTAACAGGTCTTCTCTATTCGAAATATCTTTTTTCATTTAATCCGGAAACTGTGATTTATCAATATTAGGAATAATGCGAAGCGCATTTTTATAATACACTTTCTTTAAAATCGAATCTGGCAAACCCATACCATACATCGCCCAGAAAGCATGATATTTTTTATGATAAGGGAAATATTCATCCTCAGTTTCCAACACCCGAAAGTAAGTAGCATATTCTTCCGGTGCCCAACTGTCTTTGCCGAATAGGATCCTGTCCTGGTATTTTTCAAAAAACTTTTTTGAAGCCCTCGGTTGTCTTCCTAATTCAGCGATAACAGCACCAAACTCAATATTCATATTCGGTATTTCGTCAAGCAGGCTTCCGAGCTTAGTCAGGTCATTTGCATACCAGCCAAAATGTGCAGCGATAAAAGTTGTCTTTGGATGTTTCTTGAACATGTTGTGTTGTTCATCGATCAACTGTTGCCATGGCACAGGGTTGGTATCACTTCTTTTGCGATTGGGATGAGTAGCCAGCTCAAGCCATCGTTCATTTTTTTCATCCATCGGGTCCCAAAAAGGTTTTGGATCGGCGGTATGTATTAATACAGGGATTTTTAATTCACCAGCCTTGTTCCAGATCGGATCCAATCGCGGATCATCAATGGGAATCAGTTTCCCGTTTATATCTCTTGCTGAGAAACCAAGATTTTTAAAAACTTTTAAACCATTAGCGCCATTCTTTACATCTTCTTCCAATTGCTTTGCTGCTTTTTCACCCCAATCTTTTTCTCCAACACCACTAAAATCAACATTTGCAAAAACAATAAATCGTTTTGGGTAATGCTCTTTGATATTTTTTACTGATTGCACAATGCTGTTCCCACTTTGTCCGCTCAGGTTTACCATGACTTTCATATTCAGTTTATCCATTTCATTTGTCAGTGTCGAAAGATCCATTGATGGCATGGACTCCTGGTGATTGTGTACATCAATAAAAGGAAACCTGGATCTTGTTAATTTATGTTCAGGCACTACCAGAGTGGATGTTGGATTATATTTTTCAAAGTCCATTTTTTCCTGTGCCTGCGATATGGAAATAAAAGAAATAACAATAACAATCAATCCAAAAGTTCTTCTCATAAATTTTTATTTAAGCACCAAGCTAATAAATGATCTAAGTAAGCCTTAACCGTTTGTACAATTAAGGAAAATATTACATATTCATATCCGGGTTTATAAGATCGGCAGTCAATGAATCTTGTTTATGAGGTTTTGGTGCCTTCATGTTTTCATGATGTATGTGTTTTACCTGGCAAAGCGTTTCTATGCTATTATCCACAAGTTCTTTCGCGGTGCGTTGAATATATTCGCTGCGTTTGAATTGTAAAACGTTTTTATCCATGTCCTCAGCTGTCCAGCCTCGGCTCCAACCCAAAAAACTAAATGGAGGAAAAGTAAAGCCAAGATCAGTAAAGAATACCATCATCTGTCCCGCCACCTGCTGAATATTGTCCTGTCCGCCTGTAATAATAAATGAAGCCACTTTATTTTTTATAAGCACTTTGTCTTTTAAAGTGATCTGGTTCTGCACGCAGTTCAATCGTTCGGCCATTTTAAAATAAAGAGAAGATGGATTGCCCCAACGGATCGGTGTTGCCACCAGAACAATATCGGCCCAAAGTATCATATCACGATATACCTGTGTCATTCCATCTTTTGGTTTCATTTCCGTAATGCTGCATGGCCATGTGCAGGCACTCATGTGTTGCGAGTAATAGCCTTCGCATGCACGAAAGCCAAGATCACGCAGCTTCAGCATTTTTGTTGCAGCGCCATGATGCTCCTTTGCATAGTCCAATGCCATTTCCAATGCAGCTTCAGATGTACTGTATCTTGGCAGATCATTATTCATGTTAGTTGTAGAGATGCCCAAAATATTCTTTGAGTCCGGCGTTGTTTGATAATCGAGCCTGATCAGGTCTTCTATTACTTTAAGATCATGCATTTCACGATGTGCCTTCACAATTGGCTGTTCACTTATCAATATATCATCACCTTCTACTTTCACATCAAACACAGCTTGCTGATCTTTATATCCCGGCGGCGCACTGCCGGTTTTTATATTGTATTCCCAACCATGCCATGGACAAGTCACATATGAGCCATCATATTTATTTTCTACCAATCCTAAACCCAATGGTCCTGCTTTATGCAGACATGCGTTGGCAAGCGCAGATATTTCGTTGTTGAAGTGGAACAATGCAACTTTATGCGGACCTAACGGAACTATCTTTTGTGAATTGTTAGGCAATTCGCTCAACGAACAAACTTTTATGAAAGCCATAAAAAAGTTTTTGATTGACTATCAAGTTGAGGAAATTTTCCGGGGTAGAGAAATTAATTTTTATTAAGCCGGCAGTGGTGCTACTATTAAGCTATCGTTGTGTCACTCACTTGTACGTTCTGTTCGCTATTCATCTTCACCTCGCTCATCAATTGCCACCCTGAGCCTGTGGAAGGGCTATCCGGCTTCTTGTCTTTACTTCTTCGAATCTTTCATCATAATCACTTCTTATTGTTCCCATCATCCTATCCCAGAATAGGACGTACAAACCATAATTACCTTTAAAGTACTGGTGATGCAGATTGTGATTAACGGAAGTGTTGATCCATTTGCCAAACCAGTTCTTGCTAAAGCCTTTTGGATAGATCTCATACCCGGTATGGCCATAAACATTATAAATGATCGACATTAAAAAGAAGATGGGCAAATGAAGATTGTGAATTGGAATTGTAAAAAGGAAAACAGCAGTTATTCCAACTTCCACAATTGCTTCAAGAGGATGAAAAGCATAAGCAGCCCACGGCGATGGATTGGTAGATTGATGATGTACGAGATGAAATATCTTAAAGACTTTTGGATGATGCATTATCCGATGCGTCCAATAAAAATAGGCGTCATGCATGATGAACATTAATGGAAAGGCTGCAAAGAAATAGAACCAACCATGCTCTTCGATCTTTGTGTAATGTGTTGTGTAAGGTTCAATGTTTGGGTTCTTGATAATAAAGAAAGGAACAAAGGCAAACATCAGCATCGTTATAACGGAATAAGAGATCTCCCGGAGATAATCAGTTACTCCCGGAAATTTTTGCTGTATTTTTTTATTACTGACCCATTTACGTAACAAAACATAGCCAAGCACAAAAGCAATGCCTGCTATATAGAAATATCTTAGACTGATATTCTGAAGTATTTTTAAATAATCATCCCACTTCATTTGCTATTTTATTTTTTCAAGTGTTGCCAGTAATTTTTCATTGCTGCAAAAGATCGCTTTCGGAAGTCTTTCTTTGACTGTAATTACTTTTTCTGGTTTGCCACCACAAAAAATAATTGGTATATGTTGTCTTTTATTTGCTTCCCACAACCATTCAGCATAAACTTTTCCATGTGATGGCAAGCGATCGAGAGAAATCACTAAAGCATCGGGCAGGTCATCTTTAAAGTTCGCTGTTGTTTCTGTGCTAAAATGAAATTCTACCTTATACCCAGCTTCTTTGAGTGGTTTGACCTTCTCTTTTATTTCGGCTTCATTAAAATGAATAAAGAAAATCGTTTTCATAACACACTATTTTCCTCATGATCCATTAAGATCCTGCAAATCGTGGTTCTTTAATGTGCATCCAGCCAATTTTTTCCTTCGCCACATTCCGCAATAACCGGAACTTTGTTTGGTAACGGCATTGCGGCTTGCATACACTCAACGATCAATGGTTTTAATTCTTTTACTTCATCTTTTGTTGCATCAAAAACCAATTCATCATGCACTTGTAAGATCATCCTGCTTTTAAATCCTTCTTTTTTCATAGCTGCATGAACTTTTATCATTGCCAATTTTATCATGTCAGCCGCTGTTCCCTGGATTGGGGAGTTAATTGCATTTCGTTCTGCAAATCCTCTTACAGTAAAGTTGGAAGAATTGATATCTCTTAACCAACGCTTGCGTCCCATCAATGTTTGCACATACCCATGTTCACGGGCAAAGTTGATCGTAGCATCCATGTATTTCTGTATACCCGGGAATTGTTTTTTATAATTATCAATGATCTCTTTTGCTTCACTTCTTGCTATACCAAGATTGTCTGCTAAACCAAATGCACCCTGGCCATAAATAATTCCAAAGTTTACACTCTTGGCTTTGTAACGCATCTCCTTAGTTACACTTTTTTCATCCACATTATATACTCTTGAAGCTGTTGCAGTATGAATATCTGTTCCGTCTTTAAATGCTTTACACATATTCTTGTCGCTGCTAATGGAAGCCACAATTCTTAATTCAATTTGCGAATAGTCGGCTGATAAAAGAATATGTTTACTATCTCTTGGAATAAAAGCCTTGCGAATCTCTTTTCCACGGTCTGTTCTTACAGGGATGTTTTGAAGATTAGGATTGTTGCTTGCAAGACGACCCGTAACTGCAACTGCTTGTCCATAAGTTGTATGAACCCTTCCTGTCTTTTTATTAATAAGTAATGGTAATGAATCAACATACGTAGATTTCAACTTTGTCATTTCTCTGAAAACAAGGATGTCTTCCGCGATCTTATTTTCCTTTGCCGCAAGCTTCAATAATACATCCTCACCGGTTTGATATTGACCTGTTTTTGTTTTTTTAGCAGAGGGATCTAGTTTGAGTTTGTCAAACAATACTTCGCCTAACTGTTTAGGTGAAGCAAGGTTGAAACGAACTCCGGCTTGTTTATAAACACTCTCCTCCGCTTTCTTTGCATCTTTTTCTAACTCTTTTGAATAGTCTTTTAAAAACTCCTCATCGATCTTTACCCCTTCAAATTCCATGTCGGTCAAAACTTTTACAAGCGGATTCTCTACTTCATAAAAAACTTTTTCAACTTCTTTTTCTTTGAGTTGCGGCAGAAAGATCTGTTTCAATTGCAGCGTGATATCAGCATCTTCCGCAGCATATTCTTTGATTTTTTCCAGTTCCACATTACGCATACTTCCCTGTGGCGTTCTTCCTTTTTTGCCGATCAGTTCTTCAATATGTACCGGTTCATAACCAAGATATTTTGCACTCAATTGATCCATGCTTCTTTTTCCATCCGGCTCTATTACATAGTGAGCCAACATAGTATCAAAAATTTTTCCTTTTAATTCTATGTCATACCATTTCAATACCAGCATATCGTATTTGGTATTTTGCCCGATCCATATCTTGCTTTTATCATTAAATAATGGTTCAAACAAAGCAAGGATCTCTCTTGTCTTTTTTTGATCCGGGGGACAAGGAATATAAGATGCTTCGCCAGGCTTTATAGAAAAACTCAATCCTACTAATTCTGCCTCATTTGCGTCGATACCTGTAGTTTCAGTATCAAAACATATTTCATCATGTTTCTTTAGTTCTATCACTAATTTTTTTATGGCAGCGTTATCTTGTATTGCTTCATATTTGTGAGGAGTATTAGTAATATTCTTACTAACAGATATTGACTCTCCGGAATCATTTCCATTTGATGAGGCTTGTTCAACAGGTATTGTTGGGGCAGCACTTTCAATTATATTTCCAAACAGATCTGTTTGTACGCCGACAGGCTGTTCTTTTTTAATAAAATCCTTATTCGAAACAGTGATGGCGAACTCATCACCCAATACTCTTTTGCCGAGTGTTTTAAATTCCAACTCTGCAAAAACATCTCTTAGTATGTCTTTGTTTATTTCCTTCATCCTGAAATTCTCTTCATGAAATTCTACCGGTACATTAGTAATGATCGTTGCCAATTTTTTGCTTAGTATTGCAAGATCTTTTCCCGCAGCTACTTTGTCTCCCAGTTTGCCCTTGATATTGCCCGCATTCTTTAAAACATTTTCCAATGTTTCATATTCGGCTAGAAGTTTTGCGGCTGTTTTTTCTCCGACGCCAGCAATGCCCGGGATATTATCCACTGCATCGCCCATTAAACCCAAAACATCGATCACCTGGCTTACATTTCTGATATTCCATTTGTCACAAACTTCCTTTGGGCCCATTATTTCAACATCACCACCCTGGTACCCAGGTTTATAGATCTTTACCTTGTCATTTACTAATTGACCATAATCCTTATCCGAGGTCACCATGAACACTTCATACCCTTCTTTTGCAGCTAGTTTACTCAACGTACCTATTATATCATCAGCTTCATAGCCGTCAAGTTCAACAACAGGAACATTAAAGCCTTGTATTATTTTTTTTATATCGGGTAAGGCAGCTATCAGATCTTCAGGAGCTTCCTGGCGATTTGCTTTGTAGTCTACAAAATCTGTGTGTCGTTCTGTTGGAGCCTCCGTATCGAAACACACAGCCAGGTGGGTTGGCTTCTGATTATTGATCAATTCAAGCAAAGTGTTGGTAAAACCAAACTGTGCATTTGTGTTTTTTCCTTTTGAAGTTATTCGCGGATTGCGGATGAGTGCATAGTAGGCTCTGAACACCAAAGCAAGGGCATCGAGCAGAAAAAGTTTTTTTGACATCCTGCTAAGATAAAAAAATCATAGCGAGCCAATAAAAATGCCTTAACCAGATACTTTTCCGGTTAAGGCATCAATTTCTTTTTAGTAGTCAGTTTTACTGCTGATGATCCTTATTCGTCCCTTCTTCCTTACGCAAATATTTTTCAGGATTCTGAACAAGCACAGTTCCTGTATAAGCAGAAGCATTGGTAGCTGAAGTGCTCACAACTGCAGGAGCTGTATCACTATTCGCCCTGTCTTTATGGATAAAGTTCAGGTAAAGGGCAAAGAACAGTAGATTGAATGCAAAAAAGTTAACGATTTTACGGATGCGTCTTTTCATAAAAATTGGATTTAGATTCGTTCGACTAAACTATAAAACGAATAATGGTGCGCAAAATTTTATAAAAGCAAAAAATTAAAATCGGGCAAATGTACCGGGGAGGGTTTCGTATTACTACGAATATTTTTTTCGGCTTGTACTCATTTCTTCAATTCTTCCAATTGTTTTTGCAGCCTGAACATTTCATCTCTCAGTCTTGCAGCTTCCATAAAATCAAGATCTCGTGCTGCTTTCTCCATTTCTTTTTTAATTTTTGATATGGCTTTTTCTGCCTGCGGAATGGTTTTGTATTCAGCCTGGTCTTCTGCAGCAATAGTTACCAGGTCTTCGCCAGGTAGAATAGCATAGGGATTAGCAGGATCATATCCTTTGATATCTAAAACAGATGTTTGTGCAAAAACGTCCTGCGTGGTTTTTATAATTGTTTTAGGCGTGATGCCGTATTTAATATTCCATTCGATTTGTTTTTCCCGGCGACGGTTCGTTTCATCAATTGTTTTCTGCATGCTTTCCGTCATCTTATCTGCATAAAAAATAACAAGACCATCTACATTTCTTGCGGCACGACCCGCTGTTTGGGTCAGACTTTTTTCATTTCTTAAAAAACCTTCTTTATCTGCATCAAGTATGGCAACTAAAGAAACTTCAGGAAGATCCAGACCCTCCCGCAAAAGATTTACTCCAACCAATACATCGATCTTTCCCAATCGCAATTCGCGAAGTATCTCCACTCTTTCCAACGTGTCCACTTCGCTGTGTATGTATTTTGATTTTATGTTGATGCGATGAAGATACTTATCCATCTCTTCAGCCATTCGTTTAGTGAGAGTTGTTACAAGGACCCGGTCGCCTTTTGTTACACGTTTATCAATCTCGTCCAGCAGGTCATCAATTTGATTTACACTTGGCCTTATTTCAATTGGCGGATCAAGCAACCCTGTTGGGCGAACAACTTGTTCCACTACAACGCCCCCACATTTTTCCAATTCAAAATCATCAGGTGTTGCAGAAACAAAAATTGTTTGATTCAGCATTGATTCAAACTCATGAAAATTTAATGGACGATTATCTAATGCAGACGGTAAACGAAAGCCATAGTCAACAAGAATTAATTTCCTGCTTCTGTCGCCACCATACATGCCGCTTACTTGTGGAATCGTTTGATGACTTTCATCGATAACGCATAAAAAGTCATTGGGAAAGTAATCAAGCAAACAGAATGGTCTTGTTCCTGGTTTTCTTCTGTCAAAAAATCTTGAATAATTTTCTACTCCATTGCAATAACCTAATTCACGGATCATTTCAACATCATAATTTACTCTTTCACTCAAACGTTGCGCTTCAATATATTTACCTGAATTTTTAAAATAGGAGACCTGTGCATTCATTTCATCCTGTATCTCATACAGGATTTGCTGGATCATATCTTTTGGAGCTAAATAAAGGTTAGCGGGAAAGATCGCAGCATTATCCATTACACTTATTCTTTTTCCTGTTACTACATCAAAACTTTCTATCTCTTCAATTTCATCGCCAAAGAATGTAATACGATAGCCCGTGTCAAGATAAGGCAGGTTGATATCAACCGTATCTCCTTTTACGCGGAATGTTCCTCGTTTAAATTCGATCGTTGTTCTTGAATAAAGAATATTGACAAGGGAATGAAGAAATCCCTGGCGGGAGATCGTTTGTTTTTTATGAATGCGAATAATGCCATTGGCAAATTCATCAGGATTACCGATACCATAAATACAACTTACCGAGGCAACAACAATAATATCCCTGCGACCACTTAATAATTCTGATGTTGCATGCAAACGAAGCTTATCCAGCTCATCATTAATAGAAAGATCTTTTTCTATATATACATCACTTACTGGTAAATAAGCCTCTGGTTGATAGTAATCGTAATAAGAAACAAAATATCCAACAGCATTTTCGGGGAAGAATTGTTTGAATTCACCGTAAAGCTGGGCTACCAGTGTTTTGTTATGCGTAAGAACCAGTGTTGGTCTTTGAACATTTTGAATAACATTAGCGATAGTAAAAGTTTTACCACTACCCGTTACTCCAAGTAATGTCTGGTATTTTTCTCCATCCAAAATCCCCTCTGTCAAATTACGGATCGCATCCGGCTGATCGCCGGCAGGAGGATAAGGTGTATGAAGTTTAAAGGCCATAAATTATAGGGGAACAAATTTACTATCTTATTACTTCAGTTTTCGCTTAATATAGGCGGAATAATCTTCGATCACCGGTTCATAAGCTTCTTGCATTAGTGGCGATGTAAGAATAAAATCTGCGGTGGCCCTATCGCAGGCAACCGGGATATTCCAGGTTGCGGATATACGCAACAAAGCTTTTATATCCGGATCATGAGGTTGTGCCTCCATGGGGTCCCAGAAAAAGATCAACAGATCAATTTTACCCTCAGCAATCTTAGCTCCTATTTGCAAATCACCACCTAAAGGGCCGCTCTGCAATTTTGTTATTGATTGATCGAGTTTCTCTTCAAGCAAACCGCCAGTAGTTCCTGTTGCATATAAACGATGTTTAGCAAGTGTTGCTTTATTAAACAACGCCCACTCTACTAACTCTCTTTTTTTATTATCATGAGCCACCAGAGCAATACGCTTTCGGCGTTCCATTATTCTTGTATTCATACTTTATGTTTAAATAAAAATGCCTTCCCATTAAGGCAAGGCATAATATTTTAAAGATACAACTAATTAATTCAGTTCTGCCGACACACTGATCTTTGGTTCAGCAGAAACTTTGCCTGCAGTGATCGGCTGGCCTTCTACATCAAAGTCAGCTAATTTAATATTGAAAGTTGCACTTGTTTTCAATGTATTTCCCACAACAACAATTGTTGCCGGGGCAGATACCTTATTCGTTTTTCCTTTTATTGTCAAATCGCCTTCAACTGTAACATTATAGGCACCGTCTTTTTTAAAGTTAACTGCTGATGGATTTGTTATGACACCACTAAAAGTAGCTTTCGGAAACTTATCCGAATTCAGCCAGCTTTCCTGGTTAAAATGCTCTTGTATTTTAGGATTGGCAAAAGCAAAATTTTTAATCGCTGCTTCAAATTGCACGGTGTTCTTTGCAGGATCAATTGCCGCAATAGCTGTTTTATTTTCTGCTTTTGGTAAATTATCAATGGCGGTAGATGCATCAAAAGCTACGATAGCTGATGTGGATGTTTTCTTTTGTGCAAAGGCCATCATCGAAACCGAAGCAATCAGTAGGGATAAAATTGTTTTTTTCATTTTAGTGTTAATTTATTTTAGTTAAAGAATTAATTATTTTTCTATAGCACTGCGCTTAAAGCTGACAAAATAAGTCCCGAGAATTTCACTGTAAATGCCGTCGCTGCAGGAACCTTTGATAACGGCCTGATCTCCGGGTTTCAATTTTTTTGCTTCAGCCATATGCTGTTCCTGAAAAGCAAAAATTAAATACGAACCCGTTGTAGTATCGATCATTTTTATATTCATCGTTGTATCTGCGGGTTCAGTTGCAGTTACTATTCCCTTCACTGAAATTATTTTTTCTGCATATTTTTTATTCGCAGCCACATAATCTTTTTCAAATTCTTTGATAAAAGGGATCGCTTCAACAGTATAATCAACTTTTAATTTAGCTGTATCGTCATATGTAAGTGTTGCGAAATAGAAATATATCACTGCTCCCAAAAGCAGAAGTCCGCCTGCTATAATAGCTGACCATTTCAAAATCTTTGTATTCTTTGGAGATTTAAGCATTCTTTGGAAATAGGTGACGTATTTTTAAACAAATCAGTGTATGCAAAGTTTGATCCGGTATCGCAAACTTTACTTGACATAAGATAATAAAAAAACCCGTCCTGAATTTTAGGACGGGCTTAACTAACCCATGTTTGTTTAATTCTAAAAACAAAATTTATACAGCTTGCATTTCTTTTATTTTCTCCCTGATCTTGGTTTCAATTTCATTTGCCAATTCAGGATTATCAATAAGAAGTTGTTTAACAGTATCGCGGCCCTGGCCAAGTTTATCATTATTGTAGCTGAACCAGCTTCCGCTTTTTTGAACAATGCCAAGTTCAACACTCATATCAACGATCTCACCTGATTTAGAAATACCTTCTCCAAAAATGATATCAAACTCAGCAGCACGGAATGGAGGAGCCACTTTGTTTTTTACCACTTTTACTTTTACACGATTACCAACCGCTTCCTCACCATCTTTTATTTGTGCCAGACGACGAATATCGAGACGAACCGAAGCATAAAACTTTAATGCATTGCCACCAGTTGTGGTTTCAGGGTTTCCAAACATTACCCCGATCTTTTCTCTTAACTGGTTAATGAAAATGCAAATGGTATTTGTTTTAGCAATCGTTGCTGTAAGTTTTCTTAATGCCTGGCTCATCAATCGTGCATGCAGGCCCATTTTGCTATCACCCATTTCACCTTCTAACTCACTTTTAGGAACAAGGGCTGCTACCGAGTCAATCACCACAACATCCAATGCACCGGAAAGGATAAGACGATCAGCGATCTCAAGTGCCTGTTCACCATAATCTGGTTGAGAGATCAATAAATTATCTACATCAACTCCCAATTTTTGAGCATAGGCGCTGTCAAAAGCATGTTCAGCATCAATGATTGCACACATGCCCCCTTTCTTTTGGGCCTGGGCGATCACATGAGTAGCAATGGTCGTTTTACCAGAAGATTCCGGACCATAAATTTCCACAACCCTTCCTCTTGGTAAGCCACCTATTCCAAGAGCTACATCAAGCCCGATGGAACCGGTTGAGACTACCTCCATTTCATGAATTCCCTTTTCATTCATCATCATGACGCTGCCCTTGCCGTAATCTTTTTCGATCTTGTCAATGGTCAGCTTTAGCGCTTTTAATTTTTCATTGTTGGTTGACATATCGGTAGTTTTTTCTTTTGCTGTTTTTGCCATGTCTCAAAATTAGGTTTTCAGGGGGCTGGTGAAAAATTTGTTTGAGCAACGAAACTAATCATTTTAGTATTTCAAC